>Ga0315294_10001141_pt1 | contig 28556 bp, 28 predicted proteins | sample YL17G13_40_MG_FD_203626 | JGI IMG/M metagenome (GOLD analysis project Ga0315294, IMG submission 203626) | Sediment microbial communities from Yellowstone Lake, YNP, Wyoming, USA - YL17G13_40 | ecosystem: Environmental > Aquatic > Freshwater > Lake > Sediment | place: USA: Wyoming | collected... | reverse complement strand
ACAATCCCGACGTTGATCAGGTTTGCCTTGTGGATGCGGGCGTAGCTCTTGGCGAAGACCGCCTTGATCCCCAACTGCCACGGGGCGAGGGCCGCGTGCTCGCGCGACGAGCCCTGGCCGTAGTTGCCTCCAGCGACGAGGAACCCGCCGCCCTTGGCCGCCGCTCTTTCGGCGAAGGTCTTGTCCTCGTAGTGGAAGGTGAACTTCGCGATCTCCGGGAGGTTCGAGCGCAGGTGCTGGGTGAGCGGGCCGGCCGGGACAATAGCGTCGGTCGAGACGCCGTCCCCCAGCTTGAGCAGGACCTCGCCTCGCAGGACCGGCGTGAGAGGCCGGGGCGCGGCCATCTTGGCGATGTTCGGCGCGCGGCGGATCTCGACCGACTTCCCCTTGGGCTCGAGGATCATCGTGTCGTCGACGATGAGCTTGGTGATCCGCACCGTGACCGGCGGGAGCTTACGCGGGTCGGCGATCCTCCCTTCTAGAGCGGAGGCCGCCGCGACCTCGACGCTCGAGAGGGCGAGCTTGCCGAGCTCGTTCCCGCCGCGGCCCTTCCAGTTGCGGTTCACGGTGCGAAGCGAGAGGGAGTTCGTCCCCGGGACAAAGCCGATCCCGATGCAGGCGTTGCAGCCCGGCTCGATCATGCGGACCCCGGCCTCGGTCAGAGTGAGGAAGCTTCCGTCCTTGGCGAGCATCTCCCACGCCTGGCGCGATCCGGGCGAGACGATGACGTCGATGTCCGGGGAGACGTGCTTCCCTTTGAGCATCTCGGCCACGACCTTGATATCGCGGTAGCCGCCGTTCGTGCAGGAGCCGATGAACACCTGGTCGACCTTCGTCCCAGCGACCTCGGTCACCGGCTTCACGTTGTCCGGGCTCCCAGGCATGGCGACGAGGGGCACGAGGGTCGAAAGGTCGATCTCGAGCGTCTGGTCGTAGGTCGCGCCCTTGTCCGGACCGAGCTCGACCCAGTCCTCTTGCCGATTCTCGAGTTCAAAGAACTTCTTGGTCACCAGGTCGGAGGGGAAGATCGAGGAGGTGGCGCCGGTCTCGGTGCACATGTTGGTGATCGTGGCCCGCTCCGGCACGGAGAGCGTCTTCACGCCAGGCCCGGAGAACTCGAGGAAGTACCCGACCCCGCCCTTGACTGTGATCCGCCGCAGGATCTCCAGGGACACGTCCTTCGCCGCCACGCCCCACGGGAGCTTCCCCTTGAGCACGACCTGCATGACCTTGGGGACACTGAGGTAGAAGAGGCCGCCCGCCATGGCCACGGCTACGTCCGCGCCGCCGGCCCCGATCCCGAGCATCCCGATCCCGCCGGCCGTCGGGGTGTGGGAGTCCGACCCCAGGAGCGTCTTCCCCGGGACCCCGAACCGCTCGTAGTGCAGCTGGTGGCAGACCCCGTTTCCGTTCTTGGAGAACTTCGCCCCGTAGTGGGACGCGATGGTCTGCAGGAACAGGTGGTCGTCCGTCGACTCGCCCTTGAACCCAAGCGAGGTGTGGTCGCTATAGGAGACGGCAACCTCCGCTTTCACCTTGTCCAGACCCAGCGACTCAAACTCCAGCCACGCCATCGTCCCGGTCGAGTCCTGCGTCAGGCACTGGTCGATCTTGATCCCGACTTCGGTTCCCTTCTCAGGTCGCCCCTCGCGGATGTGCTCGGCGAGGATCTTCTCGGTCATCGTCTTTGGCACGTGCATCACCCCACTCGAAGGCTCGTCTTTGGAACTCCGGTCCCACGGTCGGTCCAGAGACCGCCCAGCATCCCACGCCGTGAGACTTCGTTCCCAAGACACGAGCATCCTAGCGTGTGGCGAGGGACAAGTCAAGGACGGATAGGGCGCCATCCGACCCTGGGTGCGCTTTGCACCGAGTGGCGAGTGAAGGCTAGGCTTCGCCGAAGGTACCTAGCCGCGTCACGACCTCGTCGACCGCCTCCGCGGGTGTCGAGGTCCCCGCGGTCACGCCGCAATGCTCAAGGCCCAAAAACCAGTCCGGGACGATATCCTCGGCAGACTCGACGCTGTACGCGGGGACCCCGGCCTCCCGCGCGACGTCGACCAAACGCCGGGTGTTGGCCGACGTAGAACTCCCCACGATGACCATGACCTCTACGGCTCGGGCGAGGTCCTGCGCCGCCTCGTAGCGGCGCGCCGGCTCCGGGCAGGTGGTGTCGATGACGCGGACCTCAGGAATCCGGCCTGGGTGACGCCCAGCGATCTCACTTGCGAACTCCGCGAAGTCGCACCTGCGGGCCGTGGTCTGCGCGAGAAGAGCGAGCCCCTTCTCCCCCTGCTCCGGCTCGATCGCCGCAGAGAGGCTCGCCTGTCCACGGCCCCTTGTCCACCCCAGGATCCCCCGCACCTCGGGGTGGCGCTCGTCCCCATACACGACCACGCGGAATCCGGCCTTGGCAAGGGATGCGGCCTCTTCCTGCGCGCGCCGGACGATGGGACAGGTCGCGTCGACGAGATGGAGTCCCCGCCGAGCGATCCCTTCGATCACGTCCGGCCCGGCCCCGTGCGCGGTGATCGCGACCCAAGCGCCAGGAGGGACTAGATCGAGCGTCGCGACCGGCCGTGCTCCCTCTTTGGCCAGGCCCTCGGCGACCCGCGCGTTGTGAACGACCGCCCCTAAGGTAAAGAGCAACCCGCGCGTCTGTGCGGCGGCGCTGGTCATCTCGATCGCCCGGCGGACGCCAAAGCAAAAGCCCAGGCCCTCGGCCCTCGTCACCTTCACGGCGACTCCTTCCGGCCGACCCGCTCCCGCACGAGGCGAACGATCTCTACGGCAAGTCCTGCCTCGGGGACACCCTTCGCGACGACCTTGCCTTGGACGTAGAGCGTCCCCGACCCGCGCCCACCCACTAGGCCCACGTCCGCGTCCGTCGCCTCACCCAGGCCGTTGACGACGCAACCCATGAGCGCCACGGAGAGGGGGGTGGCGACGTCCGCAAGCTCGGCGCGCACGACCCCCGAGATCCCGATGAGATCGATCCCGGTGCGGCCGCAGGTCGGACAGACGCGATAGGCGATCCCCCTCTCGCGCAGGTGAAGTGCACGCAGGATCTCGTAAGCCACGCGGACCTCCTCGACCGGGTCTGCGGCGAGCGACACGCGCAGGGTATCCCCCAGCCCCTCCCAGAGGAGGATTCCCAGGCCGACCGCGGAACGGATCGCTCCGTCCCAGGCGGTCCCCGCCTCCGTGATCCCTAAATGGAGCGGGTAGTCCACGCGAGAGGCGACCTGCCGATAGGCCTCGACCGTCATCGGGACGTCAGTCCCCTTCACCGAAACGACGATCTCCGAGAAGCCCAGGTCCTCCAGGAGTCGGATCTCTTCAAGGGCGCTCTTGGCAAGCCCTTCGGCCGTCGGGTGGCCGGCGGAATCGCGGAACATGGACCGGAGGGATCCAGAGTTCGCGCCGACGCGAATCGGGACTCCCGCGGCCTGTGCGGCGCGGGCGACGCGGCTGATCTCCACGCGATCCGTGATATTCCCTGGATTGATCCGGAGCTTGTCGACCCCGGCCTCGATCGACGCGAGAGCCAGGCGCGGATCGAAGTGGATGTCGGCGGCGAGGGGGATCTTGATCTGTTCCTTGATCGCGGGGATGGCTGCCGCGGCTGCGAGATTCGGAACGGCGACGCGCACGAGCTCGCAACCCACGCGCTCGAGGGAGCCGATCTGAGAGACCGTCCGCGAAATGTCCGCCGTGTCGGTGGTCGTCATCGACTGGACGACGATGGGGGCGCCGCCGCCGATCTGGAGAGGCCCGACCTGGACCGCGCGCCTCTTGAGACGCGGAGCGAGGCCGTCCCAGCCCGGACTCACCCTAACCTTCCCACGAGGTGGACTAGGAGCTCTTCGAGTTCCTCCTTCGCCTTCCGACGGAAAGGGACGCCGACCAGGATGGCCCTCGCCTTGGCAAGGCGGCCGGCACACAGCTTCTCCGCGGCCTCCCGTGCGCCCAGCCGCTCGAGGATGCCCGTCACGCGCCCTACGTCGTCGTCGCTCATCCGGGGCCCGCCGTAGATCTTCTCAAGCGCCGTCCTGTCCCTCCCGGTCGCGCCTTCGAGCGCCAGGGCAACGAGGAGGGACTTGCGGGCGCGGAGGTCGGAACCCTGCGGTTGCCCCGTCTCCTCCTCGCTCCCCCAGACCCCGAGGATGTCGTCGCGGATCTGGAAGGCAAGGCCCGCCTCTCCTCCCAGGAGTGCCAGGTCTTCCTCCACGCGCGCCTCCGCCTCGGCCACGATCGCCCCCAGACGCAGGGCGCACGAGAAAAGAGCGCCCGACTTCATCTGTTCCATCCGGAGATACTCCTCGACCGAGGCCATCTTCCCCTCGATGGCGAGGTCGAGCCCCTGCCCCTCGACCATGGTCAGAGTGGCTTCAAGCAAGGCCGCCGTGGCGTGCCCGCCGGCCTTGGTGACGACGGAGAAGGCGAGGGTCGCCATCAGGTCGCCCGCGTTGATCGCCTGGCCCACTCCATGACGCACCCACGCTGTGGCCCGGCCGCGCCGCGTGCGGTCGCCATCCTCGATATCGTCATGGAGGAGAGAGAACTCGTGGATGAGTTCCAGGGCGAGGGCCCCAGCCAGGGCCCGGTCGCCCGCCTCCCCAAACTCCCCGGCCGTGAAGAGGACGAGGCTCGGCCGCAGGAACTTGGCGCCGCTTGACGTCTTCTGTCCCGCCTCGTCCTCGAGGCCCGCGTGGTAGCGGAGGATCCTCCGGAGGAGGGAGTCGCCACTCAGGACCTGTGAGAGACCCTGCTCAATGCGCGGCCTGTGGGTGAGAAGAAGACCGGGGAGCGGGCCCGCTCCCTCGTACGGCGACGGCGCCGATCGTCCTGCGTCATTCATTCCGGACACCCTGGCCCCATCCGTCATCGGCGCTCCTCGGCTTGGATTATAGCGGAGAGGGGAGACCGCCCGTGAGAGCACGGGATGCGGAAGCCCGTAGACATGGACGTGTGGGGGCCGGGTGCGCCGGGTCGCGCTCTTCCTTGCTCTCTAGCGCAGGGTGGGAGGCAGGACGATCTTCCCGAAGTTCTTCTCGTACTTGTCGACGTTCTCTCCCATGGCCTGCAGGAGACGCTTCATGTGCCCGGGGTTCAAGATCACCCGCGAGACGAGGAGCGCTTGATCGGCCTTCGCCTCCTGAGTCTGTGGATCGACGAACAGGAAGTCGACGACGAACTCCTCCTTGCGATGGGATATCAGGGCCAGGTTGGAGTAGCCGCCCCGGCGGGCTTCATTGTCGGCTGTGATTTGCATCTGGCGATCGGTCATTGCCATGCCACCTCCCCGAGGCCCCATGGTAGCCGCCCTACCTGGACGGCACAACTCAAGGGCTGAGGAATCGGTGGAAGAAGCGCTCGATCGTGTCCCCGTGGTGGCCGGGGAGGAGGATGTGATGGTTCCCGAGCGGAGAGGTGAGCAGGGGCGCGATGGGCTCGCTGACCGCGATCGCCACCTGCGTGCGGCACAGGTCCTCGCGCTCTGACGTGCCTTCGATCTCTCCCTCACGCACGAACAGATGATCGAGGCGCTCGCCCCCCAGGCGGAAGAGCGTGCACGGACCTGGGTTGATCTCGGCTGAGATCCCCACGCCAATCCCGGATTCGAAGTGGCTGCGGATGGCGTAGCTTGCCGCGAGCGAGAGCGGGCAGGTGCAGTGGGCGAGCATGATGGATCGGTTCGCGGTGTCGACGGAGGCGATGTTCCCCATGAACGCGAGTTCGCCAGAGAGGAGGATCCCCACGTACATCGAGAAGAGAGCCTGAAGGTCCCCTTCGCATCCTGACGGGATGCGCTCGTCGTTGAGGCGGGACAGGGCGTAGCAGCCGGTCGTCCGTAGACGGCTCACGAGGTCAAAGCAGCGCACCGTACAGGCGGCGAGGCGATTCTCGTCCACCAGCGAGCGTAGCGCCGTGTACACGGCGACGGCGTCCTTCAGCTCTTCCTTGGTCGGTTCGCCTGTGACCTTGGCTCCTTTGGCGAGGCGGCTCACATCGCTCCGTGACGGGGGGGCCGACTGGATGCGGACGGCCAGCTCATCGATGTCGATGGGGACGAGCTCGATCCCCAACTGGCCCCGGAGAAAGGCTCGGTCAACGTCGCTCGCCACCAGCCAGTCGGAGGGCTCACCAATGAGACCGACCCGGCTGAAGCGAAGGCTTTCCCACGCCCGAGCCACCTGCAGCTCCCGCCTAAGGCCGCTTGAGACCGCCTGCGCGCTCCCAAACAGGATCTCGCCCTCGCCGCCGTCCTGGCGAATGCGGGCGAGGACCTCCAGACACGCCGGGAGCGAGTTGTGTCCTGAGTGGGCGATGAGAAGCGTGGGCGAGGGGAGCATAGACACGAGCTTCAGCACCTCTCGCTCCACTCCTCCCGTCAGGACGAGGATCGCGGTCAGGCCGCCCTCGGACGGAAACTCCACTTCCTGCAAGGCAAAGTCCGCCTGCTTCCCAATCTCCGAGAGAAGCCGCGTCTTGAGCCGCGCCATCTCCTGGGCGCCGTGGAGCGGCGATGCGCGGACGATAACCTTGATCGTATCCATGTCGCCTGGAGCGTAAGGCGAGAAACCCGCACCCAATGAGGAAGGGCGGACCTCGCGGTCGGACACGCATCACCCGGGGAAGTCCGGTTTGGAACCCCGCGGTGACGCACTCTGCCCGTTTGACCACGGCGGCCGCGCAGGGGTCGGCGCAGGCGAGCGCCCAGTTAGCGTCCCAGGACGAGGAATCCCCCGATCACGCAAGCGGCAACCGCAATCGAAGCCGGGAGGGCCGTCTTCCGCAGGAAGGCCCAAAGCGAGGTTTGGAAGTACTCAAGAGATACGGAGATGCACGGATGCGTCGGCGTGATGAGGTAGCCGAGAAAGGCCGCGAAGTAGGTGACGGCAAAGGTAGCGGCCGATACCGTGCCGTGGCTCATGAGGTAGATCGGAATGACGATGGCCGTGGAGGCCTCGATTCGACCCGTGACGAAGCCGAGGAGAAGAGCCAGACCCACCATCAGGGCCACGGGGGGGAGGGCCAGGCCGGCAAGGCTCTCCGGCGCCCCCGAGGCCAGAAACACGTTAAGGAACACGAAGACCGCAAACACGATGAGCGAGAACTTCCACGCCCGGGTCGAGAGGAAGACAGAGAGCACGTCCCTGGGCCCAAGCCGGCCGATCCCGATCGCCAAGGCAAGACTCGCTCCCACGCCGGCCGCGGTGCCGATCTCCGTGTAAGGCAGGACAAAGACGATCTTTAGCACGATGTCCAAAACGGGAGCGAGGAGAATCGCGGCGAGAGGAACGACGAGATCGCGGAAGGAGAAGGGACCTTTGGAGTCGAGCCTCCCCGAGACGCCGTGGAGGAGAAAGACGTACCCGAGCAGTCCCATCAGGAGGAATCCCGGGACGAGGAACGGGATCACCCGGTAGACGTCAAGCTTTGCGATCTTCGCCGAGGCGATCAGTGCGGATCCAAGCGGATAGACGATCAACAAGGTGTGACGAAACCAGACGTTCGCCGCGGCCTTCACGTCGAGAGCGGCCCGGGGCGCGCCCCGTTCGAGGAGCGGCGCCGAGAGGAGCGCACCCCCAGGCATCGGCAAGAGACCCAGCAAGGCCGGCGCCACGGCCATGAACGGCCTCGTGCCCATACGCATGTTGGAGACCAGACGCCCCATCCAGCCGGAGCGCTCGAGCACGCCGCCGATCACCGGGATGAGGCCGACCACGAGGGCCAGGAGTAGGACCGACGGATCGGCGAAGGTCGCGTGAAGCGCTGCCAGAACCGCCGCCGGTCGCAGCGTGAACAGCGCCAAGATGGCGGCACCGACCGCCATCCCCAGGGCGAGGTTCTTCCGCGAGAGATAGAGCATCGCGACGATCGCGAGCGAGAACCCAATCCAAGTCTGCATTCTGTCCTTTCGGAACGAGTGGAGTCTGGCGGACAAGCGTACTCGATCGCTCGCCTCGCTCCCACGCGCCGTTGTCGGAGAAGTCAATCTCCGCGAGAATCGCCGGGAGAAGGAGACGCGTTTGAAGACCATCGCCCAGGCGATTCGCGAGGCCGCGCCGGAGGGACGTCTCTCCTGCGCTCGCGCCTTCGAGCTGGTCGAGACCTTGGCGCTCGAACCCGCCGCGGTCGGCCAGGAGGCGACGTCTCTTGGCATCCGGATCACGCATTGCCAGCTTGGGCTCTTCGGATCAAGTGCCATCGACAAGGGTCCAATCGTGAAGGCAGCCCTGGAGACAAGCGTGGAGGAGAGAGAGGCGATCTGCGCGCGGCTCGTGGAGGGGAAGCTCCCGTGTCGCGCGGTGTGGGAGGCCTCTTCCAGGACCGGCCGGCCGCGTCTCGCTCTTGCCGAGGCGGCCGAGTCGCTCGGGATCCGCATCTCCGCCTGCCAGTTAGGCTGTTTCCCCTAGGACACGGCGTTGGGAGCGCTCTCGCCCTCAAGGACAGCCAGGACGTTCGTCACGGCGATCCTCGCCAGGCCGCGGCGGGTCTCCGTCGTGGCGCTTCCGATGTGCGGGGCGAGCACGACCCGCTCGTGAAGGGCAGTCAATCGTGGATGGACCTTGGGCTCCTGTTCGTAGACGTCAAGCGCAGCGCCGGCGATCTCGCCCTCTTCCAGGGCCCAGACAAGGGCCTCCTCGTCCACGACCGGGCCGCGAGCGACGTTGACCAGAATCGCCGTTCTCTTCATGCGGCGGAACGCGTCGCGATCGAAGAGGTGACGCGTCGCCTGACTGAGCGGCGCATGGATAGAGACGAAGTCGCTGGATTCAAGAAGCTCGGAGAACGGAACGTACGTCGCGCCAAGCTCGCGTTCGGCGTCTTCGTTCCGGTGGCGGTTGTGGTAGAGGATCGGCATGTCGAAGCCGCAGTGCCCCCGGCGGGCGACCGCAGTCCCGATGCGCCCCATCCCCACAATGCCGAGAGTCTGCCCATGGACATCGAGCCCGAGGTGTGGCTGGAGGAGCTCCCATCCGCGGAAGGACCCGGCGCGCGTGTAGGCGTCTGCCTCGACGATCCGCCTCGCCGCGGCCAGGAGCAGAGCGAAGGTGAGGTCGGCCGTCGTTTCGGTGAGAGCCCCAGGGGTGTTGGTGACGACGATGCGCCGTGCCGTCGCCGTCGACACGTCGATGTTGTCGTAGCCCACTCCAAGATTGGCGATGATCACAAGCCTCCCGCCGGCCTCCATGACCGCCGCGTCGATCCGGTCGGAAAGAAGGCAGATCAAGGCGTCCGCGGTCCTCACCCCATCGAGCAGCTCCTGGCAGCCGATCGGCCCGGGGAGCTCCCGCATCACGACGGAATGCCCGGCGGCACGCAGCCGATCGATCTCCTCGGGAAAGACCCGGCACGTCACAAAGACTCTAGCCACGGGAATTCCTCTCCTACGTTCGTGGGATCGCCCGCCGGGCGAGCTCGTCGCATCGCTCGTTCTCCGGTGAGCCGGCGTGGCCTTCCAGCCAATAGAAGGTCACACGGTGCACTCCCACGAGGCGATCCAGCTCGCGCCACAGGTCTTCGTTCTTCACGGGAAGGAGCCGCCGTCCGCTCCGTCTCTTCCAGCCTTGGGCTTTCCAGACGGGAAGCCACTCCGTCATCCCTTGCTCGAGGTAGAGCGAATCGGTGAACAGGTCCACGTCCGTCTCGCGCAAGAGAGCCCGAAGGGCTTCGATCGCCGCCCTGAGCTCCATGCGGTTGTTGGTCGTCGAGGCCTCTCCGCCCGCGATCTCCTTTCGCTTGCCGCCGCTTGAGAGCACGGCCGCCCAGCCGCCTGGGCCGGGGTTCCCGCTGCACGCGCCGTCTGTGTGGATGGTCACCCTGTTGAACACACGGTAGGTATAGCCGATCCATAGATCCCTGTCGACTAGAGCCTGCCCGGGCGGCGATTGCCTGCCTGCGACCGGCACGCTATGATCACCCATCCAAGGGCGCGAGGTGGACATGCCAGAACCGCAACGGGTCTTGCTTCTGGGCGATGCCTGCCTGTGCGAGAGGGCGCTCGCCGCCCGCTCTCTAGCGATCTGTGAGGAGCACAGAGACGCAGAACGCCACACGGCGTTCTCAGACGAGCTGGACCTGGAATCCCTGCGCATCGAACTGCGTTCCCAATCCCTCTTCGTGCAGAGCCGTCACTTCGTGATTCGCCACGCCCAGGCGGCCAGGGATCAGAAGGGCCTCGCCTCGCTCTTCCGCGAGGACCTCGCGCCTGCGACGTACCTGACCTTCCTCGCCTCCGAGCTCAAGGAATCCAGTCCGCTCGCCAAGGCCGCAAAGGAGATGGATGCCCTCGTCTCATTCCCCCTTTCAAAGGGCAAAGCTCTCGAGGGCGCGGCGAGCGAACTCCTCACCGAACAGGGGCTCTCACTTGCGCCCGCCGCGCGCAGGCGGCTCGTCAAGGAGAGCGGGGAAGACCTGCTCGCCATCTTTCAGGAGGCAGTGAAGCTTCGCCACTTCGCTCCGGAGGGCACCATCGGAGAGGACGTGGTCGAGCGGCTGTGCTTCACGGCCGGCGAAAGCTCGATCTATCCTTTCTTGGACGCGCTGGGGAAGGGCCAACTCCAAACGGGAGCCGGGCACCTGTCGCAGCTGCGTGACGATCCGACGCGGACGTTTGGCTCGTGTGTGCGGCATCTGGCGCGGGTCCTTTCCGCGCGCCTGTTGGCCGACGAGGGGATCTCCCTTGAGGGAGGGGCCGCGGCCTTGGGGGCCCCGGCCTGGCTCGCGCGACGGCTTCTCGATCAGGCCAAGAGCTGGACCGCGGAAGGGCTCACGCTCGTCTTGGACCAAGCGATCGAGCTCGACCGGGACATCAAGGCAGGACACATTCGCCCGGCCGACGCCCTGCTCGAGCTCGTGCTCTGCGCTAGTTCTCCTGAGACGAGACCCGCGCCGGTATGTGCCGCCCGATCCAGGTCTTCTCCTGAAGGAGCCGGCACAGCACGTACGCACAGAACAGGCTCCCCATCACGCCGATCCCAAGGGTGATGGCGAAGCCCTTCACCGGCCCCGTCCCTACGAGGAGGAGAATGAGCCCAGCGATCATCGTCGTCGCGTTGGCGTCGATCAGGGCGGAAACCGACATGTGGAAGCCGGCTTTGACCGCCACCAGCGGTGGCTTCCCCAATCGCCGCTGCTCCTTGATCCGCTCGTTGATGACGACGTTTGCGTCGACCGATGTGGCGATCGTCAGGACGATTCCGGCGATGCCCGGCAGAGTGAGCGTGGCGTGGAACAGGCGCAGCGCGGCGAACATGATCAGCATGTTGAGGATCAGGGCGCTCGCCGCTGCCAGGCCCATGGTGCGGTAGTAGACCAGCATGTACGCCAAGACGATGGCAAACCCGCTCACCAGAGTGATCGCGCCGCGGCGGACCGAGTCGCTCCCCAGCGTCGGGCCGACCGTGTTCTCCTCGATCGGCTGGACAGCGACGGGCAGGGCACCGGCTCGAAGGACGATCGAGATGCTCCTTGCCTCCTGCGGAGTGAAGCGGCCGGTGATCGTCGTTGTGTCCTTGACCTGGCGCCAGCCTTGAGCGGCGGCCTGCTTGATCGAATCCGTGATCCGCGGGGCGCTGTAGACGACCCCGTCGAGCACGATCGCCAGGCGGTCGTCGACCTTCAGCTTGCTGAGCGCGTCAACGAACTGCTGCGCCCCGTCCTGGCTGAAGGTCATGGCGATATACATCTGCCCCGCCTGCTGCACCGACTGACTGGTCATGGCCCGCGCATCGGACAACGCCGCTCCGGTGAGGAGCGGCTCCGTTTCCACGACGTACGGGATCCCGTCCCGGTCGCGTAGGACCTCCTGCGCGGACGACGTCGGGCTGACCTCGGAATTGGCGCTCGTCCCGGCGGTGACGACCTTGAGGAACTCGAGCATGGCCGTCTGACCGATCAGCCGGCGGGCATCCTCTGGGTTCGCGGTCCCGGGGATGTTGACGAGAACCCTGTCGTTGCCCAGCCTCTTGATCTCGGCGTTCGCCATGCCGTACTGATCGACACGGTTGGAGAGGATGGTGACGACCTTGTCGAGCGTGTCGACCTTCTCCGCCGCGGTCATTCCCTCCGTTCCCTGAGCCTGAAGGACCAGGCGCACCCCGCCCTGCAGATCCAGGCCGAGAGGGACGATCGACTTCAGGGGCCAGAAGGGGTACAAGAGGGCCAGCGATCCCAAGAAGACGATGACTACGCTCGCGAACCGAAGCCAATCGTTCCGCGTCATTCCGCTCTTCGACATGCCGGGCCTCCCCAGGAAACCAGTTACTTCGCGCGCTTGTCGATGATGCTCGACTTTGCCACCTTCAGCTTGCCCCCGTCCTCGACCGTCATGACGATGGTCGTGTCCCCTACGGAATCGATCTCTCCGTAGATGCCGCCGGCCGTCATCACGTTGTCGCCCCGCTTGAGGTCTTTCAGAAGCAGGTTGTGCTGCGCCTGGCGCTTCCGCTGCGGCCGGATCAGCATGAAGTAGAAGACCGCAACAAAGACCACCAGGATGATGACCATGGGCCAAATCGATTGCTGCGGCTGCGCCGGCGTGGTCGACGCGCCCTGAGGCTCAGTTCCCGAACTCGCCTGCGGGGTGCCGCCCGATTGCCCAGATGGCGTCGTGCTCTCTTGACCGAACGCCACCGCTCCGAAGACCAGGACCCCCAGCATAAGAACCAGACCGATCATCCGACCCATGCTTTCACTCCTTATGCCCCTCTCGCTTTCCAGTGACGAAACACACCGAGGAAAAGCCACAACACACCTAACAGGGCGAATCCCACCCCAGTCACGATCTCCCAGGTTCCTCTAAGTCCCCTTCCCAATACGACTATCCGTTCCATGAGGATGAAGAGATCGGCCCAGATTATACAGTACAGGATGCTCAAGATCGACACGGTGAACCGCGACCCCAACCGGCTCCACGAGGCCACAAAGTCGTAGGTGACGCTCGAGAGGGGGACCACCATCCAGAGCACGGCCAGCACGGCCGGCGGCGCCGGAAGGAGCGACAGCGCGAGGAGGAGCAGAAGGTGCCCGGGGAACAGCGGAAGGACCCGCGCCGGAATCGGCGGCTGGTGTCGGGTGCGCCGCGACCGCAGCAAGAGATAGACGAGAAAGAGGACCGTCTCCACTCCCACGCCGATGCGTAAGACGCTGGATAGGGCTCCGATGTAGAGGACGATTCCCAGAAGAACGAGGATAAAAGGGTAGGACCAGCGCGGCAGGGTGTAGGGGTCGCCGCTCGTCGTGTTTCTCCGTCCCCCTTGTGGGTCCAGTGAGGACGGGACCCGCCTCTCGAAGTCGCCCCTTCCCATCGTGCTCCTCCCACGTTCGTCGCCCCAAAGAGCCCGGGGCAAGACCGCGTCTCTGTCTCTAGAGAAGAGCGATTATACTCCTCATCCCTACCCCGAGGGCGCGGACGCCGCTATGCTCTTTCTCGAACCAAGACGCTGGAGACTTCTGAAGGGGGGCGGGGGTCTGACCGGCTGGGGCGGCCGCGACCGTAGCCGGAGGACCCCAACGTACAGGAGGCGCGCAGGACATGACGACACGGGGACTGGAACGGCTAAAGCAGACAGGGATCCCGTTCGAACAGCTCACCTATCGCCCCGACGAAGAGGGAGCCCGGTTCGCCGCACGCAGCCTGGGATTGAACGAGGAGACGGTGATCAAGACCCTTGTCTTTCGCGCGGACGATGGGGAGTATCTATTTGCGTTGATGGGCGGGGACGGGAACGTCAGCGAGAAGAAGCTCGCCCGATCGAGCGGACACAAGCAGGTCTCCCCGGCGCCTCCCCGGGATGCGGAACGGATCAGCGGCTACGAGATCGGAGGGATCAGCCCTCTAGGAGCGAAGCGCCGCCTCCCGGTCGTGCTGGACCGCGCCTTGACCGAGCATGCCTCGGTCGTGATCAACGCCGGTGCGCGCGGAACCCTGGTCAGACTGGCCGTTGTGGACCTCATCTCGCTCGTCGACGCCATGGTCGCCGATATCCGCGTCGAGTAGCGATCGGCACACAGATCACGCGCGAGGCACGTTCCCCGTAAGGCCGATGGAATCGGCCACGTCGCGCATCCCCTGGATCACTTCCGCGAACAACTCGCGCAGGTCCATCCCCAGCATCTGCGCGCCTCTCTCGATGACCTCCCGGTTCGCTCCCGCGGCAAAGCTCTTGTCCTTCCACTTCTTCGCTACCGAGCTGGGCTCCAAGTCGTGCACGCTCCGCGACGGACGGACCAGGGCCGCCGCCGTGACTAGGCCAACCAGCTCATCGACCGCATATAGGACCTTCTCCATCTCAAGCTTGGGCTCGACATCCGTGCACAGGCCGAATCCATGGCTCTTGATGGCGCGTACCATCTCCGGCGGCCAGTCCAAGCCCGTGAGGATCTCCTCGGTCTTCTCGCAGTGCTCTTGCGGGTGGCGCTCGTAGTCGAGGTCATGCACAAGGCCGACGATCCCCCATTGCTCGACATCCCCGCCGCGCCGCCGTGCCATGTGGCGCATGACTCCCTCGACCGCCAGAGCGTGCTTCACGAGGCTCTCGTTCTGGTTCCATTCCAGGAGCAGAGCGAGCGCCTCGTCGCGCGTGGGGCAGTGTGTCATTGGCCTGTCCTCCTCAATGGTCTCGCCTTCCGGCACACGCGTACTCTACCCGGTTCGTCCGGCGTGCTCCAGGAGCGCCACCACGGCGAGGTCTCTCCCCTGTCCTCGGTGATCTTCTCGAGCGCGCGACGTATAGTCTCAAGCCACGCACAGAGGATGGTGATATGTCTGCCCTGGTGCTCACGGCGCTTGGCCTCGCCGGCTTGGGGATCGGTGCCCTTGCCAGTCTCTTGGGAGTGGGGGGAGGGATCTTCATGGTCCCGCTTCTCCTGCTTGGCGGCTTCGTCTCAACCACGCAGGCAGCCGTCGGCACAAGCATCCTGGGAGTCGTCTTCACCAGCCTCTCCGGATCGATCGTCTACGCTCGCAAGCGCTTGATCGACTACCGTCTCGGTCTTCTCATCATGCCGGCGACCGTCGTCAGCGCCTGGTTCGCCACCCGCCTCACCGCTGTCATCGCCTCGCGTTGGCTCTCCGTCGCCTTCGGCGTCTTCCTCATCTACCCGATCGCGACCATGCTCCGCGGGCGGTCCGGTCAGGAGGTTCGCCTCTCCCTGCGCGGGAAACAGCACGGACCAAGGGTCTACGTCCTGGCCACGCTGGCCGGCCTCCTCGCGGGCGCCGGAAACGGCCTGTTTGGAATCGGGGGCGGAACCGTGCTTGTCCCCTTCTTTGCTGTCTTCCTCGGACTCGATATCCTCACCGCCGTGGCCACGAGCCTGTTCATCATGCTCCCCTCGTCGGTCGTCGCCTCCTATCAGCACTGGGTCCAGGGAAACCTGCGCACCGACCTTGCCTTGCCCCTTGTCATCGGCCTCGCCATCGGCGCACAGATCGGGCCACACGTGGGCTCCCGCATCCCCAAGAACCGTCTCCGCCAACTGTTCGGCCTGGTCCTGCTCTACGCGGCGGTGAACGTCGTCGCAAACGCGCTGCGCTAGGCCGGGCTCCGAATCCCCGCCTCCCTCTCGCGCGTGGCCTCGTGCTCTTGCATAATCCTGCAGCGTGCGGCTCGAGCGAAAGGGAGGACACGGTGAAGCTTGCGATTCTCACGACCGGCGGGACCATCGAGAAGACGTACGACGAGCGAGATGGATCGCTCCGCAACTTCCACTCGATCCTGCCAAAGATGCTCTCCACCCTGCGCCTTCCTGATCTGGACATCGCCTACGAGCAGGTCGTGTTCAAGGACTCCCTGGAGATGACGCCGGCCGATCGCCGCCGGATCCTCGAGGCCACGGAGCGGGCGCTCCGCACGGCGGACGCCGTCGTCATCCTGCATGGGACAGATACGCTCTCGGAGACCGGCGAGCTCCTGGAGGAAAGCCTCGGGGCGCTCTCCGCGCCGGTGATCCTGACCGGTGCCATGCGCCCCTACGAGTTCCGTGACACCGACGCCCTGCAGAACCTGACCGAGGCCCTTCTCGCCGCCCGGCTCGCCGAGCCCGGCGTCTACGTCGCCATGCACAACCGCGTGTTGCGTTTCCCCGGCGTGATCAAGGATCGCGACCGATTGACCTTCAGCAAGCTCTGAGCCTCGGTCCTCTTCCGGCGCCCCAAGCGCGTCGGTCTCGCTGGGATCCACGTTGGTGCTCGCTCCAGCGGCCTTGACAAGAGCACCCCGGAGGACTAGACTGCGATTAGCAGTCTTGTGTCCCGACTGCTAATGCGGGGTGGCAGTGATGATCCGTTTCGATAGGATGACCGAGGGCGCTCAGGAGCTCTTTCACGAGGCGCAGGACCTCTTGGCGCGCTACAAGCACAACCAGTTGGACGTCGAGCACCTGTTCACCGTGCAGTGCACGAAGGAAGGGGTGGGACGTCAGATCCTTGAGCAAATGGGGGTGAACCTCCCTGGCCTCGCCCACGACCTGGACAGGCTTCTTCGGGCCAAGCCCTCCGTATCCGGGCCGGTCGGGACGCAGATCTATATCACCCCGCGGCTGGACGCGGTCGTCACCGAAGCCCAAACGGAGGCGGAGCGACTCCGCGACGAATACGTTGGCATCGAGCACCTGCTCCTCGCCATCAGCCGTACGACCGACCCCGCGCTGAAGCGGGTGCTCGATCACAACGAGATCAGCCCGGAGTCCATCTACGCGGCCCTCAAGACCGTGCGTGGGGAGCAGCGCGTCACGGACCGCTCCTCAGAGGAGCGCTACCAGATCCTGAAGAAGTACTCTACGAACCTGACAGAGATGGCCTCCCGCGGAGAGCTCGATCCGGTGATCGGACGGGACGAGGAGATCCGCCGCATGGAGCAGATCCTCTCACGCCGGCGCAAGAACAACCCCGTCCTGATCGGCGAGCCGGGGGTCGGCAAGACCGCGGTGGTGGAAGGACTCGCGCAGCGCATCGCCAAGGGGGACGTGGCGGAACCGCTCAAGGGGAAGGAGATCGTGGCGCTGGACATCCCAGCCATGGTCGCTGGATCGAAGTTCCGGGGCGAGTTCGAGGACCGTCTGAAGGCGGTGATCAAAGAGATCGAAGCGCAGTCTGGGAAGACTATCGTGTTCGTCGACGAGGTACACACCCTCGTGGGGGCCGGAGCGGCCGAGGGGGCGATCGACGCCTCCAACATGCTCAAAGAGCCGCTCTCGCGGGGAAGGTTCCAGCTGATCGGGGCGACCACGCTCGACGAGTATCGAGAGCACATCGAGAAGGACTCCGCCCTGGAGCGACGCCTGCAGCAAGTCTTCGTCCGCGAGCCGACCATCGAGGAGACGATCCAGATCCTCGAGGGCCTGCGCGGCAAGCTCGAGGAGCACCACGGCGTGAAGATCACGAACGAGGCGCTGCGCGCGGCGGCGAAGCTCTCTGAACGCTACATCTCCGATCGATTCCTCCCCGACAAGGCGATCGACCTCGTCGACGAGGCGGCGAGCCGCCTGCGGGTGGCGAAGTCTCCGGGGGACGTCACCGAGTCGGAGATCGCCGCCATCGTCTCTCAGTGGACCGGTATCCCGGCGGAGCGCATGCTGGAGGGGGAGCGGACCCGCCTGAGAGCGATGGAAGACCGCCTGCACGAGCGTGTGGTCGATCAGGAGGAGGGGGTACACGCCATCGCCGAGGCCGTACGCCACTCCCGCGCCGGGCTCGCCGACCCGCGCCGCCCGATCGGGACGTTCCTCTTCCTTGGGCCAACCGGGGTTGGAAAGACGGAGCTTGCCAAGGCGCTGGCAGGGTTCCTCTTTGGGAGCGACGCGGCCTTGCAGCGGATCGACATGTCGGAGTACATGGAACGCCATGCCGTCGCGCGGCTCATCGGGTCGCCCCCTGGCTACGTCGGCTACGAAGAGGGAGGTCAGCTGACCGAGGCGGTCCGCCGCCGACCTTACCAGGTCGTGTTGTTCGACGAGGTGGAGAAGGCCCACCCGCAGGTGATGAACCTGCTCCTTCAGCTTCTGGATGAGGGACGTCTGACCGACGGCCACGGCCGAACCGCGGACTTCCGCCACACGATCGTCATCATGACGTCGAACGTTGGCAGCGAGCACTTCGCCTCAGACCTCCCTGAGGACCAGGTTCAGAAGAAGATCAGGGAGGAGCTCCGGCATGCGTTCCGGCCCGAGTTCCTGAACCGGATCGACGAGACGATCATCTTCCACCCCCTTCCCGAAGCGGCGATCCTCGAGATCGTGGACCTCAAAGTGGCCCTGCTGAACGAACGTCTCGTCGAACAGGGCATCTCTCTTTCCCTGACGGCGGAAGCGAAGAGGGTCCTGGCCAAGGAAGGGTACGACCCGCACTACGGGGCTCGGCCCCTCGAGCGGGCGATGAAGCGCCTGGTGGAGAACCCGCTGGCGATGAAGATCGTGTCGGGTGAGGTGAAGGAAGGAGATCGCATCACCGTCGACGCGGCGGCGATGGCGAGCGCTTTGGTCATTCGCCGCGACAAGAGCGAGTAGAGGAGAACCAGTGGATCACGACTCCTCGCCCCATACACGTGAGGAAATGGACGGGGCCGGCGATCTCCTGGTCGACGTGCTGATCGCCGGCGGCGGTCCGGCCGGCTCCTCCACAGCCCTGTACGCGGCCCGCGCCTCCTTGTCCACTCTTGTCTTGGACCAGGGTGCCGCCGCAGGGGCCCTCTGGTTGGCGGCGAGGATCTCCAACTACCCGGGCCTTGAGGGTGAGACGAGCGGTCCGGTCCTCCTCGAGCAGATGCGCGCCCAGGCCAGAGGCTTCGGGGCTCGGTTCGTGGAAGACAAGGCTGTCCTCGCAACGGTCGACAGCGAGACCAAGGAAGTCCGCGGGGCAAGAGGCGTCTACCGGGGCCGGACTTTGGTCGTCGCGACCGGAGCCATGGGACGGGCGAAGACCATCCCCGGCGAAGAGAGGCTCACCGGACGAGGCGTTTCCTACTGCGCCACCTGCGACGGCTTCTTCTTCCGCGACCAGGACGTGGCTGTGGCCGGAACGACCGTCGAGGCGGCCGAGGAGGCCCTGTTCCTGGCAAGGCTCGCGAAGACGGTCCACCTCCTCGTACCAGCGTCAGAGCTCAAGGTGTCTTCCCATCTCGCGGCCCAGGTCGCACAGGAAGGGCGCGTGCACGTCCACGTTCGCACGCGACTGCGCGAGGTGATGGGGGAGAAGCACGTTGAGGCCGTGCGCGTTGAGACAGAGACCGGCAAAGAGATCCTCCCTGTCGCCGCGATCTTCATCCACCTTCAGGGGACGCGTGCGATCACCGACTTCCTTGGCGGAGGCCTGGCTCTAGCGCAGGATGGCGGCATCCTCGTGGACGAGAGCCGCGCCACGAGCGTTCCGGGTGTCTTCGCGGCAGGCGATGTCATCTCCAGGCGCCAGAGGCAGATCGTGCTCGCCGCGGCCGACGGGGCACTGGCCGCAACGTCGGCGGAGCGCTATCTCTTTGAACAGAGGGATGCGAGATTGGCTGCCTAGTTCGAGCCCGGCGTCGCAGGACAGCGGTTTGCCTCTCTTGACCTTCAGCGCGCCAGGACGATCCCCAGCTCGGCGAGTGCCTGCTTGAGTTCGTCTTTGGAGAGTGCGCCGTGGTGCCACTTGGGACTGTTCTCCATGAAGGAGACTCCCTTTCCGAGCGTGTTGTGGCAGGCGAGAAGCGTCGGCTGGCCTGACCCCGCTTGCGCGACGAAGGCGTCGAAGGCGGCTTGAATCGCTGCGTAGTCATGCCCGTCGATCTCGTGGACCGACCAGCCGAAGGCCTCGAACTTCGCTGCCAGGTCGCCGACGTCCATGACGTCCCGCGTGTATCCATCGATCTGACAGCCATTCCAGTCGAGTATGGCGCACAAGCGATCGGCCCGGTAGTGGGTCGCGGCTGCCGCCGCCTCCCAGGGTTGTCCCTCCTGACACTCGGCGTCGGAGATCGAGCAGTAGACGCGGCCGTCGCGTCCGTCCAGCCGGGCAGCGAGCGCCATGCCCAACGCGACGGAGAGCCCGTTCCCCAGCGAGCCGCTGGACACCTCGACCCCGGGGATTCCCCACGCCGTCGACGGATGACCCTGAAGGAGCGCGCCCAGCGTGCGCAGGTGCCAGAGCTCCTCCTTGGGGTAGTAGCTTCGGTCGGCGAGGATGGCGTACAGGATGGGGCACGTGTGGCCGTTGGAGAGGAGGAATCGGTCCCGGTCTGGCCAATCCGGCCTCAGCGGATCGTGGCGCAGGTAGCGGTAGAAGAGGACCGTCAGCACGTCAGCCATGCCGAGCGCCCCTCCAGGATGACCGGAGTTGGCGTGGCTGACCATGCGCAGGACATCCCCGCGCAAAGCGTTCGCCTTCTTCCTGAGCGCCTCGACCTCCATCTTCTCCTCCTCGAGTCCTACTCACCCTCGCCCGCGAGCATCATACCGCCGAAGCGAGCCTGAGGGTACTCCGCGCGGCCTGGCCGTTGGGAGGAGGGTGCCCCCGGAAGGGAGAGCCCTGATGGGCCCTCCCTTCTCGTTCCACGAGGCATCTGGAGTCGGAATAGCACGGCTCGAACCGCTATTCCGCCGTCGCTCGCTGGAAGAGGAATCGCGACAGCGTAAGGACGGCGATGGTCAGCCCGGCTAGGATGCCCAGGCTTGAGGCGATAGCGAGCCAGTTCCAGCCAGACACCGTCAGATGTCGGATGGCGTTAACGGCGTACGTGACCGGGTTGTACGTGGCGACCGTGGCGAGCCAGCCTGGCATCGCTTCCTTGGGGAAGAGCGCGGTGCTCGCGAACATGAGCGGCATGGTGAGGAAGTTGACGACCGCCATCAGCGTCTCGGGACTCTTGATCCGCGCCGCCAGGCAAAGCGACAGACTGCTCAGGATCAGGCTGAAGCACATGGCGATGAGGAGGATCACGACGAGGCCGAGCACCCCGGTCGCGAAGTGCACGCCGAGTGCCAGCGCGATGGCCGCAATGATCAGGATCTGCACTCCCGCCTGAACTGAAGCGGCGAACGCCTTTCCGAACGGAATGGCGGCTCGGGAGATCGGCGCGGCCAGGAGCTTCTCCAGGTACCCCGTGCGACGATCCCACACGATCGACATCCCGGAGAAGGCGCCCCCGAACAGCACCGTCATCAGGATGATCCCGGGCGTCATGAACGTGAGGTAGTTGCTGGTGCCGAGGATCTGATCCAGTCCCGGCCCCCTCATCATCCCCTGCATCATGTTCCCCATGAGGCCCAGCCAGATCAGCGGCTGGATCACCGTCATGATGATCCGGACCGGGGTCCGCACGAAGACCACGAGCTCCCGCCACGCCACGTACCACACGTCAGAAAGAAAGGTCATCGTCGCATCCTCCTCTGCGTCATGCGGGTCTTGCGAGTGTCCTCCCGAGACCCCTGTTCGTCCCGCATCTCCCGTCCCGTGAAGTGAAGGTAAACGTCATCCAGCGATGGACGATGGAGCCGGATCGACTCCACGCTGACCTCGCTCCTCGCGGCGAGCGCGAAGACCTCGGGGATCAGCTGGTCGCCGCGCTGGCGGGCCACGATCCGCTGCAAACCCTCCCCCATCGCGGTGACCGAGGCGGTTTCAGGCAAGGCCGAGATGGCCTTCACGAGCACAGAAACCCGCTCATCCGGGGCGACGAAGCGCGCCGAGATGATGTCCCCTCCGATCTGTGCTTTGAGGGCTCCGGGCGCGCCGATCGCCATGATCTTCCCCCGGTCGATGATCCCCAGCCGATTGCACAGGACATCGGCCTCCTCCATGTAGTGCGTGGTGAGGAAGATCGTCATCCTCTGTTCCGTTCGCAGCTTCTGGATGTACTCCCAGATCACCTTGCGAGTTTGCACGTCCAGACCAAGCGTCGGCTCGTCCAGGAAAAGGACTCTCGGCTGGTGGATGAGCGCCGCGGCAATGTCCAGGCGCTTCAGCATGCCGCCGGAGTAGGTCCCGGCAGAGTCGTTCCGGCGCTCCCACAGGCCGCACAGGTGGAGCACTTCCTCGCCACGCTTTGCGATCTCTTTACGCGTGAGGTGGAAGAAGCGGCCCTGCAGGGAGAGGTTCTGCCATCCTGAGAGCCGGTCGTCGATGGCCGTCTCTTGAGAGGCATACCCGATCATCCGCTTGACGAGTTTCGGATTCTGGCGCGCGTCGGTCCCGCCAATGAGGATCCGCCCCGCGGTGGGGCGCAACAGACCGATCACGCACTTGATGGTAGTGGACTTGCCCGCGCCGTTGGGACCCAGGAATCCGAAGATCTCCTGCTCCTCGACCTCAAGGGACACCTTGTCGACGGCGCGGATCCCCCCCTTGTACACCTTGACAAGCTCTTCAATCTGAATCGCAGCGGTCATCTTGCTCCTTTCTCTTGTCACTCCCGTCGGGTTGGCCGCCGTGCGATGAGTAGGCAATTCCCGTTTTGGTGGGGATCCACTCTCGGGCCAACTGACACCGGTTCTGGGCAGAGCCGGGCCCGTGCGCGGCCGTTAGCTCTTTTCCGGCCGTCTCTCTTCTACTTCGTCGCTCTGGAGCGCGGATCGATAGACGCTGAGCATCTTCCCCATACGTCGCTTCAGATCCACCGCTCTGGCGAAGAAGAGCGTCCCCTCTCCGGCACCGAACACCAAGAGCTTCTCCCCTTCCTCGATCTTGAGGTCCCGCCGGGCATCAACGGGGATCGCCACCTGGCCACGCTCACTCACCGTGACCGCGCCGTAGAACTTCGGTTCCTTTGATTCGCCCAACCAATGCCCCCTTGCGCGATGGTCCTACGTCGTACGCGAGGATTTGCAAATCTTACGTGCAAGAAAGAGCATGTCAAGGTGGAGCGGCCGGCCCGACAACGAGCCGCCGAGGCCGGAGACGATCTGGGCTCAGCTGTCACACGCCAGCGGACGTGAGGCGATTCCGCCGCGCAAGCCACGGCCGGGCCTCGCCAACCGCAGGCTGAAGACCTCCCGATCGGGGGGCCGTCAAGCCTGTGCCAGCGCCCACGATCGTGGCCCGTCCAGCCCCCCTCACAGGCGCTTCACGAGATCCTCACGCGGTTGACGTACGATACCCCAGGTGAGGACGTCTGGTCGGTGTGCCGCGGGCGGCCTTCGCCTACAATCTGGGCGGAGAGGCGCAACAGAAACGATCCGCCGTGCTGGTCAAACGCCCGATGCGCGTAGGGTCGTGAGGCGCCAAAGAAAGAGGGAGCATGCATGTCGTCTGACAAGAAGAGCCCTAAGCGTGGGCGGCGCACGCGACTGATCCTCGTCGCACTGACGGCGGTCGTCGCGTGCGGCGCGATCGTCACCATCCTTCTCTCTAAGAGCCCGCCCAGCGAGGATGCCCCAGCCACGTTGAGCACAGTGGCGGCTCCGTCCCTGCCTGAGGAGACACCGTCGGCACCACTACCTACGGAGGCGCCGCCCTCGTCCCCGAGTCCTGGCGCGCAGCCATCCTCTTCCCTTTCCGTAGGAATCAAGGTCGGCCAATTGGCTCCCGACTTCACTCTCCCTGGACTGACGAGCACTGCCCTCTCGCTCAGCGATCTTCGGGGGCGCGTCGTCCTCCTCGATTTCTGGGCGAGTTGGTGTGCGCCGTGCCGCGCGACCATGCCAAGCCTCGAGGCGCTGGCCGCACGCTACAAGGACGAGGGGGTCGTTCTCGTGGGGGTGAGCCTCGACAGGACCGCAGAAGACGCCACGAGCTACCTGAGAGCGAGCGGGTCGAGCCGCCTGGTCGCCTTGTGGGGGTCACTCGCCCAGGCGCGTGAGGTTGCCCGCGTCTACGAGATCGTGGGGATCCCTCACACCTTTGTCATCGACCGACAAGGCATCATCCGCTTCGCCGACCATCCCGCCCGCCTGAAGGACACACTGATCGACGCCTGGCTATAATCGGCTACGGAGGTAAGAGATGAAGACGAGCGTCCTGACTTCGCTTCTCGTCGCCGCGGCATTGGGGTTTCCCCTGCTCGGAGCGCCCCACATAGCTGTCGACGCGAACATCTACGACTTTGGCCAGATCATCGCCGGGCTGTCGGTGGTCCACGCCTTCACCCTCACCAACACGGGGGACCAGCCGCTCGGGATCGTCGGCGTCAGCGCAGGCTGCGGATGCACCACGACCGCGCTTGCGAAGTCCACACTCGGCCCCGGAGAGTCCATCCCTCTGCAAATGACCGTGAACACCGCGTGGTTCTCCGGCACAATCTTCAAGACAGTGACCGTTGCCTCAACGGATCCGGCGACCCCAGCGCTCGACCTGATCATGACTGGAATCGTCTTTCCTGCTCAGGACTACCAGACTGCCACCGCAGAGCTTGATCGCCTCTACTTCCTCCTGATCGACCTGCGTACCCCGGAGGAGTACCAGACGCTTCACCTCATGGGCGCCGTCAACGTCCCCTACGTGGAACTGGACGAGTGGATGAGTCGTCTGCCTCACGGCGTCCTCGTCATCCTCTGCGACCGGGACGGCTCCCTCTCCGATCAAGCGGCTCAGACGCTGCAGCGGGCCGGCTTCCCTGAGGCACGCAGCCTCCTCGGCGGCCTGGACCGCTGGATGTTGTCCTACCAAGACAGGTACCTGCTCCCCGCTGGGCAAACCTTCTCCGTCTCCGCGACGATCTCCCCAACGCCGGCCTATCCGATTGACGTCGCGGAGCTCGACCGCATCTTCCTTCTCCTGCTTGATCTGCGCACTCCAGAGGAATATGCGGCAGGACATCTCCTCGGCGCCACCAGCGTCCCGTACGAGGAGCTCGCCCAGTGGATGGCCAATCTGCCGCAGGGCGTCCCGATCGTCCTCTACGACCAAGCCGGTTCCCTCTCCGATCAAGCCGCCCAGGCCCTGCAACAGGCCGGTTTCCGGAGGGCGCAGAGCCTCCTGGGAGGCCTAGACGAGTGGATGCTGGCCTACGGGAACAAGTACCTGCTTGCCACAGACGCAAAGTGAGGACGGGCTGGCGCTACATCGCCAGCCCGTCCCTTCCGTTGCCATTTCCCTATCGTGGGCCGCGTCGCGTCTACTTCTGCCCTCCGCCGTAGGGCGATGAATCGTTGATTCGCACGCGGATCTGGTCGTAGCCGGACTTGCCGCAAGGTTCGGTCGTGGTCAGCTTGATGCACACGCTCTCGCCGCCGGGACACGCATCCGCTGGCGCGTGCCAGACCGGGTTGAGCGAACCGGAATCCTCGAACCATCCCTTGTCCGCAGTCCAGTGATAGCAGACCGATCCACACCCAGGGCCTCCCACGGTTGCGTCTAGTGCGATGGACCCGCCCTCGTTGACCGAGCTTGGGTACTGACGACCAATAAGGGGCGTTGCAGCGGGGCCGCTGGCACACGGCGGCTTGAGGGGAAAGGGCGTGGGTGAGTCCCTACGCTCCCCACAAGGCGACCCACCGCACGGGGAGGGCTGTTTCAGAACGAATCCGCACGGGTCATCGCACGGACAGGGAACGGCGATCGGACGAGCCGGCTCGGGCGCGCTCACCTGTCGAACGCACGGGGAGTCGCAGGGGCGCGCCGGGGCCGGACAGCACGGGGCGACGACGACCGGCGCGCCGCAGGGCGCCTCACATCCACACGGGCTTGGATGCCCGCAGAGTTTTGCCGCAGGCGCGAGCCGCGCGCAGGTTCCCTCGCATCGGGACGCGCAGGCGCCACACGAACACGGAGTCGCGGCATCGCAGGACGAGGCCTGGAAGGCGTCTCTCACGCGGACCGTCAGGCGGTCGGTCGCGCTTGCGCCACGGTCGTTCGTCACGGTCAGGACGAGCGTCACGCACTCTTCGCAGCAGCAGATGGAAGGGGGCGTGTACATCGGCCGCTCAAGATACGCATTGTCAAACGACCCTCGCCCTCCCTCCGCGACCCAGTGATAGGTCAGCGGTCGGCCCGCAGCATCTCGTCCCGTGGCGTTGAGCCGGACCGCCTCGCGCTCGTCGAGAGTGAGATTCGCCCCCGCGTCAACGGATGGGGGGAGCGCTGGCGCCGTGGAGACGGTCCCTGCGGACGGCGCCGTCGTCAAGACCTCGGCAGCCGGCACAGAGGGCGCAACCTGCGCAACCGGTGCCGTGAGAAGAAGGACGATCACCCCTGCTGCAATCAGCCCGACGATCCACAACCAGGTCGAGTCGTTGTTCACGTCAACACACCTCCTTGAGAGAAGCCCACGCCCAGGACGCGCAACAAGCCAATCAGAAACCGGGCCGATTGCCCTCGCCCGGCGGCAAGCGCCTCCTCTATTTGGAACGGGACAAATCAGACTACACCGGCATCCGCTGTCCGTCAATCCTCCCCCTGGCGGGAATGCCATCCCCACTGCGCTCCGCCCTTCTCCACCATCGGATCAAGGGCGATCCGCGATGGACGGCCTGGGGGCCTGCCAAAGGTTTGCTGCACGCGGCGCTATCAAGAGGGAACCGCAATCCGTTCGGAGCTTAGAGACGTCATGGCTGAGAAACGCCTGGCCGCGATCTGGATCCCGCAACACCGGGTGGGCTAGCTAGAGAGAAGACATCCTTGCCCCTGGTCTTGACCTCTCCCTTTCCGGCCCCTCCGTCCACAAGAGCCTTCCATCCGACCCGAGTTCCTTCCGGTCCCCCCCGGGACGCGGCCACAGGATCGCGTGGCGCGTCAGTTGGTGTGGTGAGAAGGCCGCTCGTCTGAACTTCCCCCGCCCCATGCGTCTTTCGCCAATCGCCCAGCTTGAGGTCCGAATCTGCCCAGGGGCCATGACCTCCTCACTTCTTCTTCATATCGCGTTCACCGCGGCACGATATGCTACAGAACGATCCCCTAACAGGGTAGATGAGGAGGTGAATCACATGGCCAAGAAAGAGATCCTCGATAAGCTGTCCATCTACGTGCCACAGAAGAAGATGGAGGAGCGGCCGGTCGAGCGCCTGCTGCGTCTCTCCGAGAAGCGTGACCGGTCGGTGAACTACCTGGTAGTTGACGCGATTCTCGAGTACCTGAAGAAAGAGGAGACCAGAAACTAGACGCTCCTCAGGGAAGTGAGAAGAGACGCGTGAATGGGTCGTCGCGGCAGTGCCTGCGGGAAGCGTTCCGGCAGGCACTTTCTTTGTTCTCCTCACCCATTTCCTTGACGCGCGCGACACGCCGATCTACCGGCTCCCGGCCGACCGACCCACCCTGCGCTGAGTCATGGCGTGTCGCCTTGGACCTGACTGCGGATGGGAGACCTCGCAGGCAATCCATGACCGCTTCTGGCTCGAGCATTCGCACCCCGCCGTGCCTCCGCGTCCGCTCAGTGCGGAGCTGGACGGCCTGCTGAGCGAGCCGGCTGTGTGCGAGAAGAGAAGCGCTCAAGAAGAGGCCGTCTCTTCCTGAGCGAGGGACTTAAATAGAAAGGGGAGGACCGCCGCGCGACAGCCCTCCCCATGACAAACAGGTCTTACTTCTTGAAGACAGCGCCCGCCGCGCCGAGCTGGTTGCTACCTACGACGGTGACGAGCTTCAGATCCGCGCCCGCCATCGTGAAGGTCATGTACACGCTGCCCGCGTGCACCGTGAACTCCCCGTTCGGGAGGAGCCCAGCGCCACCGTTCGCCGTGGTCGTGGCCTCGCCTGCGGCGTTCGTCGCCTTGACCGTGACGGCGCCTGTCTTGGCAACCACCAGTTCAAGCTTCCCGCCACCCTCCAACGCGGTCGACCACGTCGCCACGTACGAGGTGATGTCGTACGCCTTCAGCTGAGTCTGCAGCGTCGTCACCTGCGTCTTGGCGTCAGTCACGGCCTTGTCCGAGGCCGCTTTGCCATCGGTCGCCGTCTTGAGGTCCGTCGTCAGCTTCGTGACCGACGTAGTCGCCGTAGTCAGCTGGGCCTGCAGATCCTTCATCTTCTTGCTGTCGCCGCAACCCGTGAGCACAAGCCCGATCCCAATCAGCGCGATGATCACAAAGATCAACCGCACACTCTTGCCTTTTCCAACACTTAGCATAGTCTGCACCTCTCTTTGCCACATTGGGCACCTAATGATATGCCAACCGATACGATTTGCAAGACTGGGGAGACACGTCACCTCATCGCCCGACCAGCGTCTGCGTCTGCCCCGTCTCCGCGCAAGGCCCGCCTTCACGCTCGCCTTGCGCTCGAGCGTTCAGGCCATTCCTCACCTCCTCGGAGGGAGACTCCGAGCGCTCCGCGCCCGAAGAAACCCGCGCTTCTCCCCATGGGGAAGATCCGGCGCGGTCCATAGAACTCTGCCGGAAGTCTCAAGCAAGAGCCGCTTGGCTCTCCAAGCACAGCTACACCAGAAACGGAGCCTTCCGGCAACCCCCTCGTCTCGACCCCCCGGGCAGCGACCCGGTCGCCACCCATTCCTGTCAGACTAGCTCTTTCGATGGGGGTATGTCAAGTCCTCGCATTGCCTCACCAGGAAAGTACACGAAGCGGGATCGTTGCCTCAGCTAAGGGAAGTACTTGAAACGGGAGGTGACGCTACGGTGTCTCTCGGGGATTGAGCGAGGAGACGCCGATGGGGCTGACGATGAAGGAGAAGCAGGCGGTAACCAAGCAA
>Ga0315294_10001140_pt1 | contig 28570 bp, 23 predicted proteins | sample YL17G13_40_MG_FD_203626 | JGI IMG/M metagenome (GOLD analysis project Ga0315294, IMG submission 203626) | Sediment microbial communities from Yellowstone Lake, YNP, Wyoming, USA - YL17G13_40 | ecosystem: Environmental > Aquatic > Freshwater > Lake > Sediment | place: USA: Wyoming | collected... | reverse complement strand
TCCACCACCACGCCACGCTATACGTACACTGTTGCACACGCATATCCGCATAGCCAAGGTGCTTTCACTGAAGGCTTAGTGTACGCGGATGGCTTTCTTTACGAGAGCACAGGTCTTTTCGGCAGCTCCTCGTTGCGGCGAGTAAACTTGGAGACTGGCACTGTGCTTCAGGAGACTGCTTTGCCTGACCAGTATTTCGGTGAAGGCTGTACGGTTGTTAACGATACGATTGTTCAGTTGACGTGGCAGTCGCATGCGGGCTTCGTCTACGACAAAAACTCCTTCAAATTGCTGCGAAATTTCACTTATGCCACGGAAGGATGGGGCCTCACATCCAACGGCAACTGCTTAATCATGAGTGATGGAACGGACAACTTGTACTTCCTTGACCCAGTAACGTACCAGAGCATCGGGCACGTTGAAGTGCATGACGGCAACGCTTCTGTGACTAACCTGAACGAACTGGAATACGTGAGAGGGGACGTTTACGCGAACGTTTGGCTGCAACAGAAAATCGCCATAATCAGCCCTCAAACGGGACAAGTTAAAGCTTGGATAGACCTCACTGGACTCGATAAATCAATGACCCTTAACACTGAAGACGTGCTCAACGGAATCGCTTACGACGCAGAAAACGACAGGCTCTTCGTAACTGGAAAAGATTGGCCAAAAATCTTCGAAATCAACCTGATTCCCTCAAACTAATCTTGCCAAAATTCTTTTTCAACGGCAGCTTTTTCCACGATTCCGTTAATCCTAAACTTCAAAAAAACCGTGAAAGACTAACCGTTTCAATCCTTATTTTGGTGGAATATGTGCCAGATTTTTCGTTTCACACTCCAAAAGGATGTGAGACTTGTAACAAACAAACTGCCAGCCAAGATGAAGTTTGCCAAAGTAGCCCAACTAGGATTTTGCGACATCCAGACGCTGACCGCTACGAAAAAATAGAGAGACACGAACCCCATCAGATATTGAAGTGTATGAATTGTTTTTCGTCCTCGATGAGCCAACGACTTCAATCGGCTTAGGAAAGATGCCATTCCATTTGAGACATCAGGAAGGTCATCTAAGACTAAAGCTAAACCGCCTAAAACAAAGAACCGCCCAACGTTAACCGTTATGTCCGTTATGTTTGTGGTGAATAGGCTAAGAAGAGAAACCGAAGTGCATAGTACGAGGAAGGCAACAGACAAGCCCAAAACTATGAACCCGTAAACGTAATGATGGAACCATAACCGCCCCGTTTTCACTTTGCCGATGTACGCTGCTGGAAAAATGTTTATGATTGAAGCTAGAATTATCGCCCAAAAGAGGTTACCATCAATGAGATACGGTGCATAGGGCTTCCAATAAGGTAGAGCTGCATAAAAACCTGACAAAATACCTATCGCGCACACTATGGTTAGGAGAGAATTGAAGATTAAGGCTACACTGAACACCTTCTTTTCGTAGACGGCAAAGCCAGCCATTAGATCGTCACCATACTGTCCGCCTCAAACTCGCAGAGCAGACCTGTAAGTTCAAGTTTGTTATGCATGCTCCTATTATTCTATTACGGTAATCCACAAAATAAAAACACAGGAAAATCCAGAATCTGCAGCCATCACAAGCTTATTTGGCACCTACACACATAATACTTAACTAGGAAATTACAGGAAAGAAAACGTCATGAAATACGAGATCAAGTACAAACCGTCTTACGCCATGCTCGTAGTAAACCTCGACCAAGGCGAAGCCATCACCGCAGAGTCAGGCGCCATGACCTACATGGACCCAACCATTGAGGCACACACGCGAAAGCGTGAAAAGAGCTTCTGGGGCAGCTTGGGCTTAAGCGTAATCGGCGGACAAAGCTTCTGGGTCAACGACTACACCGCAACCCAAGGCACAGCCGAAGCAGCCTTCGTCTCTGCGCCAGTGGGCGACATAGAGATGCTTGAAGTCAAACCCAACCAGGGCTACGTCATACAGAAATCCGCGTACATAGCTTCAACTCAAAACGTGGACTTGGACGTGAAATGGGAAGGCTTCACCAAAGGACTCTTCGGTCAAGGACTCTTCATGTTACGCGTCACTGGAAACGGGCAATTGTTCATCAACACATTCGGCGCCATAGACACCCACACGCTCAAAGCAGGGCAAACACTCATCGTGGACAACTTCCACCTCGTCGCCTTCAGCGACACCTGCACCTACAAAGTCATCAAGTTCGGCGGACTAAAAGAAACGCTCCTGGGCGGAGAAGGCTTAGTTACGCAGATCACGGGACCAGGCGACGTGCACATACAAACCAAGAACGTGAAAGAATTCGTAGACTGGCTCTGGACCCTGCTGGAACCCCGCGTCCGATCCAAAGCCCGTTAAAACGCCAAAAATCTTCCTTTCTTTTCATCTTTCCAGCATGAACGATTTCTCACGCCCAGCAGTCTTCGCAGGAAACTGGTCCAGCAGCATCCGCTCCTCAACCTTCTTGCTCAAAACCACAGGCTCAAGCTTTTTCGCCAACTCTATGGCTGAAGACAACTTGCTGCTCCGCTCTGCGTAAATCTCAAAAAGCACAGTATCCTTCGCCACTGCCTCGCCCAGTTTCGCTTTAAGCACTATTCCAGCGCCTTTCTCTTTCGGCGCGCCAGCAGCCCTCGCAACCTGCACTATACCGTCAGTGTTAATCCACAAGACCCTGCCCTTCTGGTCCGCGCGAACCTCAGCTCTCTCTGGACCGACAGGGATATCGTCGGGCTTAACATTCGGGTTCCCACCCTGCGCTTCGATAATCTCGCGGAGTTTACGCTCAGCCTTTCCAGACCGCAAAATCTCCTCAGCCTTCTGGCGACCGCCGTCGACTCCAACCATCTCGAAAAGCATACCCGCAAGACCCACAGCTTTCTCCCTAACATCCGTGGGACCCTCACCCATCAACGTGCTTAACGCTTCGCGCGCCTCAAGTGCAGGACCAATGCCGCATCCCAGCGGTTGCTCGCCGAAAGTCAAAGCGCACTGCACATTCATGCCCAAGTGTTCGCCTAAGTGCACAAAGTCGGAAGCCAACGTGTACGCTTCAGTTGGGGTCTTGATTTTTGCGCCGCTTCCAGTCGGAATGTCAATAACTAAATGGGTGGCGCCTATGGCTTTTTTCTTGCTCATAATCGAAGGCAAAAGCAAGGGGTCAATCCCCAACGGGTACTCAACTCGGATGAAGAGGTCATCCGCAGGAGCCAATTCCAATGCGCCGCCCCAGACGAGGCAACCGTTCGTCTTCTTCACCACATCCCGAATTTCGTCAATAACCAAGTTCACAGGGCAAAGGGTTTCCATGCGGTCAGCCGTTCCCGCGGGCGATGTAATTGCACGTGAAGAAGTCTTTGGTATCGTGAAACCAGCGGCTGCCACGATAGGCACCACCAGAATGGAAGTTTTATCTCCTGGAATCCCGCCTATGCTGTGCTTGTCCAAGATGGGTGCTTTGCCAAAGTTAAGGCTCTTACCCGTGTCCACCATAGCTCGCGATAAGGCTTCGGTTTCGCTCATGCTTAAACCGTAAATCTTCAGAGCCGTCAAAAACGCTGAAACCTCAATGTCGCTGAGGTGCTGCTCCACCACATCCGTAACTATGGTCATAATCTCTTGTTCCCGCAGTCGTTCGCCGCGTAGCTTCGCCCTGACGTTGCTGAGGGATTCAGGCATCTGAGCTAACTGCACCTCCACGGCGTCGCCGTCCTTTACTCCTAGGGCTTCTGAGATTTCAAGATAAAGCCAAATTCGATCAGGCGGAAAATCAGCAGCCACGTTAGCTAAAGCAATTATTTCCTTGCCACCGTAAGATAACTTTATTCTGTCGGAAGAGTGCACACCTAACAGGTCCGCTGTTTCATCGTCTATGATGGCTATTCTTTTACCGCCAGCCGTTATGTTAAGGACTCCAACTGTAAGCTCCATGCAATCCACATTCACCTATGATGGGTGAGGCATAGTTAAAGATTTTAAGGAAACAACCACTCTCTTAAACAAGCAAAGGGAGACAATAAGTTTTGAAGTACGTAGACTTCGTCGATTTAACCTACAAGCCAAAATCTTCAGACCTCATATGTACGTTTACCCTTGAACCCGAAGGCATCAGCCTAAAAGAAGCAGCAGGCGCCATCGCCGCTGAAAGCAGCGTAGGCACATGGACCGAACTCACCACAGTCAAACCTTATGTTGAGGAGCTTGCAGCGCACGTCTTCCAAATTGAAGGAAACATTGCTAAGATAGCTTACCCAATGGGACTCTTCGAACCGGGAAACATGCCGAACATCTTGAGCAGTGTGGCGGGAAACGTGTTCGGACTCAAAGCCCTCCTAAACCTGAGGCTCAACGACATCGAGTTGTCTGGTGAACTCGCACGGAGTTTCAAGGGTCCAAGATACGGCATCGATGGAATCCGCAAACTCCTCCAAGTTCCCGAACGTCCTCTGGTGGGGACGATAATTAAGCCGAAACTGGGACTCAAAACCGCGGACCACGCGAGAGTGGCGTATGAAGCGTGGGCTGGCGGCTGCGACGTAGTCAAGGACGACGAGAACCTCAGCAGCCAAGAGTTCAACCCATTTGAAGACCGAATCGTAGAAACGCTGGAGAGCAGAGACCAAGCCGAAGCCGAAACAGGCGAAAAAAAAGTGTACATGGCTAACATCACCGCCGAAACCGACACGATGGTCAAACGGGCAGAGTTCGTGCAGGAACAAGGCGGCGAATACGTTATGGTTGACATTTTAACCTGCGGGTGGTCTGCGCTGCAAACACTTCGCGACCAAGGTTTCAACCTGGTGATTCACGCTCACAGGGCAGGGCATGCAGCATTCACCAAGAACCCGAAGCACGGAATAGCTATGCGCGCCATAGCCAAAGTGGCGAGAACCATAGGTGTAGATCAACTGCACGTGGGCACGGTTGTGGGAAAAATGTCTGAAACCCGAGAAGAAGTGCTTCAGAACATTGAAGCTTTAAAAATGGAAATGCATGGATTAAAGCCCGTAATGCCAGTTGCTTCAGGCGGCTTACACCCTAGACTGGTTCCAGCGTTGATAGAAACTTTCGGAAAAGACGTTGTTATCCAAGCTGGCGGTGGCATCCACGGTCACACTGATGGAACAGTGGCGGGAGCGAGAGCCATGCGCCAGGCAGTCGACGCAGTTTTGAAAGGAACAAGTTTAGAGGAATACGCTGAGACTCATAAAGAGTTGCAGATTGCTTTGGAATTGTGGAAGACATAAGGGTTAATGGAAAACCCACGGGTAAGCTCTGCGCACAACCTCTGCCACTGAATGCGGAGAAACGATGCCTTCCTCGCAGATAACGCCGTGAATTAGGTCGCGGGGAGTAACGTCAAACGCAGGGTTCCGAACGTTAAGCTCAGCAGGCGCATCTTTCCAAACCTCGTCTCTGCTGCGCTCCTCAATCTTCTCATACTCCCCATACAATGTGGCTGGGTCAAACTTGAGCAGCTCCGAAACCACATAGAAGGGTTTGCGTGCTTCATGCGCCAACAACGCAAGGGTGCCTGAGCCGATTTTGTTAACGACGTTACCTTCTGAAGTTATCGCATCCGCACCCACCACCACAAGGTCAACGTTCTTCATGAATGAACGCGCCGCTGAATCCACGATGAAAGTGGTTTTCACGCCCAGCGACAGCATTTCCTTCGCGGTTATTCTGCCCTGAAACGCGGGTCGAGTCTCGGTGCATATGACCTCGAAGTTCTTGCCTTCTTTCAGAGCCATGGACAGCATGTTAGTGACGGTTGAGGAGTGACAGTGAGTGAAAACAACGGCGCCATCGAGCACTCGTTTCGAACCGATTTCTGCAATCCGCTTCTTGGAGGCTTCAAGGTTTTTCTGGAAATTCTGTGAACTGGAAGAAACCAAGTTGGCTAATTCGCACACGTTTCTTTCGTCGCTATCTTCCACTTGGCTCATTACCCACCGAACGGCGTTTCGCATGAGGGGCTCAGTTTCTCTGGCGGCGAAAAGCAGAGTTTTAGCTTCTGAAAGCTCCTTCATGAAGGTTTCGCGCGTTTTGGCTTTTGTTTCCTTAGCAAGAGACTCTAACGCTTTCATTGCGGCTATGGCAACGTTTCGTGCCCCTTGCACTTCTAGCCGTCGAATTCGCTCCACCGTAACGTGCAGATTATCCGTCATATTTTCCACACTTAGAACAGATTTAATTATGCAAGTATTGCATGGAGAAACATATAAGGCAATTGAAACAAGTTGCATACGGAAACGTGAAATTGAAATGATGCCTGACATGGAAAGCGTCAACGCCATCCTCAAACCGATAATTGGACCGTGGTATGAGTCGCTGGAGAATCCGCAAAAAGCTCAGGAACAAGTACTTTACGAGTTACTCAAAAAATATGGGCACACAGACTACGGAACCAGCCATAAGGCGCTTCAAACCATGGGAGTAAAAGAGTACCAAGCTAACTTTCCGATAATGGACTACAAAGGATTCTTGCCTTACTTTGCACAGGCCAAAGAAGGAAACTATAAGGCAATTTTGCCCGAAGCTCCAGACTGCTGGGTTATGACCAGAGGCTCAACAGGAAAATCCAAAGTCCTCCCTGCTACGCCGACTCATCTTAAGCAGATATTCACCTGCGGCGCCAGAGCACTAGTGCATTACGCGTTGAGGAAAGAGAACTTTGATGTTTTCACGGGCAACATATTGAACTTGAATTTTCCCAGCAGCGTCCACACCATGACCTCAGATGGAAAAGAAGCTACTTACGGTTACAGTTCAGGAACCTACGCCAGACTTAACCCTATGTTTGACAGGGTCAGCCTTATCCCAAAACAAGAAGACATAGACATGCTTGGTTCAGGAATGGGCAGCGTCGACTGGGAAAAACGATTTGAACTTGCTTACCAGCAGGCACTTGATAAGAACGTAACTGCCACCATGGGAGTTACACCGGTTGTTTTGGCTTTCGCCAGATATGTGCAGCGGAAACACGGCAAGAAACCCGCGGACCTGTGGAAGTTCCAAGCGTTGTGCTGCACAAGCGTGCGTAAGATTCAGTTCAAGTATGCGCCCGTTCTGCGTAAGTATTTTGGGCAGGTTCCTGTGGTGGAGATGTACACTGCAACTGAAGGCGTGTTCGCCCAGCAGTATGATGATTTGCCGTATGTTACGCCGAATTTTGACACTTACTTCTTTGAAGTTGACACGGGAAAAGGCGTGAAAATGCTGCATGAACTCAAGCGTGGCGAATGGGGTAGACTAATAATCTCTTCATGCATGTTTCCCCGCTACGACATCGGCGACATGGTGGAAGCAGCTGGAAAAAACTACTACCGCATATTCGGAAGACGAAATACCCAAACGCTTCTAGAGCATAGATTGTACAGGCTATTCTTAGGTTGGCTCCTCTAAGAAGGAGAAGGATGGCGCTTGCGCGCGTTCATCGAAACATAGACACCGACAACTATGATAACTACGCCAATCACCAAAAGGAACAGCGCCCAACCCATTGCCGTGTTGACCCAGCGATACTGCATGTTGATGAAGTACATTGCACCCATGAATATCAGGATTAAACCGCCGATTAACCAGCCGATGAAGCCAAACTCGCCTTTCTCGTGTTTTTCGCCCTTTTCATGCGACTGATTTTTCTCTTGCTTTTCCCCTTTCTCCTGTTTCTCTGCTTTCTCGTTTCTCTGATAAGATGGTTGGGAAGGAGCAGCAGGCTTAGCTGTCGTTTCCACTTTCAAGGATGCGCCGCAACGCGGGCAAAACGTCATCGTCTCGTCAACTTTGTTGCCACATTTTGGACAGTACGACATAAACTTCACCTAAACTTGTATTCCTCTATGGAAGAATGACTATTTAAAACATGCACCTAGTGTGTATTTAGCTCATATTCATCAATAATTTGGAAACAGGCTTAAAACGTGAAAAGGAGACCCTTTTGGGCTTGGACTCCACGTTCAACGAACGTATGGAAAGCTCCAAGATTCAAGCTTATTTCACTGAAAGAGCACTAAATATTGGAGAATCAATGTCATAAGCTAAATACATATTGCACCTAACGCTGCAAGAAAAAAGAGTTATATGTTGTACCTGCAGAATAGAGAGATAAGGAAAGCGGAGAGGAACGAAATTGAATCAAGGTCAAAGTGCACCAGTGCATTCGCGCTGGATTAGAGAAGGCTTTATCACCGCAATAGCCGCTGGGGGCTTCTTCATCCTAATCGGAATAGTCTTCGCCATCACGCCAGACTTGCCAGCAAAGATAACGGATTTCTTCAAAGGCTTCACCAATGTGGCGTTTCCCTTCCCTGGAGGTTCTTCTAGCTCAACAATCTCCCTGCTAGCGCCAGCTAATCCAGCCGCTCACTCAGTACTGTACACGGCTGTGATGCAATTCGCCATAGGCTTTGGCGTCTTGCAAGCCATAATACTGGCGTTAAGGCTCAGTGTGCACTCGCCGAGACGCAAGATAGCGGAGATGGTGGACCACTTGATTTTCTGGTTTGGAGCAGCATATCTGGTTAGTGTTTTCCTGCTTGCTGGAACAACCGCTGCTTGGTTTGAGTATTGGGCTTCGCTGATAATACTCATAGGTGTGGCGTTGGTTGCCAGAGCGTTAGTTCTCTTAGCCAAAAGATAGAATCGGCTCTACCACCCTTCTTTTCTATTAAGCAAATGTAGGAGTAAATCCAATAAGCAGATTGACAGATTATTCTTTCTTGAATTTCCACCAGAGCTTAAACACTTGCTTGCCCATGTTGTAGCTGTCTTTGAAGAGGTTCACTTTGGTTTTGCGCCCGCTCTTCCACTCCACGGGAATCTCCTTGATCTTGTAGCCCTTGCGAGCGGCTCTGACGAGGATTTCCGTGTCCCAGAACCAGTGGCGAGCCCCAACTTCGTCAAGCAGTTGCAGGGTTGGCTCGCGCTTGAATGCTTTAAACCCGCACTGGTGATCCCTTAGCTTTGAGCCGAGCATGGCGCGGACTAGAAAATTGTACGATTTAGAGCTTATGCTCCTTGAGAGGGCGCGTTCAACTTTGCTTTCAGGAAGCATCCGTGAACCAGTGGCGAAATCGTAACCTTCAACCGCAACTGCGTCAACGAGTGGTTTCAAATGTTTTAGGTCCGTGGCTAAGTCTAAATCCATGTAAACGAGGACTTCGCCGCTGCTTTGCCGGAAAGCATTATTCAATGCAGTTCCTCTTCCGAGGCGCTTTTCCCCGTGGATGTGCTTTACGTAACGGTATTTTTGGGCAAGGGTTTCGGCGAGTTTGTCTGTGCCATCGGTGCTTCCGTCTTCGGCGATTATTATCTCGTAGGAACCAGTGAACTCATTGAGGGCTTGGGTGACTTTTTCCACGGCAGATTCCAAATAATCTACTTCGTTGTATGCTGGGAAAATTACCGAAACTCTCACCGAAATTTTCGGTTTATTATTTGTAGTCATTTTAGAAATACCAGCTTGGGAACCATTTTAGCTTGTCTATCCATGATGTTGATGTGGGCGCGCCTGAAATGATCGGGTAGAAGAGTCCGAACACGACCACGACACTCACAAAAAACGTGATGGTGATTATTTTGCCCTTTTTCGTGTTCCAGTACTTATTGATGAAGTACGCTGACGCTAAACAGAGGAACGGCACGCTAACGTAGAAGTGATAGATGAACGTGATTCTAGAAATAAGCACGTAAGGAATCCACGAGAAAAAGAAAATTACGGCAATGAATGTGGCACTCGCATCCCATCCTCGACGGCCACTTTCAATAGACTGCTGCTTTTTGGTAATCCTTCTCCAAAGACTGCGAGCTAACTCCTCTCCTTGTACCGCCCTTTCTGTGACCAAGATTATGCAGGCGAATCCAATCCACCAAACTGCTGGGCTTCCCAGAAGCACAATGGTTGACTTTACGCTGGTTGACAGGGTTGACACCGCAAGCCACAGGGGCACGTAGCCGTGTGGGCTTACGATGAAGGGCCAACTCCACCATGAAGACGCAAAAGTGTGAGTAGCCACCAATGTGGAATGATAATGGTACATGGCAAACTGCAGGTCAATGACACCGTTAGTGCCCAAGAACGAACGTCCAATAATAATGTCTGGAATGTAAGTAACGAAGTAAACTCCCACAGCAACCGCAACGAATCCAAAGAGCAGAAGGAACGGGTGGTCAAAGAAAGCAGCAAACCTGTCTGCCAAGCCATTCTTGAGCTTCGCGACATCCTTAAGCCTCAACCCCACAAGAAGAGCGAGCATACCAACTGCACCGTATAGCACCAGCCATTTTGTTGAGAAACCAAACGCAAAAAACACAACCGCCAAGAACAACGGAAGAACCGAGGTTTTCCACCAATTCTTGACCACATTCAAGAAGTAGATCAGGAAGAAAAGCTGCGACAACAACGAGAAAAACACAATGTAAGTGTCCGCAGTGCCCATCCTGCCCATAGTGAAGTGCATGAAATCAAACGTTAACAAGAAAGCTGAGGCAAAAGCGCCAATCCAAGTACCAAACAGTCTTTTGCCTAAAAGATACATTACAGGTATCATTAACGTAGCAAACACTACGCCCATTATTCGCCATCCAAACGGGCTAAAGCCGAAAACCGTTATTCCCGAGGCTTGGATTAGCTTTCCAAGAGGCGGATGAGTCCACTCGTACGGCCACTGACGATGCAGGTACTGCTCAGCGGTTCTGGCGAAGTATATTTCGTCAAAGTAAGTTTGAGCCATGTACGTTGCCGGGTACTGAACCTTATCCTGCTCATCAATCAAGTTGAGCAAATTTTGGTTTCCAGAGCCCAAATTGTTAATCGAAGCAATCGGAATTCGCTGGTTAGCCTCACCAATCACAGCCATCTCCGCGATTTCCGCGTTGGAAGCGGACTGGTTAAAATCAAACTTAACGTACTGCGTGTCCCGTTGAATTCCGATTTCATACCACTTGTAATAGTCTGAATAAGTTAGGTTGTAAGTGACCAACTGCCAATTGTCCGGAGAACCAACCGAAACCGCGAGATTGAACGAGCCATCCTTAAGCAACAACACGACTGATTTGACAGTGGTTGCAGTTCCAAGATCCACGTAGAAGCTTGAGCCAACGGAGAACTGCGCCGTCGTCACGGGCGTTTGCGTCATGCCCAAGTTCCAAGTGGCAACTGAGAAGAAGACTACCGCAAGCAACGCCATCGTAATTAAGTCGCGCTTGTCAAGTTGCATCCGTTATCCTTCTCCTTTGGAATTTGCTGAGGTTCCGGTTGGACTTGGGCTCAGCCATTTGCTGCCACGGAGATCCATCACCATGAGCATTAAAACGTATACGAACGCTATTGAATTAATCAAGCTTACTGTGAGAACCACAGGGTCGCCTGCTTGGATAAACTGGCCAGCATTAAGAAACGACAACACGTAAGCCTGATTGACAAAGCATGTTAAGGTCAGAACCGCGTACAATGGACGCGTTTTCTTGAGGAAAGGAATCATCAGAGCCAGCACCGCCATGGCTGGAAAGAGGTAACGCTCATGAATCCGCGTGGGAAGCATGAAGAAGCCAAAGAACAGGACGAAAGCGGCGAAAAGCACAATCATCTCGTTGGAAGCTCGGAAGCGTTTGTTTACAAAATACAAGACGAAAGCTGCCAAAGCAGCGAACATTATCCAGCCAATGAGAAAGGAAGCTTGCGTTTCAGGTTGCCACATGCCGCCGAAAGCCCAAACGTTGAACGCGTTAACGGTGGTGTAACCGTAGCCTTGGTAAGCTCCAAAATAGATATTGCTTAAGAAAGTTACTGGGTTGCTCCATTGGAAAGGAAGTATCACCGCGAAAACGGTGACAACTGCCACAAGCACTGAAATAAACAAGCCCTTCCAATCATATTTCCTGTAAATCAGAAAGATAAAAAGCGGAGCCAAAGCTATGCTCTGCGGTTTAGTCAAAATTCCAAGCATGAAAGCCACCACTGCCAACTTGGGTTTTGAATTTAAAGCCAAATACAGCGAAAGAATGAGGAAAAAAGTGTATATCGCGTCGAATTGGCCCCAAACTGCCGCGTTAAAGACAACGGCAGGATTAAAAGCATACAATGTCGTGGCTATCAGCGCCATCTTAAAGGTTAAGCGCTTCCGTACGAAAGCAAATATGAGGAACGCGGTTGCCATGTCGAAGAGGTTCGGAGGCAACTTCATAACATACGTGAAGAAGCTGCTTCCAAAGAGCGACAAGTTCTTGGCTAGTAAGCCGAAGACCCAGAAAAAGTAAATGTTGAACGGTGGATAATCGCACCATGTCTTGGTGTAGAAGACTCGTGGACCGTAATCCGCGGCGGTTTGGAACCATGACATGAAATCTTGAGTATCTATCTGCTTGTATCCTTGATTAGAGAAGAACAGGAATCTGACGAGGAAAGAGAAGAAAAGCAGTGCTGCAATGATTGTGAGTTCGCGTTTTCCGAAAGGAATCTTCACCGCCGCTTTCTCCTCATTGGAATTTCAATTGAGCTTGTCTATAATAAAAGATTTTTCAGAATCAAACCCGTTTTCGAAACGTGCCAACCATGCGAAGAACTTGGATTTTGAAACGCCGTTCATTCAATAATTGCTTATGGCTGTCAAAAAGCCCATTTACCCAATGTAAAGAGGACTGTGAAGAAACACAACGCCGCCACAGAGGCAACTGTGACTGCGATGGTGACTGCTTTTCTGCGGGACAGCAAGCCGAGCAGGATGAACATGGGGAACATAGCCATCACGTAGCGGGGTACACTTATCCACCACGCAGTTGAAACGGCAAGCATCCAGGTGAAGAGCATGTAAACGGTGTAGGAGGGACGAAGGCGACGCACAAAACCGCCTGCAACTGCCAAGAGTCCGAGGAAGGCGAAGGCTAAGGGTGCAACGCCTATGGTAATATTTTCTGGAAAAGGCTTGTTAACAGCCCCAAAAGCCTGTGCTAAACCAGTTAGCGGGTTAATGCTGTTGGACCAATGTGTTCGTTCAATTTCTATAAATGTGAAGGGGTTCCCTGTCACTTGGTTATTTATGTTAAGGTAAATCAGAAAACCCACCAAGGCGAGCCCTATCCAAAGGATGTTGGCTTCTATTTTTCGCGGTTTCCACCCCTTCTGGTGCAAATACTCAACCAATAATGTGGGCAAAAGCAAAAGTCCAGCTATCCTTGTCAGAGCCGCGAATAAGCCGAGGAAACCGGCTAAAGGCCACTTGGACAATCGAGCGTAGTAGACGCTGGCGATGACTAAGGCAAAGAAGAGTCCTTCAGTGTACGGGGCAGAAAGGAAATAGGCAGTGGGAAAAATGCTGAGAAACAAAACGGCTTTCAACGCTACACTATCGTCGAAGTCGAGTTTTGCAAGCTTAAACAAGTATACGAAGGCGATTATGGAGCTTACGTTTGAGACTACCAGCGCGGACAAGCTCATGTAGCTGAAGTTCACGGTGGCTAAGCGAATGAGGATTGGGTAAAGTGGAAAGAAGACGATGAGGTTGCGCTGGTCGCCTTGGTTGATGTACCAGTTCCGCGCGATGTCAATGTAGTGAGGTGCGTCCCATCGGTTGAACTGGTTCATTATGACTGTGAGCGGTGAAGCTGAAGCATCGTTCATGTAGTTTGCAGCGTACCCTAAAGAAAAAACTAGAATCTTAGCTACTATCACTACGAGGATAGCCATTCTTAGCGAGTAGGGTACCTTTTGGAGTATCGATGGTGCTTTCACTTGGTTCCCCATGTTGCCGTGCGGTGTTTACATCATTGCATTAGTCGAAGTCATATAAATCTTGGGAACCCGAAAGGAAACAGAAAATCTGGCTCAGGAAAAGTAAGATTCTAGCGTTGCAGCCTGGTTAGTTGAGCACGCGATGAGTGTAGTATTTGAGTCCTGATTCCACGCAATCGTAAGGTATCGCCCGTTTGCAGCCCAGTGGCAACTGTCATCGCCAGCAGCTCCTGCGGCATTCACCATATTGTGGAATCCAACGTAAAATTCGCTCGCGTCACATGAAGAGTCCCATTTTATGTTCCAGGTGAAGAGGTATTCGTTGCCTCTTTCGTAGTAGGTGAAGTTGTCTCCACCCCAACCTGCTGAGGCTTTTACTGATTCGTTTTTGGAGAGCCAGTTGCCGAACATGACTTGGAGGAAGTATTCGCCATAGCGGTCGGTTCGTATTTGTTTCCAGTTGTTTTCGGATAGTGTTGGCGCTGGGACTTTTTGGGCGGTTTCGTTTGAGAAGTACTTGTCGGGGTATAGTATTTGTTGGGTGGTGTCTGGCGGGTTTTTGTAAGCTTGGTTCACGGTTGCCCATCCGCCATTCTGGAATAAGGCGCTGATGTAGAGTTTGCCGTAGTCGTACGGGAACCAGTTTAGATAGGAGATTGTGCGTGGGAGGTCTGGATGAACCTCTGCTAGTAAAGAGTTTCCAATGAGGAACAATGGGACTTGGTCAACTACGAGTAGTGTGGGGGCGGTTTTGGTTTGGTTTATGAAGTAGTCACCCATGTAGGAAGCGTCACCTTCAACTAGGGCAGTATGGGCTTTGTTGGCGTCGAATGTTGTTGGTGAGGGTAGTTGGGGTTGCCAGATGTGTGTAAGTTCGTGGACGAAAGTTGCTTCTGCGTTTGGCAGGTTCCAGGGGTCAAAGTTTTCTTTTACAACGTAGATTTTGTCGTTCCATGTTGCGGCTCCAAAGTTTCCTGCCCAATCAACGTTTGCTTGGTAGAGGCTGGCGTTTTCGGGTATCATGAATAAGCCTTTGTAGACTTTTTCTTCTCGAAGGATGTTTGTTATGTCTGGGTCAGCGTAACCTTTTCCCCATGTGTCAATTGCCCATTGTTTGGTGACTACTTCAAGGTCTACATGTGGGAGGGTTGTGTTTCTAATTTTTTCAACTTGAATTACTGCATCTTGAAAAACTTTCTGGGCTTGTGATGTATAGTCGGCGTTGGCAGCTTTGTTTAGAAGACTTGCTACGCTGAACGTGCTAACTAGAATAATCGTGATAAGAAGCGCTGAAATGATTATTTTTCTTTTGGTGTTCGTCGTTGCTCACCATAATAGACAGTTATTGTGTACCATTCAAGGTTTAGGGTTGAGGAAAACATAAAGTTTGCCATAAAACACCCGAAATGCCTAGAAGGCGGAAACATGCAGACTGCAGGAAAAGATGCAAGTGATCTGTTATGCTCTAGGCAGATTATAGCTCCCTTATATAAAGACGGAAACGTGACTGGCTCTGTCTCTTTGCGTGTTGAGTGGGCATGTTTGTTGTAGCGTTATATTTGGAGCCTATTAGTAATTGTTTGCAGAAAAGGGGGAGGGGGTCTGCAGAGCAAGAGGGGCTAACACTCGTAGTAAAAAATCAGTCAAGCAGCCGTCTACTTGGCAGTTGACTCTATAAATAGAGGGGGGTAGGTCTTGGCAGAGAGCAGTAGAGAGCCAGCCGTCATATTTGATGCCTAATAGCAATTCTATGCAGATACCTATAGGGGGTAGGTCAAAGTGCCTCCAAGCATAAAAAAGGGAAAAAGGTAGACAAACGATAGGTTGCCTACTTAGGTGGCGTCTCCAACCCAACTACAATACGGGAACAGTTATCGCTGTTTATGTTTGGTTTTGGGTGGTTTTTTCAGTAAAGCCTATAGGTGTAGACGCCAATTTTAGTTGGAAAATTGGAGTAGGAAGAGCATTGTCAAACTCGAAGTCCTATCACGCACTAAAAATCGAAGAAGCTCTTAACGGGCTCAATGTTAGTTAAAGCGGGTTAAGTCAAGAAGAAGCCCAGCAGCGCCTCACAACGTATGGGCCCAACGAGTTAAAGAAAGAAAAAGGAAAATCACCCATCAAACTCTTCCTGTCCCAGTTACCCGACATACTCATGATTATTCTGCTCATCGCCATGTTTCTCTCATTGGGTCTTGGCATATACGAAAATTCGATAGAAGAATCTACAGCACAATTATCATCTTCGCTATAGTCATCGCCAGCGCAGCACTAGGCTTCACACAGGAATACCGTTCAGAAAAAGCCGTAGCAACCTCAACAGGAATGGCAACCGAATTCGGCAAAATCGCCCAGATTGTGCAATCAGTACCCCAAGAACAGACCCCGCTAGAAAAACGAATGGCAACAGTAAGCACCAAAGATTAATCGAGTCTGGAAACTCGAGACTTACGTCGCAGAAAACTCGTGTATTGAACGTTGCTTCTTGTGACTTCCTGTAATTTTAGTACCCCCATCCCTACTTGGTAGGGATACCCTTACCAAAACCTTTCTCGTTCAATTTGAAACTCAGCTTAACGGACTCATTCTGTAGATAGTGAGGGAGTATAGTCTGCGGAGAACACTAGTGCACGCTCAGCTTTTCACAGAATCAATTGCTGGATGAACCTACTATGGAGGGGTCTAAGTCTCGTGAGCAAAACAGTTCCCGAAAACAAGAAAAAGATGAAAAATTAGGCTATAAGCCTAAGAATTTCAGCAGATTGTACTGCACTATATACGCGGCGAACAGCGAAGCTACCAGCGACATCACCGTGATCATCGTGTTCAACGAAGGACCAGCAGTATCCTTAAACGGATCTCCTACAGTGTCGCCCACCACCGCAGCCTTATGCGCATCAGAACCCTTACCGCCGTGCACGCCAGTTTCAATCAGCTTCTTCGCGTTATCCCACAACCCGCCCGCATTAGACATCAACAGCGCCAACAGCAAACTTGACAATATAGCACCAGCCAAGTATCCTCCTAACGCTTCGATTCCGCCGACAAAGCCCACCACAAGCGTAGCCACGATTGCAAATACACTTGCAGGCATCAACTCACGAATTGCACCTACAGTCGCAATGTCAACGCAACGTCCGTAATCAGGCTTAACACCAGGCTTGCCCTCCTTTAAACCTGGAATTTCACGGAACTGCCTCCGAATCTCAGAAATCATCCGCTCAGCATTTCTGCCAACACCAAGCATCAGCATCGCTGAGAACACTGCAGGCAAAGCCACGCCAATTAAAGCACCCATCAAAACTAGCGGGTTCATCAAGCTGAAATCAACGATTACCCTTGGATCAGTTATCGGAAGGGCAGGATTTGCCGCTCGAAGTGCATTCTCCGCAATCTCTTTAAACGCTGCCAGCAACGCAATTACTGTTAAACCAGCAGCTCCAATGGCGAAACCCTTCGTAATCGCCTTTGCTGTGTTTCCAGCTGCATCAAGCTCATCCGTAATTGCAATAACCTCTTCACTTAACCCAGATTGCTCAGCAATACCCTTGGCGTTATCTACAATTGGACCATATGCGTCGTTGGAAACGGTTAAGCCAACAATTGAAAGCATTCCAACGGCAGCCATAGCAATTCCAAACACTCCGAAAGATGGACCGCCTAAAGGCTCAAGCAACTTGTACGAAATTGCCGCTGCAACCGCAATTCCAATTAGAGGTAATATTACGCTTCGTAAGCCGTATGAGAAGCCTGTGATGATGTTTATTGCAGGACCACTTTTGGAAGCTTCAGCCGTCTTTAACACTGGCGTCTTATCCTCAGACGTGAAATAATCTGCGGTCACGCCAATTATTACTCCAGCAACGACTCCGATAACAGCTGCACCCCAGATTCGCCAATCAAACCCCAGCCAATAAGTCATCATTGCAGTTAAGACGCCAAATATTACACATGTTACGTAAGTGCCCATGTTAAGCGCTTTTCCAGGATTACCTTTCTTTCCAACTCTTACCGTGAAAGCACCGATGATTGAAGAGAGTATTCCTATACCCGCGAACACCAATGGTATTTGAACATACAAGCCGCCATAACGAATCGTAAGAGCCGCACCCAATATCATCACAGCTACAATGCTTGCAACGTACGAATCAAACAGGTCCGCACCCATACCAGCCACATCGCCTACATTGTCGCCTACGTTGTCAGCGATTACCGCGGGATTCCTTGGGTCATCCTCAGGCAAATCAAGTTCCACTTTTCCAACGAGATCAGCACTTATGTCCGCAGTTTTCGTGAATATTCCGCCACCTGCTTTAGCGAAAAGTGCCAGAGTGCTTGCGCCGAAACTGTAGCCCAACACTACGGCAGGATCGTTTGTTAACCAGTAGATAATGCTAATTCCGAGTAAACCAACGCCAACCACGGACATTCCCATCACTGCGCCACCGCGGAAGGCTACTGGAAAAGCTTGGTTCAGCCCCTGTTTTGCGCCTTGAGCCACTTTGGCATTCGCTTTAGTTGCGATGCTCAAACCTAAATAGCCTGCGAGCGCTGATAGTGAGGTTCCAAATATGTACGCCAACATCAGCTTAATATTTTCCAGTGGTGTACCAGTCCAAATAGGCGAAGGCAGGAAAAGCAGAATCAACACGCTGACAATGCTGACGAAAATGGCCAATATAGTGTATTCTCGTTTTATGAAAGTTTTAGCCCCACTTCTAATGGCATCTGATATTTCCTTCATTTTTTCGCTGCCGCTGTCTTGTTTCTCAACGTAGCGGTAAAAGTACAGGCCAATCAAGAGGGATATTGCTGCGCTTATAGGCGCTATTAGCCATGGTTCAAACATGTCTTCTTCCTCAGTTTTCAAGTTAGCGAGCGATTTCTGTCTGAACTTGTTTATTAGCTTTGTTTATTGCCATGTGACAAATGGAAAAGATTATAACCGTTAAGGCGAGAAATGGTTAGGTTATTTACCTAGGAGCTGAGTGTGGAGCACTATGTCAAAGTCTGGGCATACTGGAGAAATTGACGACGTCCTGCGCGAGTTAGATGTGACGCATGAAGGATTAACTTCGCAAGAAGCGGAAATGAGACTGAAAAAGTACGGCTACAATGAGCTTGTTGCGAAGAAACGCAGGGCAGCACTTCGCATGTTTCTTGGTGAGTTTAAGGACGTTTTCATCATTCTTTTGATTTTAGCCACTATTTTTTCCGCCATCATCGGATATTACGAGTTGTTGAGTGGAGAATCGGAGCAGGTTCTGGAAGCTTTTGCTGACTCGATAATTATAGGCATAATCGTTCTCATGGTGGGTATAACTGGCTTCGTGCAGGAGTACCGGGCTGAAAAAGCGATAGAAGCCATGAAAAAGCTTGCTGCACCTAAAGCGCACGTTATCCGAGACGGAAAAGAAGTGATTATACCGGCCAAAGAAATCGTCCCAGGCGACATTCTTGTTTTGGAGTCAGGAGACCACGTTCCCTCAGACGCCCGAATCTTGGAAGCTGTGGAACTTAAAACCAGTGAGGCTATTTTAACCGGCGAATCTACTCCTGTAAATAAAGACTTATCCGTTCTGGCTGAAGAGGCGCCGATTTCTGAAAGGCGCAACACGGTATTCACGGCAACTCATGTTGTTTACGGAAGAGGAAGAGCCGTTGTGACGGCTACTGGAATGAACACTGAATTTGGTAAAATAGCCGAGATGGTTCAAACAACAGAGGAAGGAGAAACGCCTCTTCAGAAGAAACTGGACAAATTTGCGAGCAAAATAGCGAAAGTCGTCATAAGCGTTTGTGTACTCATATTCGCACTTGAAGCCTTCGAAGCGGTTACGCAGGGGCAATTTAGACCTGAAGGTTTCCTTCAAGCCTTTATGTCCTCAATATCCCTTGCTATATCTGCTGTTCCAGAGGGATTGCCCGCGATAGTAACGGTGGCATTAGCCCTTGGCGCGAGGCAATTCGCAAAACGAAACGCCTTGGTTCGCAAGCTATCCGCCGCCGAAGGCCTCGGCGCAGTCACGGTCATATGTTCAGACAAGACTGGAACCCTAACAAAGGGCGAAATGACAGTACGCCAGATATACGCTGATGAAAAACTTTTGGAAGTTACAGGCGTAGGTTACGAGCCGAAAGGAGAGTTTAAACAAGGCGGAGACGCTTCGAAACCTGAAGGCGACTTGGAGCTTCTCCTCCGGATAGGCACGCTATGTAACAATGCGCAACTGCGAAAGAAAGACAACGATAATTCTTGGGAAATCTTTGGCGACCCAACAGAAGGTGCCTTGATTGTAGCCGCGGATAAGGCTGAACTTGGAAAAGAAGAGCTGGAAAAAGTCTATCTACGCATCCGCGAGATACCTTTCACTTCTGAAAGAAAACGCATGACCACTCTGCACAAAACTCCGCGAAACGAAGTGGTTGCTTACATGAAAGGAGCACCGGAAACAGTTCTGGAAAAAAGCACATATATCCTTGAAAGCGGAAAAGAAGTAAAGCTGACACAAGCAAAAATAAACAAGGTTTTACAGGCGAACGAGCAACTGGCAAGTAATGCCCTGCGTGTTCTTGCGATGGCGTATAAACGGTTACCCACGGGGGCGGAGAAATACGAAGACGACAAGCTTGAAGAAGGCTTGGTTTTCGTGGGTTTACAGGGGATGATAGATCCACCACGAGAAGAAGCCATCAAAGCGAACAAGACATGCCAAAAAGCAGGAATAAAAACCGTGATGATAACAGGTGACCACAAGTTAACCGCCGTAGCCGTAGCTAAAGAAGTTGGAATTTTCAAAGAAGGCGACTTGGTCTTAACTGGAATTGACTTGGACAAGCTCAGCGACGCGGAGTTTGAGCAAGAAGTTGAAAAAGTCAGCGTTTATGCTAGAGTGTCACCTGAACACAAGCTCCGAATTGTTAATGGTTGGAAGAAGAGAGGCCACATTGTAGCCATGACCGGTGATGGTGTTAACGATGCACCCGCAGTGAAGGCAGCCGATGTCGGCATTTCAATGGGGATAACAGGAACAGACGTCACCAAAGAAGCTTCTGACGTAATCCTCACCGACGACAACTTTGCGACAATAGTGAAAGCTGTGGAACAGGGAAGAGTCATCTACGATAATATTCGTAAGTATGCACGTTTTCTGATAGCTTGCAACTTTGACGAATTGTTAGTTATAGGTTCATTCGCCCTTTTAGGCGGACTCTTCAGTCCTGAACTCTTTCCGTTGCCGTTGTTGCCATCTATGATTCTGTGGATAAACTTGGTTACAGATGGCGCTCCAGCTATTGCGCTTGCCACAGACCCGCCTGACGTGGACGTAATGGACCGGCCACCTCGCAAGCCAGATGAAGGAATACTTCATGGAATGGGAAGGTTCATAATAATGTCCTTCTTGCTTCAAGCAATTGGAACTATACTCGTGTTCAGCTTAGAATACTATGTGTTTCCGGGAACATGGATGTCTGATGCAGCGGTTAATTGGCAGACTCTTGCTCTGAATGACCCCTTGCGGGAAACAATGAGGCAGATAGCCTATACGGAAGCCACCACAGTTGCTTTCATCCAAGCTGCAATGTTCGAGTTGTTTGTGGTTTGGAACTGCAGGTCAGAAAAACGCAGCGTTTGGCGAATGGGCAGAGATGCACTTAAAAATAAGTTCTTCGTCATTGCAGAAATAGTCGCTATATCTCTGACCTTGGGAATAACGTACATACCGCTGACGCAGCAACTGTTCCACTTGACAGCTTTGACCCCCATAGACCTTGCTTACGTATTAGGCGTGGCCAGTTTGGGACTGTTCGTCCTCCCAGAAATCACTATGGGCAGAAAAATCTGGAAGTGGAGATGACCAGCGGGGCTTTGGGGCAATTTCCCCTCCCGCCTTCATCTATCTGAGGAATTTGTCAAATTTGATGCGAACATACCTTAATCGTGTGAATTATGCAACGATTTGCTTGAGTCTGTAAGGTCAAACTTGGTTTTTGTCCCAAAGCCGACCAGCGGAAAACCTTTATATGCAAAGACTGCTTAAAAGAGCAAAAACACTTTGTTAATGAAGGTTTGAAGAACCATGAGTGATAAACTGGTAACTAAACTAGCTAATCCTGCACCGCTTGGACTATTAGGCTTCGGATTAACTACTGTACTGTTGAATCTGCATAACGCTGGCTTTTTCCCGCTGGACACTATGATTCTTGCAATGGGCTTAGCTTACGGTGGACTCGCGCAGGTCATTGTCGGGATAATGGAATTCAAGAAAGGCAACACTTTCGGCACCGTAGCGTTTACGTCTTACGGGCTTTTCTGGTGGTCCCTCGTATTACTGCTTGTCTTGCCTAAGACCACTTTCTTCACGGGACTAAACCCACCATCAAGCACAGCCATGGCAGCTTACTTCTTCATGTGGGGACTGTTCACTTTCGCAATGTTCTTTGGCACGATTAAAAAGAACAGGGCATTGCAATTTGTGTTTGCAAGTTTAGCCCTTCTGTTCTTCTTGCTTGTAGCTAGAGAATTGACGGCAAATGCAGTGCTGTTTGGCAACGTTACCATAAATACGGTACTTGGCTATGAAGGCGTCATCTGCGGATTAAGCGCAGTCTACCTAGCAATCGCAGAAGTACTCAACGAGACTCACCAGAAAACAATACTGCCAATCTGCCCCGTGAAGTAAAAACAGCTACATTTCCTATGCCCGCGCTAAAGCTTATCTGCGTCACTTTCAGAAAAAGGCGAAGACAGCTCTTAATGTGCAACAAAATTTTTTGGATTCGGCACGTCAGCATTTATCGCAGGGCATTCATATACCAAAATAGCGTACAACTGCTCCTCCACTCCAGAAATTCTGCTTGCCTCCACCAAATGGACGAGCGGCATCTATTTGGCAAGGTTTTATTACCGCGTGATATCAACAATTAATTTAAATTGTTTCTCCTTTGAGTGGTGAAAAGGCTTGGGAACCGAAAACCTTAGCTATATCTTTAATCCAAAGCGGATAGCCGTCATCGGTGCAAGCAATAGAGAAGACTCTTTTGGCGCCAAAATACTCCATAACCTAGCTGGCGGTTACAAGGGCACCGTTTTCCCCGTAAACTCTTTCCGCCGAACAATACAAGGAATGACAGCTTACCCAAGCATAGAAAAAATACCTGGCAAAGTGGACCTCGCTATCGTTGCAACACCTACTCACACTGTTCCCCAAATCGTTGAAGAATGCGGAAAAGCGGGAGTATCAGGAATAATCATAACCTCAGCAGGCTACACGGAGACAGGAAAAGACAGCAAAATCCTCGAAAAACAAATCCTCGAGTGCAAGAAAACCTATGGCATAAGAACCATCGGACCAAACAGCTATGGCGTTATAAGACCAAAAATAAACCTTTACGCCACCTTCGGCAAAAAAACCGCATCCCCAGGAAAAACCGCGTTCATCTCTCAAAGCGCCGCGTTATGCGCTTCAGCCCTCGACTGGGCTACAGAAAACCAAGTTGGCCTCAGCGCCGTAGTCTCAACCGGCTGGATGCTTGACGTAGACCTCGGCGACTTAATTGACTACTTCGGCATGGACCCCCAGACCCGAAGCATTGTACTCTACATCGAATCCATAACAGACGCAAGAAAATTCATGAGCGCAGCCCGAGGTTTCGCCAGAACCAAACCAATCGTGGTCGTTAAGGCGGGGCGCTTCCAAGAAAGCAAAGTTCCAACCATTACCCACAGCGGACGCATGAACGGACAAGACGCCGTCCACGACGCTGCATTTAGACGCGTAGGTATCGTTCGCGTGGAAGCCATAAGCGACCTGTTCAACAGTGCAAAAGCCTTAACAATGCAGCCGAACCCAACTGGACCCAACCTAACAATAATCACGAACGCAGGCGGTCCAGGAATAATGGCCACTGACCACCTGATCACAAGAGGCGGAAAACTCACCCAACTAACGAACGAATCCACTCAAAGTTTAAGGCGCGTGCTGCCTCCATACTGCTCTGCAGCAAATCCACTTGACGTTTTCGAGGACGCCACACCTGAAAGGTTCAAACAGGCAATGGAAATTTGCCTAAATGATTCAAACAGCAGCGGCGCCCTAATCTTGTACACGCCTCAGGAAGCAACAGACCCCTGCGTCCTCGCCCAAATTGCCATTGACTTGGCAAAACAAACCAGGCGAACACTTCTAATCGCGCTAACTGGAGAAGACGACCGCTGCTGTGAAGCCCGACGAATCCTGCAGAGAAACGGAATTCCAGCTTTCCGAACGCCCGAAGAAGCAGTTTCAACTTTCATGTACATGTGGACTTACACTCAAAACTTGGAGCTTCTGTATCAGACTCCCGAGGAATCCGCAGCAGACTTAGCCACTCCAACTTTCTTAAAGGCAATCTTAAGGCGAGCATTCTGCGAGGGACGACAAGTTCTCACTTTACCCGAGTCACTCCGTTTTCTGGAAGCATACAGGATTCCGACTGTAAAAACGCTTGTAGCCGCAACTCCTGAAGAAGCCATTAAATTTTCTTCTGAGCTTGGCTACCCAACAGTTATGAAAGCCCTCTCTCCGCAGTTCACACATAAATCAGAAATTGAAGGCGTCATCCTTGGCGTGTGCTCACCGTCAGAAGTCCCAGTTTTCTTTAACAAGCTATCTGAAAGGGTGAAAAAATCAAGTGCCACGGCGGAATTTCAGGGCGTAGCAATCCAAGGCATGATCCGCAAAAAAGGGTACGAAATCCTCATAGGCTCAAAAAAAGACCCACAGTTCGGTTCGACAATACTCTTTGGCACAGGTGGGACCGCCACCGAGTTTTTCAAAGACACAAGCATCGGCTTTCCACCGCTGAACAAAGTCCTCGCGAGAAGGCTGATGGAAAACACCAAAATCTACAAGCATGCCTCATCTGGCAAGCATCCATTCAACGCTGAAGCCCTCGAAGAAATACTGATTAATTTTTCTCAACTTGTCTCGGATTTTCCTGAAATAGAAGAGATGGACATAAACCCGCTGATCGTTGACGGAGACAGCGCTGTCGCAGTTGACGCCCGCATAGTCATTGATGCAAGCAGAATCATGCGTGAAGGCGCAGAACACCATGAACACCTAGTTATCGCTCCGTATCCAAAGAAGTATGTTACCCTGAGAAAACTGAAGAATGAAACGCAGGTGTTGCTACGCCCGATAAAATCTGAAGATGAAGGACGCTTCAACGAACTCTTCAAGTCTCTAACCGAGGAGACCATGCATTTCAGGTTCTTCGAGATAATTAAGGAACTGTCGCATGACACCCTAACGCGATACTGCAATCTGGACTACGACCGCGAAATCGCCATGGCCGCAGAACTCCAAGATGGCAGCAAGAAAATAATAGGAGTCGCCAGACTAATCCTTGAACCCGACGGGAAAAGCGGAGAATACGCTGTTCTAGTAGGCGACCAATGGCAGGGTCACGGACTTGGATCAATCCTTATGGACGCCCTTGTGGACATTGCCAAGGACTGGCATTTGGAAAAAATCTTCGGCTACGTGATTCGCGGCAACTTCAAGATGATAAACACATGTAACAAGAAAGGGTTTAAGATTGAGCCGCTGGACGAAGACACGGTTAAAGCGATTTTGGTGCTGCCGCCGTCGTGACAGCCCCCCAAGTTATGAAACGCGAAGAAGTGCGTATTTAACTCTGCGTTTTTGTCTGCTTCAGGGTTTTGGATAATAGCAATATTATTGCAATGGTTATTTGTATGCCCGAAGAGAAAACAGTCGCCCAAAAACCCATCGACATCCACATGCTAGGCTACGAAATAGTCGAAAAAGTAGCTAAACCCTGCGCAACCTCCGCCAGAATCATCGTCCCCAAACACTGAATTGGAAAACGAGTCAGAGTCGTCCGCCTCGACCCATAAAGAAGCACACCCCAACGCAAACCTGCAACGAACTCAAACAACTTGCAGAAGAAAACGCCTCTCTTAGAAAAGAAAATGACAACCTCAAACGCCGACTCATGCTTCATGAAAACCCGCACACGCCTTCTTCAAGACGCATGTACCCAACCCGCAGCAGTGATTACACAAAAAATCCTAAACGTTTCCCAGGCAGACCCAAAGACCACAAAGGCAAAACCAAACCCAAACCAGACATCACTAAAGCACCCGAACGCAAATGCACATGCGACCACTGCGGCGCGCCACTAGACGAGCCCACCCATGTGGGACACCACGTTTTTGAAGAAATAGCAAGACCCAAAGCCAAGACAAGTCATCGATTACCTAGAATTTGAGTGCAAGTGCGTTACATGTAATTCGTACACGTCAACAAGGCACCCTGATTGCCCACCTGAAGGAGTATTCGGAAAGAACGCGCTAATCCAGACGACTCTGATGAAGTTCGAGCAGGGGTTGCCCTTTGAGAAAATCTCGCAGCAAATGGAAAGCCAGTTTGGGTTTCCCATGACTGCTGCATCAGCTTTTGACGTGACAAGGCGAGTAAGCGATTACCTTAGACCTGAATATGACGCTATCGTGGACCAAATCCGAACCGCAAAGGTAGTGTACATTGACGAGACATGTGAGAAGGTTGACGGCAAGAAGCATGCGCTCTCTCTTCCAATATAGAGAGTGTTACCCATTTTCTAGATAGAACATTTCCATTGTTAAGCCGAAAAACTTATACTCTCCAAATTTAACTTTTTCCCCTCACAATGTTCGCGGAATGAGTAGAAATGTCTGAATCTAGTTTGCCATTTAACGATAAATTTTACCCAAGTACAGAAAAAGTCTCTTCTGGAGACATACGAAAACAAGAATGGGAGAAATCCCTCAAAAACCCCAGCGCGTATTGGGCTGAAAAAGCCAAAGCTATTGACTGGTTCAAGCCCTTTGACAAGGTGCTGGATGACTCGAATCCTCCATTTTACAAGTGGTTCGTTGGCGGAGAACTCAACATTTCCTACAATGCACTGGACAGGCACGTGAAAACTAACCGAAAGAACAAGCTTGCCTACATCTGGGAAGGCGAGATGGGTGAGGTCAAAACTTACACTTACTATCAGCTTTACCGCGAAGTTAACAAACTCACAAAGGTGTTCAAGGATTTCGGCTTGAAGAAGGGCGACCGCGTTGCCGTTTACCTCCCAGTTATTCCAGAATTGCCCATAGCGCTGCTTGCAACCGCAAGAATCGGCGGAATCCACACCGTAGTCTTCTCAGGATTCAGCGCTGAAGCTTTGGCGGACAGAATAAACGACTGTGGCGCAAAAATCTTAGTCACAGCTGACGGTTCTTTTAGGCGAGGAAAACCCGTTGCCATCAAAGACAACGCCGACCGCGCGCTGCAATCTACACCTAGCATCGAAAAAGTCATAGTTGTGAAAAGAACAGGTCAGCCAATCAAGATGCAGGAAGGACGCGACTTTTTGTACGATGATGTTCTCGCTCAGGCAGGAGCAAACGCTTTCGTGGAGCCTGAACATTTGGAAGCCAATGATCCGCTGTTTATTCTGTACACTTCAGGCACGACTGGCAAGCCAAAAGGTGTTCAGCATGGCACTGGTGGATACTTGGTTTGGGCTTATTGGACGCTGAAGTGGGCGTTTAATCCAACGGACGAAGATATTTACTGGTGTGTCGCCGACATCGGCTGGATCACTGGTCACACATACAATGTTTACGCTCCATTGAGTTTGGGCGTTACGGCGTTTCTGTTTGAAGGCACACCCGATTACCCCGCACAGGATCGATGGTGGGACATCATTGATCGCCATGGCATAACCATACTCTACGGCACACCTACGGCTGTGAGGATGTTCATGAAGTTTGGTGAGCAATGGGTAACCAAGCATGACCTGAGCACTTTGCGCATTTTGGGCACAGTCGGGGAACCCATCAACCCTGAAGCGTGGAAGTGGTACTACCGTGTTATCGGCAAAGAGAAACTAGCCATAATTGACACTTGGTGGCAGACAGAGACAGGCGGATTCATGATTGCTCCGCTAGCAGGCATAGAACTCACACCGCTAAAGCCCGGTTCAGCAACTCTTCCGCTCCCAGCTATTGACGCGCAAATCTACGATGAAAAAGGTCAACCAGTGACAACAGGTACCAAGGGCTTCCTCGTACTAAAATCACCTTGGCCTGGCATGCTGCAAACACTTTGGAAAGACCCTGACCGTTTCAAGCAGACGTACTTTGGAAGATGGCCAAACACGTACTACACAGGCGACTACGCAGTCAGAGACCCAGATGGCTACTTCTGGCTCCTTGGAAGAGCAGATGAAGTGCTCAAAGTCGCAGGACACCGCATCGGCACCGTCGAGCTTGAAAGCGCATTGGTCTCACACCCAGCAGTCTCTGAAGCAGCAGTGATGGGCAAAGAAGACGCCGTGAAAGGTGAAGTGCCAGTAGCATTCGTGACGCTCAGAAGTGGTTTCCAACCAAGCGAAGAACTGCGCGCGGAACTTATAAAGCACATCAGGACAACTATCGGTCCGATTGCCACGCCAGACGCCGTCGTGATTGTGAATAAGCTGCCGAAAACACGCAGTGGAAAAATCATGCGCAGAATCCTCAAAGCAGTGCTGGTCGGAGCGCCGATAGGCGATGTTTCAACGCTGGAAGACGACGCTTCCGTAGAAGACATAAAAGCGACATACGAAGAACTGCGCAAGCAGTTAAGCAAAAAGTAAACCTTTCTTCTTTCTTTTCTTTTAGTTTTTTTTAAATTCTTTTCTACCTGTAAAGTTGTTGTTATCTCAGCTTGGATTCAGTGCTCAAACGCTTTCTCTGCAGCCTTTTTAATCAGCGCTCCAGCTACTAAAAAACAGATATAAACC
>Ga0315294_10001139_pt1 | contig 28570 bp, 21 predicted proteins | sample YL17G13_40_MG_FD_203626 | JGI IMG/M metagenome (GOLD analysis project Ga0315294, IMG submission 203626) | Sediment microbial communities from Yellowstone Lake, YNP, Wyoming, USA - YL17G13_40 | ecosystem: Environmental > Aquatic > Freshwater > Lake > Sediment | place: USA: Wyoming | collected... | reverse complement strand
TGACCCCTTGCTTCTGCGCATACTCTGCCAGGGGGGAGAACACCTCTTTGAAGATGGGGATGTTCTGCTCAACGCTCAGTTCCGGCATCCTCCCAGCGAAGGTGCAGACCACGCCAACTCCCAAAGCCTTGGCCGCATCAATCAGTTTCCGCAGGTAATCGTTGCGCTGCTTCCGCTTCTCCAGGTCCGGGTTCAAGTGATTGACATAGCATGCGAGGGCGGAGAGCTCTATCCCATATTTCTTGGTGGTGCTCCGCATCTCTTCGGCGCCGCCGGAGAGGATTTTCTCCGCGTTCATCGTCTCGCCCGAGCCGCTGTTCAATTCCAGGCTGCCGAACCCTGCCTCGGCCGCGAACGCAACCTCATCCGGGGAATATGGTGTCAGATAACCGATCTTCAATTTCGTCACCTCTGCTGAAGTCTTGGACTGCACAAAGTCTATTCGCCGGTAAGAGATCGGTCAAGGGGGGGAGGTTGAAAGCGCTGTGGCCGAAAGGCGTGCGCCGGTGAGGCCTGCGAGTGGTGGGGGCGTATAGCTATACGCCCCTTGTATCTTGCTTCTTCGGTTTCCTGGGGTTTAAATTAGAGGAGCGAGATGCCGGAAAGGGGGGAAGGGACACGCTGACACGCCCCTTGGGCCAAGAAGCCCGTCGTGTAGATAAGCGACCTTTCCCCCGGGCGTCCTTCAGGTCGAATAGTATCTTAGGCCTCCCAGAGGGGAGAGGCCTGCATGCACAAGGTTGACCCGAAAGCGGACGCCTGCTCCCAGCATCCCGCCCCATTCCAAATGAGGAGGTTGTGCAATGGAAGTTTACATTCTTGGCGTTGACATTGCAAAGGCGAAGTTCGACGTGGCCCTTCGGCGAACTCAGGGCAAGCCCGTTCCTGAATAAGGCAGGCTAAACATAAGGGGGCGGCGTTTTCAGCCGCCCCCTAAATGTGAATGAACTCCCCAGTTTCCTCAACCCTGAGTTTAATAGTTGTTCTGCCCTCCTGCCCCTCCTCCGCCCCCAAATCTCCCCGACGAACCTCCCCTCGGCCCCCCTGGCCTGCCGGACCCCGGTGCCCCCTCCTCAACCGTTACAGGTATTTGCTTCCTCACCCAGCAGTGCCTTCCAGCAATGTCCGCCACCGTTACCGTCACCATGTAATCCCCAGCCTCGCTGAAAGAGAACCGAACCCTGCGTCCCTCCGCGTCCTCCTGAATCCCGTCCCGCGCGTCGAAATCCCAGGATACCCTCACCTGTTCTCTCACCGATGCGCCAGTCAACTTCATCTCCCCAACCACGGTCCTCCTCGTTTCGGCCACGCCTTTCAGGCCGACGTCAATATTCACCTCTGTCTCCAACGGCTGTTCGTCAATAACTATTCCCACCTGCCCCACATAGAAGGTGCCCGGGCGGTCGCCGGCTATCACCACCCGCTGGATTCGTCCCTGCAAAGCCTCCTTGTTCCCCTTCAACTCCGTTAGCGGCACGTCTATTCTCACCCAGCCTCTCGCCTCGCCAACCCCTTCCCCCAAGGCCAGGCCCTCTGTCGCCAATTCCCCCTTGTCCGTGACCAACACCACCCGCACCGCCTGGGGCGGCGTCGGTGGCGCCTCCGCAATGCGCGTCACCTGCTGCTGCGGCTGGGCTGTCGAGGGCACCGCCGGCCCTACCGGGACCTGTGATGTCGTTCCTTCGTCTTCACTTGTGGGCAAGACCAATCCGGCCCCAGACGCGCCAGCACCAGTCCCTCCTGCTCCTTCAGGATAGCCTTCAGCCCCACCCGCACTCGGCGCCGTGCCGTAGGGCTGGCCCGCGGCGCCATAATACGGTTGCCCTGCGGCGCCGTAGTATGGCTGCGCTGCCGCCCCCCCATAATATGGCTGGCCCGTTGCGCCATAATACGGTTGCCCTGCGGCGCCGTAGTATGGCTGCGCTGCCGCCCCCCCATAATATGGCTGGCCCGTTGCGCCATAATACGGTTGCCCTGCGGCGCCATAATATGGCTGCGCCACGCCGCCCGCATAAACTCCCGTTCCCCCTGTGGCTACTGGCGGCGTTACCTGCAATCTCTGGAACATCTGCCGGGCCTGTGCATCCGTGATCCCATACTCTCTTGCCATTCTCTGGAAGATTGGCAGGTTCGTTTCCGGCGTTGTCCCATATCCAAGATAGGATTGGGCGCCCGTGAATCTCTGATATAGCTGCCGGGCCTGTTCCGCCGACACGCCAAATTCCCTTGCTGCCCTTTCGAAGATCGGCAGGCTGGCCGCCCCCGCCGTGAGCCCGCCCGCGGCCGGATACCCCAGTGTTCCTGGCAACGCTCCCGTCGCCGGATATTGCCCGCCTCCAGGATATGCTGTCCCCGGATAGCCCCCGGCCCCAGGATAGGTGTAACCCATTCCCGGAGTGACATAAGGTGCAGTTGTGCCAGCCCCGCCGGCTGCGCCCGTCCTCCCCCGCATCGTTCCGGTTCCAGGATAAACCCCGCCCGCCGCACCTCTGGCCGATCTCTCCGACTGCCCGGTTATGTAATCGGTGAGCGCCTCGAGGTCTTGCTGCGACAAATCGCCATGCGATGGCATGATCGAGCCCGGACTCAACTCCTGCGGGTTCTTAAGATCCTCTATTATCCAAAAGCGCGAGAGTCGCTGGCCGACCCCGTCAAGGGCGGGGCCGATGTTCTCCCCTGCTCCCTTGAACCTGTGGCAGCCCGCGCATTGGTTAGCAATGAACAACTGCTCCCCTTTCGAGAGGGGCTGCCCTGTTGACGCAGAAAGGGAGGGAGACAACTTGCTCCCTTTCCCCCAGCCAAGCCGCAACGAAAGAAACGCCTTCGAAGGATCGTTTATGAACTGCGCCAGGTCTATCGGCTCCGGCAGGTCAATTCTCGCTCCCTCGTAGTAGCCGCCGGTGTAAACCGTGAGGCTGTCATGGCCGAAATAGGACGGAACGCTAACCTCATCGGCGAAACCTGATCCCCAGGCCCCCAGGTCAATCTTCCCGCTGGGAACGATGTAGTTGATGGGGACGGCGCCCGGGCTGCCTCCGTAGAGAAGGATGATGGTGTAGGCTGGCGGTGGCTGATTCGCCCCCAAGTCGGCTGCCCGGCTGGCCGAATCAGCAAAAACGGCCAGGGAAAGGGCGATTATCCCCCATAAAGCCACCACCTTCAGGCCCGAAATCGCCACTTTCTGTCTCAGACGTGAAAGAGATCCATAAAATGCCGAAAGGCTACCGAAAACCGTTCTTTCCCGTTCAAAAGAGCCTATTTTCCGCTGCATGTCAATCACCCGCCTAATCTCATTATACCCCTGGGAGGGGCGTTCAAACAAGCGCCGGTGGATTCAGATCTGCCCTTCTCAGCAACCGCTTTGCGGCGAGATTCACACTCCTTCTTTGCCGCTCCGATCTTGCGTCCCGAGCCTCTTGATGGCCGCTGCGGCCTCCTTGCGGACGTCCTCGTTCTCATCCTTGCGGGCGGCTCGGAGCGCGCCAGTTGCCTTTGGGTCGCCGATCTTTCCGAGCGCCTCGGCGGCAGCCTTGCGCACGAAGTGAGACACGTCCTTGAGGGCGGCGCAGAGCGGCTCAGCTCCGCGCGCATCGCCGATCTTTGCGAGCGCCTCGGCGGCAGCCACGCGCACGTCCGGACGGCGGCTCTGGAGGGCGTCGCAGAGTGTGTTGACCGCGCGGGCATTGCCGATCTTACCGAGCGTCTCGGCGGCGGCGTAGCGGACGTAGTCTCTCCTGTCATCGAGGGCTGCATAGAGTGGCTCCACGGCTCGACCGAGCTCGCCGGAGCCGGCGCGGGCATCGGCAATCTTTCCCAGCCCTAGGGCGGCCCGCTCGCGCACGGGGCTATCGGCGTCCTTGAGGGCGGCGCAAAGCGGCGCGACGGCACGTGCACCGCCAATCTTCCCGAGCGCCTCGGCAGCAACAGAGCGTATGTAATCATCCCCGTCCTTGAGGGGGGCGCGGAGCGCGTCAACGGCTCGGGGGTCGCCGATGTCTCCCAGCGCCCGGGCTGCATCAGCGCGTACTTCGGCGTCTCGTTCTTGCAGTAGGGCCTTGATCAGGCCGAGGACATCGCTCCTCTCATGCATCTTTACCACGCTAGGTTTGTATAAGGGCACGGCAGACCTCCTCGGCGATTGATATGTGTAACAACTGACTGGCTGGCAATCTTCAGAGAATCATAGTCCGCCGCAATCGAAGGGTCAAAGTATTCGGGCGGGACGCTCCTACGACTACTGAGTTTGGGAGAGGAGGAATTCGTCCCAGGCTGTGTCCTGGGCGAAGGCGAGTTGGGAATAGGGGGTGTCGAAACCACTGGAGGCTGGGATGTAGATGGAGAGGCCGTGGGAATCGGCGACGGAGGCCCCGGTATGTTTTTCGAGGAGGACGGAGTTGGTGATGGCGGACGTAAGTGCATCGGCGGCGGCGGTGATGTCGGGGGCCGGGGCGGCTTGCTTGACCCGTTGGGCGAAGTCGTGGGCGTCCCTGAAGTCGTACTCTGGATAGACTTGATAGTGCTGGGAGGCATCTCTGGCGGAGGCGATTTCGGCTGCATAGGTGGAGGAATTGGCCTGAAGGGCTTGGGCGAGGAGGTCGGCGGCGGAGGCGACCGGCCCGATCTTGGAGAGGTCAACGGCGGACTGGGTGGCGTAGTAGCCGACGTAACTGTCCACGTCCTGGTTGACGATGACGGAGGCGAATTCGCCCGGGGTCATGGAGGGGTTGTCATGGAGGGGTTGGAGGATGAGGTCATAGGGATAGCCGTCGGCGGGGGCGAGTTCCTCGCTGCCGACCATGATGGTCTGGGCGTCGGTGCGAATCTGGTAGGCGACCTCAATCATTGACATGAGGCAGGCGTCGAAGGCGACGAGGTTCAGGTTTTGGCCCTGGAGGGCGGTTCCGAGTTGGGGGGTGTTTATGAAGGTGCCGCTGGTGTCATCCCAGGAGACGCCCTTGGCGGCCATCAGGGAGCGGTCGCGCCAGCCGGAGCCGTGGTTCCAGATGACGAGGGCGTAGTTTTCGGCTGGGTAGTTGGTCTTTGCCCATTCGATGAAGTCAGTGAGGGTTTGGGGGTTGCCCATATCCACCTCGCCCATGTACTGGAGGACGGGGGAATGGATGACCTGGCTATCGCTGTCCTTCGTGACAAGGTATCTGCGGCAGTCGGTCCAATCGTCGTTGGAGGAATCGGAACCGGGCGCCCCGGTTCTATCAAATTGGACGACGACATTGACCTGGGCGGAGGAGCCGACCATCTCCATTTCGTTCATATCTCCGATGCCGTATGATTCGAGGCTGTTGTCGGCGTTGAGGTAAACGAGGAAGGTCCATTGAGGTTCTCCTGGGTTGCTGTGATGATGGCCGCCACAGCCTGCGAGGAGGAGGGCGAGGGCGAGCAAGAAGGCGACGATGACAGAGAGGCGGAGAGCGGGAGGCGGAATTATTATCATTTTCATCCCTACATTACCCAAAATTGAAGTTTTTCCCTGGCGAAGACATGTGGAAACATTCATAATATGATAATAGACGGGGCAAGGGCGGTCAAGGTTCACTGGCAGGGAGTGGCTATACGCCCCTAAGCCGGGTCGTTCTGGGCGAGGGGCCTGGCCCGTACAGGAATACCGAAAGGGGAGATGAGAAATGATCAACTCGCTGGATGATGTTTTGGAGAGGGTGAAGAATTACAGGGCGAAACGGGTGGCGGTGGCGGCGGCGGACGATCTGGATGCGCTGAGGGCGGTGCGGGAGTGCCAGGAGGCGGGATTTGCGCAGGGGGTGTTGGTGGGGGACGAGCGAAGGATAAGGGAACTGGGGGAGGAGGCGGGCCTGGACTTGAAGGCGAACGAGATTCACGACGAGCCGGACGACTTGAAGGCGGCGGCGAGGGCGGTTGGGCTGGTGAGGGAGGGGAAGGCGGATATAGTGATGAAGGGGTATATCCACACGGATGACTTCCTGCGGGCGGTATTGAACAAGGAGGAAGGGCTAAGGGCCGGGCTGGTAATGAGTCACGTCTTCCTTCTGGACGTGAGGGAGGAGAGGAGGGTGATATTGCTCACGGATGGGGCGATGAACATAGCGCCCGACCTGGTGCAGAAGGCGGACATCATAATGAATGCGGTTTACCTGGCGCATCTGCTGGGGTGGGCTCGGCCGAGGGTTGGGGTGCTGGCGGCGGTGGAATTGGTGAATCCTAACATGCCGGCGACGATTGAGGCGGCAGTGTTGGCGAAGATGAGCGAGCGAGGGCAGTTTCCGGAGTGCGTGATAGATGGGCCGCTGGCGCTGGACAACGCGGTGTCGGCGGAGGCGGCGAAGCACAAGAAGATAGGAGGGCTGGTGGCTGGGAGGGCGGACATCCTGGTGGTGCCGAATATCGAGGCGGGGAATATGCTTTGCAAGAGTTTCGTGTATCTGGCGAGGGGAAGGGTGGCGGGGGTGGTGGTGGGGGCGGCGGCTCCGGTGGTGTTGACCAGTCGAGCCGACAGCGCGGAGAGCAAGAAGCTTTCGATAGCGACGGCGGTTCTGATGGCGGATTTGCAGCGGACGAAGCGACTGAAGGTGGGAAAGGTGCACTACTGAGGGGACGGCGTCAAAGGGCAGCGGACGGGATTTGACCAGAGGAGAACACGGGGATAGACTTTGTGAAATGGTCATGGGCGCAGGCGACGCGATCGTCTTCGCCGAATGTCCCGTGGTTTCAGGAAAGGAGAGCGGCTTTGATCGAAGGAATTAGGATAATCCCACTGAAGAAACAGGTAGATGACAGGGGGTTCGTGATGGAGATTCTGAGGTGTGATGATCCCCATTTTCTGACCTTTGGGCAGGTATACATCTCCACTTGCCAGCCATCGCCGGACGGGGCGGTGGTGAAGGCGTGGCACAAGCACGCGGTGCAGTGGGACAACTTTTGCGTGATAAAGGGGAAGGCGAAGATTGGTCTATATGACGACCGGGAGGGGTCGCCGACGCGAGGGAGGAGCGAGAGCGTGGTGATGGGGGAGGAGAACCCTTGTCTCTTGCAGATTCCTCCGGGGGTATGGCATGGCCAGATGGCATTGGGATTCGAGCCTTCCTATCTGCTTAATGTGCCTTCCGAACCGTATAACCGGGACAAACCGGACGAGCAGAGGGCGCCGGTGGACGCGTTTCCCTTTGAATGGAAGGTGCGATCGAGGTAGGGGCAGGGGAACCGAGCCAGACAGGGGTCTTTTGAGGCTTGGAGGCTGGGAGGGGGAGGGCTCAGGTCGGGCCGGGGAGGGAAACGCACGTATGCCGGTCAGTTGGGTGTTGGTTGAGGGTTGGAGCGTTCTCGAATTGTCCCCAACGGGCGGGTGAGGGCTGGGTTGGTGGGTTTTGGCGTTGCCGGCGGAAAAGGCACCGAAGGAAAATATAGAACTGGGGGGGATTTTGCTGGTATAAAATGGATAGAGAGAAGTCAGCAAGAGAAGAATAATACAGGGATTGATCGGGTTCTGAGTCGGGTGGGGCAAGGATGAGCCTGCAGAAGAAAAAGAGAAATGGCTCCCCCAGGGCCGCAGGGGCAACGATGATCGAGCTGGTGCTCGCCGCGCCGGTGGCGTTCATGGTGAGCATGGTGCTTTATTTTGGTTTGGGGCCGGTGTGGGTTTCAGAGGCGCAAAGGGTGATCGTGACGGGGGTGGTTTTCCTTGCTTCTGTGATGCTGGTTAACTGGCATTTTGGGCTGAAGCCGATGAGGGCATTGCGAGCCGGGGTGAGAGAATTAGGCCGTTCCAACTTGAAGTTCAGGTTTGCAGCCGACCAAGATGACGAGTTTGGCCAGATAGGGAGGCAATTCAACCGTCTGTTGGAGGCGCTGGAGAAGGCGGAGAAAGAGACGGACAGGCTGAGGGAAGTGGTGCAGTCTCGGGGCGAGGCCAAGAGCCCGGTGGGGACGGTGGAGACGGTTGGGGCCGCAGTGCAGAGGTTCACCGGGGGAATGGATTTGGACCTGGTGGCGCAGTCGGCGGTGCACAGCTTCTTGAAGGATCTAAGGGCGGATCGGTGCTTGATAGTGGTTTGCCATGAGGCGACGAACGTGCTGAGTCTGGAGGCGGTGGGACAGGAGGCGGGGCAGAAGATATCGGAAAGGATTAGCACGGCAGCCTTCCCGAAGTCGGAGCAGGAATTGATGGCGATGAGTGGCTGGCCGGCATGGGAGAGGGCGCAGCGTTGGGGGGCGGATCCATTCTTGGATGTGCTCAGCGAGCCGGTGGAGGCTGGGGGAGTATTTCTGGGTTATGTGGCAGTCTATCGAGAGAAGCGGTGGAAGTTCAGCGAGAACGACCGGCAGCTTTTTGAGGCGTTGGTGAGCATGGTGGCGGTGGTGCTGCAGAACCAAAGGCTGCAGGAACGGTCGCTGACGGACGGCTTGACGGGAGTTCTCACCCGGCGGGCGATGGAAGAGGTGGTGGAACAGGAGTTCGCCAAAGCCAAGATGACTGGGCTGCCTCTTTCGGTATTGATGGTGGACGTGGACAGGTTCAAGGAGGTGAATGACCAGTTGGGCCACGCAGCGGGTGACGAAGTGCTGCGGAGGATAGCCAAGGGTCTGAAGGGGTGCGTGCGGGCTGCAGACTATGCTTTCCGGTATGGGGGAGACGAGTTTCTGATCCTGCTGATAGGCACCAGCCTGGAGGGAGCGTTGGGGGTGGGCCGGCGTATTGTTGGGGAGGTGGCTAGTATCAAGGACGTGCCGAGGCTGGCCAGCGAGGTTGATGCGGGCGTATCGGTAGGGGTGGCGTGCTTCCCCATACATGCTACCGACAAGGTGGAATTGATGGCCCTGGCGGACAGGGCGATGTATGAGGCAAAGCGAGAAGGCGGAGGCAGGCTAAAGGTGGCTGTTGCTGAGAAACCTGGTTTGGAAAGGCAGGACTGAGGAAATAGCCAAGGTTAAGCCGAAAGGGGCTGGTAGGGGGTGGCTGGGTGGGGTGGGCAGGGAAGAGCAGGAAGTCTCGACCGCGACTGGGGCCCAAAAGCCGGCGGCTCTGGTGCGGTCGTTGGCGCTTTTGATGTTGTCCCTTGCTTCCCTGTGGTCGGAAGTTGGAGAAACGGGGGAGTTCCCGCGCAGCCTCATGTATGTCTTCCTGGTGGGGTGTGCCTACGTTTGTGCCACGGCCTTCGTGCCAGTTCGACGGCTGAATCCGAGATTATGGGAGAGGATATGTCTGGCGACGGATGTGTCCTTTATCAGCCTGTTGGTTTACTTCACGGGGGGAGGGGAAAGCCATTATCGGCTGCTTTACTATTTGCCGATCGTGCAGGCTAGTCTGTGGCTGAGATTGCGAGAAGTTCTGGAGGCCACGGTGCTTGCCGCGGTGGCGTATATTCTGGTGGTTTTGCTGCGGGGATGGATGAAGCCTACGGAGGGGGTGTTGGGGCCGGACGCCCTGGTGTTCCTGGGGATTGGTTTCTTCCTGGCTGTTTTCGTGGGGGCTTTGGCGCGGGAGAATCGGCAGCATTTGAATTATCGGGAGCGGTCAGTGAGGTTGGTAGAGGAGTTGAGGGAGGCGAACGCCAGGCTTGCCGATTATTCGAGCAGGCTGGAGAGGTTATCAATTCTGGATCCCCTGACGGGGGTGCTTAACCGGCGGGGGTTTGAGCACAAATTCGAGGAGGAATTAAAGCGGGCCCGGCGCTTCCAACGGGCGCTTTCGCTCATGCTGGTGGACTTAGACGGGTTCAAGGGTTATAACGACCGGCACGGGCATTTCCGGGGGGATCTGGCGCTTGTCCACGTAGGGCGGGTGCTGAGGCAGGGGGTTAGGGGGATAGACGTGGTGGCCAGGTATGGGGGGGACGAGTTTGCCATCATCCTGCCGGAGACGGACGGGGAAGGGGCGAGGAGGCTGGTGGCGAAAGTGCAGAGTTCGGGGGCGCTGCTGGCAGGGAACGCTGGCGAGGTGCTGGACGAGAACATAGGGTTAAGCATGGGGTGGGCGACGTTTCCTGAGGAGGGAGCGTCGAAGGAGGAGTTGATCAAGAAGGCGGATGCGGTGATGTACGAATCGAAGTGGGCGGGAGGGGCCAAGCGGGGTCTGCTTCCGCTGCCGCCTTAGTGTTGCCGGTTGAAGTTGGGAGTTCTGGCTCGAATAGCGTCCGGAGCAGATTTCAAGGGCAGGAACGGGCTCCAGTCCGCCATGTTGCAATCGGACGGCTTTTGGAACGAGTTCTACTACGAGTTAACCCGCACAAGGGAGGCCGAGAAGCATGGATTCACAAGAGGCCAGGCTGAAGGTTCTTTTTGTTTCCTCGGAGGTTGCACCCTATTCGAAGACGGGGGGACTGGGCGACGTTTGCGGCACCTTGCCGCGGCATCTGGCGAAACTGGGGGCGGAGGTAAGAGTGGTGACACCTTACTATATGAAGGTGGGGGGAGAATGTAAGTGGAGCAAGGTGGCGGTGAATGGGGAGGAGCGGCTTGCCATCTTGAGGAAGGCTGTGGAGTCGCCGAGCCCACTCCGCCCGCCGCAGGCGGGCTACGAAGGCCGGAGTAGCGGGAAAGGCGAGGAGGGAGGGGGCTTCGAGGTGGAGTTCATTGATAACGACCACTACTTCGGGCGGCCTGCGATTTACGGTGAGGCGGACGACGCGGAGCGGTTCGTTTTTTTTGATCGGGCGACCTTGGCCTTGATAAAAGAGACGGGATGGCAGCCGGACGTAATCCACTGCCACGACTGGCAGACGGGGCTGATTCCGGTGCTGCTGCGGACGGAGATGGCGGGAGACCCGTTCTTCGCAGGATCGGCGACGGTCTTCACGATACACAACCTGGCCTACCAGGGATTGTTCGGCCCCGACACGATGTCAATGGCAGGGCTGGACCAGAGCCTGTTTACCTTCGACAAACTCGAGTTTTACGGCCAACTCAGTTTTTTGAAAGGTGGGATCGTCTTTTCCGATATAGTCACCACGGTGAGCCCGAGGTATGCGAAGGAGATCCAGACGCCGGAGTTCGGGGAGCGGCTGGATGGGGCGCTGAGGGAGCGGGGCAAGCGGCTGTTTGGGATATTGAACGGGATAGATTACGAGACGTGGGATGCTTCGGGCGATGGGTACTTGAAAAGGAAGTATGATGCCTCGCGGGCGGCAGCGGGCAAGGCAGCGAACAAGAAGGCCTTGCGGGAGGAGGTGGGGCTGAGCGCGGGCAAGGGGCCGTTGGTGGGGATGGTGTCGCGACTCGCTACGCAAAAGGGGTGGGACATCCTGGCCGAGGCGATGGAGGCGCTGCTGGCGATGGGGGTGCAGTTTGTGGTGCTGGGAACGGGCGAGGCGAAGTATGAGGAAATGGTCAAGGAATTGCAGGAAAAGCACGTGGGGCAGGTGGCTGCCTTGCTGCGCTTTGACGAGCGGTTGGCGCACAGGATATATGCGGGGAGCGACCTCTTCCTCATGCCGTCGAGATATGAGCCGTGCGGGCTGGGGCAGATGATAGCCTTGAGGTATGGGAGCGTGCCGGTGGTGAGGGCTACGGGCGGGCTGGCTGATACGATCCGGGATGTGACCGCGGAGCCGTCGAAGGGGAATGGATTTGTCTTCGAGGAATACACCGCCGAGGCGCTTAAAGAGGCGATGGGTCGGGCAGTCAAATCTTTTCGAGATAAAGACGGGTGGAACGGGTTGGTGGCACGAGCGATGGGAGGCAACTTTTCCTGGGAACGCTCGGCGAAGGAATATCTGGAACTGTATCGGGCTGCCGTGGAGATGAGGCGAAGGGGAGTGAATTAGGTTCCGCTGGTTAGAGGCTGCACGGGAAGAGAACTGGACGGTTATGGGGCGAGAATGGCTCGATGCAGCCTTTGACACCTGGGGGTGGGGGCCATAGAATTGAGGGGATCTGCTCAGGGTTTGCCTGGGCAGGTGTTGTTATGGCTTCGTGGTTCGACCTCGCTCACCACGAGAGGTAGAAGAGCAGAGATCTGAGGAATGCGCATACCCTATAGTTGGCTGAAAGAATGGGTTAGACCTTTGGCGCCGGCGGAGGAGTTGGCGGAAAGGTTGACGATGGCCGGACTGGAGATCGAGGCGGTGGAGATGGTGGGAGAGGAGACGGTGCTGATCGGGAAGGTGACTCCGAATCGGGGCGACTGGCTCTCGATTCGAGGGGTGGCGAGGGAAGTGGCGGCGATATTCGATGCCGAGTTGGTGGTTCCGGACATATCGCCTCCGGCGGAGGGGGATTGGCGGGCGGAGGAATTGGCCCAGGTGGTAATTGAAGATGAGGAGCGCTGTCCCCGATATTCGGCGCGAATCATGGAAGGGGTGAAGGTGGGGGAGTCTCCGGAGTGGTTGAGGGAGCGGCTTTGGCTGGCGGGGATTCGGCCGATAAACAATGTGGTGGATGCGACCAACTACGTGTTGATGGAACTTGGGCAGCCACTGCACGCCTTCGACCTGGACACGCTGGCTGAGGGGAGGATTGTGGTGCGGGGGGGAAGGGCCGGGGAGATGCTGACCACGATAGATGGGCGGGAAAGGAGCGTGTCGGGGGAGGATTTGGTGATTGCGGACGGGAAGAGAGCGGTTGCCCTGGCGGGGGTGATGGGGGGGATTGAGACGGAGGTGAGCGAGAGGACGAGGCGGGTTCTGCTGGAATCGGCGCATTTTGCGCCGTTTGCGGTTCGTCGGACGGCGAGAAAGCAGGGGATGTCAACGGAGGCATCCTACCGGTTCGAGAGGTGGGTTGACCCTTCGGGGACGGTAGAGGCGCTGGACCGGGTCAGCGGGTTGATAGTGGAGAGTGCGGGGGGAGAGGTGGGGCGAGGAGTAATAGACGTTTATCCGAAGCCGGTTCAACCGGCGGAAGTCATTCTCAGGCCGAAGAGGGCAAATGCTCTTCTCGGGGTGGAGATCGGGCGAAAGGATACCGTTAGGATTCTGCGAGGATTGGGGTTTGGGGTGGAGGGAAGGGCACAATTGAAGGTGACGATTCCCACTTTCCGCAACGACATCTCTCGGGAGGAAGATTTGGTGGAGGAGGTGGCTCGGCTATACGGTTATGAGCGGATACCCAGTGCGGTGCCAGCCGGGGCGGGAGGGTTGGCGCGGCGGAGCGAGGATTTGGTAATGGTGGAGAAGGCGAGGGAGGTGCTGAGTAGCTGTGGGCTGACCGAGGTAGTCACTTTCAGCCTGACAGGCCCGGAAGCAGGGATGGGGCGGGAGAGCAGAGGGGAGCTAATCAGGCTGAATAATCCTTTGGTAGAGGAGTTTTCCGTTCTCAGAAGGTCGCTCTTGCCCTCCCTACTGGAGGTAGCGGGGCGGAATCTTGGGCGGGGGTTGAGGGAACTGAATGTGTTTGAGGTGGGGAAGAGGCACGAACAATCGGCTGATGGGAGATGTTTAGAGAGATGGCTGGCTGGGATGTTGGTGAGTGGGGGCAGAGGCAGGGAAGGGGTGCGGGACGTTGGGGTGGATTTCTACCGGATGAAGGGAATCGTGGAGGCTGCGCTGGAGGAGTTTGGGATTGGTGGAGTGGAGGTTAGAAGGGCGGAGGAAGGCTTCTATGCGGCGGGGCGTTCCGGGGCGGTGGCAAGGGAGGGGGTGACCTTGGCCCATTGGGGCGAGGTCGAGGAGGGGTTGCTGAAGCGGTTCGACATCACGCAGCCAACATTTTACGGGGAGATTGACCTGGAAGGGGTAGGGCGGGCTTGGATGGGCGAAGGCGAGGGTGGAGGGAGGCGGCGGGCGGAGTATGCTCCGATTCCGCGTTATCCGCCGGTGAGGAGGGATTTGGCGGTGGAGATTCCCGAGGAGATGACGTATGGAGAACTCGAGGGCCTGGCAAAAGAGAACAGTGATGAGTTACTGGTGGAGATAAACGTTTTCGATGTCTACAGGGGAGAACAGATACCGAAAGGAAAGAAGAGCCTCGCCATCAGGCTTGCTTTCCAGGCTTGCGACCGCACCCTCACCGATGAAGAAGTCACGGAACGATTGGAGCGCATCGCCCGGGGGATTGAGGAAGGAGGGGGGATCAGCGTCAGAAGGGCGCCGGGAGGGTAAAGACGGGCGCTCAATGGTTGGGGGAATGGCTGTGGGGGGAGGGGCTGTTACCTTTGGATCCGGGCTGGAGGAGTTTGTTTCGTATCTCTCTTTGGAGGAGGGCCTTTCGCCGCGAACGAGGGAAGCCTATGCCAAAGACGTGAGGCAATTCTTGGAGTATTTGGGACCGGAATGGATGGGCAAGGTTATTTCTGCCAGCCAGGGAAAGGAAGTCGAAGAAGGGGTTCTCCGTTTTCTGGTGAACTTATCTCGGAGGGAATTGAGACCGAGCAGCATCCAGCGGAAGGCAAGCGCTTTGAGACGGTTTTGGAGTTTTGTGGCGCTTCGTTACGGGATAGAGTGGGGTGGATTGCCCAGAGTGGGGAGGGTTAGAACAACCAGGCCACTTCCCAAGGTTTTGTCCTTTGCGAAGGTGGAGGCGCTGCTAGGACAGCCGGACACAACCACTCCGCTGGGATTGCGAGACCGGGCTTTGATGCTGATACTGTACTCGTCGGGGCTGCGGGCGTCGGAGGCGGTGAGCCTGGAACTGGCGAATGTGATGTTTTCGGCGGGACTGGTGAGATGCCGAGGGAAGGGAGGGAAGGAGAGGGTGGTGCCCTTCGGGAAAGAAGCGCGGGAGGCGCTGCTTGGCTACCTGGCGGAAGGGAGGCCGAAGTTGGAAAGGGGGTCGAGAAGCGAGGTATTTCTGAATAGCCGAGGAGGAGGAATGAGCCGCATTCAGGTCTGGAGGGTCTTGAGGAAGTATGCCTTAAAGGCAGGGCTGGATGCGTCGAGGGTGAGTCCGCACGTTCTGCGGCACTCGTTTGCGACGCATCTGTTGGAGCGGGGAGCGGATCTGCGCTCGATTCAGGAGATGCTGGGTCATGCCAGCATCGGGACCACGGAGATATACACCCACGTGTCACGCTCGCACGCGCGGAGCGCATACGATGAGAGCCATCCCAGGGCATAGGGGAATGGTAGAAGGGCTGTGAGAGGCGGTATCCTGGCAGTTGGAAATGGCGAAAAAATGGCTTGACACAAATGAGAACACGGTATAGAATTTGGGCAAATAAGAGACGGGAGCAGTTTATCTTGGCTGCTGAGTCCCGCATTGCGGGCCAGTTGACATATATGGTAGGAGGCCGTCGTTCGGTGGGAGACTGGCGACGGGTGAGAAGTAACAAATAGGAGAGAAAGGAGAAACGAGATGCGGTTTATGGCGATTCTAGCAGTTGTCTTGTTGGGCGCAGCGCTATTGTTTGGGTGCGCGAAGAAGGGCCCCGGCGGTGTCAAACTCAGATATCAGCCGGTCCCCAAAGGCACGCCTGGGCCCACGCCTGAGATGATCCAGAAGGGCATTCCCCCGGGCACTCCTCCCACCCTGACTGCGCCTAGCGCGGTGCCTTCCGCGACTGGGCCGGCGGCGGTTGGGGGTGCGCCGGCAGCTGCCCCGGGGTCAGCTGTGACGCCGCCTGCTCCGGGGAAGGGCACACCTGGGAAACCAGGAGGATAGCGGCAACAACAAGGGTATTTTGAGGGGGCGGGAACGGTGCTGAGTTCCCGCCCCTGAGTACAGTAAGCGGACCGCGAGAATCGTGCTCCCGGTCAGGAGAGCAATGGAGGAGGGGTGTTCCATGCGTGGAGCAGTTGAAAGGGACGTGAGTGATGAATAAGAATACCGCGATTTGTTTGCTTATTGTAGCGGCTGGATTGCTGTTAGCTAGTGGTTCAGTTCAGGCGCAGGCGCCAGTTGGTCCGCCACCCGCAGGGGTGGGGGCGCCAGCAGTTACTACGCCGACGGGACCTGGGGTGGTGTCCCCGGCTGTCACTGGTGGTTTGCCAACAGGTATGGGTCAGCCTCCGGCGGCAGCGAAACAGGAACTGACGAAGACCGGTTTCAATGTTCCCGTTTGGCTTCTTATCGGCGGCGGGTTGGTCGCAGCCGGTTTGATCTTGCGCAGATACGCTGTGGCTGCGAAGGAGCACTAGAGGGCGAGGGTCGAAGGAGACGAGATCCGGCGGTTCGGGTGGAGGGGCACGTGGGCCAGGGTGCTTTTCCGTCGCAGAGGGCAGGGAGACCTGCCCTTTTAGTTAGGTGGAAAATGCGCGCCCTATTACGGGGAGGCGGGACGTTCCTAGTGGCGGCAGGGGTGTTGGTCGGGTCTTTCCCATTGATGGCGGAGGCTTACGGTCGTTATTGCCAGCGGGGGGCGATGCGGGAATTCGAGCGGGAGGTGAGGAGAACGCCGGGTCAGGGGGAGAGCACTGGGGAGGTCGGAGGCAAGGTCCCATTTCGCCTTACGATTCCGAAGATTCGGATGGATGTGGTGGTGAAGGAGGGGGAAAGCGGGAAGAGCCTGGCTGCTGGGCCGGTGCACTATCCGAAGACAGCATTGCCTGGAGAAGAGGGGAACTGCGTGGTTTCCGGGCACCGGACGGGTTATGGCTCCCCCTTTCACTGGTTGGATAAAATGGAGGTAGGAGACGGCATCGCCGTTGAGACGGGGGAGGGCCGGAACTGGTACGTGGTGACCGAGGCGAAGGTCATTTCCCCTTCCGAGTTGGAGGGCGTGATATCGGGGGCGACCGATTCGACAAGCTCACGGTCCCGAGCCTGTCGAGGGACGGATACCAGGCTGACTTTGGTTACCTGCACTCCGCTTTTCGTCAACCGGGAGCGGTTGGTTGTGGTGGCGAAGCCGGGGGATCCGCCTCCGGAGCGGAGGGTGTGGGCTGGGGTGATGGAGCCGGAGCGGAGGCGTGGGGCGAAAGGGGAAGGGTCGGAGGGGCTGCGAATTCCATATTTGGAGTGGGTGCGCCAACTGGCAAAAGAGAACCGACGTCCGCCGGAGTTGGACCCAGCGAACAGCAGTGGGGTTGCCTCCGGGCGATCCTTTGGCTACGGCGCAGGTTCAGGTTACTAGCACTCGTTTCGAAAGTCCGCCAAGAATAGGGCACGGACCGAAGATTCCGCCGCACCCCGTACAAAGCTCCAGGAGGGAAGGTTTGTCCGTCTTTGCCGCGTTCGGGTAGAAGTACTCCCCGGTCCCTGTCTTTGAAGCCACTTTCGGCGCAGGGGGGGAACGCAAGAGTAGAGGCGGCTCTGTAAGAAACAGAGCCGCCTCTTTGATTGGGTCGAGTCGGTGGAAGGGAGTGGGGGCTACCCGCCCTTTTTGGCCCTTCCTCCGCGGTCTTCGAGCCCGGCGGGCGGACCGGCGAGTTGCTCATTGACGTCGGTAATGGCGCCGGTGTCGGGATTGATGGAGAAGACGTGCCAGAAGCCTTCATCAAGGAAACCGGAACTACTGTAGGATTTCTCCGGAACGGCCGAGGCGCCGCGGAAGACCCTGACAACTGCCGGGGCGCTGGGAGGCAAGGTGCCGGTGAAATGCTTGACGGCGTAGTCGTATTTGCCTCTGGGACCGGGTATCAGGGCGGTTATGGTGACGTTTTCGGGGCCAAAGCCGCTGGTGTCGTCAAGGTCGAGGTTGGCTCCGGCGATGTCTGGGCGGCTGTAGTAGAGGTGGTCATAGGGGTCCTGGGCGTCCCAGAGATGGCTGTCGAGGTCGCTGGGATCCTGTCCCCAGGTCAACTCAACCCTGATGACGGTTCCCCAAAGATAGGCGAGGAACTCGTCCCAGTGGGTGTCGTGGGAGAAGGCGCACTCGGAATATTTGCGGATGTAGTTGGTCAAGTTAGCCCTGTCGGGGAGCCAGATGGAGAGGCCATGCGCGTTGGGAAGATCGCCGGAATGGGTCTCCTGAGATACAGCGGTGTCAACCGCGCTCATCACATTCTGAGCGGCGGTCTTTATCGCGGCGCCGGTGATGTTGGCGTCGTCATTCACGAGTTCGGCGAAGTGACGCAGGTCGCGGTAATCGCCGTAAGGCCTGACGCCGGCGAAGCGCTGGGCCTGGCCAACCAGGCTCTGGAGCTCGGTGCGGTTGGCGTCTATCCCGGCTATCATCGCCTGGGCGAAGGCGTCAACGCTGTTGGCCAAAGCGACCATCTGGGCGCTGTTGGCGGTGGACTGGGTGATGGCGCTGCCGCCTGGGTAGGAGGCCGCGTATGATGTGACTATCTGCGAGGCCAACTGGGCGGCAGTCATGTTCGGATTTGTCTTCAGGGCGTTGAGGATGGTGTCGTATGGCCAGCCTGCTCCTGGCTCAAGATCCTGAGAGAAGACGGAGAAGGCGGCGCTGCTCCTCAATTCGTAGGCGACCTCGGCCATGGCCATCAGGCAGGCGTCGTAGCCGAGCACGTCAAGGTTGGCTCCGATGAGGCCAAGCGCGCTCCTGACCTCGGCGATGGAGAGCGAGCCGCCATTGGTGTCGTCCCAGACCACGTCCCTGGTAGCCTCCTCTCCTCTGGCCCTGACCCCGCTGCCGTGGTTCCAAAGAACTAGGGCGTAATGGTCGGCGGGATAGGTAGCGATTCCCCAGTTGACGAAGTCGCGGAGGGTGTTGGGATCGGCCATGTTGACCTCTCCCAGGTCTTGGACCAAGGTTGAGTTAATGACGTTGGCGTCTGCGTCTTGGGTCACGTAGTATCTGTGGGTGCCGGTCCAGCCGCCATTGGTGGAGTCGAAGTCGGGAATCCTGTCGAACTGGGTGATGATGTTGATGTTGTCGTCGGAGCCGGCCTGCTCCATCTCGTTCATATCGGCGATGCCGAAGGGCTCGAGGTTGTTGTCTCCGTCAATGTAAACCAGGAAGGTCCACTTTTTCTGGGCGGGCCGCTCCCCAACAGTGAAGCCGACCACCGGCCCTCCGTCGAGGATGTCAACGCCCTTGTCGTAGATGTCATTGCGGTTGACGTCAATGACGATGTCGTATTCGCCCTGGGTTAGTTGCGCGGGCCAGAGGAGGACCCTTCCCTCATTGGTGCAGCCGGATTGAACGGTGTCGGCCTCCCAAGGGCTGTTAAGGCCGGAGACGTCCACCAATTGGTCGTCTTGATTCCAGGTAGCCTTGTGGGCAACGACGTATTTCTTGACGTAGTGGTCGGTGCCGAGCTGCATCCTGGTGGGGGGATTGACGAGGCCGTAGACGTTGTCTTCAACGGCGAAGACGTCCTGCCTTGCTCCATTGGGGCCGACCGAGATGTTGGCGATGAAGTCGGAGGACTGAGAGATTGTGACCTCTGCCTGTTGCACCATGAAGCCAATGGTGCCCTGGTCGAGGACCACGTCGCCCTGGCCGAAGTCGCCGCTTCTGTCCACGTCCACCACTACGTCAAAAGCGAGTCCGGCACCCGAGGCGCTGGGCCAGACAAGGGTATGGGGCAGGGGCAGGTTCCCACTGGCGTCAGTGGTTACCGCCTCGGCATCGCCGGAGAGGGCCCGAGACCTGAAGTCGCCGCCGAAGTCGGGATTGGGGGTGTTCTCTATCTCGCCGGAGACATCGTTCAAAGGGTCACCGCTAGACCACAGAGTCTGATCGAGGCAGACGTAGATATTGACTTCGGCGCTGGCGGGGAACCCGCTTCCACGAACGTAGACGTCCTCGCCGGCGAGGAAGGAGTTGCAAAGCAGGTTGTCTTGGTCAACGATCTCCAGAATCCTGTCGCCTGCCTGGGCGGCGACGGTGAAAGAGCCGCTGGTGGCTGGGGTGCGGGAATCAACGTAAGTGTTGCCCTGGCGGGAGCGGGTTACCTCTTCCACGTCGTAGGTATAGTCGCCAGGGGGCATGTTGTAAGCCAGGACTGTTTCGGGAATGTTCCCGTCGCCGTCGGAAGAGAGGCGCAAATAGCTAACAGTGGCACCGGAATCGTCTTTGACGGTGATGTCATATTGGGTGTAAGGCTGTAGTCCGCTGAGGGAGGTAACTGCTGAACTGTTGGGCACGATCCGACTGACGGGATTCCCTGCCGTGTCCAGCAGGGAAAGGACGGGTTCGCCACCACCTCCACCGCCTCCGCCGCAACTGGGGAGAAGGACTGCCGCAACCGCGACTAGCGCGAGCAGCCATAGAAATCTGCACTTGCTACTTTTACTCATTAACTTCCTCCTTGTTTGGGTAACTTGTGCCGCCACACCGATGAAAGGTCCTGCTGCCACCCTTGAGTCCCGCGACATAAGTTGCTTGCTCCGATTCCGTTGTTACGTTTGTCACCTCCCGTTGATAGAGTCAAATACTCCTCCATGCAAAAGAATCAGTATGTCGAGCGCCGCCCGCTCGCGACTGCCCTATTAAGGGAGTTTCTTGTTGTCCTCCAGGTGATTTTTCAGTGCGCTCGGTCTCCACGGTTTGCGGTCTTGCGCTTGCATGATACGCCGAAGCGAGGATTGTGAGCGTGAGGATTGCGTTAGTTCTTATTAGCATGGGAGTGGCGGCGGGTTATTCCCGCCCGCGTTGGTCGTGACCAAAGATAGACAGGATCTAGTGGGCCGCAAGACGGGTACTCCTCGTGTTGGACGGACGCCCCTACCGGTCAATTCCGGGCAGGAAGACGGTAAAGGTGGTGCCCCTGTCCACCTCGCTCGCAACCTCGATCCTGCCATTGTGCTGTTGGATATAGTAGAGTTATCCCGCGAACGGGTCAAGCAAGTTTCCAGATTTGCCCTAAGTGTTTCGACCGTTGACCTTGGGCTGACCTTTCCCGTTGGGTCCATGGTTTCCATTCCTGGGCAGGGAAGGAGGCTCAATCGCCGAAATAGAGGTCAGCGAAGCGGGCAGGGTTGTTGAATCCGCCGTAGGTGCAGGAGAAGATGCTGAATTCCCTTGGTTTGGGCTGTCTTTCCCGGCCGAGGTTGAAGGACCACAGGTCACCTGGCTTGGGGACAGCGCCCATATCGGCGAAAGGGATGGCCATTTCGACGGTCCAGTGGTCCGGTTGGGTGCTTGCGGCGACAACCGGATGGGCGTTCCAGGAAAGGTCGCCGGTGGTCGAGGGCTGCGGGTGAAAGGAATCAGAGATGACACCCTTGGAATTGACGATGAACTGGTAGTAACTGGTGCGGTTGTGGTTGGTATCGAGGAAGACCTCGACGCAGTCATCGCTCCAGACGTCGCTGTCTCTCTGGGTTTTGTCGGCCTTGAGGTCGGCCATCTGAGACTCCTGGCACTGGAAGGCGAGGTAAAGGTTCTGTTCGTCCCAGGTGAGGTATGCGGTGGTGGGCTGGGTAGCCAGGGGAAGGCCGTTGTTGAGGGGGAAATCGGTCAAACTGGTGGCGCCCGCCCATTCGCCAGGGTTGATTTGGCCGTCGAGAACAGGAACTGGAGAAGTTCTCTTTGGCACGTGGATCTTTGGCAGGAAGAGCAAAGGTTTTTGAGAGGTCAAGGCAGTTCCTCGGGGCGAGGGAAACTCGACGGAAGCCTTGGGAGTTGGATAAAGGCCTCGGTCTGGAGGGGTGGCGAGGAAAGTGAGCGTGGTGGAGTCGCCGGCAGGGACTGAATAGGGGGAGGAGAGGGGTTCAATCCGCCAGGAGGTGGCCGTGAGGTCCCAGGTTACTTTTCCAGAGATAGCAGCGGCGGAGGGGTTCCTAATTTCGAAAGATACCGGCTTCTGGGCGCCCTGCTGCTGCAGGTCAACGATGGGATCGCGGATCCAGTCGTTTACGATGGTCCTGATCAACCGTAGATCCTTGGCAAGGACATAGTCTTCGGGCTTGATGTTTCCGGGCTTTATCACGGCGATGGTGAAGTCGTTCGGCTCGACGCTGACGAGGCAATAATGGAAGAACTCACCCATTGCCTCTCTTCCGGCGCCAATGGGGGCGCCGGCGCCGCCGGTGATGATGTAGCGAATGCCGTCAACCTCGTCTGCGCTATACATGTGGTCATGGCCGCCGAAGACGGCGTCAACGCCTTTCTCGACGAGGAGGCGATGGACGGGGGCCCATGCTTCAGGATCGCCTCGGGGTTCTTCCCAGAGGGGGCGATGGAGGAAAACGAAGGTGAAGAGGGCATCGCTGTTGCGGGTGAGGTCGTCCTCTAGCCACTGGAATTGCCTGCCCACTATCTTTGGGGCCTCTCCCTGGAGTTCGGTATCGAGGACGACGAAGTGGCAGCCGCCATAATTGAAGGAATAGTAGAGGGGCTCGCCGAAGATCTCCTGGTAGAGTTTTTCCGAGAGGGCGTTCCAGACGTCGTGGTTGCCGATGACCTTGAAGAGGGGAACCTGGAGGGCGGAGGTTGCCTCGGACCAGTTTTGCCACATCTGTCGAATAGTGGTCTCGTCGTCTGTGCCGCCGCGGATCATGTCGCCCCCCAGGATCGCAAAGGCCGGCCGCAACTGGTTAATCTCGGCGAGGATGGTCTTGTAGGTGTCGGTTACCTCGGTAACGTCGGGCCCGCCGGTTCGGTTGTCGCCCATGACCACGAACTTGAATCCAGGCTGCACCCCTTCCAGGGAGGGTAGGGCGGACCAGGCGAAGGCTGCCGCGATAAGCGGCAACGCAAGAAGCAGAAGCAGGAGCAACGGCCGGTGAGTGCCCTTCGACGCGCTCCCTTCGACAAGCTCAGGGCCCGAGCAGGTCGAGGGCAGGGTGGTGAGCAAGGTCGAACCACGCACGTTATCTTCCCCTTTCCTACAGGACGTTTACCGCTCGGGGGATGCTCTTGTGCGGCGGACTGGGCCTCGGGAGATATGGAAACGGCGGGTTTCTCCCATCTGGGTAGTCCGAGAGGAAAAAGGCAGCATCCGAGAACGTCGGGCCGTATTGTAACAGGTCGGGGATGGATTGGCTAGGAGAGGCTTTGTCACAAACAGGCGAGAAGACCTCGAAAAAGGGCTGTCTGACTCCAGACAGGGCCTCTCAGGGGGGAGGAGCCAGGAAACGTTAGCCTGCCGCAACATCAGGACCGGCAGGGCGAACGGAGGGCAGGCTCAGAGCGCGTATAACAGATGGAGCGGGAAGAAGGGTTTGGGCCCCGGTGGCCGCGTCCTAATCGGGTGGGTCCTTTGCCAGGTTGTCAAGTTCACCTTGTCGAAGCGCCAGTTACGCCCAACCTTTACCGCGGGCAGACTACCTTCCTCGACCATTCGGTAGAGTCTTGGCAAGGGAATGGCGAGGCGGGCGCTGACCTCCTGAGCGGTCAGAAGGGAAAAGCACCGGTTAAGGGACTCATGGTGGGTTATCATCTTCTTCCTCCTTTCTTCCCTTCGATTTCACCTTATCGTGTGTATTATACCCCGAAAGCGGCAAGGAGTTCTATAACCGTCTGGCATGGGAAGCTTGGGGGCGGCGCTTGGGCCGACTTTGCACGGGATGGGGGGGGATTGCAGCGCTTCACCCCGTCCCTTTGGCCAGCTTCGGGCCCGGTTTCAACGTCTTCCGCTAACAGCCCTGATCATGAGGAGTCCAAGGACCAGGGACATCACCGCGGCGGCTATGAAGCCGAGGACGGCTATCAGGGGGTATTCGTGCACGTTCGGGCCAACCCGGGACGAGCCTGCCGAGGCCTAAAACACCTGCCAGCCGCACAAAAACAACCCACTTAACGATGACACCTGTGGTCATCTTGCCATGCACATGTCGCTTCTCTCCTAGTTTGCCGTTTCTTCGGTAGCAGTAGCCGGTGGGGGAGAAGTCAGCCACTGCTCCTTGTTCTTCTCCCACCAGTCAAGCCACATTGCTTCGGTGCCGCGCCATACTGGCTCATAATAGGGGAGGGACTCTTCGGGGGCGAACCTCTTCCCGGTTATCCGCGCCATCGCTATCGTCATGAAATGGTCGCCTTCCCGAATCTTCTGGGCGATGCAGGGAAGTGCCGGGACTCCAAGCCTCACGATCTCCCGGAAGGGCTCGTTGTCGATGTAAGGCTCTGGCATCGAGTAACCGCTAATGTTGTGCTCCGTGAGGTATGTTCGCCAGGCGTTATATTTCTGCTCGAACACGACGGCCACGTCACTGGATTCAGTTGACACCTCGTTACCAGGCCCGATGCCTAAAGCAGCCACCAACGCCCCAAGAACAAGCCACTTAAGGATGAAACCTGCCGTCATTTTAGCATCTCCTCCTTACTGTTATTTGTAGTATCTCGCCGGGTAGCCATAGAATGAGCCATTGGCCTGATCCCGGACATGCTCAACTCTTATGCCATCGCCGCATTTACTCTCAAACATGCCCCACTTTCCGAGCCCGCAGGCAAGCGCGGTAACAGCCAACACCTTGGCGATTCGCATCGTTTCTGACCTCCTTAACTTGGTAGTGGCCCTCGCGCTTTAGTGGATGGGTGTAATTGGCCTCCCTTTCCCCAATGATCCTCCGCGGGGTGGAATTATTCGTTAACGGGATGTCTTTACGCCACTGGGCCTATATAAGGCTCCCGCCGAGCGGGCTAAACTTCGCCCCGCCAGCACAGCCAGGTCGGGATGACGGTTCCGCGCGAGCTTCCGGAGCAACCGGGTGACCCTTGGGTTGCCGTTGCCCACGTAGCCGAGTACTGGTATCGCCGGCGCTGCCAATTCGACATCTCGCTGCTGGGCAGTTGCCATGAGTTCCACGATTAGCCTGGCCCTTATGGTTGCCGCCTCTTTCTGCTCGGGTGGCCTGGCCGCGAGCGGAAGGGGGGGAGGCATTCCCTCGCGGCTCCGCAGCAGCCGGTAGAGGCCTGGCCTGTCTCCCGAGGGCTTCAGGAATAGGAGGTAGCGGACGTTGGCCCGCAACGAATAATACGGTTCGGAGCCGAGATACTCCATGGGGGACTCAGTGGGTGCAAAGACCTGAATCATCTTCGTGTCCTGATCAATCCCCTTGATCACATCGTCAACCGCCATGTCCATTACACGCCAGTATCCTTCCACCGGCTGGCCAAAGGCCATGCGCTCAGTTTCTTCCCCCACCCGTTCTCCGTTGAGGGTGCCGCAAACGATCACTGGAGCTTCCTCGATGGGGTCACCCCACGTTGGCATCCCTGGTTTAAATTTCAGCCAATACTCCTCGAACGGCCGCCACCAAGTCCGGGAACCCGGGCTCTGGGACCATCTGGGTCCGAGCGCACAGAGACCGCAGGCAAGCGCGATAACAGCCAACACCTTGGCGATTCGCATCGTTTCCGACCTCCTTAACTTGCCATCAGTGGCTGCGCTGCACTACGGCAATAACTCCAACTGGTCTCCCTTTCCACGATAATACTGGAGTTTGTGGTATTTCATCAGATAGCCGGAGCCTATCGTAAGGCTGCCGCCGTGGTAATACTGAGGACCGTGTTGGACTTCCACGCCTGCGTTTGTGTCGTCGTGATGCACTGTAGGGGGGGTGGCGGAGTGGTTTGCGTAGTGGTAGGAGTCGGGGAAGGCTTGTCTGTCGCCGGACAGGGGGTCCGTCCAGCAGTAACTTACGAACGGTGCATTCCAGTCCTCCCCCTGATAGTCAGAGACAAAGTCGCCGAACTGCTCGTTGACTTCGAACATCAAGGGCATTTCGTTCCCGAATAGTTTGTCCTGAACGCGCATGTGATAATGAGTCATGAATCCGTTCTCCCAATCGCCGTAATTGATGCTATCCGGGAGTGCTATTGGGGCGAGCACCTCCGTATGGTGAGTGCACACATAGACGTCGTTGTAAGTGAACACGATCGTCACGTCGTACTCATCGCCGCTGGCGGCAGCCCTGATTACCCCCGGGGCCGCCGTGGCGCAGGTCACGGCCGGCTATCAGGGGTTTTCGGGGTCAAGGCATATCCGGCGGATGGAGATGGCGCGGCCGGTGGTCTCTTCTATTTCGAGGATGACGCCGCAGAGGCGGGCGGGGCCGGAGGCAGCCTCAAATCTGGCGGGCATGGAGGTATAGAAGCGGTGGAGTATCGTTTCTTTGTCCATGCCGATGACACCGTCGGTGGGGCCGGTCATGCCGACGTCGGTGATGTAGGCGGTTCCGCCGGGAAGTATGCGCTCGTCGGCGGTTTGGACGTGGGTGTGAGTGCCGAGAACCGCCGATACCTTTCCGTCCATCGCCCAGCCGAAGGCAACCTTCTCAGAGGTGGCCTCGGCGTGGAAATCCACGATGACTACGGGCGTCTCGGCCCTGAGGGCTTTCACCACTTGTTCCCCCACCGTGAAGGGCGAGTCCAGAGGCTCCATGAAGATGCGCCCGCATAAGGTGGTGATCCCCACTTTGACCTTGCCTTTGTCCTTCACGATGGGAAAAACGCCCTGCCCGGTCCCGGGAACGCCGGCGGGATAGTTGGCCGGGCGCAACGCCCAGCTTCCCTCTTTTTCGAGATAGGGAATGATCTCCTTTTTCTGCCAGACGTGGTTGCCGAGGGTTACCACGTTCACGCCGGCTTCGAGGATCTCCGTTAGGGTCTCTGGGGTTGCGCCAACGCCTCCGGCGACGTTCTCCGCGTTGGCGATTACGTAATCCAGATTCTCCCTCTCCCTCAGCAGAGGAACGAGTTTCTGGGTTGCTTTGCGGCCGGACTTGCCGACGATGTCCCCGACCATCAGAATCTTGATCATCGGGGCCTACTTGGCATAGTCAACGGCTTTGGTTTCTCTGATGACTACTACCTTGATCTGGCCGGGGTATTGCAGTTCCGCCTCAATCTTGGCCACGATGTCCCGCGCCAACTTGGTGGCCTGCAAATCGTCCACCTGTTCGGGCTTGACGATGACGCGAATTTCCCGGCCGGCCTGAATGGCGTAGGTCTTCTCGACGCCGTCGAAGGATTCGGCCACCTGCTCCAATTTTTCGAGCCTCTCGATGTAGGTTTCAAGCATTTCGCGGCGGGCGCCGGGGCGGGAGGCGGAGATGGCGTCTGCCGTCTGGGCCAGGACTGCTATGACGTTCGGCTGGATGGAGTCGTGGTGGGTTAGGGCGGCAAGGACGACCTCTTCGGACTCGCCGACCTGGCGGAGGAGTTCGGCGCCGATGCTCTGGTGGGTTCCCTCGCGGTCGGAGTTGACGGCCTTGCCGATGTCGTGGAGGAGTCCGGCGCGCCTGGCGAGGGCGGCGTTGAGGCCGAGTTGAGCGGCCATGCTGCCGGCCAAGAAGGCGACCTCCACGGAGTGGCGGAGGACGCTTTGGCCGTAACTGGTGCGGAGCTTGAGGTCGCCGAGGAGTTGGACCAACTCCTCTGGGAGGCCGCTGACTCCGGTCTCGAGGATGGCTTCATCGGCCGCCTCTCTCAGTCGGGTTTGCAGGTCATTGACGGCCCGAGCGTAAGCCTCCTCGATCCTGGCCGGGTGGATTCTTCCGTCTGCCACGAGCATTTCGAGGGTGAGCCTAGCGGTCTCCCGGCGCTTCGGGTCGAAGGAGGAGATGACGGCCGCCCCTGGGGTGTCGTCAATTATCAGGGTTACGCCGGTGAGTTGCTCGAAAGAGCGGATATTCCTGCCCTCACGGCCGATAACCCTGCCCTTCATGTCGTCGTCGGGAAGGGGAACGACCGAGACGCTGATCTCTGAGGACTGGTCAACCGCGCACTTCTGGATGGCCTCGGCGATGATGGTCTGCGCCCGGCGCATTCCTTCGCGGCGGTATTCTTCCTCTATCTCGCGGACGAGTTTGTTGCCCTCGAAGCGGATCTCCTGCTCAATGGCGGCAAGCAGAGCCTGCTTGGCCTGCTCTCGAGTTAGGCCGGAGAGGCGTTCCAACTCCTCCAAGCGTTTTTCGACGAGTTCAATCGCCTGCTTCTCGGCCCTTTCCACCTCTTTGGAGCGAGTCTCGAGTTCCTGCCTGGTTTTCTCGAGTTGCTGGAACCTTTGTTCGAGGGCCTGTTCTTTCTGCTCGATCCGTCGCTCGAGGCGCTGGGTCTCGGCCCGGCGCTGGCGGGACTCTTCCTCAGCCCGCCGGGAGAGCCTCTTGGCCTGCTCTTTGGATTCCTGAAGGATTTCCTTTGAGCGTTGGGCTACTTCTTCCTCTGATCGGGTTGCTGCTTCCCTGGAAGCGTTCTGAGCTTGCTCTGCCTTTTTGAAGTGGCGAGCCGCCAGGAATAAGACAACGCCGGACGCAACTAGCAGGAGAACCGATATTACCGTTCCTATTATCGTTCCGAAGTATTCGGCAGTCAGTGTATATCACCCCCGGTTCAAAGGGCGTAGGAGAAGCGACGCGCTGAGCGGCGCGGATAGAAACTGGCAAACGAAATCGCCTCATCTCACTTCTCTCTTCGCCCTGCCGAGAAAAACAAGGTTGTTCATTTGGAAAACGAATCCTGCGGCCCCTTTGTTTGCTTTTCGAGGACCGGCTTTCAAAGTCATGCCCTGGAAGATGGTTGGGGCTTTTCTCAGGGCTTCCTCCTGGTTTGGGGGGTCATGGCCTTTGAGGGCGTGCGCTGGTCTTGCTGGATCATGGCTTTGGGAGCTGCCCGGTGAGGTGTTATGCCGACCTTCTCCCACACCTTGGCCTCAACGGCTCGGTAGCACTTGTCATTGTCCTCCAGGTAGCGCCTGGCCATTTCCCTTCCCTGGCCCAACTTCTCCTCGCCGAAGGAGTACCAGGTTCCACTCCGCGTCAGTATCCCTAACTGGGTGGCCAGGTCGAGGAGGCTGGCGGAGCGGGAGACGCCCTTACCGAAGACAATCTCAAGTTCAGCCTCCCTGAACGGCGGGGCGAGTTTATTTTTTACTACCCTGACCCTAATGCGGTTTCCGGTAATCTCATCGCCCAT
>Ga0315294_10001138_pt1 | contig 28572 bp, 24 predicted proteins | sample YL17G13_40_MG_FD_203626 | JGI IMG/M metagenome (GOLD analysis project Ga0315294, IMG submission 203626) | Sediment microbial communities from Yellowstone Lake, YNP, Wyoming, USA - YL17G13_40 | ecosystem: Environmental > Aquatic > Freshwater > Lake > Sediment | place: USA: Wyoming | collected... | reverse complement strand
TTGGTATATCTTTGAGTCTGCGGAATTGTACCTTTCTTACAATACCCCAATACCCCGGCCGCCAAATATTCCGTGCTTGCATTAAGAAGTTTCCTTGCTTTTGAGACAGATTTTTTGCTAGTGTACAGCTTTTTAAGGTAACACTAAACAATCAAACGTAAGGCAAAATATGAAAGCAAGGAAGCTCGGAGTCTTTTTCGGGGCTGTCCTGCTTGGCAGCATCTGCTTGGCTGATAGCCTAGTAGGTAAAAGCGCCCCAGAAATTACGATTCGAGAGTGGGTTACAGAAAATCCGCCGAATGTAAAAAACTTGGCGGGAAGGGTGTATATTGTAGAGTTTTGGGCTACATGGTGTCACTCCTGCGTAGAAACTGTCCCGCATCTCATCGAGCTTAACAATAAGTACACGGAGCTGGGGACCGAATTCATTGCGCTCTCAGAAGACAAATCAGCTGAGCAAGTACGTCAGTTTGTGCACCAGAAACAAATTAATTATCATGTCGCGATCGATAACGGCACTGCAAACTGGTTTGGCGTAAGAGGTTATCCGACGGTAGCTGTAGTAAATCACCTGGGCAAAGTCGTATGGGAAGGTTATCCGTGGAGCTTGGAATTTGAGAAAGCGATTGACAAGGCCATAGCAGCAGGACCACCTCCTCTTCTAGCTGGGATTGATTTGGGCCCGTTCAACCACCTTAGAGAACCTCTTTGCGGGGGCAGCGGATTTGCCGAAGCATATCACAAAATTGAGTCTGGAATAGACGATAACGAAAAATCCGAAAGATCCGCAGTCGCAAAGCAGATAGTAGAAAACATTAACCTGCGAATCTCACAAAAGTTAAGCCAAGCCGATCGCATCCGAACGACAAATCCGCTCAAAGCCTACAATATCTACGCTGATGTCATAAGCAAATATGACGGCATTGAAGTAGTTGAGCCAGCAAAAGTAGCATACCTTGAGCTAAAAACCTGCGAAGCACTCAAAAACCAACCAACCGTGAAAACCATCGCAAAAAAAACCAAGTAACTTAGAAAGATCGTATATAACCAGTTCCTGTCTGCTTCGATACTTGCGACACACCCCCCTACCCGCAAGTCCTTATGCTGCCTGTTACACCATCGAGAGCACAATCGCTTCGGCTACCGCAGCTCACATAGAGTTAGCCGCCATCATTATCAACACGGTACGACAGCAGATGGTTTTCTTGTTAGTTCTATTTCTGCCCAGTTCCGCTTTCGTAAGAGGCACAGCCCCATATAGCTGTCACTAGCATGTAAACCGCCGATAGGCCCACAAGAGCATAAACAATGCGTGAAAGAGCTGACATCTCACCGAAAATAGCTCCGACAACATCAAACCCGTTAAAAACACCCACTAAACCCCAGTTGAGCGCACCAATAATAACCAATACCAAAGCAACCCATCCAATCATATCTAACTTCAACATTTTATTTCTCCTTACACAGCGTTGACCAAACTAAATTACCGAACAATCCGAATCACCCGTCCAGTGCGCCTGTAAGTTCCCCACAGTAAACCATCGACACAGCAATTCCAGAAATCATACAAAAACAACAGTTCACCATATACTGGCTGTACCAGAGACTTGTTCTTTCGATAACACCACCGAATCAATTCCATGAATAACGCCATTGGAACAGCTAAGGTTACCTTTAGTTATCATCGCGGAGTTAACCATGACCTTTTCCTGCTCTGATGTAACCTTGAGCGTTTGACCATTAACAGTTCTGACCTCGCCGAGCTTTACGACATCTGCAGCCATGACTTTACCTGCTACTAAATGGCAGGTAAGAATGCCGATGAGCTTTTTCCTATTCATCGGTTTAAGCAATTCTTTTATGGTACCGGGCGGCAGCTTGGCAAAAGCTTTATCGGTCGGAGCAAAAACAGTAAACGGTCCTCTGCCTCTAAGGGTTTCAGCAAGATCAACAGCATTGAGAACAGTTATGAACGTGTCGAAATCAGCCGTTGATATAGCCGTATCTATAATATCTTTCTGCCCTGTCATGGTTTTTTTCATAGTATTCTCTCCCTCTAAAAGCTTTTGCCATCTGGAACACAAAGGCTAAACTTATGCCTCTTTACACTCTCTGAGATAAGCCCTAGCTAAAAACAAATCCACGCCACGCCGCTATCGAAACACAAAATCGCTAACTTATTGCTTGATAATAACTAAACGATGAGCTCTGACCATCAGCAGGATACCTATTTCTGTTATCAGTCGAAGTACTTTTTCTCAAACAGTGAAACCCCCTATGACGAAAACCAGAAAGCCCAATGACCTGTAAATAATTCCAAAGCCGTTGAAGCGTGTGCAAGAACCGTACCAGCTCTCGACACAAAATAATGCCACCCAAACCAAACAAGATGATAACATCTACCGATATAGTTACAGACGAATGTTTTTGCTGGCTAATGTCAAACAAAACCAGGCAATCTTACTTGCAGCTTGAAGTTAATCTGTTCACTTCTTTAATTTCTTGGCAAGATATATCCTAAGTCGACATTTACAGAAACGCCTGTCTCCAAAAGGAAATGAGAATTCGCACGCTTGTCCATTTTCCGCCAAACACTCCACAAACGTCTCCATTCCAATATCCCGTATACGACCCAGATTAGTAAAACCTAACTTGTAACATTCGAAATCCTTTGAGCATTTCATTCCGCGCATGATTTCTTCTATTTGCTTTTTAGGGCCCATCTCGATTTGCATTTGTGTCTCCCTCCTTTATTTTAATCTGACACTTGTTGGAAGCAAAATCCAAACCCAATATATTATCCTCTACACTCCCCCACCCCCTGGCCCAGCAAAAAGATAACACATATTATGTACCTTTTTAGGCTGTCAGTCAAGAAAAAAAGGTGAAATATTATTGTTTTTCTTTTGCCACAAAATATGTCCAAACTCGTAGGCATAGGCAAAAACGCCACTGTATTCCACACTAATCTCGAAACACCTTCCACCAACAAATAACCCTTGCACAAATATACTTTTCTTGCTGCGCCGCACAGGGATTCTGACGACCACATGACACAAAATGGGTCTATCTCCTGAGTGTTCCATCTCCTAGATATACCTGCTGAAACTTCAAGCAATTAAGACCTCATTGACAAAAGCGTAAGATGTAATTTCGTAACGCTTTGTGCTACGCGTGGAGCGTCAACTTTTCCAACCTGGCCGCTAAAGCATAGTTTTAAGGGTTCTTAGCTCTTCCGGACTGCACCATAAGGAATACCCCGATAAGAACAAGAGTGGTTCAACTGATAGCAAAAACAGATGTCTCCCTGATTCACAGGGGTTAACTTTCTCGCTATTATCAAATTGCAGATTAAAAGTGTCGAAAATTAATGTGTGCACCACCAAACATTAACAATATGACAAACGAAAGGTTCTGAAAATGCGATACCAATCAATTCTGTTGAAAGTAGTCTTGGTAGTATCTCCCATAGCTATGGTAGGATGTTTTTCATCCAACCCGCGTGACATAGAGGCTTTTGCAAAACCCAATAAGGTCCTTGTAACAGCTGAGAGCTATATTCTGCAGCCACCGGACGAGATTGAGATACAATGTTCGAAGGTTCCTGAAATTCACCTGCAGCGCCAGCAGATTCGTCCAGATGGCAAAGTAACATTTGAGACTCTCGGGGAAGTAACTGCAGCCGGAAAAACACCCAAAGAACTAGCTGAACTATTGCGTGAGAAAATCCTGCTATTGTATGCGCTAACAGGTGAAAATCCTGTCGATGTGCGAGTAGTAGCATACAGAAGCAATGTCTATTACGTCTTGGGCCAGGTGTACTACTACGGACCAAGAGTATCTACCGGACGCGATACGGTGTTAACGGCACTGGCATATGCTCAGCCGACGGTTTTGGGATGGACAGACCGTGTCCAGGTAATCAGGCCATCTGCAGATAAAAATGTTAGGCCAAAAATATTCGAACTGGATTATAAGAAGATGACACAACATGGAGACACCAGCAAGAATGTTTTGCTACAGGAAGGTGACATAATTTATGTTCCACCTACGGTATTGGCAGCGATAGGTATGGTGGTGGAAGAAATGGTCCGGCCGATCGGGCGTGCTTTCGCAACGGTAAATGTCGTGCAGGGTCCGCCAACGACAAGATAGAAACCGGTCCTTATATGGCTAATCAGAACTTAACCCCTCGGGGATAATCCAAAATAAAACACTATTTCTAATGAAGCAGCGAAATACACTAAAATTAGTTCACTTTGCCAGTACAGTTTGGTTTGCGCTCTGTGCCGCGTATATATCGGTTGTAGCTTTGCTGCAAGCGGGTAAAAGCTGGTGGTTTATTGTCTCACTGTCGGGGTACTCAACTGTGATAGTGCTTCTCCTGATAAGTCTCTATTTATTTGCGGTCTTCAGGGGCGTTGCACGCAGTCAGAAATCAGAAGTAGAACATCCTATAAGCGCATCTTTCTATTATCTGGTTCTTTATGACGTAAGCCCTTTTCTGGGCGCTTTAGCCGCTTGTTCTGGTGCAATAATGTCCACGAAAATAACTCACTATTTAATGATGACTGCAATTGGTTCTTTGTGGGCAACCTTCCTGGTTTGGATAATCATTGACCCAATGGTAGGATTGGTCGAGATGTTATTACCTTCAAGTCGCGAACATCGCCGAAAACGCTTAGCCCAGGCTAAAGCCAAGCGTGAAAGGGAATATCTGGCCAACCAATGCTTGCTGAAGCAACTGCAGACAGAGGAAAAACGCCAATGGAGTCATTGGGAGGAACTGCTACGCCCATACGCAGAGAAACTTGCGGCTTCGGTAGTCCGCAGTGAGACTGCCGGCGAGGACGGTGAAACCGAAGCTATAGACATAGCTGTAAAGGCCTGGCAAACGGGAGGACTTAGTTGTATGAGGCAGCTCCATTACATGACAATGCAAACATACAAAGAAAATTACAAGAAACCTATGCCCATTGACTATATCTCGATCTGGTGGGATGGGATTGGAAGTTGGCAAAGCCGGTGGTTCGAGGAAGAATGCAGCCAAAACGCCGACCAAGAGGTGTCTTGTGCGTAGAGCAGCATTTGTCCTCATTATACTATCGGCTGCAACCTGTTGCGCAGCTGAGACGATTTATGTAAATGCTAAAGGGCCCAACGACCCGGGAACAGGCGCCTACAAAGACCCGTTCCGAAGAATTCAAGATGCCATTGACTCGGCGGATAATAACGATACGGTTATAGTCGCACAAGGTTTTTATACACCGACTTCGCCAACTGGTATTGAATTTAAGGGCAAGCCAATCACCGTTCGCAGCACCGACTCCAATAATCATAACGTCGTCACAGCAACCATTATTGACTCTCGCCAATTGGGCAGGTGCTTTTATTTCCACCACGGCGAAGATGCCAATTCTGTTCTTAACGGATTTACCATTACCAACGGTCATGCAACATATGGTGGCGGCCTCTGCTGCCTTAACAAAAGCAGCCCAACTATCACCAACTGCATCATAACCTCCAACTCCGGCGAAAAGGGTGGTGCGATAGCCTCTGTGACCAGCAGCCCCACAATCAGTAATTGCATCATTAGCGGCAACTCGGCTGATTACGGCGGAGGCCTTTCCTGTGTGGCCGCCGAACCAATAATCATTAACTGCACTATAGCCGACAACAAGGCTAGCATTGAAGGAAATGCCTTGGCCTGCAATTCTTCTCAGCAGCAGTTCCCAAGCAATCTCCTAATAATCAACTCTATCCTCTGGAACGGCGGCGACGAAGTCTGGAACAACGACAATTCAACAATCACAATCACCTATAGCGACGTGCAAGACGGCTGGCCCGGCGAAGGCAATATTGATGTGGATCCTTGTTTCGCAAAAATAGGATATGGGGACCCTAACGGCACACCTGATGACGCAAATGACGACTTCTGGCTCAACGGTGACTATCATCTCAAATCTAAAGCAGGTCGATGGCTTCCTTCAATATACGTTAAACTAGACCTAGCTGGTGACGGTTTTATCAACCTGCTCGATTTCGCCGCATTCGCACACTTTTGGGGCAAAAAAGGTAGCTGCGTACCTGCCGACCTTGACAACAATGGAGTCGTCGACTTTTTTGACCTAAAGCTTCTTTCGGATAATTACCTTGCCAATTATGGTCCTGGAACTTGGATACCGGACGAAGTTACCAGTCCCTGCATTGATGCCGGAAATTCCAGTTCAAACTGGACCGGTGAGCCCTGGCCAAATGGCAAGCGAATTAATGTAGGAGCCTACGGTGGCACCATTCAGGCAAGTAAAAATGGTAACATTGCTGATTTTAACATTGACGGAATAGTTAACCTCGTGGACTTTGGTTACCTTGCCTGCCGGTGGATGACCCAGCAAAAATGCATCGAAGATTTGTCCGGCGATAGCTCAGTCGATTTTGCCGACCTTGCTATCTTAAGTAACCAGTGGCTCACGACATGGAAATAGCCGTCTAAACTGTGCGCAAAATAAAAGGGTGAAACCTCAAGGTTTCACCCTTTTTATTTACACGACTTCCTGGCACCAAACTTCTTTGCTTATAGGGTTCTTCGTCTGCGCAACCAGCCGACAATACCTACACCTATACTGCTCAACAAAATCGCACCGGGAGCGGGCACAGTAGGCGATAAGGCAATCACGCTCAAAGTCGCGGTCTCAACCTCCATCATATTCAAGCCCCCGTTGACTATCCAGTTGAGCTTCACGTCGACGGCAACTCCATCTAACCAGTGTGGGTCAAGGTCAAACGTTGTAGAAGTTAAATGGCTGCCTTTCTCGTTAACAATATCATCCCCATTGCCCGGCCCCTCCTGAAGACCAAATTCATCAGATATATCCATTGTCCTGAGCCACATTGTGTTGCCGTACCTGTCCTGGTAGTGCCAAACGCCATCTTTGTCCCGTACCCACACGTGAGCAGAGTTGCCAAGATCAAGGTCATCGACTACTACAGTTAAGGTCGCCTCAGTAATCAGCCCATCCACGACAGCTTGGTTGTAGGCAGTGTGGCCACCAGAGTAGGGATTATCCGCCGGCAGATGTTGCCACTGGGTTGAAATGGGAGCCTTGCCGTCCCACCACAAATTGTCAAGCACCGTGTATATTTCCACCGGTTTGCTTTCGTACGTAATGGTGGGGCCAGCAATAGCTGAACCGGCTGCCAGAACCAGGAGAACCGTTACTCTAAACAGTTTTAAATTCCTCATTTTTAACCTCTGAATTCTTTTCCATCTTACGATGGAAACAAAAAATCTATTAAAAACCTCCTAAATAACCACGGAATAATAAATTTCCCCTATGCCAGATGCGGGGGACCACGGCAGAGATCACGCCAAACAAATATGGGTGTAAAAAAGACAAGCTGCTCTGCTATCAGATGCAAACACCTGGTTGCAGCAATTAGGCAAGGCCAAAACCTCACTATTGCAAACTGAGGTGTTTTAAACCTGTTCACCAACCAAATGCGCCTAGCGCCCCGTTCGTATCGGCTGCTCCGCCAAGAAATACCTTTGCCATCCGGCATACCAACGGAACAGTTAGTGACACTTGCATATGCGGCATTTTTGATGTCACCACCTTCCCAAGCGGCACTCTCACCCTGGCAGCATTGACCAGCGCTGGCAGACGCTCTATGATAAAAACGCAGAGCCAATCGAGGGATAGTTCCAATGCCGACCTGCCCAGCCCATACCAGACTCGCCAACCCTGCTAACCAAACTTTATTGTTTCTAACTAACGAAATGCAAAGAAACCCCATGACAACCATCGATATACCACCGGGCATCGGCGGGAGAGATTCTATATAATCCCGCCTACAGCCGACAGAAGCCGAAAAAACACCATATGGTTTTGCAATCTCCTCACCGATATTAACCAATACGATATCGGCATCAGTAAATTCAACCACTCCAACAGCGTTTTGTGCGTCTGAGAAACTGGGACAACCAACTAAATGAATGTCCAAGCTATCCGCAGTGGGGCAAGCTTCGGCGTAACCCGTCACAAGCAGGAATACTAATACGAGCAACGTCATCGCCGCACCACATACCAGTTCCCGTTCGCCCGGTCGTCGCCGCTTTCGGCATTCCTTTTCACGGCCCATCATAAACACAGTTAGCACTCCACCACGCAAAAATTCCTAATCCGTCCAACTGTTCTATATAGTCAGCCACAACAGCTCTGGCTGTGTATTTTCTGCCAGGTCTGCCAGCTTCAAGTGCTGTGAGGCTGTCAAACCCGGCTTAGCGGAGGAGGGTGATCTATTAATTGCTTTTGTGTGCTTTCTAGTCTTTAATTCTCAAGCCTGCATTACAAATCCACCCCCAAAATTATGAAACCATACTAACAGAAGATTTTTCCAAAAAAATCAGGGAAATATCCATTTTTACTATCAGTTAAATTACCACTTCGAATATCGGGACATCACCTATGGCAATATCTAAAAGAGCCGAAACCTTCAAAAAAAACGAATTACTTTTTCTCTGGCAGTTTCGAGGTGGGAAAACCAGCACCCGGAGCCTTCTCCACTATTGGTATAGGAAGCTTGCCGGCTTTCGGTGTGCCATAAAACTTGTTCACATCTTCCATTAATGTCAATAGCAACGTGATCTTACTTTTAACTCGGGTTCTTCTATAAATGTTTCGCAGATGTGTTTTTACCGTCCCATGTCTTATTTTCAAAGCCTTGGCTATTTCGTCGTTACTAAACCCCCGGCAAACAAGTATCGCCACTTGAAGTTCCCTGGGGGTCATGGCATACCGCTCTTTAAGATACAACCACTGGTTTTCTTCAAGCAGCACACCCGCAGGCCGCTTAAAGAGTGAATCGTCGTTCTTGATATCTCTATCGATTGGTAATGAAGGCACTGTTCTGCTCTCTTGTTAATTCCTTGAGGAGAGTTATCGCCTCAGTCATTTCTACTCTTGACAAACCACCAATTTTAGAACTCAAACTCAGAGCCTTTCGCAGACTATCGATGGCCCGATCATTGTTCTGCCCAAGAGCTGCCAATGTCCTGGCTAAGTGAAAATAAGAACCGGCCAAAGAAGGACAGTCTCTCGGATATAGTTCAATACATCTGTCAAAATCCCTGACTGCTTTGTGATACTCACCCAGCCTGTAGTATATCACTCCGCAAGTATCAATAAGGTCAGCGTACTCCGGAGCACTTTTCAACCCGCGATGGGCAAGTTCAAGGGCCTCCCGCCGTTTACCCTGCTCTTCACACATAATCCAAGCTAAATTGTTAATGGCAATCACATTGTTAGGCTCAACCTCAAGCAATCTGCGATAGACCGCGGCGGATTCAACGGTACGCTCCGTATTCTGCAAAAGCATGGCAAGTGTCGTCATTGCCGCAAGGCAATTGGGGTGACGGCCCAATATTCTACGAAGTAAACTCTCGGCTATCGCTCGGGCATCATCATTACTTGTGCTGGCAAGACTGCTTGCAACGGCAAGGAACCCGTCCACATCATTCGGGCTGCTCTCCAACCACTCATTCACTCTGCCGGTAAGCAAATCCCAGTCCCCGCCTTCCTTAAGCACTTCGATTTGGGCCAAAAATACATTTGAGTCTTTGGGTATGGATTTATAAAGCAAATCAAACTCCTGTTTTGCCCCGGTTTTGTCCCCACTCCTATAAAGGGCGCACGCAAGGGCAATTTTGACCTTTCGACGATCGTCTACTCCAGAACAAGTCACGTGTTTTTTTAGAAGCTCTATACCTTTTTCATATTGTCCAGCCGCTACATACGTCTTAGCAAGGTTCACAACCACGTTGGCATTATTCGGGTCCAGTTCATATAAACTCTTGAAGGTCGGGATGGCCAAAATCGGTGACCGCGATGCCTCGGCTTGAGCCTTCATCAACAGCAATCCTTTGTTTTGAGGCAAATAGCTAAGACCACGCAAAACTGTATCTGCAACTTTATCAAACTGGGCCTTTCTCAAATAAATCTGTGCCAGTAGCACCCACGCATCAGCAACCTTGGGCTCCTCGTCAGTAATCTTTTGTAGAATATGTTCTGCCTGCTCGACTGCTGGAGTATTTCCATCGTCCAGCAACAAACAAACTTGGTACAACCGAAGCTCAGTATCCTGAGATTTCACAGACAACATCTCATCAAGAAGTTTAACACCCTTGCGCTTTTTACCAGGCTCATCGCAGCCTAGTAAAAACCCAATCACACGTTTTCGAATTCCAACATTTCCCGGATCCAGCGCCAGTGCCTTTTCCATATCCGCCAGCGATTCTTCAGATTGGCCTATTGACCGGTTAAAATCACCCTTAACCACCCAGGCTTGGACATTGTTAGGCTCGATATGAACAGCCCGATCAAAGTCTTGTTTAGCAAGCTCGTTTTGGCCAAGCATGACGTATGTTTTTCCGCGCAGAATATAAGCCAAGGCATCACCACGTCGACTTACCGCTTCATCACAAAGAGCCAAAGCTTTTTCATTCTTCTCCTGCCGAATGTTCAATTCCACCATCGCCGACATAACCGATAAAGACCCAGGCTGCCGCTTTTTAAGCCTGTTAAGCAGTTCATAAGCCCGGTCATATTTGTTCTGCTGCATCTGGACAATCGCAAGAGACAACAAGACACTTTCATCATTGGGGTCTTCGTTCACTAAATCTTCAAGGATACTCTCAGCCGAACTTAACTTGCCCTGTCTAAGGTAACCCTGTAATCTCAGTTTAGATAACTCCGAATGTGTCAACCCTTGCCTTTCAGCACGGTTTAGTATTTCATCTGCCTGTTCGCACTCTCCTGCCTTGTACAGCACCACCACAGTAGGCACGATAATATCGATGTCTTCAGGCGAGCGATTTAGTGCCTCGCGGTAAGTTGCAATTGCCAACTGCAATTCACCCCCCTTCTCATACACCGCCGCAAGAAGCATTCGGCTTATCTGATCATCCGGATTGGCAACCGTATTTTCTCTCAGCAGACCAATTATCTGGGGATACCGCTCCTTAAAATCTACTCCGGCAAGCCAAACCTTTGCCTGCTCATATCGCCATTGCCAGCCGCTTTCTCCCTCGATAGCTTTAATCTCATCGACAAGCTGCCTAGCCTTGCTGTTGTCCTTTATCACCTGCTCATATTTCAGAAGTTGACGCTTGATAGGAATATCGTGAGGCAATTCTATTGATAGCGCTGCAAGTAACTGATACGACTTGTCGCTTTCCAGCCACCGATCGTAAAAAGCACCAAGCAATAGACCCAATTCTCGTCTTGCCCTAGCGCCTTCGATACGCTGCAAAGCATCTCTGAGGACTTTTTCACAATCTTCCCTGCTGCGATGCACAGCTAATAAATTAGCCAGATATTCGACAGGCAAAACTGCCCGCGGAAACTGTTCAACTAAAGTATAGAGCTTTGAGATTACCTCACTAATTCTGCCCTGAGCTTTAAGCAGCTCAACCTCAGCTATCGCAACTTCAAGCTGGGATTCTTTACCAGCTTTCAGATTGGTCAGCAATTGCTCAGCATATTCAAGTTGCCCACGCTGCATCGCGAATCGAAACTCTAGAAGCTTAACTTCAAGTGCACCGCCAGTAAAATTACCCAGGTCAACCAAACGATTTTCCAAATCCTGCCATATTTGCATGTTGCTCTCCGCCTGATTGCTTTCAATCAAACCCATCTGAGCCTGAATATAATGTAAAACTGCCTCTGGATTCTTGGGAGCAATTTGCATAGCCAAACGCGCATGTTCTGCAGCATTCGACCATCTTCCAGCCCGACCAAACAGTCTGGCAAGTTCAAGATGGGCACACAACAGCTGCGGCTGTTGACCAATCAAATCGCTCAATTCCAGAATCGCAGATTGATTATCCCCCACTCGAGACAGAGCTCCAGCCAGCGCCATCTGTGTTTTTTCCGACCTGTCACCTAACTGCTTTGCCTTACGCCAAAACATAATTGCCTTGTAATCCTGTTTTTCCGCTTCCGCCAAAAGACCTTCCAAAAATGTTGTTGCAGCAGGCGCGATATCTTTTTGCTTAAGCTTGTCTAGACAACTTCTGGCGTTATCAACCTCACCGCCGCGGATAAACAGCTCCGCTGCTATAGGCATAAAATCCCACGGACTAGGCGCAAGCCCTCTCAATCCATTCTTCGCCACCGACAGCATTTCTTCTTTTGACATTGTCCTCAGCGCCAGCACTGCCCATGTCTCCCAAAGCAGCATATCTCTTGAATCTTGAGCCCCAACTTTGACCAAGTGTGTTCGAGCCCTGTCAAACATATTCGCATTAACAAATTCAGCCGCTAGTCGTAGTCTCACTTGCGAATCAGATAAATCCAATTGCTCCGCTTTTTCCAGGTCAGCAAGAGCTTTAATACTCTCATTATTTCTCAAGTAAAACCTGGCTCGCACAATCAACGCCTGCGCCGAAAAAGGGTTGCGATCTACTGCTTCGTTGAACCATCTCTCAGCGATCACTGGGAAATCAGTCGGATTGCTTTCCGCCAGCTGGCCCAAAATCTCGTAGGCCGGTATTTGTTCGGGATATTCTTGTATGATGCTCCGCAGCTGGTCAGCTGCCTCTTTAAATCTTCGCTGCTTGGCTAATGCTATCGCCAGCATTCTGCGAACGTTTGGATTCCTATTTGCTTGCAGATACCGCTCGGCAACCAATTCCGCTTCGGCAGCAATATTCATCTGCAAGTACAGACCAACAAGCTTCTCAATCGCCATTGAATTATCCTTATCGAACCTGAGAATACTCCGATAAGCAGCTATGGCCTGCTGAACGTTATCCCGCTTGAGAGTCCGAATATTAAGCTGCGCCTCAGCGTATTTGAGAAGTATCTGCACATCAGCAGAATCGATAGACAGGTAACGACCCAAATTCTTGGCTGCATCTTCCCAAATGCAATTCTCGTACGCCCTCAGACCGATTTCGCGAGCCGCATACATCATACGTCTCCGCTGCCACTTTCGAAGGCCGAAGGCAGTTACTACTAATACCGCCGCGGCAATTAAAAGAACAATTGCTGGTATCCAGTTAAAGTGTCTCTTAGCCATATCGCCCCCTTGCTCACCACCGGTAAACTATTATTCAGAATTGCTCAATGAAATTTACAACAAGTTTCTTGGCTGTCCGCCAAAATATCCAAAGATCCAACCAAAACGACAGCTCTTTTGTGTATTTGGTATCGTAGTAAATCCATTCCTGGAAATCGCGCCCTGCTTGGCGAGTTCTCTTAACCTGCCATAACCCCGTAATACCGGGTCGAACCGATAACCTGGCATCGCGCCACTCCGGACACAGCGAATTCTCTGATTTCGGAGAAGGCCTTGGACCAACAACACTCATTTGCCCAAGGAGAATATTTATGAATTGAGGTATTTCGTCGATGAACGTGTTTCGTAAGAATCTCCCTACAACAGTAACTCTTGGGTCGTCCTTGACCTTGAACTGCGGCCCGTCAACCTGATTCTTAAATCTTAGTTTCTCCTGGATTTTATCAGCGCCACAAATCATCGTTCGGAACTTTAAACAAAAGAATTTCTTCCCATGCAGCCCCTCACGTTTGTGTTTGAAAAATACCGAACCCGGCGAACTTAATTTGATAGCGATGGCGACTACCAGAAACACCGGCGCGAACAATATCAGCACCACTAATGAGAATATTACGTCAGCTACTCGTTTCACACCTCGAGCATAGGAAAGCCTCGGCCAGATACGGAAATTATTGTTCGCAAAATCATCGCCAACAAACACCGACTTCGCATAGTTATGCCGCATGCCCTTGTCTTCCCGGCAAGGAAACAATTTGTGCCCCGATACAGGTCCAACCAAAATGCGGTTTTGTACGTAGCAACCCCTTGGTACTGAAAAACCTGGACCAATTACCGAAGCTCTTATTATTGCCCCAGGCGCCACCTTCACGTCATCACCAAGAATTGTCGGCCCAACAATGACCGCATCATCACCAATGCATACGTTGTCCCCTAGTACAACTTTGCCAAACAACCTGGCACCGCAAGATATCATGCAACCATTTGTTCCACGATGTGAATAGTGATTTAACAAGTGCACCGCAGTTGTAAGAAAACTCAGCAGTCCCGCTTCAGTTTCCAAATCCAGCACACTGCCACCGATTTTGACACTCCGCCAACCCAACGAGTTGGCCCTGCCTCGGCAAACAAACTCGGCAAAGCTCGGTGGCAATGCACCATTTGCCGCCACCTTATCAAGCACATCGAGTTTGACAAAAATATGGTGTGGCCAATCCGTCGGCATGGGAGATGGTAGTACCAAATCGTAATAAAGTCGGCGAAAACCCGCCACACCACCTCGCGATGTGACACGAACCTTCTCACAATATGATAGCAACTCAGGGTCTACATTAACCGCTATCAATTCGGCATCAAAACCAGCTAATGTTTTACTAAGCTGGTCGCGGTCAACCCTTGTAAAAAATCTCCCGTTTGAAACAACAAACCAGCCCTGTCCTTTGCCTTTGCCCGCAGCACTCAGACCCACTGGAATATGTTTGTTATAATACGTCACATTGAACTGCCGATATAAGGGTCCTTCATACCATTCTTCGGGAGCTACTACCATTGTATCTCCGCCTCCATCAAGGCAAGGATTCGCACTTAGTCCGCTAAAGATAACCTCGGCTATCCGCTTACTGGATGCAGCTCGTTGAAATAAACTATAATCTCTCTTGACAGCCAAGCTCGTATTTTTGTGTATCACTACCAATCGCATAGACAAATCACGTCCATAACAACCTACAGCCAGCGTCATGAACCGCTCGCTTGGGTACTTTCGTTTTGTTCCTGAATAGACAAGAGAATTACCTTTTTAGCACCTTCTTTATTATTGTCCCTGGCAGCGGTACTTGCATAATATCCATATCCGTAAGGATTATAGCTGTGACTGACTGAAACATTGTTTAATACGGTGCCAAGAATTTTAATATTCAATCGTGTAAGCCTTTCGATGGTCTCTTTTAAATCGGGCCCTTCCGTATAACCGGCGAAAGTGGTCAAAATAACCGCATCAGCCATCTTCGCCCATAGTACGGCATCCGAAACAGCCAATACCGGCGGTGAGTCTATGATTATATGGTCATATTCTCGACTTAGCACATCGATATACTTGGCCGTGTGCTCATATACTATCAACCCATGAAAGATACTAGACTGACTGCCAGAGCCAGCTGCCAAAACATCAAGCCCTATCAAGGACGTTGAGCAGACAACTTCCTCAAATTTTCTTCCCGAAAGCATCTCTTGCAACCAATTGTTCCCACACTTCAGTCGCAACAACTTCGCAACATCAGGTTTTCTCAGGTCGCCATCTATCAACAGCACCTTCTTCCCTGCTTTTGCAACACTTGTCGCCAAATTTATGGCCAAAGTGGTCTTGCCCTCTCTCGGACAAGGACTGGTAACTACTATCTTCCTGGGTATGCCCTCACCGTTAAATAGGCCCAGGTTCGCACAGATAGTCTGGTAGTCGTCTGCAACCTGTCGAGGCAAAAGTGAGTTCTCAATACATTCCGAGCAAGTTGTTGTTCCAATTATCTGTATTCCTATGCGTTTGACAATGTCACGAGGCGTGTACAGTTTCAAATCTGCCCTATCTCTGAGAACAGCTAACATCATTCCAAACCCTACACCCCCAAGCATAAGGGCTATGGTAAGCTTAGCACGCCTGTCCCGGACAGAGGCAATGTCAGCATAATACGCGACTGAAATCCTCGCAGGCCGCTTTCGCTCCATTTCCAATTCCTGTATACGCTTGCGAATCGTATCATACGTCTCTTTGTTTAAAGCCAACTGGTCCTGCAATTCTTGGATAGCCAATTGCTTACGACCAAGTCCAATGGTCTCAGTATCCTCTTTTGCAAGGATATCACGGAAACGCTGCTCATATACTTTCGCGTGTTCGAGCCCTGCTCGTGCGTTAATCAGACTTTCTTTGCCAGCTTTGGCTGTCCTCTCCGCCATTAAGTCATCAAAACCTTTCCCAACTTCATCTTTACGCTTCTCAAAGCTCGCCTTCAATGCCTCTATCAGCTTCGCCTTTAGCCCAAGTTCTGGATTTGTGGGTGTTAATCTTTGCTTTGCAACAATAAGCTCCTGCTCCAAGTTGATAATATTTGTGGTGAGCACTTTTATCACAGGGTTAGCGTTTATGTAATCGTTGCGCATCTGCAACAATTCTTCCGGCCCCATCGTTCGCCCCTGTTTGGCTTGCTCAAGCAATTGAACTCGGGCTTCAAGGTGAATCCTCTCTGCCTCCAATTCCGTGAGCTTGGCTAACAGTGTGCCAACGCGTTTCAACTTCATATCGTGGCGGTCGCTCAAGCTCTTGGACCCATACTCTTTCGCCAGTTCCAGAATCGCTTCGTGCTGTCTTTGCATTTCTTCGGCCTTGGCCTTCAACAGACTTTCCAAAACATGTATGTTTCGGTTTTCACTCTCGATAGAGCTGGATGCCTCCACTGCCATATAGGCGCCGATAAAAGCATCTACTATCTGCTGGGCCTCTTCTGGGTCCTTGCTTTGCATCACTATTTCCATAATCTCGGTTTTTTCTGTCGTGACAGCTTTAATAACCCCATTCAATACGGCCTTTTTCAACACGTCTACCAGCTCCGGCTTTGTTTGAGCAGTTTTGAGTTTGCTTTTTAATTTAGCAACAAGACCAGTCACATCACCTTCAAAAAACCGCAAGTTCTTGCCCGCCAAATCGTCCGCTACTCTTTGCACAACTCGGTTGCTGGTGGCTATGACAGCCTGCGTATTCATAAAGTTTTGATAATTTGATATTTCTCCACGGTCGGCCTCGCCCGAAAGTATATTCATCAGTATCGGGGCAACCCTTATCGCCCCAGCCACCTTATACACAGGCTCAATGAAAAACCATACCGCAGGGATACCAATCGTGCACATCACTAAAAACGTCAACAACACAATACGCCAGCGCCGAAGAATCGGTATAATCAGGCTGGGCGGAGTATCGCCTGCACCTTCCACAATCTCTCCGAAATGAGTAATGTCTCGAACAATTTGCTGTGTTTGGTATTTTTCCAGGTAATTCATCTTGCCACCTCCTCGCAAAAAAACCGCACGGTTCGGTTTTTAAATTCTTTTATTCGCCACACTTCTATGACTTTTCTTCCTGTACTCTGGTTAGTTTTGTCAAAAGCCATAATTCAACTACTACTATTGAAAGTGCTAGAGGCATTACGGCGTATCCCCCAAAATCATGAAATATCCCCTCCCACCTTTCTCCGGCAACTGCGGTGAAGGCAACTGCTGTAACTGTTAATCTCACCGCATTGCATAGTAGCGCAATGGGCAGACTTGATATAAGAATTACAAGCTTTTCCCACCACAGCCGTTGTACTAACAGAGCAACCAGACTGGCTATCACAAAGAAAGATGTGACCATTCTTAATCCATTGCATGCTTCAGCTACAGCTACCGTGGCGCTATTCAGATGGATAATATTGCCTTCACGTACAACGGTATAACCCATCACTTCAAGGCAAAATACCGCCGATGTGGTAGCTAGGTTCTGCAAAGGTAACATTACAGCTTCGTGAACTGAACGCGGCAGCGGCAGCATCAAACACAAAAATACCATCACTGAAAAAACCTTACGAAATACCTCCCACCCAAACACAAATAATGTCAGCGAAGCCACACTCAGTACCAACGAGAATCTTTCTGCAAAGGAATACATGAAGAACAATCCAAAATATCGCACAGCCTGCGCCCCAATAAAAGCAAACAAGCCCCATATCGAGGGCTGAACATGGCATTGTGCGATTTTATGGCGTCTGTCCCACAGCACGTAAGCAGCAAGAAACGGCACTAACAGACCGCTGGAGTATTCATCACTGCTCCGCCAGATGTCCCAAAGATCTATAAATTCCGGCCAATAGGCCCAAAGAAAAACACCTGCCAAAATGCTTATCCCAACTCCCCGCAGAATGCGCCGTCTTAACAGGTCAGACTGAGCCAAAGTATGTAGTTTTGTATTTACTGTGTTAACCAGCGGCAATGTAGCAGAACACAGTCGCTCTGCGTTACTATTTACTACCGCCGCAGCTCTGGCTGCCCCCCTCTTAAATCTGCCACTTCGTTTGTATACTACGGCTTTGTCACATACAACATTGTTATTACGTACAATTGCACCATAATCGAGTACGCAGTTATGAATTTGGCAGTCTTGCCCAACGCTCGAATCGTCCCAGAACACACTTTTTTCTACAAAACTGCTTCTGCCAATGCTAACATTCCGACCAACTATCGTCGGCCCAAAAATTATTGTTCCTTCTGACACAGTGGCATTATCTAGAATAACCACAGGCCCATAAATTCTAACCTCTGGGTGAATCCTCGCACTGCTAGCAACCAAAACGTTTCCTGAACCGTTCCACTTACCAAGAGCAGGATGTATATTTCCGCCTCCTCCCCTTTCAAGGTAATCAGCAATAACAGCCAGATACCCAGCCCGGTCCCGAAAGTGTCCCGTCGATTCAGATAATATTGCTGCATGGACTGTACCACCAGCCCGAATCATAACAGGAATCAGACCTTCCTTAATATCACAGTAGCCTTCCTCAGGAATATGCTTGAGCACACTGCGTCCACAAACGTAAATCTCTGAGCCAAAACTCCTCAGATTGCCGTTTTCACAATTCGGTTCGAACATAATTGTCAAATCGGATTTCCCATCTCGGTGGGCCCGTATGAGCTCGTCGATTCTAGGCGGCCTTGTAGTCACAGCGCGGAATACCAAAAACAATGTGTTCGCATCGCTCTCCGCAGCATCCCGAATGCAACCAGCGGTACCAGCCGGCAGTTCTTCATCCAAAAACTTAAGCTGCATGCAATTCGGCCTTGCAATAGACCTTTGCAGTAATGGCCCATCCCCATTGGAACAAATCACAGCTTCCTCTATCCCCTGACCAGACAAATGCCACAGAAGGTGCTCTAACACCGGCCTACCAGCCACCGGCCACAACGCTGTAGGCAAACGCGATGCCAAGGGACACCTTCCAAAATCCCGCCTTCTCGTAAGTATGATTGCTTTGATATTAAGCTTCTTACACCAGTGCTCGCGCAAGATTAGCCCCCCACTTGTTTCTCAAACAGATAGATTCACAAAATTTATAAACTCTGAGATTTTATTTATCACAGCCTTGGTGTCATTGTCACGCACTCGAGGAACAAAAGATTTTAGCTTCGCGATCTTCTCCGGCAAATCCTCTTCATGATATGCCACTAATAAATGACCGAGTTCCTCGAATTTCTCTGCAATAGCAACCTGATGGTCGTTAACGGCTTCACCATACTTTCTTCGTCTGGGCATCACAAGCAACGACTTATTGTTATCCAACACCGCTGTAATAATACCTATCCCTGCATGGCTGATCACACACGATGCTTGCCGTATGTGTTTATCAAACAGGTCTTTTTCTATAAATGAGGTCGCTCTAAAATTACGAGGCTGATACAAACCTCTGCCGATTTGCGCGTATATTTCCTCGGCAATCTGTCCCCTTCCAACCGCTTCATCCACAGCCTTCACTAAACGGTCAAATGAAATTTGAGTTCCCACAGTTAAAAATATCATATAACCGTCCCCGCAAACTCAACATTCTTGTATTTTTTCGCTAGTTCTGGCCATTGAACAAGAAAAAGATCGGCTATGTACCTCACCATCTGCCCCGAAAGAGACAACTTCTCAACATTCGTTATACTATCAATCCAAATAATCTTCGCACCAATGAGTTTACTCAGAAAACACCCAATACAGCCTGCTGCCGCACCGGTGCTTATCACCACTTGTGGCTTTTCACGAAAAATTATTATCGCACAACGCAGCAACACCCTTATAACTCTCGCCGGCTGCCATCGGTTGCACTCTCCCACTACGTAAACTTTGCCAAACTTGCTTAATTTGTCCCGTATTACCCCCGTAGTAGTAACGCAAACCGTCTCATGTCCCGCCCAACTGTCTGCCAATTTCAACAGTTGACTGAAATGCCCCCCACCTGATGCTACCACGCAAATCTTTACCTTCTTTACCTTCACCATAATCCCAGTCGTCTTTGAATAGGACGAAACAGAACCTGAGGCCAATAAATCGGCCTAATCTGCCAACTCTTTTTATACAGCTTTTGCCGTAGCTGATGCCGCGCCCGCGCGCTCCGCAATTTAAAATCCACTTCATATTTTTCTTGATATTTGTCCTTTGCCTCATCATTCTGCAAAAGCTCGCTCCGTCGAGCTATCTCTCTCTCAAGTTCGCCTATTCTGTACCCCCGCGCCATAACTGGGCGAAAATCTCCGTCGCTTTCTATCGGCAAACAACGCCACCGTACCACCTCTTGCCCACGCAGCGTAAGACTCAAAATTACCGACCAGCAACAATCGTCAACAATGCTGTCAAAAATGAAATTACCCAGACTATACGCTATCAGCCCGCCTTTATACGTCTCGACACCTTGCACAACATGTGGATGATGCCCAATAACCAGCTTAGCCCCTGCTTCTACAAAAGCGTGTGCCATTTCCTTTTGTCTTATGCTCGGCCGGTCCATAAATTCATCACCCCAATGGACTGAAATACAAACAATCTTGTCCTGCCTGGTTAGCATCTGCAACTGCTCAAGTATCTCCGCAGGCTCAGCCCCGCCATTAAACGCATATTTCTCCCGGCACAAACACAGCCCAATAAAAGCTAATACCCGACCGCCGCAGCTTATTTCCTCAACTTGCAGCCCCCTTTGGAAAAGTCTATTTTTGCCCACCCCGATTGTTCTCACACCAGACTCCTGCAGATTGCGAACCGTATCAATCGCAGCAACATATCCATGCTCCAGAATGTGATTGTTCGCAACGTTTGTTATAGTTACCCCCCAGCCTGCCAGGTACCTCGACGCAATCGGTCGGCCACGCATATGAACGGTCCGAAGAATATGGCTCTTTCTGCCCTCATCAGATAGCGCACACTCCACATTCCCCAGCACCACATCATGCCCACAAAGAAAATTAATAATTTCGGCCCGCAGAAAACCTCTACCATATTTGCTCAAACCAGATGCCACCCCATGTCCCACATCGTAGAACGAATCTCCGCACATTATGTCCCCCACACAAGCTATTTTAAGCTCATCCATTTAGCACTACTTTCTGGACGGGCATGGTTAACACAAATTCATCTTGCTGCTTCTTGGCCGCTACAGCATCGCTTATGATTCGCGACAGTTGCTCAATATGGTTATCCCAGCTATGTTCCCTCGCAGTCTCAATTCGCCTACGCTCTCGTTCAGCAGTATCATTATTGAGCTCCCAGACTATCGCATCGCAATGTTCTTCCTTGTTTCTGGCCAAACTTACTATGTCAGCATACTTCTCTACAACTTCACCGATAGGTACAGACACTATAGGCCTTCCTGATGCCATATACTCAAAAAGCTTTAATGGATTGCAGTAAGTCACCCACTCACTCATTTTCCAAGGCAGCAGACATACGTCAAAACTTGCGCATAACGCTGGAATTTTTTCATATGGCACTTGGCCCAGCAGAATAACGTTCGGCATCTTAGCTAATTCACCATAGTCTCCTGCGGTTATTTGTCCCGCAAAAACAAATGAAATGTTACGAAGGTTGGCTGCACAATGCTTCAAAAGCTCCGTGTCATTCTCTGCCGTAAGCGTTCCAAAGTAACCTGCAATTGGATGTGGAACATTCAAAAGCCCCTCAAAACACTCTCCATTCTCCGCCGCCTTTCTAAAAAGCTCAAAGTCAACTCCATGAGGCAGGTAATAGATGTCGGACCTTACTTTCTTCTTTGATTCATACAATTTTCGTGAAACGCAAATAATCAAATCACTATTGCTCGTCATCCAGAACTCCCTTTCCCGCAATTTATCTTTGTTGCGCGCGTATGGGCACAGGTCAAACCGGTCCGACACATGGTAGATAATCAAACACCACCTGAAACTGGAAATAATATCTGCCGCTCTGACATTCTCCACCCAAACCAAAGGCCTGCGGAACCCAAGCAAACAAATAAACAATCTGACCTGCATTTTGAGCAACGCATTGTTCACCCAATCCACAACTGCATTGCCTTGAATCGGCAGAAAGATAGGACTTAGTATGTAAAGATTGCCGCTCACACGTCTGGCAAATTTGAGCAGACTTTTAAGCTTTCTAACCATTCTTCTCCAAAAACCATTACGCCCTAGAATCCCAAGCAAATCGGAACTAATGGGATTCACATAAAGGACCCGGTTGGCCTTTGCCAAATTCCTCATAATATGTGTCCCGCAACTCGGATTCATACCCCACCAATCCGTGGGACCAAAACAAACTATATCCTGCCCCTTCAACATCCCTAAAACTATAGAGCCAATTTTGATACTACAGGTTGTACCTTGCCGTTGCGGGTTTTCTTGACCGTTTCAACTTGTTTGAGATCAACCTTCAACTCGCTCGGCAGATGCCTTGCAACGAGTCTCTTAAAATTGACAAAGTCTCCTCCCAAAAATTTCCCGCTCGGAACATATTCAATTGTAATATGGCCGATTGAGTCCTGAATAATCTGGCTCTCGACAATATGCTCAATTCCGTATAGCAGGTGTGTAAGAACAGCTGCCCCAAATTCCCTGCCCGAAGAAGTTCTTATCACATCACCTTCTCTGCCCTCAATAGATTCAATTGCCTCAAACTGCCTTCCGCACAAACAGGTCTTATTTGATTTCACCACGATGTCCCCCAATTCATATCTTATTAGCGGCATCGCCAGGTTCCAGAACCCAGTGGAAACTATCCTATAGGTCTCCCTGTCGGAACTTGAGTTTGGAATCAACTCCGTTAACCCATATTCAGGTATGACATGATAGCTGCCATGCTCACAGGTATGAATGTAGCACACACGCTCAGCAGAACCATAAAAATCAAATACCTGACAGCCAAACGCTTCTGCAATTGTATTCCGCATCGAACTGGTAAGCGTTTCAGAAGAAGTCAATACCGCACGCAGTCTGACTTCAATGCTCGAATCCAAACAGGTCCTGGCAAGCATAAACACAGAGGAAGGATAACCAGCAAGAGCTTTAACCTGATAATCTTTCATCGCCTGTGCGTAATCTTTTGCCGTTTCAGTTGAAAGATGGTATGTCGAAAGTATCAATTCTTTCATCACAGGGTCGTATCTGTATAAAGGACCGCTTATCCTGTCCGGCTGTTCGATTAGCCTGCCCGAAAGATATGCACATCGGGTACCCAGACCGATGCCGGCCCAGTCCCACTGCCGCCGCACAAATGCATGTTCGTTGCCGATAGAAAACAAATCTCTGTAAATGGTCATCGGCGTACCAGTTGTCCCTCCGGTATTTGCCTTTTGCAGAAGCCACCGAGGGTATTTTGTGGAAACAATTGAATTGCCGGCTTCTAACACGTCCCTTTTTGTAAGTACGGGAAATCTCTCTACGTCAGTCAAAGTTTTTATACTATCTTCCCGAATTCCACAATCATCCATCAATCTCCTGTAAAAAGGAACTGTTCTATAGCTGTGTGAAACAACCCGCCGAAGAAGGTTTAACTGCAGAGCATCCAACTCCCGCCTGTTCATCCACTGGGTCCTTTGAAGTTGCTTTCTGCGCACCCAGAACGGTCCAGCTACACGCTTGGCCAAAAAGGTATAAGTCCCTTGTGCTAACATTCCAAAACTCATACCGACCCCTCTCTTGCTAGCCCGCTCGAAAAGGCCGAAAGCACTTGTACAATACCACTAAAATATGCCCGCAATTTAATCCCCGCTTGCCCCCTGCGCTCGGGTGCAAAAACACTAACCATAAGCCACATTGGCACCCTCACCGCAAAAAATAATGCCGTGAAAAAACACGCCAATTTATATGTCAGCCAACCATGATGCTTTTCAATAAACTGCAAAATACTGAGCCTAAGTTGCACAATCATCTTGTCCGAAACATGACGACTACTCTGGCCTCCAAGATGAACAATCTCAGCTGCCGGCGTAAACAAAATCTTCCAGCCCGCCTTTTTGAACCGGTAGCACCAATCCGTTTCTTCACCGTACATGAAAAAACGCTCATCCATCACACCCACTTGCCTTATTGCTTCGCTTCTTGCCAGCATAAAACAACCGGTGACGACATCTACCTCACGCGTATCATCTCTGTCCCACCAGGTCATACCCTCCCGTCCAAAAAAATGGCTGCGATGGAAAAGCTTGTACAGATAGCTGCTCGACAAAAGCATATTGCCTATCGAGGGAAACATAAAACAGCTGGGTTGTAGCGTCCCATCCTTATTCAGCACCCGGCAACCCACCACAGCTGCCTCCGGATTGTAGTCAGCAAAAAAAACTGTTTCAGTAATGGTCTGGTCCATCACAAGCGTATCGCTGTTAAGCAGTAGTATATAGCGTCCTGTAGCAACCGCCATGCCTTGATTATTCGCAGCAGCAAAACCCCTGTTCCGGCAATTTTCTATAAGAATAACCCCGGGAAACCCCCTTTTCACCATCTCGGCAGACCCGTCCCCTGAAGCATTATCGATAACAATGACCTCAAAGCTGACACCTCGTGTCTTCTGGTAAATAGAGTCCAGGCAATTCTTTAGAACCGCTCTTGTATTCCAACTGACAATGATGATTGACACGTCCATAACAATCTATGCTGATGCAATCAGCCCAAGTGACTTTTCTTCTGCTACAGCCTCGCCGCAGACCCCATATATGAAACCGACAATAGCAAAATTAAGATACAGAAGCATCATAATCTGGCCAAAATAGGAAACACCGACAAAAGACAAACAATGCCCAAGGAGCGAAACGCATATGCACCAGGCCAGCCATTGCTGTTTGACTGACATAGAACACAGCGAGTATCTACCGACAGTTTTCACGGCCACTATCAAAAGCAGCATAAAAAGTAGGAGCGTCACAACACCGCCGCGAACACCCTCAAGAACATACTGATTCGTCACATCACCCAGTCCCCACCCCCAGCTGGATGTATCACGTATACCAAGTAATGCCCACTGGTCCAAATGCCTGACCGCCTGGTCAATCAGGTTATATCTATGCCAGCCGGTTGACCCTCCGATAATATTCATATAAGTTACCAGATGCCACACAGGGTGATTCATTACTGCCTGCAGGCCGACAGCCAGCCCCACGAGACAGTAAATAGCCAGCCGTCCATAAGAACGATAGCGAAATGCAGCAACAAGTAACAGAACCTGAAATAGCACCGTTATCGGAGTAGTTGAAGCGGTACTGCATATAATAAAGATGCTTGCGCCAGTAGCAGCCCAATACAAGTATTTGCGCGGCTCGGCCCTAGCAAGACCAATGAATACCGGAACCAGCGTTGCCCAAAATAATCCTAACATGATGGCATGGGGAAACGCCGCTTGGCACCGATACCACTCACTGCGAACGCTCGTTGTCACCTTCCCGAGAACAATAAATGGATCGCGTCCGGTTAACCACTCGAACGCAACCAAAGGCGCTAATGTCACTGCACCAAAGGCTAGAATAGTCAAAACAAACTTCACATCGTCCCAAGAACGTATCTTTTGGCGAAATAGCCAGTACATGCCAATAACATCAAATAGAACACCCAATCTATTAATGACTGATTTGGCATCCATCCACTGAAGAACGTATACCACAGCACCGCAAGTCACCCACGCAAATACCATCTGGTCAAACTTGTTCCACTTGATGCGCCTTTGTTCCCCGCGTACGAAAATTCGCAATACTCCCGCGACAACAAGTATCCTCAGAACAGTAAAATCCAGATCCATAACAATCACTCGCTGGTCTGTTGGCACAAAGCACGCCGCCAAAATGTACGGAACAAGAAAATACTTTCGAGGAATAGCTATAGTCAAAATTGCCAAAAATATGGCTATGAATATTGTTAGTTCACGTATCACGTTTAATTCCCGGTATATGTTCTATAAAGGATTCGAACACACTTCACATTACCATTCGGCATATCCTTAGAAAGACCATGGGTTATGACTCAAACCCCGGAAAACAAAAAGTTTGCTCTATCTGCCGATCTTACGATTAAAATCCAAAACATACCAAAATGACTTCGCTACACACTCTACTGCAGACTTGATTCTACTGCCCCCATTGCACTCTGAAGAAAATACTCGTCTGATATCTCGAATGCACCAGCCTACGGATTGTTTTGTTGTTAACAACAGGTTCCTTCTGCGGTTGCTTCTGATATCAGCTGACTTTTCCAGCTCAATCACCCTTTGAGTTGCCTTTCGGCATGATTCGCTGTGTGAGTGATAGACCTCAGCCTCAGAGTCATAAATTATTTTATATCCATTTGCTATAGCCCATTCTGACCATTCCCTATCCTCCGCCGCAGGGAGCATAACAAATGGATGCTTTTTCCAGACACTGCGCCTTACACACGAAGCGGCATTACTAAATCTCATAGCCCCGTCAGGTACACTCCTGCTAAACATTTTAGAGCATGCTCCGAACGTTTTCTCTATTCTCAAAACTTCACCCGCCTCTGCATCAGGCCAAGGCTTCTGCCTGCAATAAACACCGGCAACATCTTCATCTTGAAAATGTTGCACCATTTTCATAAGCCAGTCGCTACTGCATGGTATAGAATGAGCGGACAAAATAACAACCAGTTCACCCTCACTGCGTTCAATCCCCAGATTGAGTGCCTTTGAATAATTGAATTCTTTTCGGGCGATGCTTATTAACTTAACATCATGTTTTTTAACAATGTCTGTGGTAGAGTCGGTTGAACCACTATCAACAATGAGTATCTCCAAATCCTCACCGTACTGTTGTTGTGCACGAAGCCTTTCGATAAGTCGGCCAATGAACTTGGCCTCATTATATGTCCGAATGATAACGCTTATTTGCCCCGCCATATGAGAAGACATGCAAAAAAAGTTAATTTCGTCCCTAACATACCCTAACAGTCATGATGCTTTCTTCTTCCAATTGCTTATAACGTCTTCATACAACTTGACTATTTGAGGTATGACAACCTGTATGGCAAAACGGCGATCAGCCGTTCGCCTGGCTTCCAACGCTAGCTTCGCACGCAGTTGTTGATCTTTGACTAGTCTTTCTAATGCGATAGTAAGCGCCTTTGTATCTCCCGGCGGCACAAGCAAACCGTCAACTCCGTCTGTTATAATTTCCGCCGGTCCCCCACAATGAGTCGCTACTACCGGACAACCGCACGACATCGGTTCAAGCACCGTATATGAAAAACTCTCGAAACCTCTGGTCGGCATCACCGCACACAAGGCCTTCTGGTGGAAAGAAACCAGTTCAGGAACAGGTACGTGGTTTGTAAAAATTATCCTATTATGATATTCGCGGGGAATTAATGAAAGTATCGCCTCAGAGGCCTTATCGCCATTTCCCCTGAACTGCTTCGGTGATTCCGCATCCATGCCAACTAATCGAACAGTTAACTCGGGGTACTCGCTCAGCAGAGGCACAACTGATTCAGCCAGGTCAAAGCCCCCCTTATTGTATTGCAGGCGCCCCACATACAGGATTTCTCTTTTCCGCTCTTGCTCTATACTGTCAGACGTACAGAATAATTCAGTATCAATAGGATTAGGCAAAACAGTAAAACGGCTCCTCGGAATAACCCAGCTCAGACTCAAGTGATTTGCTAAAGCATAACTTGGGGACACAATTGCATCTGCATGAAACGTCTGCCACCTTTCGTATCTATCCTGAAACCGAAGCCACAGAGGTATCTTCCAGGAAGACTCGTTCGGCATCTGATTGACCGCCCATACCACATGCGTTGGATTATGACACCTGACAACCAAAGGTATGCCAGGATACCCTACAAAATGTCTTCCCCAGGCTCCAAACTCAGCTGTCTCAATAATATCAAATCGCGCATTATCACAAATCGTCAAAAAAACCTTATAAGCCCTCAATGACCATGTATGATACGGCTCCATTCGCCATCGTTGAACCCTACGCCACAGCGTTCTTTTAGTATCTGGTACAGGCACCTGCACAATCTTAACTCCCCGGCACGCCAAAGGGTTTCTGTCATTTGTAATTACCGTAACGTTATGTCCGAGTCTGCTTAGACCTCGGGCCAGGTTGAACATATAAGTGCCAATACCACATCCATACGGCGGCCATTCTAAAGTTAGCAAACAAACATTCATCACAAGTTCTAACCCTGGCTATGAATTTTGCCGATGCAAAAATGGTGAATGTTAAAACAACCCTTCTTCACATATCTAACAAAAGGTATAAGTTCAGGCATCACCATCTTCAACCTGAGCTTCGCATATTCCAACCTAAATTCCCTCATTAATGGAAAAGCATTCAAAAGATACCGCAATTTATCGACACTGCCATTTCCTGCAGCACATTCATGAGCCGTTACTAGGGCAAATTGAGCAAGAAATTGTTCTAATAATTCGCGATACTCCTGCGGGCAATTCATGCGTATCGGGTCGGGGTCTGT
>Ga0315294_10001137_pt1 | contig 28579 bp, 19 predicted proteins | sample YL17G13_40_MG_FD_203626 | JGI IMG/M metagenome (GOLD analysis project Ga0315294, IMG submission 203626) | Sediment microbial communities from Yellowstone Lake, YNP, Wyoming, USA - YL17G13_40 | ecosystem: Environmental > Aquatic > Freshwater > Lake > Sediment | place: USA: Wyoming | collected... | reverse complement strand
CCGGCCATCGCCCAGTCCGGTTCGGCTCTGGCCGCTGTCCAGCAGGATTTCGTGCAGGTTGCCCAGAAGGTAAAGCCGTCCGTGGTAACCATAGTGGCACAGACGGTGATCAAGGGAGGCAACATGCCTGCCTTCGGCAATGAGAACTTCGGACAGCTCGTTCCGCCCGAATTCCGCAAGTTCTTTGAGATGCCCGCCCCGGACCAGACCGTCACCGGCCTGGGTTCCGGCTTCATCATTCGAGAAGACGGCTATATCCTCACTAACAACCACGTGGTGGGCGACGCGCAGAAACTGGAGGTCATGCTCCCCAACGACGATAAACGCTATGCGGCTACCGTCGTCGGAAGGGATGAGCGCACGGACATCACCGTAGTCAAAATAGACCGAAAGGGACTCCCGGCGGTGGAGTTCTCAGACTCCGACCAACTGCAGGTCGGACAATGGGCCATCGCCATAGGCAGCCCCTTCGGACTGGAACAGTCGGTCACCGTGGGAGTCGTAAGCGCCATTGGTCGCCACCCAGACAACGGTGATCCCCGCATGGGTTCCGGCGACTTCATCCAGACCGATGCCTCAATCAACAAGGGCAATAGCGGTGGCCCCTTGGTGGATATCTATGGACGCGTCGTCGGGGTGAATACCTTCATCTTCAGCAGCGAGAGCGGCGGCAACATAGGGATTGGATTCGCCATCCCATCCAACACTGCCAAGACGGTGAGCACCGAACTCATCGAAAAGGGCAAGGTCTCCCGAGGACGCCTTGGCATCATCATCCAGAACCTTACCTCCGAGATGAAGGGATATTTTGGGGTTGACCAGGGAGCATTAGTGAGTGACGTGCAACCTGGCTCACCAGCAGAGAAGGCAGACATTCAACGCGGCGACGTCATCGTCAAACTCAATGGCAAGGATGTCAAGTCCACAGACGTCTTGAGCCGCCTCATCAGCGAACTCGGACCCGGCAAGAAGGCCACCGTCTCCGTCCTCCGAAAAGGGAAAACCATTGACCTGACCGCGGTCACCACTGAAATGGAGAGCCAGCCGCAGGCAAGCGCCGCTCCTTCCCCCAGCCCCACCACCGGCCAATGGACAGGCCTGGGCATCGGGGTTACCTCTCTCGATGAGGCGCGCGCCAAAGGCCTCAGGGTCCCCGCGGACAAGAGCGGCGTTCTGGTCGCAGATGTTGAAGCAACCAGCAATGCCTACTCGGCTGGGCTCAGGCAAGGGATGGTGATCGCTGAAGTCAATGGGACGGCTGTTTCCTCGGTTGACGCCTTCAAAGAGGAGATTGGCAAGATAAAGTCCAGCGACTACGTGTTGCTCCTCGTCTTCGCCCCTGACGGCACCTCCCGTTATGTTGCCTTCCAGGCCTGAGACAATCACATAGCTTTCCACTGGCCTCTCTGGCTCGTCGGACGCTCGGGGGCCGGCCAGGTAAGTGCCGGCGCGGTGCCAATTCGCCTGGCCCCGCGCCTTTCCCCACCGGTGAGGCGCCGCAGTCGCCAAAAGTGAACAAAAACCCCCCGATCCGCCCTAATCCGTTAGGGGGGGATGGCGATCGGAATAGATTACGACAACGCGAAGGAGCACAAGGTCAGCCCCATCTCTCCAAAGGCGGGGAACATAGGGGGAACGGAGGCACAACTGGCTGAGCCAGACCGCGAGTCTGCGGATGCCAGGGCGCTGGAGGCGGCGCGAAAGGAGTTACGGGTGACCGTCCGTGACCTCTTGCGCGCTGCCCGCCACCTATCCCAATACCCCGAAGGCCACCCCACCGCGATCGCCACGGTTGAACAGGCCACCACCAACCTCTCCCGCTCCCTTAGAACCCACCAAGCGGTTGTGATTCAGGTCTCCGGTGCCGACTTGCTCCTCAACGGCATTCCGGTAGCGCATCCGAACGATACGGAATCCCGCCTCATTACTGACTTCAAGAAGAGGTATATCCGCTCAATAATCCTCCGCCCTGGCGTTTCCGGCGACAACCTGCTTGCCCTCTTCCGCCTTTTGACCGAGGATCCCAACTCCATCCGCCAGAAGGGCGGGGCCCGCAAAGCGCTTTCCGCCCCATCAGGTGCAGCCCTCGAAATCATGGAAATGGATTATGAGAAGGCCGTAACCCTCTCCGAGGCAAGGGAGAAGGGAATGGCCTCCAGACCCATCACCGAGGGACTTCCGGAAATCCCCCCGACCGCCCCGGCCAGGCCCTTGCTGAGCTTTGACGAGGTGCGCACACTGATGGACGACCCAGAGGGGCTGGCCAGCATCGTGGAGGAAATGGTCGGACTTCCCACCTCGGGCGAGGCGGGTGCGGGTGTGGGCGGAACGACGGGAGAAGGTGGCGGTGGACTTGGCACTGGCTCTCAAACCGTTTCGGGTGGGAGCGGTTCAGGAACTGTCCTTGCGCCGGAACAATTGCTCCGGTTGGACGTGCAGGCCCAGGCCATGGTGCTCCTCTTGAGTCGCGTCAGGGATCAAATCATGAACGAGGGCGCCGACGAAGCCGAGGCAACCCGTAAGATGCTCAGGGTTCTCCAGGCTATGGAACCTGCCGCCCGCGCTCGCCTCTTCCGAGCCCCGCCGGTCGAATCCGAACGAGGAGACGTCTTAGCAGAGGCGGCCAAGTTCATGTCCGAGGAGGAACTGCTCGACCTCGTCATCCCCGGTCCTCAACAACTGACCGCAGACACCTCGGAGAGGATAAGGAGGGTCCTCAAGCGCTGCGGCGGCAAGGTGTCGGCGCTGGCCCCCCTCGCCGTGGATCGCCTCAATCAATGGTCTCTCCCCGAGGAAATCTACATCAACACCGTGGAACTAATTGCCTCCGAAATGAGGGAACAAGAATCCCCCCTTCCCGAGTCCCCCTTTCTGCCTTTCGAGCCGGAGAAGAAAGGCGCGGTATCCGCGGAGATAATCACCGACCTCCTCTCTTCTCTCGAGCCCGCACAGGCGGCAAGAGCACGCACGGAAGTGTTCTCAGAGATGCTAGAAAGAGAGACAGTCCAGGAGAAATACCGTTCGCTCACCATCGCCCTCGAGGCCGCCGTCGAAGAAATGCTCGATTTGGGCATGCCCGACCTGGCAAGACGCATCGTCGAAACCTTGTACAATCACTCCACCGACCCGCAGAGCGGGAAGTGGCGGAGAAATCGCGCCGGCCTCGCCCTCACTGAGATCAAGAAACAGAGCCTTCTGGCAAAGGTCCAATCCGGCCTGGACAAGGCACGCGGAGAACAGGCTGCGGACTACGTCTTCCTCTTGTGCCTCTCCGGCGCCGCTGGCGCCGAACGGTTGGCCGCCATCCTCTCCGACAACAAGAAGTCAGCGCTTCACGACTCAGCCGCTGCCGCCCTGGCAAGCCTGGCCCCGGAGGTGGGCAGCCTGGTGCAGAAACTGACTGCATCCTTGCCCTGGACCGTCTCCGCCCGCGTCGCCGCATACCTGGCGGCCTCCGGCGACGAAAGGGCTCTGGGTCACGTGGCTGCGATGCTTCGGCACCGCGATTGGCAGGTGAGACGTGCAGCCGTTGAGGCTCTGGGCAAAGCAAGGGGCCGGGCTGTAGATTTGCTTGTTATGGCCCTCTCCGATAAGGATATGGACGTAAGGTTGGCCGCCGTGGGCCACTTGACGGCCCTCGCCGACCCAAGGACTGTCGAACCCTTGCTGACGGTGGCCACCCGCCGAACCCTCCTCGGGGGCAATCAGGCCCTCCGACTCCGAGCGATAGCCGCTCTGGCGGAGATGGGACAGCCGGCCGTCGAGGCATTGGGACAGATACTCACGCGCCGCTTCCGCCTCAGGAGAAGGTCGGAGGAGGAGCTCTCCCTGGCTGCCGCCAAGGCCCTCGCCCAAATCGGCACCGACGAAGCTCGCGCCACCCTCGCTCGCGGCGCCGGGGAGACGACGGGCGAACTCCGCCAAGCCTGTCTGGAGGCTCTAGCCGGCATAGAATCCAGAGTCTCACGAATATTGGAACAGGAGATATAGTTGCTCCCTGTGAATGGAGGCAAATCCGGTGGATGTGTCAGCGGAAACTGATATGCGCCAGAGGCTTGCCTCTGTCGCAATTGACCTCAACGTTGCCTTGAAGAACATCCGCCTCTATGGGCCCGGACATCCGGTGGCGGCCTTGTCTTCCAGCGGAGCCCACGAGGAACTCTCGGACTTGCTCTATCGAAACCGGCGGATCACTCTGAAGGTCATCGAGAAAGAGTTGATCTTCGAGGGAGATCGAATCCTCGAGGACTCATCCTCCGTGGAAGGCCTGGTGAGCGCCTTCTCCACCGCAGGCGTTCAAAGTATCACCTTTCTTCGTGGCCTGACTCATCAAGAACTCGCGGCCTTCCTGGAACTGCTCACGCAGGAACAGGAGCTTTTGGAGAGGGCGGGAGGCATAGCCGAGGCGGCGAAACAGCGCAGCCACTCTCACCTGCTCGTCGAAGATCTGCACTATCTGGTGGACAAAGGTGAAGAGACAATTGCCGGCAAGGGCGACGGCGGGGGTGGTTCGGGCGGAGGTGCGGACCTTGCAGCCCGCGAAGTCTATCTAAGTGCTCTCGGAGTCATCAAGGAGGTCGTCGCCGATTCCCGTGCCGGCCGTCCCATCCCTTCAGAATCCGTCGCAGGTCTCGCCCAGGCCCTGGTTGACCAAGTACTCCGCAACGAGTCCGCCCTTACCGCCCTTACCTCCATGAAAACCTTCGATGAATATACCTTCCAGCACTGCGTCAACCTCTGCATCTTCGCCCTGGCATTGGGTAGCCGGATAGGCCTTACCAGGCAACAACTGGTTGAACTCGGCGTCTGCGCCGTCTTGCACGATGCGGGGAAGATCTTCGTGCCCCTGGAGATTCTGCGCAAGCCAGGAAAGCTCACTCCCGAGGAGTGGGCCCAGATGGAACAGCATACCCTGGATGGAGCCGCCCTCCTGGCCGCTCAGCCCGGTCTCCCTGTCCTGGCCCCTGTCGTTGCCTACGAACACCACCTCAGGCACGACCTCAGCGGCTACCCCAGGCCGTCGCATAGGAAGTCCCTCAACCTCTTCAGCTCGATTATCGGCCTCGCAGATTGCTACGATGCCCTCACCACTCCGCGCCCCTACCGCAAGCCTCTCATGCCCAAGCAAGCGCTCGAGGTCATGCAAGAGGCAAGAGATAAAGACTTTGAGCCCAGGTTGCTCAACTATTTCATCGAGATGGTCGGACCCTATCCGGTCGGCAGTTGTCTCGAGATGACCGACGGCACCATAACTCTGGTCACTAAGGTTGACTCCCGGCCGCCCTTTGACCTCTGGCTGCTGCCTCTGTTGACTCCAACCGGAGAGCCCATTCCCAACCCGGAACAGACACGCCTCCCTTCCCAGGCCATTTTCGCCAAAGGCGAAGGGCGCAAGATACGTCAGGCCGTTGACCCTGAGAACTACAACGTCGACCTCCCTCAGATATTGGCTGACCTGCACAAGCTCGCACACTGAACCCACCCTGTTTGGCCCACCAGCGCGCCCCTAGCCACGGCATCGTGCTTCTAAAGCCTGCTGTTCCTCACACGGGCAGCCGACCCGCCGCGGCGGGTAGGGGCGACTCGCTGAGTCGCCCTGGGCGAGGCAGTTTATGGTGAGCCAAGTCGAACCACGCCTGCCCCCTACTTTTTCTCGTGTAGCGCCGCGATCGCGGCCCCGTAAACCTCCTTCAGAGAGGCCCCCGATTGCCGTGCCGCCCGCTGGCAATCCCGAAACTCCGGGGAGGCCTGCACCAACTTCCCGTTCAAGAAGGCCACCTTCACTCCAATCGTGCCGAAGGGAGTCTCAACACTTCTCATCTCTCGCGGCAGACAGAACCGCTGCCGTTGGCTCACGCGCACTCCAAAGGTGGTCGTCTCGCGGAAAAGCAGTTCCGCCATGCCCTGAGCCTGCTCCGTTCGGCAGAGCACCGATAGAAGTTGTCCCGGACGCCCCTTCTTCATCGTCACGGACGAACAGAAGACGTCCAGCGCCCCCATCTCGAACAATCGTTCAAAGACGTGCGAGTATATCTCCGGGTTCATGTCGTCTATGTTCGCCTCGAGAAGCGCGACACACTCGGATTCCAAGCCTGTAACTTGTGAGGCAATCTCTCCCACAAAGATTCGCAGCAGATTCGGCGTCGCCATCTCCCGCTTTCCCGCCCCATACCCGACCGCCTCGATCTTCATCGGCGGCATATCCCCGAAACTCCCACAGAGGGAAACTACGATGGCAGCGCCGGTGGGGGTAACCAGTTCGCACGAATCCGCACCCAGGGGAGGGTTGGCAGCCAGCGGCAGCCCCTTCACCAGTTCGGCCACCGCCGGCGCAGGCACGGGCAGGACGCCGTGCGCCGACTTGACCGTCCCACGCCCCATCGGCAGAGGGGAGCAGAAAAAGTCTTCCGCCCCAAGATATTCCACCCCCAGGGTAGCCCCCACCACGTCCACGATGGCATCCACTGCCCCCACCTCGTGAAAATGCACCTCCTCCACCCCAACGCCGTGAACGGCCGCCTCCGCCTCTCCCAGCCGCTGAAAGATGCCCTCCGCCCGCGACTTGACTTTCGCCGCTAGCGGCGCCGCCTCCAGCAGTGCCAGGATCTCCGCCAGCGTCCGCTCGATCTCCGCTCCCCCGGCCCGAACGCTTACATCGGTGGCCGCAATTCCTCCCCGCTTGACCCGCTTGACTGCAAAATCGAACGAGATGCCCGCCACCTTCCTCAGTTCGCTTGCCAGGAAATCCTTGGGCACACCAGCGTCAATCAGCGCCCCCAGCGTCATGTCCCCGCTGATGCCGGAAAAACAGTCGAAGTATATCGCCTTCACGATTTCACCTTCGCCTGCGCCATCCGATGCGCCACCAAACCCGCGAAGAACCCGGCCCCGTAGCCGTTATCAATGTTCACGACCACTACTCCCGGAGCACACGAATTGAGCATCGTCAGCAGCGGCGCGATGCCTCCCAGATTGACGCCGTATCCGGTGCTGGTCGGCACCGCTATCACCGGCGTCTCAACCAGCCCCCCGATGACGCTTGGAAGCGCCCCCTCCATCCCTGCCACCGCCACTATCGCCGCCGCCTCCCGCAACAAACCCAAATGGTCCAAGAGACGATGCAGGCCGGCTACCCCAACGTCGTAAAGCCTTTTCACCGGCTGACCCATCGCCTCCACCGTCACCGCCGCCTCCTCCGCCACCGGAATGTCTGCCGTGCCACCAGTCGCTACCATAACGTAGGGTGCACCCTCCGGCGGGGGACCAGGCGAATTCACCACGATTGCCCTCGCTTGAGCGTTGTAGGCCGCCCTCAGCCCCTCTTCCCTGAGTGCGACCACCTTCTCTTCGTCCGCCTTGGTGACCAGAACCACTGATCCTCCCTCGGCCAAGGTCTTCACGATTTCCACCACCTGACCCGTCGTCTTGCCGGGGCAGTAGACCGTCTCCGGAAAGCCGGTCCGCAACTGCCGATGGACGTCAACCTTGGCGAAGCCCAGGTCAACGTAGGGAAGCGACTTGAGTTCTTCCAGCGCTTCCTCCGGGCGAACCGTGCCGTCCCTCACCTCCTCCAGCAACACCCGCAGCCTATCTGAATTCATCGGCTATACTGAACTCCCTTCCCCTGCTACTCCGTCCGGCTTGGCCGAGGGCCGAATATAGCCGTCCCCACCCGAATGATCGTGGCGCCTTCCTCTATGGCGACCTCAAAGTCGTTGGTCATCCCCATGGATAGATGTCTCATCTCAACCCCTGGCAACTGGCGCGCCTCGATCTCTCCCGCTAGTTCACGAACCCTCCGGAAACACGGCCGGGCCTCCTCGGCATCTCCCGCCAGTGGCCCAATCGTCATCAGCCCTAGCAAGCGAAGGCCGGGAAGCCCGCCTATCCTTTCCGCCACCCCAGCCGCCTCCGCCGGCTCAGCGCCGAACTTCGATCCCTCGCCCGAGGTATTCACCTCCAGCAAAACCTTCATCTCCCGCCGCTCCCGCGAACCATCCTCCCCCGCCTCCTGCGTGAACCTTCGGCTGATTTCCTCTGCCAGGCGAACGCTGTCAACTGAATGCACCCACTCGAACATCCTTATTGCTTGCTTGACCTTATTAGTCTGTAGATGGCCAATAAAATGCCACGTCACCGGTTGTCCCTCAAGTCCCTGCTGCTTCTCCACCGCTTCCTGGACATAGTTCTCGCCTAGATGTTTCAAACCCGCTCTTATCCCCTGGAGCGCCCGCTCCACCCCCAGCCCTTTGGTCACCCCAACAATGGTAATCTCCTCACGGCTTCTGCCCACCCGCCCCGCAGCCTGCCCTACCCTATCCTCAACCCCCCTCAGGTTGGCGGCTACGTCAACGTTCGTTCCTTCGTCAGAACCCATGTTCCCACTCCCGGTGCCTTCCTCAATTATCCTTGGCCCGTCACTCACGCCAGCCCCCGCTACATATCCAAAGCCATCTGCGCATACACCTGCGCCGCCTTTATCACATCCCCGATTCCGACAAACTCCACCGCCGCATGAGCCTGCGCTACGTCTCCGGGGCCAAAGACCACGCTGGGGATGCCGGCGCCTGCCAACTTGCTGGCATCGGTGCCATACGACGCCCCCACGATCTTCAAGTCCGGCAGCACCTTCCTCGCCGCCGCTGCTGCGGCCTGCACATGCGGCTCCTCCGGCGAGCCGTCAAGCGCTGAATCAATCAAATAGGGGGATTCGAACTCCACGTCCGCCATCTGACCTGCCCCCAACGCCCCCAGAATCGCCCGTCTCACCTCATTCATTGCTTCCTCCGCCTCCTCCCCAGGCAAAAGCCGCCGGTCCAGGTGGATAACGCACCGCTCGGGAACTATGTTGTGCTGCTGCCCACCCTCGATCATGCTGACGCACACGGTAGGCCTCCCCACCAGAGGGTGAACCCTCCGCGCATACAGAGGAATCACCTTCTCCTCGATGGCGCTGACCACCCGGGCCATCTTCAATATGGCATTGCTGCCCGATTCGGGCTGTGAACTGTGCGCTGCCTTGCCGTGGGTAATAATCCGCCAACGAACCGCCCCCTTGTGCGCCACCACCAGGTTCAGCCCCGTCGGCTCTCCCACCACGGCCAGGTCCCCCCAGCCCCAAAGTTCCAGGAACTTCTTCACCCCCGCGTAGGTGAACTCCTCGTCAACCGCACCCACAAGCATGACCCTTACGCCAATCGAGTCCATTCGCTCCACAACCATCTTGAGCCCAAGCAGCATCGCCGCCAGTGAACCTTTGGTATCACACGCCCCCCGCCCAAAAAGCTTCCCATTCTCAACCTTCGGCACGAATGGCGCGATGGTCATCCCCTCCACCTTGGCCGTGTCCATATGGGCTTCCCAGATCACCGTCTTCTTGAACCCAGCCGGCTCGAGGCTCCCAACTACGTTGAACCTCCCCGGAAAGACCTCCTGGCGCTGACAGGGAATCCCCAAAGCCCCTAGATAGTCCTCCACAACTTCCCCTACTCTTGCCTCCCCCAACGGTGGTTCCATGGCCGGATTCCCCAAAGGGTTCACGCTCGGCGCGGCCACCAGCCGGGAAAGCACCTCAATAGCCTCTGATCTATCAGGCTCCCCCAGTTGAGCTCCCATTCCCCTCTATCCTCCTCCTATCCGAATGACGGCGGCACAAACATTCTCCTCAGGTTGGCGATCGCACGGTCAATGTGCCTTTGGCCGTCCTCGACCGTGACAAACTTCAACTTCTCTTCCTTCTTCTTCTCTTTCGCACAGATGCGTCCAACCCATCTCTCAAGAGACTACAATGAAACCTCTCTTGGGGCAAGAATCCCCGACCGACCCAACAAGGCCAACCCCTCAGCTCACCCTCCCAGGCTCAAGTCCACGGACTATTCGCTCCGCCAGAGCCGTGTAGCGGCGAACCTGGCGATCGTTCCCCACCGCCATGCGGATCGCATCCGGAGTCCCCACCAGAACCGCCAGCCTCATCGCCCGCGTCAGAGCCGTATACAGCAGATTGCGTTGAAGCATGATGTAATGCGAGGGGTGCAGCACGATTATGGTGGCAGGATACTCGCTCCCCTGGGATTTGTGCGCCGTGAGGGCATAAGCCAACTGAAGTTGGTCGAGTTCCTCCGGGGCATACGACACCCTCTGCTCGGAAAACTCAACCTCAAGTCCACCGCCGCCCGAACCTACCAGGGTCACGTAGCCGATGTCGCCGTTGAATACCCCCTTCTCGTAGTTGTTCACCGTCTGCATTACCCTGTCGCCTTCCCGCAGCCGGCCGGCATGTCCGCCTCGGCCGGGATTCAACACCGCCTGAAGCGCGCGGTTCAGGTTGGTAGTGCCTATCTCTCCCTTGTGCATCGGAGTGATGACCTGGATCTGCGCCGGATTGTACCCCAGCGCCGGCAGCGCCTCTGAGGCTAGCCTCGCAACCATCCCTTCAATGGCAGCCGGGTCCTCTTCCCAGATGAAGAGGCAATCCTTCCCGTCTCGATCCTTCCACGGCACCAGTTGCGGCATCTCACCCCTGTTGATCCGGTGAGCGTTCGTAATTATCAAGCTCTGCTGCGCCTGGCGGAATACTTCACTAAGCCGCCGCACCGGCACTTTGCCCGATCGGATCATATCCACCAGGACGTTGCCCGGACCGACCGCCGGCAGTTGGTCGCTGTCACCCACCAGGATCAGTTGTGCCTCGTCCGGCAGGGCTTGGAGGAGTTGTTCCGCCAGCCAGAGGTCAAGCATGCTCGCCTCATCCACGATCACCGCATCGCACGGCAGCCGGTTCCTTGCGTTGTAACCGCAGCGGGAGGTAAAGGGGTCAAAGCCCAGCAGCCGGTGCAGCGTGCTTGCCCGCGCTCCGCTCACCTCCGCAAGCCGTTTCGCTGCCCTCCCCGTAGGGCTCGCCAACTCCACCCTCGCTCCGCACATCTCCAAGAGGCCCACCAGTGCCCGCAGGCACGTGGTCTTCCCCACCCCGGGGCCCCCAGTGATGATGGTGACCTTGGAGGTAAGCGCACACTCCACCGCCTCCCGCTGCCCCCTCGTCAACGCTTCCATGGCGCCTCCGGATGGCTCGCGGGCCGCGGTGGCCCTCGTCTTTTGCAGCGGCACGGACACGAGCCGCGCCAGACGAGCCGCCACACTCACCTCCATGCCGTGGAGCGACGCCAGGTAGACCGCCTTCTCCTCCATGAAGGGAAACCCCTCCCGCATCACCTCCTTCTCCTCCTCCATGCAGCCCAGTTCAGATTCAAGCACTGTAAACCGAGGCTGTGAGGTCGAGGCTGTGGATTCAGACCCGGCCTCGCCTGCCTCGCAGCCGCGGGCCTCGGAGGATTCTGTGCGATCCTCAATCAACCCGGCCGGACTCTGAGACTCCCAACCACCCTCCCGGGTAGTCAACACCTCGGCGGCAGACTGCAACAGGCTCGACTCAGGGAGAAAGACGTGGCCAAAGGAGACACCCCGCTGTAGGCTGTAATTCAGGGCAGCCCGCAACCGCTCCTTCGAATCCGGAGCCAGCCCAAGGCTGCGGGCCATCCGGTCCGCCGTCCTGAACCCCACGCCCCACACCTCGCTGGTCAGCGCATACGGATTCTTTCGAATCGTCGCCAACGCCCGCTCCCCCAGCGAACTGAATATGCGCGCAGCTAGGTTGGCCGATATGCCGTGTTCCTGTAGGAAGAGCACCAGGTGCCTCGCCTGCCGCTGCTTCTGCCACGACTCCGCCACTGACCGCCACTTTTTCCCTCCCAGGCCGCGAATCTCTTTCACCCGCTCGGGCTCCTCGTCCAGAATCCTCTCCAAGTCCCCCCCAAACTGCTCCACCAGCCGCCTTGCAGTGACCGGACCCACTCCCTTCAGAAGCCCGCTCGCCAGATACTGCTCCATCGCCGCCGCCGAGTCCAGCGGGAGGCTTTCGTAATGATGAAAACTGAACTGTCGCCCATACTTCGCGTGCTCGCTCCACCTTCCCTCCAGCGCCAGCCTCTCCCCCACCACCGGTTTCACCAGGTTTCCCACGATGCTCAGGTCGCCCTTCTCCCCCTCCAGAGCAAACCTGGCCACGATGAACCCGCTCTCCGGACTGTGGTAGATCACCTCCTGGATGGTGCCCACCAGCCTCGAGGATTCCGCTTCTTCAAACTCCTTCACTGGCAGCCGGTTTGACATCGCTTCGGACTTCGCCCTACGACAACTCCTGCTCGGGGAACACCTTTCCCGGGTTCAATATGCCTTTCGGGTCGAAAACCCGCTTCAAGCCTCTCATCAATTCAAGTTCCACGGCACCCACCTCTAGACCGATATACCTGGATTTGGTGTTCCCGATGCCGTGTTCCGCGCTCAGGCTTCCCCCCAGCCCCAGCGCCACCGAGAATATCTCCTCAACCGCCTTCTCGGCCCTCCTTAGTTCGTCCGGCTTTCTCTCGTCCAGCAGAATCGAACTGTGGATGTTGCCGTCGCCCACGTGGCCGTAGTTAAATATCCTCACCGAATTCCTCTCCCCAATCTCTTTCAGCGCAGCGAGCAGCTCCTTGAGCCGGCTCCGAGGAACGCACACGTCCTCCACTATCCTGGTCGGCGCGATGCGGAAGAGCGCCGGCACCATCGCTCGCCTCACCTCCCAGTACTCTTCCGCCTCGGTCTTTGTCGCCACCTTAACCACCCGCAGCGCCCCAGGAGCCATGGCTTTCGAAACACCCTCCGCCTGCGCCTCCACCGAATCCCGCTCCCCGTCAACCTCCACCAACAGCAGGGCCTTCCGCCCCTTCAACCATTCCAGATGCGACATGAACTCCGCCACGCACCCCACCGTCGGCTCGTCTATCAACTCCAGCGCCCTCGGCACTATCCCAGCCCGCAGAATCTCCGCGGCCCCATCCACCGCATCTTCCACAGTCGAGAAAAAGCCCACCACCGTCTTTGCCTCCGGAGGGAGGGCAATCAGCCGCAGCGTCGCCTCAGTGATCACTGCCAAAGTCCCCTCCGAACCCACCAGCAGCCTGGTCAAATCGTAACCGGTTACGCTTTTCAGAGTTCCCGCGCCTGTTCGGATTACCTGCCCGGCGGGAATCACCGCTAACAGCCCCAACACGTAATCCCTCGTCGTGCCGTATTTCACGCACCTCAGGCCCCCAGCGTTTTCCGCGATCATTCCCCCGATGGTTGCCACCCGGCTGCTGGCAGGATCGGGAGGAAAGAAGAGCCCCTCGCTCTCCACCCTCTTCTGCAGCCGCTCGGCAACCACCCCCGCCCCGACAACCGCCCTCATGTTAGTGCGATCAATCTCCAAGATTTCGTTCATCCGCAGCATATCCAGCACCATCCCCCCCTCCACCGGCACGCAACCGCCGCTCAGCCCGCTGGCCATCCCCCTCGGATATACCGGGATTCCCCTCTCGTTGGCGTAGGCAAGCACCCGGCTCACTTCCCCCGTCGAGCCAGGCGACACGACCGCCTCCGGCAGATGCTCCTGCTTCGTGGCGTCGTAGGAGTAACAGAGCAGTACTTCCGGGGAGTCCTGAACGTGCCCCGCCCCGACGATCTTTCTTAGTTCTTTGAGGTCGCTCCTGTTCATCTCTTCCAATTATAAAGGAAAGGCCTCCGTTTGGACACACCCATACCCCGCACCGCCCCCTGCTTAGCTCCGTGAGCGACGTAGGGGCGACTCGGTTTATGGTGAGCGAAGTCGAACCATGAGTCGCCCCCTGAGTGGGCGAGGCACCGCCTCGCCCCTACCGGGGCCTGCCGACCACCTCATTTTGTGTGGTGAGACTCATTAGTTGGCACGTCATTCCTCAGTGCTCCCAAAGCCAATTTGACATAATCCCACTCAATTACGGAAAATCAGCGCAACGATGGCAAAGACCCTCCCATCCCATCTTGCCACATCGCCCTCCCAGGCCCGGCGTCTCGCGCCCCACCTCGAGGAGCCCCACCTCCGCTCCCCCCTCACTCCCCTGGTGGACGAATTCATGAGCGACCTCGAAGGCCGTGTCAGGTCTCCCGCTACCATCTCCGCATACTACTCCGATCTGCTCGGAATGGTGCAGAGCATAGGGGACAGGCTATCCGAGTTCGACCTGGCAAACGTCAAGACCTTCCTCCAATCCTATGCCCTCGACCACCTGCCGCGCAGCACCGCCAGAAGGGTCTCTTGCTATCGGCAATTCGCCCGCTTCCTCTGCGAGAAAGGCTACCTGACTCGAAATCCTCTCGAGTTCCTTCGCTCAGGCCCCTGGCGCAGACGCTTGGAGGCTTCGCCCTCCGACACCACGGGCCTCGACAGGAAGGAGGTCAACCAATTACTTCAGGAATGCGACCGCAAGACCCTCATCGGCAGGCGTGACTACGCCATCCTCATGCTCATGCTCGGAACCGGCGCCCGCGTCGGCGACGTCATCAACCTCAACTTCGATGCCCTCGAGTTATCACCTAAGCGATGCCGCGTCACCTATCGCCACCGCAAGGGCGGGCGTTTTTCCCAGTATAGCCTCTCTGGCCCCTACCGTCAGGCCCTCGAGCATTACCTGGCTGACCGCACAACGCCTGCTGCCCATCGCCCCGTCAAGGCTCGACGCGCCAAGCCCTCGTCTTCGGCTCACCACTCACTACTCACTGCTCACCGCTCTTCAGAGCCCGTCTTTCTCTCCCGCCAGGTCAGGAGGATGACCCGCCAGACCGTCTTCGCTCGCGTCAAGGAACTGGTGCGTAAATCCAGGATCCCCCAGGAGAGAAAGGCGCGCATCTCCCCCCATTCCCTGCGTCATACCTATGTCTCCCGCCTCTGGGAGCAGGAAAAAGATATTGCCCTCGTTTCCCAGGCCGCCGGCCATGCCTCCCCCACCGTCACCCTCAACGTTTACACCCACATCGCCCGCGAAAAAACCGACGCCGCCATCGCCAGAATGCAGGAACTCAATCCCTAACGGAGAAACCAGTTTCAAGTTTCAAGTTCCAAGTTTCATGAGCACCCCCCTCAACACCCTACTGCCCCGATCTCCCTCCAGGAGTCCATGCCTTCACCCGCAACTCGCAATGAGCCAGCCAACACCCTTTTCTCACCACCGGCCACCGATCACTGTCTTCCCACCAATCAGTGAAATCCGTGTAATCCGTGGTTGCCTTCTTTGCACTGCCGTTACTTGAAACCTGAAACTTGAAACTTGAAACTGCTCGTCGAGGTGATGAGATGGCAAAAATCCTCGTGGTTTACCATTCCCAGTCCGGCAATACGGAAAAGATGGCAAAGGCCGTCGCAGTAGGCGCGGAACTTGTGCCCGGCACCGAAGCCGTCGTCAAGCGCGGCCTCGAGGCGACTTCCGAAGACTTGATCACGTGCGATGGGCTGGCCCTGGGAACGCCGGATTACTTCTCCTACATGGCCGGAGGATTGAAGGACTTCTTCGACCGAACCTTCTACCCTACCCAGGGCAAGGTCACCGGCAAGCTCTGCGTCCTCTTCGTCTCTCACGGCGGAGGGGGCATAGCCGCCCTCGAAAGCCTGGAGAAGATCTGCCGCAGTTTCAAGTTCTCCCCCATCGCCCCCGGCCTCCTCGCCGCCGGAAAACCCACCAGAGAAACTATCCAGGAATGCCGCCAACTGGGCAGGAAACTAGCAGAAGCACTCGCCAGATAATCTCCTCTCGCCCAGAGATTTTTCCGGGCGCGGCGTAGGGGCGGACCCCTGTGTCCGCCCTCTTCCTTTAATCTGCGTCGTCTGCGAAATCTGTGGTTCGACCTTGCTCACCACCCTGAGCCTGTCGAAGGGCGGACTACAAATCTGTCCTGCCCTTCCTCTTGGCTTCCCCCACCAAAAGGTCTGCCTCCCGGGTCGGCTTCGGAATTCGGTAGCGCTCTACGCACTTCAACGTGATCTCGATGCTCGTCGGCAGGTCAATCTTGTGGCCCGGCGAGACGAATATCGGCCGCACCCCTCTCCTCGTCCTCAACACCGCCCCCACCACCTTTCCCTGGTAAATCAGCGGAGAACAGTCGCCCGCCTCCATCCCCGGCTCTTCGAAGGAACCCACCAGCCGCGACTTCGCACAGCCGATCGTTGGCTTGTCCAGGATTATCCCCAGGTGACTGGCAATCCCCACCCCTCGCGGATGGGCGATCCCCTGTCCGTCAACCAGGATGACATCCGCCTCCACCTTCAGTCCCTCCAGGGCCTCCAACACCACCGGAGCCTCCCGAAACGACAGCAGGCCCGGGACATAGGGAAAGGTCAGCCGCTGAACTGCGATCCGTCGTTCAATCTCGGCCAGCCCCGGGAAGGTGAACGCAATCGCCCCTCCATACCCCTCATGCGCCTGAGAATCTACCGCCATGTCCACCCCAGCAACCACCTCGACGCGGCCGAAGTCGTTCTCAAGCACAACCCTCTCCCTCAACTCCTCCTGTATGGCCACTGCTTCCCTTGCAGTCACATCCCAAACATGCGAACTGCTCGATCTCAACTTCTCCGCCTCCCTCCTTCACCCGAAAGTCCCCTGATTCGTCGCCATCCCTTTGCAGCCAGTTATCTATGACCTCATGCACCCACCCAACTATAACCCCATTCTAGACCCCTGCGCCCCCTCCAGGCAACGCTCGTGAATTTTGGCTCGGTTTGACAGAAGACGGCAAAACTGGGTAGAATCCCTTAGAGCACTTCAGAGGGGGACGAAGAACAAGGAATGAGGCAGACCACTACCGCGCAGGGACTCAGGAGCGAGATAGAAACGCTGCGGGCAACCGAGCGAGAGCTCCAGCAACGCATCAAGGAATTACAGAAGCAACTCTCCCAGGAGAGGGAGGCCGCTGAGGAGGGGCCTCTGCCCGTAACCACCGCGCCGGAACTGGAGAGGACGCTGGGCCGATGGATGAAGCGCGTCGCCATGATATTGCAGGCCGACAAGGCAGCCATACTCCTCTACGACCCGGACAGCGGGCTTTTGATGGCCCAGAGAACCGCAGTCGGGTTCACCGAAGAGCAGTTACAGATGTTCAGGTTGTCCGCCCGGGAGGGCATCGGCGGCGAGGTCTTCCGCGGCAGCGAGCCCCTGGTGGTCGAGGACGCCGTGGCCGACCCCAGAACGGCCAAGGAATTCGTAGGATTATTCAATATCAGAAACATGGTCTGTGTGCCTCTTACGGTGGAGAGGAAGGACGACGAACAGCGGGTCCTGGAAAGCAGCAACATCGGCATCGTTTACGTCTTCAACAAGCGTTTCAACGAGCAATTCATCGAGGAAGACATCAGGCTGCTCGCCATTTTGGCCCGCCAGGCGGCAGCCATCATCAGCAGCGCCAGACTCTATCTCAAGGTGGCCGAGGAAAAAAGGCAACTGGAGGCAACCGTCCACAGCATAATGGCCGGCCTGATCCTCATTAACCAGGCGGGAAGGATAATATTGATGAACCGGGCTGCCAGGGAACTTTTTGAGGTGGCAAGTGACCATGGAGTAGGCAAGGAGTATGAAGAGGTCATATCAGATGCTGGCGTGAGGGAGTTATTCTCCAGAAGTCTCGAGTCCCACGAAGAGATGACCTCTGAGATCAGCTTGTTCGCTCCCCACGAAAGGATATTTCAGGCTCAAACCGCTCCGGTTCGCAGCGACGGCGGCGACATAATCGGCATGGTCGCCGTATTCAACGACATTACCGAGATAAGAAGTGTGGAGCAGATGAAGACCGCATTCGTCTCCACGGTCTCACACGAGTTGAGGACCCCTTTGACCAGCATCAAAGGATTCGTCTCCACCCTCCTGGAAGACAAGGAAGGATACTTCGACAAAGATACCCAACTCGAGTTCTATCAAATAATTGACAGTGAATGCGACCGGCTGACCCGTCTCATCAATGACCTGTTGAACGTATCGCGGATAGAGGCCGGACGGGCACTCGAGATCAACTATCAGCCCTTCAACCTGGTGCAGTTGGCCAAAAGGGTCATTGACGCCCAACGCACCTACGCAACTTCCCATGAGTTGACCTTGCAAGCACCTGAGACCATCGAGCAAGTCATTGCCGACCCTGATAAACTGGATCAGGTTTTGACCAACCTGGTTTCCAATGCCATCAAGTATTCGCCCCGCGGAGGAGAGGTAACCGTTGCGATAAAAGACCTCGAAGGGTTCGTTGAGGTTAGCGTGCATGACCAGGGAATAGGCATACCGGAGAACCAACTGGATAAGATTTTCGAGCGTTTCCACCGGGTCGAAGACGGGGACGTCCGACAGGCTGGCGGAACCGGCATCGGCCTTTACCTGGTCAAGCACCTGGTGGAAAGCCACGGCGGCAGCGTCTGGGCTGAGAGCGCCCTGGGAAAGGGCTCAACGTTCACCTTCAGAATTCCCAAGGCGCCTATCCGCAGCGACGCAGTTGGAGCCACCGAAACCCCCAGCCGGAGATAGCCTCTCCCAACTCCCAACTCCAGGCGATAGCACGTTTGGTTCGCTCGCGCTCCCTGCACGGTAAGTTGACGCAGAAAAGCTGGTGGAAGGGGCCGACTCAGGGTCGGCCTGATTTTTTTGTCGGAACTCAACAAGGAGTGAAATGAAATGAGCCGCCTCCAAGAACTCGACCCCCCGCTCTGGGAAGCCATCCGGAAGGAGGAGGAGAGGGAAAGGAACACCATTAACTTGATAGCCAGCGAGAATGTCGCGGGCCAGGCCATCCTGGAGGCTCAGGGATGCTTGATGACCAACAAGTACGCGGAGGGCTACCCGGGACACCGATACTACGGCGGCTGCGAATGCGTGGACGTGGCCGAAAGCCTGGCCATCGAGCGGGCCAAGCAGTTGTTCAGCGCAGAACATGCCAATGTCCAGCCCCATAGTGGAAGCCAGGCGAACATGGCCGCCTACATGACCCTACTGAAGCCCGGCGACAAGATACTGGGCATGCGGATAGAACATGGAGGCCACTTGACCCACGGCAGCCCGGTGAACTTCTCCGGCCAGTTGTACGAGCCAGCCTATTACGGCGTGCGCCATCAGGACGAGGTCATAGACTACGATGAGGTCGAGCAGATAGCCCAAAGGGAGAAGCCTAAACTCATCATAGCCGGCGCCAGCGCCTATCCCCGCGTGATAGACTTCCCCCGCTTCGCCGACATAGCCCGCAAGGTGGGAGCGTACTTGATGGTGGATATGGCCCACATCGCCGGTCTCATAGCCGCGGGGATTCACCCCTCCCCGGTGGAACATTCCGATTTCGTCACCAGCACCACCCACAAGACCCTCCGCGGCCCTCGCGCCGGTTTCATCCTCTGCAAGGAAAAATGGGCCAAGCCCCTCGACAAGGCAGTCATGCCCGGCATGCAGGGTGGGCCTTTGATGCATACGATTGCCGCCAAGGCCGTCTGCTTCAAGCAGGCCATGACCGATGGCTTCAAGAACTACCAGAAACAAATAGTGGCCAATGCCGCCGTCCTGGCGCGCGTCCTCCAGGAGGCAGGCCTGAGACTGGTCAGCGGTGGCACCGACAATCACCTGATGCTGGTGGACCTCAGAAGCCGGGGAATCACCGGCAAGGACGCCGAAAAAGCCCTCGGAACCGCCGGCATAACCGTGAACAAGAACCTCATCCCATTTGACGAACAAAAGCCGTGGATCACCAGCGGCGTCCGGATAGGCACTCCCACAGTGACCACCAGGGGAATGAAGACCGCCGACATGGAGAAGATCGGCGACTTCATCCGACGCGCACTCCTCCATGCCGCCGAGGAAAAGGAATTGGCCCGCCTCCGCCGCGAAGTCGAGGAGTTCTGTTCCCGTTTCCCTCTCTACGCGCCCGAATGGGAATCCCTGGAGGAGACGGCCGCCTCCACTTAACCCCGCCGGCCAAATCTTCCACCACCCCCTTCGGCCGCACGGAAAGCAACAGATGGCAATCGCGATACCCATCGCCTCACTGACAGTATCCGCCCTCCTCGTGGTTCTCCTCACGCCCTGGGCGGCAAAGTTGGGAACCCGCATCGGCGCCGTGGCACAGCCCGGCGAGCGCACGGTGCACGAGGGAATAATCCCCCGATTCGGCGGCCTCGCCATCATCGCCGCTGTTCTCCTGGTGGACGTGGCGCTCCTGCTTTCCCACGGAGCCCTCGACAAACAGACCTGGGGCTGGATTCTGGGCGCGCTCCTCGTCTTTGCCCTGGGGGCCGTTGATGATTGCAGAAGCCTTCCAGCCAGACTGAAGCTCCTTGGGCAGATCCTTGCCGCCCTCATTCCCGTCCTCCTGGGGGTCAGGATTCTCTTGCTGAGAAACCCTTTCGGCGGAACCATTGCCCTCAACACCTGGGGCATTCCTTTCACCGTCATCTGGATAGTGGTCCTGACCAATGCCATCAACCTCATTGACGGCCTGGACGGCCTCGCCGCAGGCGTCTGCGCCATTGCCGGTGTCACCATGACCGCCATGGCCCTGGTAAGCACTCCTCCCATGTCCGCCGTCGCCCTTCTTTCCGCCACCTTGGCCGGCGCCAGCCTCGGCTTTCTCTACCATAACTTCAATCCGGCCCGCGTTTTCATGGGAGACAGCGGCGCATATTTCCTGGGATACTCCCTTGCCTGTCTCTCGGTCATGGGCGCCTTGAAGACCCCCGTCGGGATAACGGTGGCAATCCCTCTGCTCCTTTTCGGGCTGCCCATCTTCGACACCTTGTTCGCAGTTGCCCGCCGAATCGTCCGCCTCAAGCCCGTTTTGTCCCATCCCGACAAAGGCCACATTCACCACCGGCTCCTCCGCCTCGGCATGACCCAGAGACAGGCCGTCCTCGCCATCTATAGCGTTACCGGCGCTCTCTGTCTCGTCGCCTTCCTGCTTTATAGGCGCTAGAAAGCAAAATGGAGCCACTCAAGGTAATGGCAGTCATGGGCACCCGCCCCGAGGTCATAAAAATGGCCCCCGTTGCCAGGTCTCTCCAGGCAGGCCCCCATTTTCATCCCGTCATCGTCTCCACAGGCCAGCACCGCCAGATGCTCGACGAGGGCCTGCGGGTTTTCGACCTCCACCCCCACTATGACCTCCGAATCATGCAGCCCGAACAACGTCTCGCCGATACCACCGCAAAGGTGCTGCTCGGAATTGCCGACCTCTGCCGCCGCGAAAAACCCGACCTCCTCCTCGTCCAGGGCGACACTACCACCGTCGTCGCCGCCGCACAGGCCGCCTATTACGAGAAGATCCCAGTCGGCCACGTCGAGGCCGGATTGAGAACCGGAGACAAGTTCAACCCCTTCCCCGAGGAGATGAATCGCCGCCTGGTCGGGGTCTTGGCCGATCTCCACTTCGCCCCGACCCCCTCCGCCAGGGAAGCCTTGTTAGGGGAGGGAACCGCCCCTGACAGGGTTTTTGTCACCGGCAACACCGTGGTGGACTCCCTCCTCTGGGTCGCTGACAGGGCCGATGACCAGGCCAGCCAAGAGGTCAAGGCGCTGATCTCGGATGCCGCGGGAAAGCGTCTCATCGTCTCGGAGTTGCACCGCAGAGAGAATCTGGGGCAGCCCCTGGCCTCGGCTTGTCAGGCGCTCGCCCAGATTGCCCAGCGTCCCGACGTCCACGTGGTCTTCTCCCTGCACCACAACCCACAGGTCAGAAAGACAGTGCGAAAGGAACTCCAGGGCAAGCCCAGCGTCACCCTGCTGGAGCCGCCTGACTACGCCTCCTTCGTGCTCTTGATCAAAAAGTGCCACTTCCTCCTCACCGATTCCGGAGGCATCCAGGAGGAAGCCCCCACCTTTGGCAAGCCCGTCCTGGTCGCCCGCAAGGTGACGGAACGCACCGAAAGCGTCCAGGCAGGCGTTTCCCTGGTGGTGGGGACCGATCAACAGCACGTCTTTGCAGAGATGGAGCGCCTCCTAAACGATGCCGCGCATTATTCCCGCATGGCCTCCGGTGGCAACCCTTATGGCGACGGCAAGGCCAGCGAACGAATCGCCCAGGCCATCCTCTACCACTTCGGCCGCTGCCCTACCCCACCTCAGGACTTCGTCTTTACCCCCGGCCAGTCGGCCCCGAGGAAGGACATGCCATGACAGCCCTCCGTGACATTATCCTCGCCGCAGTCCAGGGCCTGACCGAGTTCCTCCCCGTCAGCAGCAGCGGGCACCTCGTCCTCGTTCCCTATTTCCTGCGCTGGCCGGAGCCCACCCTGGGCTTCGCCGTCGCCCTCCACCTGGGAACCCTTCTCGCAGTCGTAGTCTATTTCTGGCGGGACGTAGTGGCAATCTTTTCAAAGGCTTTCAGAAACCAGCCAGCAAAGGCCCCCACTGAGGCTGCCACGGGCGACGAGGCGATTGGCCGCAGCACTCTCTGGATGATAATCCTCGCCACCCTACCCGCCGCCATAATGGGCGTGGCGTTGGAACACAAAGTCAAGGCCCTCTTCGAGGCCCCCCTCGGCGTCGCCGGCTTCCTCCTCCTTACTGCCGCCCTTCTCATCGTCTCCGAGCGATTCGCCTCGAACAGATGTCCCACCGGCTCTATGCGCTGGTGGCAGGCCCTCCTCATCGGCTTCGCTCAGGGCTGCGCAATTGCCCCGGGCCTTTCCCGCTCCGGCGCCACCATCGCCGCCGGCCTCCTCCTCGGCTTCAAGCGAACCCAGGCCGCAAGATTCGCCTTCCTCCTCAGCATCCCCGCCATTTTAGGGGCGGGAGTTTGGGAACTCCGCAAGGTCGAAGGCTTCTCCCCCCTCTGGCTGCTCGCCATCGCCGTTGCCGCAGTCTTCGGCTACCTCGCCATAAGGTGGGCATTGAGAGCCGTCGCCAAGGCTAAACTGTGGCACTTCGCCCTCTATTGCCTCCTCCTCGCGGCAGTCACCTTCGCCCTCCACTTCCTCCATTACTGATCTTCGTCCGTTTCTTCATCTACCTCAATCTGCGGATGATTGGTCTTGTCTGCTGTGATGTTTGCAAACCCAGCGCGGATATGTTAAGAACCACCTCGAGAACTGCGAGCACCAGCCCGCCTCATGGGCGGCGCAGTCCTGCCAGTGACGGGGCGGCGTGACGAACCTGCGCTCCCGTCCTTCGCGCAGTTTGTAGGGGCGGGACTTATCCCGCCAGCCTTCCTTCAACAGAGAAAACTTACAGGGAGCAAATACATGGAGAACAAGATAACCCTCCCTCCCCTGGCGGGGCTGGAGGTCGGCCTCATCTGGGCCGTTTTGGCATCGGCCGGCATCGGCCTTCTTTACGGTCTTTACCTGGTCTTCAAGGTGTTGCGCCAGGACCCCGGCTCAAAAGAGATGAGGGATGTCTCCGCCGCCATTCAGGAGGGAGCCAGAGCCTATCTCGCCCGTCAGTTCAAAACCATGAGCATCTTCATCCTGGTCATCACAGCCATTCTCTACGTCGCCTACAGGCGCGTTTACACCGCCCCAGGCGAGGAAATGTTGCCCGTCGGGGTTGCGGTGGCCTTCTTAATGGGCAGCATCGCCTCCGCCTCCGCAGGCTACGTCGGAATGAGCCTCGCCGTCAGGGCCAACGTCCGCGTCGCCGCCGCCGCCCTCCGTTCCTTCAAGCAGAGCGTCGAAACCGCTTTCCAGGCCGGCACCATCAGCGGAATGTTCACCGTCGGCCTTGGCTTGCTCGGCGCCACCATCATCTTCCTTATCTTCCAGGAAAAGGCGATGAAAGTCCTGGTGGGGTTTGGATTTGGCGGCTGCCTGGTCGCCCTCTTCATGAGGATCGGAGGAGGCATCTTCACCAAGGCAGCCGACGTCGGCGCCGACCTCGTAGGAAAGGTCGAGGCTGGCATTCCCGAGGATGACCCCAGGAACGCCGCTACCATCGCCGACAACGTCGGCGACAACGTCGGCGACTGCGCCGGCATGGCCGCAGACGTATTCGAAAGTTACGAGGTTACCCTCGTCGCCGCCATCATCTTGGCGGCCGCCGCCATGCTCGACGACAGTTTCAGAACCGAATACGGCGGAGCCTTCGCCGTCAAACTCATCGTTTTTCCCCTTCTGGTTAGGGCCTGCGGCGTCTTCGCCTCCATAATCGGGACTTGGACCGTCCGGGTCAAGGACGAGGCCGTCGGTGACCCCATGCGTCCCATAAACTTCGGATTCTGGGTCTCCGCCCTCGTGGCATCCGTCGGCTTCGGCGTAGTTAACTATTTCTATTTGCGCCCCCACGGAACTCCCGACTTCAGATTCTTCCTCGCCACCTTCATGGGAATCATCCTGGCCCTCGTCATCGGACAACTAACCTACTACTTCACTCACACCGACAAACCGCCCGTCACTGAGATCGCCCACTCTTCCCGCACCGGAGCCGCCACCATGCTCCTCCAGGGCTTCGCCAGCGGCCTCGAGAGCAGCGTCTGGGCCATACTCGCCATCGCCGCCACCATTGGCGCCTCCATGCTCATCTTCCAGGGGACCCCAGCCCTCATTCCTTACGGCATCGCCCTTTCCGGGCTTGGCCTCCTCACCACCACCGGCTACATCCTCGCCATGGATACCTATGGCCCTATCTCCGATAACGCCAACGGCATCTTCGAGATGTCCGGAACCTACCGCGGCGAAGGCAGCCGGGCTGGGATGATCGTCGCCAAACTCGACGCCGTCGGCAACGTCACCAAGGCTTTGACAAAAGGCTTCGCCATCGCCACCGCCGTCCTCGCCGCAATTTCCCTGTTCAGGAGCTTCATTGACGAAACTGGCCTCCACGCCACCGGAATCCAGATAAACTCCGCCGCCGTCTTCATCGGCTTGCTCATCGGTGGCGCCGTCCCCTTCCTCTTCAGTTCCATGGCCATCAGGGCGGTCGGCAGGGCTGCCTTCCTCGTCGTCGAGGAGGTTAGGCGCCAGTTCCGCGAGATTCCCGGCATTATGGAGGGCAGGAACAAGCCCGAATACGCCCGTTGCGTCGAGATTAGCACCGCCGCAGCGCAAAAGGAACTCATAGGCCCAGGAATACTCGCCGTCTGCACCCCCATCCTAGTGGCCCTCACTTTCGGCAAAGACGGCGCGGCCGCTCTCGGCGGATACCTCGCCGGCGCCATCCTGACCGGCCAACTCCTCGCGGTCTTCATGGCCAACGCCGGCGGTGCCTGGGATAACGCCAAGAAGAAGATCGAGGCTGGTCTCTTCGGCGGCAAGGGCACCGAATTCCACAAGGCGGCCATCATCGGCGACACCGTCGGCGACCCCTTCAAAGATACCGCCGGCCCTGCCCTCAACCCTTTGATCAAGGTCATGAACCTGGTGGGCATCCTGATTGCGCCCGCAGTCGCACCCGCCATCGTCCAGCAACGCGGCACCGGCCCAATGACTATCATCTTCATCGTCGTCTTGCTCGCCGCCCTCGTGTTCGCGGTCTCCTTCAGCAAGCGCGGCTCCATCGTGTCCGAGAAAGACGAGAAGGAACTCAGGGACCGGATGAAGTCAGAGCAGCAAGGTTAGCCGTATCGCCCTGCCCTCTCACTTCTGAACGAGACTCTCCAGGTTCCGGGCTGGGAGTAGGCTTCTGTGATTTGGGGACAGACTGCTAATTACCAGATAGCCGCATACCGCAACACTATCGAGCCGCGCGATAATCAGTGGTCTGTCCCCAAGCTACTCGGATGAACTAACCTTGCGGCCCATCCATTACAGGGTTAAAAAGTGGAGAACACTGCCAAAATCCTGCTAGACCTCTTCCTCATCTTCGCCGCTGCGAAGGTAGCCGGGGAGATCTTCAACCGCTTGAAACAGCCCGTGGTCGTCGGCGAGATCCTCGCCGGCATGCTGATCGGCCCCTCCTTGCTCGGCTGGATAGGACATTCATCATTCCTGGACATATTCGCCGAACTGGGAGTCATCTTCCTCCTCTTCACGGTCGGCCTCCAGACCGATCTGACTGAGATGGTTCGGGTTGGCAAGCACGCCCTGGCTGTGGCCGTGGGCGGGGTCACCCTCCCCTTTATCCTCGGATATGCCTTAATGGCCGCCCTGAACAGGCCGCTGGTGGAGAGCCTCTTCGTCGCTACGGCCCTCGTGGCAACCAGCGTCGGCATCACCGCCCGAGTCCTCGCCGACCTCGGCAAGCTGCAGACCCGCGCGGCCAGGGTAATCCTCGGCGCAGCGGTGGTGGACGACATCCTCGGCATGATCGTGCTCGCCGTGGTCATCGGCATCAGCCGAGGCAAGTTCTCTCTCCTGAGCACCCTCCTGGTGGCAATTGAGGCCATTGCCTTTACCGCCTTCGTGGTGGTGCTGGGAAGGAAGGCGATTGGAACTTTTTCGCACAAGATCCCCAAACTTCACATGCCCCAGCCCGCTTTTGCCCTCGGCCTTGCCTTGTGTTTGGGACTTTCTGCGGCCGCAAGTTATATCGGGTTGGCTGCCATCATCGGCGCATTTCTCGCCGGTTTGGTCCTCGCCGAGGCCACCGAGGCAACTCGCCTGCGCCAAAATATGGAGCCGATCTACGAATTCCTCGTGCCTATCTTCTTCGTCATCACGGGCAGCCGAATGGACCTTCCCAAGCTCTTCACCCCGCCGATCATCTCCCTCACTCTCTTGGTAGTATTGGTGGCGGTCATCGGAAAGTTCCTCGGCTGCGGAGCGGCCGCCTTCCGCCTCGGAAGGCACGATGCCACCGCTGTCGGCGTCGGCATGATCCCTCGGGGAGAGGTGGGAATAGTCGTTGGCATGGTCGGCCTCTCCAGGGGTCTCATCTCGGGGGACTTGTTCTCTGTGGTAATATCCATGTCTATCCTGACCACCCTGATGACCCCGCCCCTCCTCCGCCTCCTCCTCGCTCGACGCCCCCTTGTGGTATAATCAGGCCGCCATCATTTTCACAGAGACACAGGAGGGACGATGAGAAAACTGACACATCTGCTCCTCGCTGCCGCCTTCCTACTGGTGGCCGGATACGGCTCCGCCCGGGCGGATGAAGGATGGGTCATCAAGTCCTTTAAATCCTCTGTCACTGTCAACCCCGACGCGAAGATAGCCGTCGTCGAAACCATCAAGGCGGACTTCCAATCCGCCCACCACGGCATATTCCGCGACATCCCCATCAAATATAGGGGAAGATATCGCGAGCGCTTCAATTTCAGGCTTAGCGTCCGTTCTGTGACGGATGAAAACGAAGTCGCTTACAAGCGCAAGGTCACCCGGCCCGGCCGCAACATCCGCATCAAGATCGGCGACCCTGACGTGACGCTGACCGGAGAACACACCTACGTCATCTCCTACGACGTCATCAGGGCAATCGGCTTTCTGAAAGACGTAGACGAAATCTATTGGAATGCCACTGGCACCGAATGGCCCGTCCCCATAGAAAAAGCCGAAGCCGTTGTTACCCTGCCCAAGCCAATGGATCAGGCAAGTCTCCGGGTGGCCCTCTATACCGGCCCATTTGGGTCAACCGAGAAGGACGGGCGCTGGTGGTTCGAACCGCCGGATAAGGTTCACTTCGTCTCCAATCACTCCTTCGGTGTTGAGGAAGGGCTTACCATCGGTGTAGGATGGCCCAAGGGCATCGTGGCCAGGCCCTCCGCCGCCCTCAGGGCGCAATGGCTCTTCACCGATAACATGCCCTTCCTCCTACCGCTCTTCGCCTGGGTCTTGGCCATCTGGATGGTCGTCACCCGCGGCAGAGATCCCGAGGGAAGGGGCACCATCGTTCCCCAATACCAGCCGCCGGAGAACATGAGTCCGGCGGAAGTCGGCACCCTGGTGGACGAGAAAATGCAGATCAAGGACCTCTCCGCCATGATAGTTGACCTGGCAGTAAGGGGATACTTGCAGATCATCGAAGAGCCAAAGCAGTTCCTGACTTTCCGCAAGAAGTATTCCCTCGCCCTCAAAAGGCCCGACTATAGCGATGATGCCAACCTCAAAGACTTCGAAAAGAAGATCCTCTCCGCCCTTTTCCGCGCCGGGAGCAAGGAGAAGGTTGGCCTTGACCACCTTCCCAGCGACTTCGCCTCCAAGGCCCAAGAGGCGAGGAGACAGGTCTACCAGGCCCTGGTCATAGCCCGCCACTTCGACAGCAACCCGCAAACCGTCAGGATCCACTATCTCGTCGGCGGAGCCATCGCCCTTGTCGCCGGTTTCGTCCTCGCCGTAACCACCGAAAGCATCGCCTGGGGGGCCGCTTTGGGTGGGGCCGGCCTCCCCTGGCTGGCGCTTTCCTGGCTCATGCCCCGTCGAACCACAAAGGGTGTCCTCGCCCGCGAGCAGATTCTCGGTTTCAAGGACTACCTCGCCACCGCGGAGAAAGACCGCATGCGCTTCTACGAACAAGAGAAAATCTTCGACAAATATCTCCCCTTCGCCATGGCCCTCGGTGTCGCCCATCTCTGGGCCAAGGCCTTTGAGGGCATCCTCAAGGAGCCTCGCGACTGGTACCAGGGCAGTTCGCTCGGAGGTTCCTTCCCCGGCTTCTCCGCAACCGATTTCGCCAGCGGCCTTTCATCCTCATTCAGCAGTGCGATGAGCGCCGCCTCCGGCGGCTCCGGAAGCGGGGGAGGAGGATTCTCCGGCGGTGGAGGAGGGGGAGGAGGAGGAGGAGGATGGTAAAAACAACTTTCTACTGCGTCCTTTGCTTTCTGGCATCACTGCTGACAGCTGCCGCCCCTGCCATCGGCGACA
>Ga0315294_10001136_pt1 | contig 28582 bp, 27 predicted proteins | sample YL17G13_40_MG_FD_203626 | JGI IMG/M metagenome (GOLD analysis project Ga0315294, IMG submission 203626) | Sediment microbial communities from Yellowstone Lake, YNP, Wyoming, USA - YL17G13_40 | ecosystem: Environmental > Aquatic > Freshwater > Lake > Sediment | place: USA: Wyoming | collected... | reverse complement strand
CGAGATTTTGCCCGCCTTCGCCCGCTGCGTGCGTATCACACGCGACCAAAAACAAACATTCAGGGTTTACTCGAAGAGCTTTACCGAGAAACAAGAAGAAGCCTTGTTCAAAGCACTGGAAAAAGCTAAAAAAACAACCCGTGCCACTGGTTCGGTGGATGATTTCCTTCAAGCTTTCGTACCGATGATCCCTGCGGTCAACGAGTTTTTTGATAAGGTACTGGTTATGGCAGAAGGGAAGGTGTTGAGAGAAAACCGGTTAGGATTGTTGCAGAGACTTACCGCGTTATCTACTGGCGTGGCGGATATGTCCAAACTTGAGGGGTTCTAGAGTAAACCTCCCGAAGGTTCAAAACCTTCGGGAGGTTGCTTTATCGGCCATACTTTTCCAGGGATTCCTCTGTCCCCATCCAAAACTCCGTCCGCTGCAAATTCCACATCTGCCTGTGCCGCACGCTGGTCGGGTTGAAGGTCCACATCAGCCACTAGGTGTAGAAGTTCTCCCAGAATTCGCCAAACTCTCCGAGCGGGCGGTAATAAGGGAACAAGGCGAAGCCCAGGTGGTCCAGCATGGCCTTGCCGCCGTCCACCCCGATGAGGGTGACATGGGCGGTGATGCCTCCCACAGCCTGAACATCCTGCAATGCAGGCGTGTACTGGATGTGCCGCGCCACCAGCCGCAGGGAGTGGATCATCCGGCGGCGGGTGTCTAATGCCCAGCCCAGGTCGGGGCCAGCCTCGGGAATGAGCGGGGCGCGCTCGTTCCACATGTGCAGCATCAGCACTCTGGCCTCGCGCGGAATCGCGCCAACCGGCAGTGCAATCTCGTGCGGCGCTTCCCAGACCTGGATGCGCATGAGGCACTGCGGGTCGTCCGTGAAGACCTGCACGCGCAGCTGACGGCTCAGCCAGCGGTCGAAGCGGCGGATGATGTGGCGGAGGGGATGCGTCATTTCCCCATTATAGGCCGAATGGGATCGTTGACAACGAGCCAGGATCCATTTTCTCTCCGAAAACGGGTTCTTAGGCTACACAACTTGCGCCCTCCTCTTTCCGCGTCTATAATTCAATCACGCCTCAGACCTGACAGGTTTTCTATGCCAACAGGCGGCATGTCAGGCCAATGCGCTTTGCCCGAAAATGCCTGAATCGAGCCATGAAACCTGTCCGGTCTGCTGAAAATGTCCCAAATAGACGAAATCAAATCCCGCATTGACATCATTGACCTGATCTCCGAGACGGTCAAGCTGCGCCGCGCCGGTAAGAACTATTCGGGCCTGTGTCCCTTCCACACCGAGAAGACGCCCTCGTTCATCGTCTCGCCCGATCGGCAGACCTGGCGCTGCTTTGGCCAGTGCAGCGAGGGCGGCGACGTCATCTCCTTCGTGATGAAAAAAGAAGGCTGGGATTTCGGCGAAGCGCTGCGTTCCCTGGCCGAGCGGGCCGGGGTCAAACTGGAACCCTACAAAGCCCAGAAGCCGGAAGAAAAAGAAGAGCACGAACGTCTGCGCGGCTTGCTGGAGGAGGCGGTGACTTTCTACCGCCACCAACTGGTCAGCACGACCGCCGGAAAGCTGGCCCTCGACTACCTGCACGAGGAGCGCCGTCTGAGCGACGCAACCCTCGAGACCTTTGGCCTGGGCTACGCGCCCGATTCTTGGGATGCGGCGCTCAAGCATTTCACCGCCAAAGGCTACAGCGGGCATGAACTTCTCGATGTCGGCCTCGCCTCCCAGCGTTCTGCCGACGCCGACACCCGACACCCGTCACCCGACACTCGCCTCTTTGACAGATTCCGCAACCGCATCATGATCCCCATCCGCGACGAGAACGGCAGGATGGCCGGCTTCGGGGCGCGCATCCTCGACCCGAATGACGTGCCAAAATTCCTCAACTCGCCGGATACGGTTCTCTTCAGCAAGAGCCGCCTGCTCTACGGCCTGGATCGGGCACGCAAGCCCATCCGCGCGGCTGACCAGGCGGTCATCGTCGAAGGCTACATGGACGTGATTGCCCTGCACCAGGCTGGCTTCGAGAACGTCATCTCGCCGATGGGCACCGCGCTGACCGAAGACCAGTTGCGCCTGCTCAAGCGTTTCAGCCGCCGCATCGTGCTGGCCCTCGACCCGGACGCCGCCGGTCAGGCCGCCGTGCTGCGCGGACTGAATGCCGCCCGCCAGTCGCTCGACCGCGAAGGCGAGATCAGCTTCGACGCGCGCGGCTTGCTGCGGCACGAGTCGCGCCTGAAAGCTGACCTGGGCGTGGCAACCATGCCCGACGAACTCGACCCGGACGAGATCGTCCAGCGCGACCCGCAGCAGTGGAAAGGGCTGATCGAAAACGCCCAGCCCGTCGTCGTCCACGTGATGGAGACGCTGGCCACCGGGCGCGACCTGGAGAACGCCAGGGTCAAATCCGAAATTGCCGCCCAGGTGTTACCACTGATCGAGGACTTACCCGACTCGGTCGAGCGCGATGCCTACCGTCAGCGGCTGGCGCGCTTCTTACGGGTGGACGAACGCGCCTTGATGGGGCGTCAGGTGACAGGTCCGAGAGCGAGGCGGCCCAGGCTGAGCGCCGAGACCCTGACCCAGGCGCAGGCTGCCGTGACTACGAATATCGTCGCCGGGACAACGAATTCGCCGTCTCACCGGATTGAGGTTCATATCCTGGGCATCCTGCTGCGCCGTCCCGGCCTGCTCTACCGTCTCGACCGCGACTTGCAGGAATCCGCCCTGAGCCGTCTCTCGCCGGAAGATTTCGAGTATACTGACCACCAAGTGCTCTTCCGTCTGGTGCGTCAGTCGCTCGAACAGGACGCCGACGACGCAGACCAGTACTTGCATCAGAACCTGCCGCCTACGCTGGCCGACCTAACCGACGAACTGCTGGCGAAGTCGGCGACAACGAATTCGTTGTCACTCGACCCGGTGGACGACCGCCTGCTGGAGGACCTTTTCCGGGGCGTCATCAAAATCCGCCGCCTCGGGCTGGACGAGAACATCAACCAACTGCGCTTTTTGCAGGAGGATGCCCAAAAGGAAGGCGATCTGCGCGCGGCCTCTTATCTGGAAATGGTGTCACATTACCGGCGTTCACGCAATGCCCTGGATCAGGCCAGCCTGAAGCTGAGCGAGCGCCGCCAGGAGTGATCCATGGTCGCGCAGTCGGCGACCACTATGGTAGCCGCTTTCAGGCTACCACTATGCCCCGTAAGGGTAGTATGCCTCGCAAAACGAAACCCAAGCCTCGCATCCCACGCCGCCCGCCAGGCGGCTCGCTACCTGAACCAGAAGCCAGGTCTGGCAGGCCGGCTGATTCCATGACTGAAACCAGACCGGTCGAAGCGGACCTGGACGAGGAGGCGGAGCAGGAGGAAGAGGCCGATCTGGAGGTGGGCGAACTCCTCCCCAACGGCGAGGAAGTCAGCGATCTGAATGTCGAAGAACCGCTCGATCTGAGCATACCGGCGCTGGCCGTTGAGCTTTCCGAAGACCCGGTGCGCCTGTACCTGCGCGAGATCGGCCAGGTGAAGCTGCTGGACGCGGATAGTGAGTTCCGGCTGGCGACGATGATCGAAGCCCGCCGCCTGATCCTGACACTTGGCCGCCGCCGCTCAACCGGACGCCGCGCCGAATCCCACGATGTGATGATCTACCACGGTGTGCTGGGCGAGCTGCGCACCGCCTGGGGGCGTATGCAGGAGGACGCCCGGCGCTTAGGCACCAGCCTGCCCGACTCGGCCCTGATGCTGGCCGAAGCCCAGATGCTCCACCAGACATGGGGGACCGAAACCCCATCCTACCTGCGCGCTTACCTGGAGAGCGAGATGTGGGGCAAGGACCCCTTGTGGGACAGCCTGGTCGGCCATACTTTCAACGTTTACCTGTCTTTCTATACTTTGCCGGAGGGATTCAGCCAGTGGCTGTTCAACCACCTGCACAGCCATAATGCCTTACCCGCCCAGCGCACACTGTACCGCAACTTGCCCGATGAAGCCGGGCTTAAGCTGGAAATCGAAAACATCCGCCTGCGCGCGGACGAGGCCAGCGCGGCCATCATCCGCGCGAACCTGCGGCTGGTAGTCAGCGTGGCCAAGCGTTATATGGGGCGTGGCATCTCGTTCCTCGATCTGATCCAGGAGGGCAACCTGGGCCTGCTGCGGGCGGTCAACAAGTTCGACCCGCGCCGGGGCTACAAATTCAGCACCTACGCCACCTGGTGGATCCGCCAGTCCATCAACCGCGCGATTGCCGAACAAGCCCGCACCATCCGCATCCCGGTGCATTTATTCGAATCCATCACCCGCATCCTGCGCATCCAGCGCGCCCTGACCCAGCAATTGGGCCGCGAGCCGACCAACGAGGAATTGGCCCTGGAGGTTGGTTACCTCCCTCCAGCGGATGTGCAGGCTATTTTGCGTTCCAAAGCTGAGGAGATGCCGCTCGATCCGGTCGTCCAGCGTCATTGGGATCTTGCTACTCTGAAAATAGACCGCGTCCTGCGCTCGTCGGAGGAACCGGTCTCGCTGGAAGGGCCGGTGGGGGACGAGGATTCCAGTCAATTGGGCGATTTCATCGAAGATGTGGACGCATTAGAGCCGCTGGACGCCGCCTCGCGCGAGATGCTGCGCGAGCAAGTCCAACACGCTTTGGCGGCGCTCTCCGAACGTGAACGCCAGGTGCTGGAGCTGCGCTTCGGCCTAGTGGATGGTAAAGACCACACGCTGGAGGAGGTCAGCCGCTACTTCAACGTGACGCGCGAACGCATCCGCCAGATCGAGGCCAAGGCGTTGCGCAAGCTGCGGCATCCAACCCGCAGCCGGCATTTGAGGGATTATTTGGGGTAATTGCTCATTGTGAAAATTCACGCCCAAAGTATCTTATGATATACTTTCGTGCCAAAGCGTTTGCTAGAGCCTCTCAAGAGGAGAACCTATGCTGCTCGAATATGCTGCGATTGCCGCTTTTATCATTGTCACTGCCGCCATCGGGTTCATCGCCATCGGGCTGGGTATGTTGTTCGGCCCGAAACGCCCGACCGACCGCAAGGCGATGCCGTATGAATCCGGCATGAACCCCATCGGTCCCGGCACGCGGCGGATGCCGGTGCGCTTCTACCTCGTCGCCGTGCTATTCATCCTGTTCGACATCGAAGTGGTTTTTTTCCTTCCCTGGGCGATTGTTTTCCGCCAGTTGGGGCTTTTTGGCCTGGTCGAAATGCTCATCTTTATCTTTGTTTTATTGGTTGGCTATGTTTATGCCTGGAAGAGGGGGGCATTGGAATGGGAGTAGAGCAGAAACTTGGCAACATGGGGGTTGTCACCACCACACTGGAGCAGGCGGTCAACTGGAGTCGCACTAATGCCATGTGGCCGATGCTCTTCGGACTGGCTTGCTGTGCAATCGAGATGATGGCTGCGCAGGCGTCCCATTACGACATGAGTCGCTTCGGGATGGAGTTGATGCGCCCCTCGCCGCGCCAATCGGACCTGATGATCGTCGCCGGGCGCGTCTCACGCAAGATGGCGCCCGTACTGCGCCGCCTGTACGACCAGATGCCCGAACCCAAGTGGGTCATTTCGATGGGCGACTGCGCTTCGTGCGGCGGCGTTTTCAACAACTATGCCATTATGCAGGGGGTGGACGAAGTGGTGCCGGTGGATGTCTACGTGGCTGGTTGCCCGCCCCGCCCCGAGGCGCTCATACACGGCATCGTCACGCTCCATGAAAAAGTGCGCGGCATGAAGTTCGCCGAAGTGAAATAATCTCAACACAAAGGACACGAAGGAGCACGAAGGATTCGATAAATCCACAAAGAATTCGTGTCCATTCGTGACATTCGATGCTAAGAGCATCTATGGAAAAGAAACTGCAAATCATCGTCCAGAAACTGGAAAAAGAATTCGGCGCAATCGCCAGCGAAACTCGCGGCGAGGTAAGCCTGTTCGTTCTGGCGGAGAGAATCATCGCGGTCTGCCAGCAGGTTCAGGGTCAAGGCTTTGAGCTGCTTTCCGCTATGACAGCAGTGGATTATTGGCCCCAGGAAAATCCACGCTTCCACGTCGTCTACGAGTTCACCTCGGTCTCCAAGAACCTGCGCCTGGAAATCCGCGTCCCTGTGCCGGGTCTAAACCCATCCCTGCCGACCGTTTCCGGCATCTACCGCAATGCCAACTGGCGCGAGCGCGAGCTGTGGGACATGTTCGGCATCCGCTTCGAGGGCCATCCCGACCTGCGCCGTATATTGATGCCCGCCGACTGGGAAGGCCATCCGCTGCGTAAAGATTATCCGCTCGGCTACGAGGAGCCACAATTCACCTTCAATTCTGAAGAGATTGACCTGCGCAAGCCATACGCGAAAGAATAACATAGAGCAGGGCTTGCGAAGTGTCCGAAAGGCGCCCTGCCCAGGGCGACCACACCGTTCGTGCCGCCCGGGCCTGGCTGCCAGGACAGGCGAACACCAGCGATACGCCGGTACGAGACGGTAAGGGTTGCCCCTACGATGAGGCATTATGACCGATCTGCAAGAAGTAATCATTGGCGACCTGAAGCACCTGGTCTCCGAGCGCGCCATCCAGGGGGAGAACGTGCTGCTGAACATGGGGCCGCAGCACCCCTCTACCCATGGCGTGCTCCGTCTGCTGCTTGAGCTGGATGGCGAGATCGTTGTCAACTGTATCCCGGATATCGGCTTCCTGCATACCGGCATCGAGAAGAACATGGAGGCCAAGACCTACCAGAAGGCCGAGGTGATGACCGACCGCCTGGATTACCTGAACACGGTCGGCAACACCCTGGCTTATTCGCTGGCAGTGGAAAAATTGGTTGACCTGGATGTGCCGCTACGCGCTCAGGTCATCCGCGTCATCCTGGCCGAATTGCAGCGCATCGCCTCGCACCTAATCTGGCTGGGCACGGCGGCCCTCGACGTGGCGGCCATGTCCACCTTCCTGTACTGCTTCCGCGAGCGGGAGAGCATCCTCGACATCTTCGAGATGTGTTCCGGCCAGCGCATGATGACCACCTACATCCGCCCCGGCGGGTTATGGCGGGACGTGCCTGTCGAATTCGTGAACGCCGTCCGCGACTTCATCAAGATACTCCCTAAGCGGATTGACCAGTACGAGGCGCTCCTGACCCGTAACCCGCTCTTCCTGGACCGGACGCTGGGCATTGGCAAAATTACCACGGAGGATGCTCTAAACTTAGGCGTGACCGGTCCCGGCCTGCGTGCGACCGGCCTGGCGTGGGATCTGCGTAAGGCGCGGCCCTACTCCGGATACGAGCAATACGAGTTCCAGATCCCGACCCGCCCCGAAGGCGACGTGTACGCGCGCTACCTGGTACGCGTCCGGGAGATGCGCGAGGCGCTCAAGATCGTCGAACAAGCGCTGGACAAGCTACCGTTGGGGCCGGTGCGCAGCAACAATTACAAGTTAGTCCCGCCGCCGCGCTCGGAGATCGGCGTCAGCATGGAGGCGCTCATCCACCACTTCAAACTGTGGACGGAGGGCTTCAATGCGCCGAAAGGCTCGGTGTATTCGGCAGTCGAATCGCCGCGCGGCGAACTGGGCGTCTATTTGGAGTCGGATGGAGGCCCAAAGCCGTACCGTGTCCACTGGCGCACGCCGTCGTTCGATAACTTGCAAGCGATGCCGTTGATGAGCAAGGGCGTGTTGGTTGCCGACCTGGTGGCCATCATCGGCTCGGTGGATATTGTGCTGGGAGATGTGGATAGATGAGTGCCACGTGCCACAGTGTCATGTGCTGAGTGTGAGGTTTTATGCTTGCCGATAAATACCCTGAGGAAGTGAAGAAAATTCTGGCAAAGTACCCGCCGGAGCAGAAACGCTCGGCGGTCATGCCGCTGCTGTATTTGGTGCAGCGAGACGGCTATGTTACGAAAGAGGCGATGGTGGAAATCGCTGAAATGCTCGAAATCACCACCACCGAGGTGACCTCGATTATCGGCTTCTACACGCTTTTCCACGACGAGAAGGCCGGCAAGTACCGGATGCAGGTCTGCACCGACCTGCCCTGCGCCCTGCGCAGCGCGGACGAGTTCCTCGAGGAGCTGTGCGGCAACCTCGGCATCCAGGTCGGCGAAACCACCTCTGACGGCCTGGTGACGGTCGAGGCAGTAATGTGCCTGGCAGGGTGCGACAAGGCCCCGATGTTCCAGCTTCAATCTGCGGATGGTATTGAATATCACGAAAATATGAGCGTGGATAAGACGATGGAGTTGGTGGAGGCGCTGAGGAAGGCAAGAGCGTAGCTGGTAGTGTGTCGTTGCGAGGAGGGTCGAGTAGGCGTGCTCTTCCGCCGTACCGAGATCCGACGAAGCAATCCCCGACTCGCGAGGAGATTGCTTCGCCGCCTAAGAGCGGCGGCTCGCAACGACACTGAGGAAATGAATGGACTCATGAGACAACTATGACCGAATATTTTCTTCTGCGTCATCGTGAAATCCCAGACATTGGCAAGATAGATGTCTACCGTAAAAATGGCGGCTTCGAGGCCTTCGAGAAAGCCGTGACCAAGATGAAACCCACCGAAGTGACCGAGGCGGTTAAGGCATCCGGGCTGCGCGGGCGCGGCGGCGCGGGCTTCCCGACCGGCGTCAAGTGGTCGTTCATCCCCAATAATCTCTGGCCGCATTACGTGGTTGCCAACGCAGATGAATCCGAGCCAGGCACGTTCAAGGACCGCGAAATCATGGAGCACAATCCCTTCCAGTTTTTGGAAGGTGTGGCCATCGCGGCGTACGCCGTCGGCGCGCACGCGGCTTATGTTTACTTGCGCGGCGAGTTCTGGCCGGTGGCGGTTGAGCTGGACAAGCACATCGAGGAAATGGAAAAAGCTGGTTTCCTGGGCGAGGCACTCTTCGGGACGGATTATTCCCTGCGCATCCACACCCACCTCGGCGCGGGGGCGTACATCTGCGGCGAAGAGACCGCCCTGCTCGAATCGATGGAAGGCAGCCGCGGGCAACCGCGCATCCGCCCGCCCTTCCCGGCGGTTTACGGCCTATACGGCAAACCGACCGTGGTCAACAACGTCGAGACGCTGGCCAACGTGCCGCTCATCATCGAGAAGGGTGCGGAGTGGTACAAGTCGCTGGGCACGGCGGACAGCGCCGGGGTCAAGATATTCTCGCTCTCCGGGCGCGTCAACAAGCCGGGCAACTACGAACTGCCCTTCGGCACCACCTTCCGCGAACTGATTTACAAATACGGCGGCGGCGTGATTGACGACCGCCCGGTCAAAGCCATCATGCCGGCCGGCGCGTCGTCATCGTTCATCGTCGCCGATGACAAGGCGCTGGATACGCCGATGGACTATGCCTCCGTACGGGCGCTCGGCGCGGACCTCGGCTCCGCATCTGTCATCGTATTGGATGACTCCGTTTCGATTGACTGGGTCATCAAAAAGACCATCCACTTCTTTAAGCACGAATCCTGTGGTAAGTGCACGCCCTGCCGCGAGGGCTGCTACTGGATGCTGCACCTTATCGAGCGGATCGAGCATGGCGAGAAGACGAAGGAGAATGTGGAACTGCTGCACACTGTCGCCAAACAGATGCAGAACAAGTGCTTGTGTCCGCTGGGAGAGTTTTCCACGATGGCGGTGGTGACGGGTATCGAGCTGTTTCCGCAGGATTTTTCCGTAAAACGTAATACGTAAAACGTAATCCCCCTCATTCCTTCCCCCTCTCCCAATGGGAGAGGGGGAAGGAGTGAGGGGGATGGAGCGATTATGACGAAACAAGTCACACTGAACATAGACGGCCAGCAAGTCACTGTGCCAGAAGGTACGCTGATCGTCAACTCGGCTAAGAATATTGGCGTGGATATCCCGGTCTTCTGCTATCACCCGAAGATGGAGCCGGTCGGCATGTGCCGCCAGTGCCTCGTGGAGGTTGGCCGCCCGGTCGTGGAGCGTGCCACAGGCCGGGTTGTGATGGAAGGTGGTAAACCAAAAATTCAGTTTGGGGCGAAACTCGAAACTGCCTGTACCACGCCAGTCTCCGAAGGTATGGTGGTGTTGACCCAGTCCGAGAAGGCCGAGGCCTCGCAGAAGGAAATCCTCGAGTTCTTGCTGACATCCCACCCGCTAGACTGCCCGGTGTGTGACAAGGGCGGCGAGTGTCCGCTGCAAAACCTGACCCTGGCGCACGCTTCGCCGCAGAGCCGCTTCCTGTACGACGAAAAGCAGCACGCGGCTAAACACGTCCCGCTGGGCGAACTCATCTGGCTGGATCGCGAGCGCTGCATCCAATGCGCCCGCTGCATCCGTTTCCAGGATGAGATCGCGGGCGAGCCAATGCTAGCTTTCTATAATCGCGGCCGCGCGACTGACGTCATCACCAATTCCGAGCCGGGCTTTGACTCGATCTTCTCCGGCAATACCACTGATATCTGTCCGGTCGGCGCGCTGACCACTGCGGACTTTCGTTTCGGCGCTCGCACGTGGGAGATGAAGGCGGCTGCATCCATCTGTGCACAGTGCCCGGTGGGTTGCAACCTCACCTTCGATACTCGGCGTGAGGCGAAATCAGGCGGCAAGGTCGTCATTAAACGCGCCCTGCCGCGCCAAAACGAACAGGTCAACGAGATCTGGATTTGCGATAAAGGCCGCTTCGTAAATCACTTCACCGAGAGCGAAGACCGGTTGGCGAGGCCACTGGTCAAGAAAAACGGCAAACTGGGAATGGCTTCTTGGAAAGAGGCGGTTGAAGAAACGAGTAAGAAGTTACAAAGTAAGAAGGGAGAAGTTGTTGTATTGGCGGGTGGACGCTTGAGCAACGAGGATTTGTTCAACCTGAAGCAACTGGCCGACGGACTTAGCGCGGAAGCCCTTCTTTACACTCACATGGATGGCGGCGAGTACACTACGGCTTATGGTGTCTCCGCCGGGATGAACTTCGCTGAGATGGGCAAGGGTAGTTCTATTCTTGTGATTGCATCTGATTTGTACAACGAGGCTCCTATCTGGTATCTGCGCCTCAAGCTGGCTGTAAAGCGCGGCGTGACCTTGATCGTGGCGGGCGCGCGTGAAACGAAGTTGGAGCGTTATGCGAGATTCGTGATTCGTTATTCGTACGGGGATGAGATTGGGACTGTCAGTGAATTGACGAAGAAAGCCAATATCGGCGAGACGATTAGCGGCGCGGAAAATCTGGTTGTGCTGTACGGCTCGGATGGCCTGGGGCTGGATGGCTCATCTGCGCTGGCCGCGGTTTGCGCGGAGCTGGTTAAAGATCGCGTTGGCAAGCTGAACAATGGTCTCATCGGCGTCTGGCCGAGGGCCAACGACCAGGGCGCCTGGGAGCTTGGCTTCCATCCGGCTGATGATTTGGCGAAAGCGTTGAAAGGCAAGGCTGTTTACGTTGTGGCGGCGGACCCGGCTGGCGACGCCCCGGCCCTGGCAGCCGCGTTGAAAGAAGCAAAGTTTGTCATCGTCCAGGAACTCTTCCTAACTGAAACCGCGAAACTCGCTGATGTGGTTCTCCCTACCCAGGCTTACACCGAACGGGACGGTTCGTTCACTTCCGGTGAGCGCCGCGTGCAGCGTTTCTACCCGGCGGTTCCAGCACGCGGGCAGACAAAAGCTGATTTTGCCATCACGGCTGAGATCGGCAAGGAATTTGGCATCGAACTGGAAGGTCGTTCAGCTTCGATGGTGATGGATAAGATCGCTGCCTCCATCCCGGCCTTTGCAGGTATCTCTTATGGCAAGCTGGCCGAGGTGAGCGAGCAATGGCCTCTTGTCAGGCGCGGCGACCTGTACTATGGCGGGACGGCTTTTGAGAACAAGCAGGGGTTGGGGGTGACCCTGGACCTTACCCCCGGCTCCTCTCCCAAAGAGAGATGGGAGCACAAGCCTCTCCGCCCAGACGAAGGCCACTGGCTGGCGGTGCCTGTCACGCGGCTGTATGATTTGGGTGTGACAGTCGCCACGTCTGAATTGCTGAAAGCGCGCATCGGCGAGGCGTACCTTGTCCTGCACCCTGAGGCAGCGAAGAAGCTGGATGTGGCGGCGGGCGGACGGGTCGAGGTCAACGGCAGCAGGCTGGAGGTCCGGCTGGATGCGACGATTTCGGCGGGCGTTGCTCTCATCCCGCGCAGCATGGGCGTCCCTATCACGGAGCCGGTAATTGTTAAGTTGAAGAAGACTTAAATTACGCTTTACGTTTTGCGGTTTACGTAACCCGTAATAGAGTAAAACGTAAGGAAGGTGCGAATGACTCTTGCTCTGGTTATTGAGTGGCTTATCAAAGGATTGGTGCTGGTGCTCATCCTGTTGGGGGGGTTTGCGTACCTGACCCTCTACGAGCGCAAGGCGCTGGCGCGCATCCAGGTGCGCATCGGACCGAACCGGGCCGGACCGTGGGGGATCCTGCAGCCCATCGCCGACGCGATCAAGCTGATCTTCAAAGAAGAACTGATGCCAGCCCAGGCGGATAAATTGATCTTCTTCCTGGCCCCGGTCGTGACCCTCGTGCCGGCGCTGGTGATTACCGCAGTGGTGCCCTGGGGCCCGACCCTGACCGTGTTCGGCCACAAGCTCACGCTATATATTGCCGATATCAACGTCGGCGTGCTGTACATCATGTCGGTGGCGTCCATTTCGGTTTACGGGATTGTGCTGGCGGGCTGGTCTTCCAACAACAAGTACGCCATGATGGGCGGGATGCGTTCCTCGGCGCAGATGATCAGTTACGAGATTGCGCTGGGACTGTCGTTCGTCTCGGCCATTCTTCTGGCTGATTCGATGCGCATGCTGGACATTGTGGCTGCGCAAAAGAACCTGTGGTTCGTGCTGCTCCAGCCGGTCGGGACGGCCATCTTCCTGATTGCCACGCTGGCGGAAGTCAACCGCCCGCCGTTCGACATGCCCGAAGCCGAGCAGGAGCTGACCGCTGGTTACCACGCCGAATACTCCGGCATGAAGTTCGCCCTGCTGTTCATGGCCGAGTACGACAAGATGATCGCTATCAGCATGATTGGCGCAACGCTGTTCTTCGGCGGTTACCGTGAATTCTGGTTCTTGTCGAACACGGTCTTCAGCGTGGACCGGACGCCCTGGCTCGGCCCGGTTTACCTGTTCGTGAAACTGGTTATTTTGCTCTTCGGCATGATCTGGGTGCGGGCCACCTTCCCGCGCATCCGCTACGACCGGCTGATGGCTTTCGGCTGGAAGGTGTTGCTGCCGCTCTCTCTGGCGGTGGTCTTTATCACGGCAGTTGGAATTATCCTGGCCGAACAAATCAATCCGCTATGGATGTGGGGCATCCCGGCCGTCTCTTTACTGGTGGGAATTTTTGCGATTGCGATGATTGACCGTGAGTTGAGGAGGAAAGACTATGCGCGTCGTTGAGCCTGTGATCGAACTGGGACGCGGCCTGTGGACGACGCTGTGCTCGATGTTCGAGAAGCCGGTGACGATTCAATACCCGGAGCAAAAGCGTCCGGTGCGACCGCGCTTCCGCGGGCGTCACGTATTGAAACGTTACGAGAACGGGTTGGAGAAGTGCATCGGCTGTGCGCTGTGTGCGGCGGCCTGCCCGGCGGACGCCATTTTCGTCGAGTCATCGGAAAACACCGACGTGGAACGCTACTCGCCCGGTGAGCGTTACGCCAGCACCTACGAGATCAACATGCTGCGCTGCATCTACTGTGGCTTCTGTGAGGATGCCTGTCCGACCGAGGCCATTGTGCTAGGCGATAACTACGAGCTTTCCTTCACCGACCGGAGGCAGGCGATCTATCCGAAGGAAATGCTGATCGAAGCCATGACGGCGGGCGTGAGGCCAACGCCGCAGAAGACGGAGCCGGGTATCTTTACGCGGTCGATTCCCGAAATGAAAGACCCAGCGGATTGACGATTTTTGATCTACGATTTTCGATTGGCGGCCTAATCGTAAATCCGCAATCGAAAATTGTAAATTGCAAAGGGTGCTCATGGACTTTACACTCATACTCTTCATTGTGCTGGCTGTTGTCGCTGTGCTGACGGCTATTGGCATGCTGGTAAGCCGGAGCGCGGTCTACGCAGCGCTGTTCCTGGTGCTGAACTTCGCTACGGTGGCGGTGCTCTATTTGCTGCTTGGCGCGCCGTTCATCGCCATGGCCCAGGTGACGGTCTACGCCGGGGCCATCATGGTGCTGTTCCTGTTCGTCATCATGCTGCTCGGCGCGGAGAAGTTGCCAAAAGGGCAGGTGCTGCCCTGGCAGCGTCCGCTGGCTATCGCGCTGACCGTCGTCTTGCTGGCCGAGGCGGGGTTCCTGCTCTTCCAGAGGTTATCCATCACGACCGCCCTTTCCAATCCGGAAGCAGCCCTCAACACCGAAGGTGCGGTACAGGCCATCGGTACGATGTTGTTCAGCCAGTATCTCCTGCCGTTTGAGGTCACTTCGGTGCTGCTGCTGGTGGCGATGATTGGTGCGATTGTGCTTACAAAGAAAGAGAAAGGGGAGACGTAAAACGTGAAACGTAAAACGTGATTTACGTTTTACGCATTACGCTTTACGAACTCCAGTACGGAGACACTATGCTTCCTCTAACCTACTACCTCGTGATCTCAGCCATCTTGTTCGCCCTCGGCGTGCTGGGCGTGCTCATCCGGCGCAACCCGCTGATCATCTTCATGTCGGTCGAGTTGATGCTGAACGCGGCCAACCTAGCCTTCGTGGCCTTCTCGCGGGCTTTCAACGTGCTCAACGGCCAGATCTTCGTCTTCTTCGTGATGACGGTGGCGGCTGCGGAAGTGGCGGTCGGCCTGGCGCTGATCGTGGTCATCTTCCGCACCAAGCACAGCATTGACGTGGACTTGATGAATAGTTTGAAAGGATAAAACGTAAAACGTGAAGCGTAAAACGTAATGGTCGCCCCGTTCACGTTTTACGTTTTACGCATTACGGCTACGGAGAAATGATATGCTCTTAAGCGAAGTCGCAACTTCTGGCGGATTTTTCTTCCTCGTGCCGCTGATCGTCTTCTTCCCCGTCATCGGGCTGCTGATCAATATCATCTTCGGCGGCAAAATTGGCGAGAAGGCCATCGGCTGGCTGGCAAGCGCGGCGTCCGGGCTGGCTTTCGTCGTCTCGGTTTTGCTGGCAGTTTCGTTGTCCGGCGCGCACGGTGAGGCGCAAGTTGTCCCGTTCGCCGAGTGGATCCGCATCGGCACATTGAACATCCCCTGGAACTTCCGCGTGGATACGCTCTCGGTGACGATGATGCTGGTCGTTTCCGGCGTCGGGACGCTGATCCACATCTACGCCATCGGCTACATGCACGAGGACGTGTGTTTCAAGGATGACCCGGGCCGCTTCCGCCGTTTCTTCGTCTTCCTGAACCTGTTCATCGCCATGATGATGATTTTGGTCAGCGGCGACTCGTACCTGATGCTGTTCGTCGGCTGGGAGGGCGTGGGCCTGTGCTCGTTCTTGCTGATCGGCTTCTGGTACGATAAGGACACCCTGGGGCGGCCGAGTTTCGCTAACGCCGAGGCGGCCAAGAAGGCTTTTGTCGTCAACCGCATCGGCGACTTCGGCTTCATCCTGGCGGCCTTCACCATGTTCTGGGCATTCGGCAGCCTGCAATTCGGGGAGGTGTTTGGGAAAGTGGCTGAGGTGGCGCACCTCATGCCAGGCGTGATCATCGCCATTACGTTGTTCATGCTGATTGGCGTGACTGGCAAATCGGCGCAGATCCCGCTCTTCATCTGGCTGCCTGACGCCATGGCCGGCCCGACGCCGGTCTCGGCCCTGATCCATGCCGCCACGATGGTGACGGCGGGCGTGTACCTGGTCGCCCGTTCCGCGCCACTCTACACGCTGGTGCCTAATGCGCAATATTTCGTGGCCTTGACCGGAGCGGTGACCGCACTTTTTGCCGCGACCATCGCCGTCGGGCAGTACGACATCAAGAAGGTGCTGGCCTACTCGACCATCTCGCAGCTCGGTTTCATGGTGGCGGCGGTTGGGATGGGCGCTTTCGTGGCCGGGATGTTCCATCTTGTCACGCACGCTTTTTTCAAGGCTCTGCTCTTCCTCTCGGCAGGTTCGGTTATTCTCGGATTGGAGCGCGGGCATCATCATCTCGCTCACCATGGGAAATCCGAAATATCCGCAGAGGCGGCTCCCACGCCGCCGAAAGACGGGCATGGGAGTCCGTCCCACCATGGAGAAGAGGTATTTGACCCAAGCGACATGCGTAACATGGGTGGACTCCGCAAGCAGATGCCGGTCACGTTCTGGTTGTATCTGATCGGCGCGCTGGCGCTGGCGGGCATCTTCCCACTGGCCGGATTCTGGTCAAAGGACGAGATCCTAGCGGACACCCAACTGCATTATCCGGTCGTTTACATCTTGCTGACCATCGCGGCCTTCTTCACCGCCTTTTACATGGGACGCCAAATCTGGATGGTCTTCTTCGGTAAGGCGCGGCACGAGGCTGCCGGTCATGCCGAGGAGAGCAAGGCGATCATCACTGCGCCGCTTATGGTGCTGGCGGCACTGTCCATCCTGGGTGGCGCACTCAACCTGCCTTATCTGCATAACTTCACCCACTGGCTGGGATACACGTTGGGCAGCGAGGGGGCGGAGGCGGTGGCCGAGGGCACGGCACACGCGGCCGAGGTCACGCCCTGGTACATCCTCGGCGGGCTGAACCTGGCCGTGGCGGGGCTGTCCACACTCTTGGCGCTGGTCGCCATCTATCTCTCCTGGCTGTTGTACGGCCGCACGCCGCTCGCCGCCGGTCAGAAAGACCCGCTGAAAAAGATGCTTGGTCCGATCTTCACCGGCATGGAGCGCAAGTGGTTCGTGGATGAGATCTACTGGGCCGCCTTCGTGGACCGCTATGTGGACCTGGCACGTTTCCTGGCGGATGTCATTGACGGCCGTTTCTGGCACGACTGGTTCCACGACAAAGTGCTTGCCGGAACGTACAATTGGTTAAGCCGCATCGCCTTGGACAAGGTGATTGACACGCGCGGCATTGACGCCTTCTTCAACGGTCTGGGCGAGCTGACCAAGCGTGCCTCTACCAGTCTGCGCCGCTTGCAGAACGGCTTCGTACGCAGCTATGCGTTGGCGGTGCTGTTCGGTGTGGTTGTGATACTAGGATATTTGCTCATTCGTTAGCACGTTGGCACGCTATACGTGGGAACGTTGAACGTGCTAACGTGCAACTTGTAAACGTGCAAACGTGTATACGGAGAACGTACTATGGACTTCTTGACCAATCCCTTGAATCTCGTCACCCTCTTCCCTCTCGTCGGCGTGTTGGTATTGCTCTTCCTGCCCTCAGAGAAGAAGAATCTCCTGCGCTGGACGGCGCTGTTCGCCTCTCTCGCCACCTTTGGCCTGTCCATCTGGATGCTGACGCTGTTCCGCCAGGCGGAGGTCGCCGACGCCGGCGCGTTGCACCTGACCATCAGCCTGCCCTGGATCCAGGTCGCGGGCTGGAACATCACCTATGCCATGGGCGTGGACGGCCTGTCCATCCTGCTCGTACTGTTGACGACCTTCCTGACGCCCATCTCCATCCTCTCCACCTGGACGGCGGTGGAGGAGCGAGTCAAGGATTTCATGATCTTCTTCCTACTGCTGGAAGTGGGTATGTTGGGAGTCTTCATGGCGCAGGATTTGTTCCTGTTCTACATCTTTTGGGAATTCACCCTCGTACCGATGTATTTCCTCATTGGTATCTGGGGCGGGCCGCGCCGCATCTACGCTGCCATCAAGTTCTTCCTGTACACCATGGCCGGTTCCATCCTGATGCTACTGGCCATCCTGTGGCTGGGCATTTATCAAAGCACCTTCTCGGTACCGGAACTGATCGCCAAGGGCGGTATCCCGGCGAATATCCAACTCTGGCTGTTCCTGGCCTTCGCCGCCGCGTTTGCCATCAAAGTCCCGATGTGGCCGCTGCACTCCTGGCTGCCCGACGCCCACGTCGAAGCCCCGACGGCTGGCTCGGTCATCCTGGCGGGCGTTCTGCTAAAGATGGGCACCTACGGCTTCCTGCGCTTCAACCTGCCGCTGTTCCCGCAGGCGGCGGTCACGGCTGCCCCGTGGATGGCGCTGCTGGCCGTCATCGGCATCCTCTACGGCGCGGCGGTCTCCTACGCCCAGAAGGATGTCAAGAAGCTGGTCGCCTACTCCTCGGTCAGCCACCTGGGCTTCGTGATGTTGGGTCTCTTCGCCCTCAACCCGCAGGGTATCGAAGGCGGCATCCTGCAGATGATCAACCACGGCCTGAGCACGGGCGCGCTGTTCCTCCTGGTCGGCATGATCTACGAACGCCGCCACACGCGCGACATGGATGCCTTCGGCGGCTTGTGGAAGGTGATGCCCGTCTACGGCGCGTTGACCCTGATTGTGGCCCTCTCCTCGATGGGTCTGCCCGGCCTCAACGGGTTCGTTGGCGAGTTCACCATTTTGTTAGGCGCATTCGGGTCGCAGGCCATTGGCACTCCCTGGTTCGCAGGCCTGGCCGCGGCGGGCGTCATCCTGGCTGCTATCTACATCCTCTTCATGTTCCAGAAGCTGTTCCTCGGCCCGCTGGACAAGGATGAGAACAAGAAGCTGAAGGACCTGAACTGGCGTGAGATCGTTACTCTGGTGCCGATCCTGGTCTTCATCTTCTGGATCGGCCTGTACCCGAAGCCGTTCTTTGACCTGATAGCCCCGGCAGTGGAAAAACTGCTGATAGTGTTGCACTGATATGACGCAAACCGATCTCTACACAATTCTCCCGAATATCATCCTCGTGGTCTGGGCCTGTGCTCTGTTGCTGGTGGACCTGTTTATATCCAAGACACGCAAGGGTTGGACGGCGCTGCTGGCCGCGGTCGGCCTGGCGCTGACGCTGGGCATCAATCTCTCGCAGACCGGCCAATCCCTGACCGCCTTCAACGGCATGATCGTGCTGGATGGCTTTTCCAGCTTTATGAGCGTCCTATTCCTGGCAAGCGGACTGTTGGGCATTGCCCTGGCGTATGACTACCTCAAGCGCATGGGCATCGAGCGGGGCGAGTATTACGTGCTGATGCTCTTCAGCCTCTCCGGCATGATCCTGATGGCTCAGGCGGCCGACTTGATCGTTATCTTCCTGGCGCTGGAATTGCTCTCCATCCCGCTATACGTGCTGGCGGCCTTTGCCCGTCCGCGCGCCGACTCGGAGGAGGCAGGCCTCAAGTACTTCCTACTGGGCGCATTTGCTACCGGCTTTGTGGTCTACGGCATTGCCTTGGTCTTTGGCGCGACCGGCAGCACATCGCTGGGTACAATCAGCAGCATGGCCGCGTTGCATGCCTCGGGCAGCATCGTATCCAACCTGCCGCTGCTGCTGATCGGCGCGGGGCTGATCCTGGTCGGATTCGGGTTCAAGGTCGCAGCCGTCCCGTTCCACATGTGGACGCCGGACGTGTACCAGGGCGCGCCCTCCTCGGTCACCGGCTTCATGGCTGTCGGGGCCAAGGCAGCGGGTTTTGCTGCCCTGCTGAGGGTCTTTGTCACGGCGTTCCCATCTCTCGACGTGAAGCTGGTTCCGGTGCTGTGGGCGCTGGCTGCGCTGACCATGCTTGGCGGCAACCTGATCGCCATTGCCCAGACCAACATCAAACGGATGCTGGCCTACTCGTCCATTGCCCACGCCGGGTATATCCTGATGGCGCTCGTAGCCTATGGCAATCCGGTCGTCTCTGCTGACGCGATCTCTTCGGCGCTGTTCTACCTGATAACCTATGCCATCACCTCCTTCGGGGCCTGGTCGGTTGTCATTGCGCTGGAAAAATCTGACGCCAAGGGACTGGAGATCAGCGATTACGCCGGTCTCGGACGGCGCAAACCAGCCCTGGCGGCGGCCATGACCATCTTCATGCTCTCGCTGACCGGCATACCGCCCACCCTGGGGCTGGTGGGTAAATTCTACCTGTTCCGCACGGTGATCGAAGGAGGATACATCGGCTTGGCGATCATCGGTGTGCTGACCTCGCTCATCTCCGCCTACTACTACTTGCGCGTGGTGGTCGTCATGTACATGCACGCGGGCGAACCTGAGACGACGCGTGAACCCTGGCTGGACATCACCTGGGCGACCGCCGCCCTGGCAACCGTGGTCTTGAGTTTCGTCCCGATGGCACTCTTCGCCTGGGCCAGCGGGGCGGTGATGAAGTTGTTCTAGCGAGGGTTAGGATTCGAGGGTAAGAATAGCAGCCTCCTGCCGAGTGATTTGGCAGGAGGCTTTTCGTATTGTGCAATAGCTTTATCACCACATTTGTTCAAAATCCAAAATAACTGACTTGACTGATTCCTGTGGCAAAAGTATCATAAGCCTTCGCTTGACAATGTTGGGTTCCGACAAATTGCTAAGAGGCGATTTGCGGACGGCTATAGTTGACGCCTGGCAATCAGAAAACCTATCTGAATGTGCCATCGGCCGGTATAATGGTATAAATACATCTATGACTTTCGCTTGGTATGCTCAGAACACAAAACCCCGAGAAGAAGAAATTTTTATGGGAGCAATGTCTAGCACATGGGTATGAGACCTTCTATCCACACCTCCGCGTGCAGCCGGTCAACACGCGTGCCAGGAAAAGTAGGTCATACTTACCGGTTATCTTTTTGTGCACGTAGACTTCGAGCGAGTCATCTTATCTACGCTGCGGTGGATGCCGGGCGCGGCCAGGGTGGTTACATTTGGCGGTGCACTTGCTACCGTACCAGAAGGGTTAATCCATGCCATCCAGCGCCGGGTGGAGGAGGTCAACGTGGCGGGCGGCAAACTGTTCGATTTAATCAAGTGACGAGCTATATTTACCGGATGGGTCTTTTACCGGCTACGAGGCGATCTTCGATGCACATCTGCCCGGCAGCGAGTGGGTGAGGGTGCTGGTGAAGCTGCTCTAGAAACGGCAAATGCCAGTGGATTTACCGGCCGGACAAATCCGGAGTAAAAATCACCGCTAGGCACTAGTTCGTCAAGATTAGTGTCTGGAGGTCGTGTCAAATGTATTTTTGAGCTGACGTTCGATAACGGAATTTCGGAATGGCGGAGTGTGCCAAATGAAAAAGGCTCTTATCACCGGTATCACCGGTCAAGATGGGTCGTATCTGGCCGAATTGCTACTTTCGAAGGATTACGAAGTACACGGCGTGATCCGGCGCGCCAGCACGTTCAACACGGCGCGGATCGAGCATATTTATAAAGACCCACATAACGGGGCGCGCCTTTTTTTGCATTATGGGGATGTCACCGACACGGGCAGCCTGGTGGACTTGATCTATAACCTGCGTCCGGAGGAGGTTTATCACCTGGCGGCGCAGTCTCACGTGCGCGTCAGCTTCGACTTGCCCGAGTACACTGGCGAGGTGACTGCCCTGGGCACGACGCGCATCCTGGAAGCGATCCGCAAGAGCGGCATCCAGGCGCGTTTTTACCAGGCTTCATCGTCCGAGATGTTTGGCTGCGCCAGGCCGCCGCAGAACGAGAACACGCCCTTCGAGCCGCAAAGTCCCTATGCTGCCGCCAAGGTGTACGCTTACTGGATGACACGCGATTACCGCCAGGGTTATAAGATGTTTGCGACCAATGGCATCTTGTTCAACCACGAATCACCCCGCCGGGGTGAGACTTTCGTGACGCGCAAGATCACGCGGGCAGTGGCAGCCATAGTCGCCGGGAGGCAGAAGGAGTTGTACCTGGGCAACCTGGAGGCGCGGCGGGACTGGGGTTATGCCCCGGACTACGTCGCGGCCATGTGGAAGATGCTACAGGCTGACGGGCCGGACGATTTCGTAGTCGGCACGGGTGAGGCGCACTCGGTGCAGGAATTCCTGGATGAGGCCTTTGGTTACGTCAACCTGGACTGGCACGATTACGTCAAGATTGACCCGCGTTACTTCCGCCCCAACGAGGTGGACTATTTGCTAGGCGACCCCGGCAAGGCGCGGCGGTTGATCGGCTGGGAGCCACGCGTGCTGTTCAAGGATTTGGTACGCATCATGGTGGATGCCGACATGGAGTTCATCGGGTTGCAATCAGCGGGTGAGGGGCGCAAGATCGTGGAGAAGCACCACGGTAAGTGGCACCGCTGGGAGGGGCAAGTGGTGAGCATGGGGTGATGAAAGGCGGGTAGCGTGATGAGTACACATCCATCTTATTTCCAAAATGTCTCGAAACGGTTGAAAAGCTGTCTCCTGATGATCTAATGTTGTTGGTGGAGATTATCCACCACCGTTTAATCGATAAAAAACGGATGGAATTGATAACCGAAGTCGCAGAGGCACGCCAGGCATATTAAAAAAGTTAAACTCCTTGTTCAACAAGGGGGCTTGGTAAATATCGGTGCGCAGGTTGTTTTCGATGGATGTATCCAGATACTTCTCATTCATCTTGTGCACATCGATTTTGTCGCCATACTTTGTAGGTCGTCCGGTTCCGCAAAACTCACCTTCAAAGACTGGATAAAGCGCCGTAGCAGAGCGCAACTTGGAAAGCAGGTGGAGATTATCCTGCCTGACTATCCAAGCGCTTGGAAAATTACCAAAATGTCCGTCCCTCACGACATATTTCAACGATAAAACCGTACTGATGATCTTTAAAAACGCTCGCAGCGGCATGAGGCCGAGTCAGGTGGTAAAATCAAGACTGATATTATCCTTTTCTGGTGATGAATGAACATTTCTGTTGTGATTCCCGTCTATAACGGGGCAAAAACGATCGAGGCGCTTGTCCAACGCTTGGGCCAGGTGCTGCCAACGGTGGCGGAAGCATTCGAGGTGATCCTTGTCAACGATGGGAGCCCTGACCATAGCTGGGAGATCATCATTGCGCTGTCCAAACAGTACCCTTGGGTGCGAGGCGTCAACCTGATGCGCAATTGTGGGCAGCACAATGCGCTGCTGTGCGGCATCCAGGCTGCCTGTTACGAGATCACTATCACGATGGATGATGATCTCCAGCATCCCCCAGAAGAAATACCGAAGTTGCTGACCAAGATGCAGGGGAACTTCGATGTCGTTTATGGTGTACCGCGTCGCCGCCAGCACACCTGGTGGCGGACGCTTTTTGCTGCCTTGACCAAGCGCGCCGTTGCCTGGGTGATGGGGATTCCTTCCATGCAGGATATCGGCTCTTATCGCGCCTTCCGCACCGAAATTCGCCGAGCCTTCGAGCACTTTCGTGGTTCGGATGTCCTGATTGACGTGCTGCTCTCCTGGGGAACGAACCGTTTTGCATCCGTGACCGTCGAAGAAGATTCCAGGATGGCAGGCAAGTCGAACTACAATTTTGCCAAGCTGGTGCGCGTTTCGCTGCTGGTGCTGACCAGCTACACCACTGTGCCTCTGCGTTTTGCCAGTATCATGGGTTTCCTGTTTACCATCTTTGGCGCGCTGGTTTTCCTGTATGTCATTATCACGTATTTATTGGCCGGTTCCATCCCCGGTTTTCCATTTCTTGCCTCCACGATCACCGTCTTCAGCGGTGTGCAGTTGTTTGCACTGGGTATCATTGGCGAATACCTGGCGCGGGTGTTCAACCGTACTGGCGGACGCCCACCATACACGATTGATACCTTTACTGACAAGGGGCTTTCAGCAGAATGAAATGCGTCATCCTCCAGCCATCGTATATTCCCTGGCGTGGTTACTTCGATCAGATCAATAAAGCAGATGTTTTCGTCTTTTACGACGATGTTCAGTACGACAAGCGCGGCTGGCGGAATCGCAACCAGATCAAGACCTGGCGCGGGAAACAATGGCTGACCATCCCTGTTTTCAGCCGCGGTGCCCAGACCGAGCAGATCCCTATCAATCAGGTTCGCATCGTCTGGGACAAGGCATGGAATCAAGACCATAGGAAAGCGCTCCAACATTCCTACAGCAAGTCCCCGCATTTTCATCGTTACGACCCATTGCTCGAGCAATTCTACACTCGCCGCGATGAGTTCCTGGCAGATTTCACAATTGATTTCACCGTTGCCCTGGCTCGTGAATTGGGCATCAGCCATACACGCTTCCTGCGCTCGTCCGAATTGGATGTCAAGGGCCGGAAGACAGACCGGCTGATCGCCATCCTCAAGAAGCTCGGCGCGGATCACTACCTCAGTGGCCCCTCGGCGCAGGAATACATCGAGGAAGATAAGTTCAGCGAAGCCGGCGTCGGATTAGAGTTCATGCTTTATGATTATCCAGAATATCCGCAGCTCTATCCACCCTATGATCCTCACGTATCCATACTCGACCTGCTGTTCATGACCGGCCCCGATGCCCGGAAATATATATAACAATGACCAATTCTCCGAACTTGGATCCAGTCAAGGCCTATTTCGAAGAACGGATAGCCGCTCACGGTATTTCAGCGCGCGGCGCGGATTGGAATTCAGACGCCTCGCAGGAAATCCGCTTCGAACAGTTGCTCGAGATCATTGACTCCTCGCTGCCTTTCTCGATCCTGGATTATGGCTGCGGCTACGGGGCATTGGCGGATTACCTGATTAAAAAAGAATTGCGGGCCGATTACTATGGCTACGATATCGTCGAGAAGGTGATAGCTGCGGCGCGGGAACATCACGCCGGAAAAGCCAACCACACCTTCTACTCGGACAAGAACCGGCTGCCGGTCTGCGATTACGTGGTCGCCAGCGGCATCTTCAATTTCCGAGCCGATCACAGCTTCGAAGCCTGGAGCGATTACGTGCTCAGCGTGCTGCATCATTTCGACAGCCTGAGCCGTAAGGGGTTTGCGAGCAACTTCCTGACGAAGTACTCCGACGCCGATCGTATGCGCGCAGACCTGTATTATGCCGATCCTGGCTTCCTGTTCGATTACTGCAAGCGGAACTTCTCCAAAAACGTAACCCTGCTGCACGATTACCAGTTGTACGATTTCACCCTTCTCGTCCGCAAGGGATAGCGCCTATGTCCACCCAACCTCCCATTCTCGTGGATTTCAACTGCCCGGTCACGGTGGGCAATGAGATGGACTACATGAAGCAGGCCATTGCCTCCGGCAAAATATCCGGGGATGGATCGTTTACCAAAAAGTGCAGCCAGTTTCTCGAAGAAGCGCTCGGCGTCCCAAAAGTTCTGCTGACCACCTCCTGCACCCATGCGCTGGATATGATGCCGATTCTGCTGGGCATCCGACCAGGCGACGAAGTGATCATTCCCTCATTTACGTTTGCCTCGACGGTCAACGCATTTGTCCTGCGCGGGGCCAGGCCGGTCTTCCTGGACGTTCGGCCTGATACCCTTAATCTGGACGAATCCCTTCTCGAGCGTAAGATCACGCCCCAGACGAAAGCCATCGCCCCTGTTCATTACGCTGGCATTGGCTGCGAGATGGATGCCATCCTTGACATTGCCCGCCTTTACAACATTGCGGTGGTCGAAGATAACGCGCACGGATTGTTCGGAAAATACAAAGGCAAGTACCTGGGCACCTTCGGAACGCTGGCTGCGCAGAGCTTCCACGAGACCAAGAATTTCTCTTGCGGCGAGGGAGGGGCACTGTTGATCAACGATCCGGCGCTCGTCGAACGCGCTGAAATTATCCGAGAAAAAGGAACCAACCGCAGCCGTTTCTTCCGCGGCCAGGTGGATAAGTACACCTGGGTAGACATTGGATCATCCTACTTGCCGTCGGATATCCTTGCTGCATTTCTGTACGCCCAGTTGGAAAACCGCGAAAAGATACAATCCCATCGTAAGAGGGTTTGGAGCTTCTACCTCAAAAACCTGAAGGATTGGGCATTGGCCCATGATGTGCAACTTCCGCATGTGCCGGAATATTGTGACCAGGCATATCATATGTTCTTCATGCTCCTGCCGACGCTCGAACATCGCCAGGGACTGATCGCGCACCTGCGCCAGCGCGGCATTGATAGTGTCTTCCATTATCTTCCCCTCCATCTCTCAGATATGGGCTTGCGCTTTGGCGGCCAAACCGGAGACTGCCCCGTGACCGAGCGTGTTAGTGACCAACTCCTCCGCCTGCCGTTCCACAATGCCTTGACCGAGGCCGAGCAGCAGAAGGTGGTGGATACCATTTTGGAGTTTGATTTCTAATTCTGCTCATGGCGGGGCTTAGCCCCGCCGCAAGCGAGGTGAGCTTGAAGAATATTCTTGTCACCGGCGGGGCAGGGTTCATCGGCTCGAACTTCGTCAGGTATTTGCTAGAGGTGGAACCGAATATTCACATCTTCAACCTGGACGCCCTGACCTATGCTGGCAGCTTGGAGAACCTGAAAGACCTGCCTGATTCGAAGCGGCACACCTTCATCCAAGGGGATATATGTGACCGTACCCTGGTCGAAGATTTGCTGCGCCGTCACCAGATTGATACGGTCATCCATTTTGCGGCCGAATCGCACGTGGATCGCTCCATCCTCGGCCCTGCGCCGTTCATCCAGACCAACGTGGTCGGAACATTCGCGCTGCTCGATGCCGCGCGCCAGGTCTGGTTGAGAGAGGGCAATGCATCCGCCGAAGGGCCGCGTTTCCACCACATTTCCACGGACGAGGTTTATGGGTCGCTTGGACCAGGCGATCCACCTTTCTCCGAGGTAACACCTTACGCACCCAATTCCCCCTACGCGGCCACGAAAGCAGCCAGTGACCAGCTTGTCCGCGCCTATGGACATACCTATGGGCTGCCATTCACCCTAACGAATTGTTCGAACAATTATGGACCGTATCAGTTCCCAGAGAAGCTGATCCCGCTGATGATCCTGAACGCATTACAAGGTAAGCCTTTACCCGTCTACGGTGATGGGATGCAAGTGCGCGACTGGCTTTATGTGGTAGATCACTGTGAGGCGGTCCATTTGGTTCTGCGAAAGGGTCGTCTGGGTGAGACTTACAACATCGGCGGCAATAACCAGCCTGCCAACCTGGAGATCGTACAAGAAATTTGCGCCATCCTCGACGAACTGGTTCCTTATTCGGCACACCGGCCGCACGCAAAGCTGGTTCAGATGGTTGCTGATCGTCCGGGTCATGACCGGCGCTACGGGATGGATATTAATAAGATCCAAACCGAATTGGGCTGGAAGCCGCGCCACGACACGGCGAATGGTTTACGCGACACGGTGAAATGGTACCTAGCGCATCGAGCCTGGATTGAGACGATCCTTTCCCGGCGCGAATACATCCAGTGGGTGGATCAAAATTACGGCGAGCGAGGAGTGAAAGAATGAAAGGTATTATTCTTGCAGCCGGGTACGGGACGCGGCTTTACCCGCTCACGCTGGGGGTAAGCAAGCAGCTCTTACCGGTCTACGACAAACCGATGGTCTACTACCCGCTTTCGATGCTGATGCTGGCAGGTATTCGCGAAATTCTGGTGATAAGCTCGCCGGAAGATTTACCCGCTTTCCAGCGCCTCTTGGGCGATGGCAACCAGTGGGGATTGGCATTCTCTTATGCCCAACAAACTCAGCCGCGCGGTTTGGCAGACGCATTCATAATTGGTCGAGACTTCGTTGGCGAGGATCACGTTTCCTTGATATTAGGCGATAACATCTTTTTCGGCACCGGTCTGTGGGATCAACTCAAGCAGGCGGCGCAGCTTAGAGAAGGCGCACTCGTTTTTGCATACCCCGTTCGTGACCCCGAACATTACGGCATCATTGAATTTGACAAAGACGAGCGGGTGATCAGTATCGAGGAGAAGCCAAGAAAGCCACGCTCGAGCTTTGCTGTCCCCGGCCTGTACTTTTATGATAATCAAGTGCTCGAACTCGCTGCGCATCTCAAGCCTTCGAGACGCGGCGAATTGGAGATCACCGACATCAATCGCATTTATCTCCAAAAAGGGCAACTACGTATGCAGCAGCTTGGACGCGGCATCGCATGGCTCGACGCTGGTACGCATGAGACACTTCTCCAGGCAGCCAATTTCGTCCAGTCAGTTGAGGAGCGCCAGGGGTTGATGATCGGCTGTCCGGAAGAAATAGCTTACAGAGTAGGTTTTATTAGCCAACAGCAGTTGCAGGATTTAGCGCGAAAACTACGCCATAACAGTTATGGGGATTATTTGTTGCGTTTGGCAGACGAGGATATCTAACTTGAACGGAGACTCCCTCTGCTCCCTGGTTTACTGAGTTGATTTTGCAAAGGTGCGTATGATCCTGAAAGTTCTAAGGCTTCGGCGTCTAGTTTTACATCCGTGGCTGGCTTATTTGACCGCGTTCTTGGGCGGATTTGCATATTTGGCACAGGCTCTGCTTTATGCACACACAATACTTTCGGAAACGGACGAAGGAGCATATCTATATCAGGGTTATCTCTTAGCGACAGGTGTTTACCACCCTTATCAAGCGAATGGCCCCTGGTTCTACACCACGCCGCTCACTTATATGATCCTGGGACGTATCCAGGCTTGGTTCGGCCCCGGCCTAAGGACGGGGCGTTATTTTGCAATTTTCGTGAGCATGTTAATGTTACTGGGTATCTGGATCGCTGCTCGCCGGTTGGGAGGCAAATGGTGGGCTGCTGCGGCGGTATGGGTTATTGCGTTAAACCCGGCGCAGATTAAAATCTACACCCTGGCCGAAT
>Ga0315294_10001135_pt1 | contig 28602 bp, 39 predicted proteins | sample YL17G13_40_MG_FD_203626 | JGI IMG/M metagenome (GOLD analysis project Ga0315294, IMG submission 203626) | Sediment microbial communities from Yellowstone Lake, YNP, Wyoming, USA - YL17G13_40 | ecosystem: Environmental > Aquatic > Freshwater > Lake > Sediment | place: USA: Wyoming | collected... | reverse complement strand
AAGGGTAGACCTAAGAAGGATAATCCACCCAATTACGATGGCGGCACCCAAAGTCAACCCGGCCCCGAGAATTATCGAAACAAGGAAGTTTTCAAGAAGTCTTTTCATGGCTATTGATCCTCATACATTACACGGCATATCACGGCAACCATGCCGAGATACGACTTAGTTCCCCATGTGGTATTATACCGCTCTGATTGCCAGTGCGGTTCACGATCGGTCGTGGTCAGACATGGGGCCAGAATTTCCATGAGCTTCTCAGCTCGGAGCTTGTCTCCAAATATCCCCCCCTTCTGTTTCGCCAGCTCTTTAAATCCCTTTTCCATTTCCATCCTCCCTCCCTTGTGTGTCGTTTTTGCAACACATTGTGGATAATTTTTATAGTACGTATCAGAACTAAAAAGCTTGTTTTATCCACAGCCATTTTTGCCCCAACTTAGACTCTTTCTCCTTTCTTAGTGTGTCGTTTTTGCATCACCCCAGATTTCTCCCGGTGGCAATCTATAACAAGCAATACACATGCCATTTATACACTTGAGCTGAAGATTTTAAAATGATGAGTTTGCCTATAATATCATAGCCTTATAAGACCTTTCGTTTTAACGAAAAGACATATTCCCTATATGTGTTGCAAAATAAACACTGGGTTTATTGCTGATTGCTGAACTAACAAACATATCACATACTTACATTGTTGCAAATTTGCAACACCGTGTTGCAATAATGACACACTATGTTGTATTAGGATGTAATTATTAAGTATTCATAAAGAAGAAAATAAAGGAAAAACGAGAAGCAATGCCGACCAGCCGGGTCTCCTCGAAGATGACTTCTTAATAAATTCAATTATAATTAATAAATATATAGATATATATAAATATAGGAAGCTTTTCGTTAAGAAGAAATGAGAGTTTTGGGATGTAGCCTGTCTACCAGCCCGTTTAACAGCCCGTTTAACAGCCCGTTTATGGGTCTGGTTACCAGGTAGGTACCTAGAAAGAGAAAGAGAAAGAGAAAGAGAAAGAGAAAGAGAAAGAGAAAGAGAAGGGTGGACCCGATCACCTATTTGTGGATAAAAAATTCTACTTAGAGAAAAGACAATTTTAAAAGGAACTGCGCTCTACCCGCAACCATACCCGCAACCGGGAAAGATGAATCCACGTCATGTCCATACAATGATGAGCTTTTATCAGCCCGACTTCCTGCCTATAAGGCAACTGTCCACTTGATGACTCAGATCGACAAGACGAATAGATAATAGGGTTTTGAATTTCAAGTTTAGAAATTCTCGGGGGCTTGGCCTTGACTGCGACCATGGAAATCCCGAAGGGTGACATGGGTGGCAGGGTCAGGGGGGGGAGTCGAGATCCCGGTCTACTCAACGAGGTCGGGTACTACATTAGTATCCTCTCAAGCACGTAGTCCTCATAATTTATAATTTTTTTAATTTCGAAACTTTCATTTTTTTTGTAAGAAATAGAGCCTTCTTTTTCTTATTTTTAAATAGTTGATTATTGATTAGATAAATCATCATTTTTGATTATTTCTTATGAACTCTTCGGTATTATCGAATGGTTCATTACCACGGGTGTATTTTTGTGTTTTTAAAAGTTATAATTTTTTCCCTATAATTTTAAACACTTACTGTGTGATCTACACTTATACTTGACATTCGAAGTTTAATTTGGTATATTGATATCACGGTAGACCTATTGTGAAAAAGAATCTCACATCGGTAAAACACTTTGAGCTTTTTAAGAAGGAGGCCCTTTTATGGATCGATAGGCTTGGATTGAAAGATTGGCAAGTTCGTTTTTTCCATGAGGACGATACTGATCTTGGTAATTGCAGGGCGTGGTTTCACGCTGATTTTAGCAATAAGATTTCCAGTCTTGGTCTTGCGAGGTCGTGGGGAGATGATCCCGTTTCGAATCAAAGGGTAAAGAGGTCGGGGTTTCATGAGGTTGTGCATTTGTTGTTAGCGAATCTTGTGATTTTGGGTCAGGAACGGTGGTCGGTTCAGGGTGTGTACGAAACCGAGGAACATGTAATCGTAAGGAGAATGGAGAACGCTTTTTATGGCCCCGAGTCTAAAGATAAAGCCAAGGTGTAAGCACCTTTTGACTACGAAAACGTGTGCGGCGTGCCTTGGATTGCCAAGAGATCCTTCGGCTGGGGTCGGTCTTGAGGGTGGCCACTCGGTGGGTTTTTTTGTTCGTGATCTTAAGAGTATAGGAACCCTTACTCCTTTTGATTTTATCGAGTGTGATGGTGATGCCCCCGCGGAGAATGCTGGATCCATATTATGAATTCACAATGTCAATCTTTAGTGCCGGTTAATCCTGGAGTTGTGATTAAGCCGCTCAAGAGGCTTAGGCCGCCCGGGAGGCGTGGTCGCCCGCCGAAAGTTTCTGTAGAATCCGTGGAGGTCGATCCTACAGCCCAAAAGAGAAAGGCGCCGGTAGAAAATGAAGTCCAGAAAGAAGCCTTCGAGCAATATCTGGTTCTCGGGGAGTTTCGGAGCCTTAGTGCGGTTGCTGAAAAACTTAAACTGAAGAGAAATAAGGTAGCAGAGTGGTCTTATCGCTTTAAATGGAAAGACCGAGTTCGTGAATACGAACATAGGGGAATTGGAGAGGTAATTGATGACGCGGCGTTTCGTCTGGCGCTTAGCGTATTGAAGGAATGTTTTATACCAGATCCATTTAATCCAACCAAGGTTATCCTCGACCCAGTGGCCAAAATAGGCAAGGCCAAAGACGCAGTAACGATCTATACTAATGTAGATAAAAATCGTAGAGAAAACAAGTTGTTTGATAAAGAATCGAGTGGTGGTGGATCGAATAAGGGTAAGGTTGGATTTATGGTGAATTTTATTATCGAAAAATGAATAATAACCATACAAATAACCATACAATCGTCTACAGTTACCGAGATGCCTCAACCTTAAAACAGTTCAGCGATAGTCGCAAAAGAATTCGCTTAATTGTAGGTCCCTTCCGAAGTGGTAAGTCTTCGGCATGTTCCGTGGAAGTTTACACGAAAGCCTGCGAGCAGGCCCCCGACAAATATGGAAAACGGAAAACGAGATGGGCAATAGTTCGTAATACCTATCCAGAATTATTCGATACGACCATTAAGACATTTCTCAACTGGTTTCCACCGGAGTATTTTGGAAACGATTATCGTTCAAACCCCAGACCAGATTATACGATTCATCAAAAGTTTTCCGATGGAACAGAAGTTGAGTGCGAGATTCTTTTTAGGGCCCTTGACAAACCAGAGCATGTCAAGAATCTTTGGTCTTTAGAAGTAACGGGAGTATGGTTCAACGAGGCCCGGGAAATTCCGAAAGTCATTTTTGACACCATGGATGGCCGTATCAATCAATACCCGGCCCAAAAAGACGGCGGAGCAACGTGGGGCGGAATCATCCTCGACACAAACCCATGTGATACAGATCACTGGCTGTATAAATTATTTGTCGAAGATCTTCCAAACGATTTACAGCTTCAGGAATTTTACGACTATTTTCACCAGCCGTCCGGTCTTTCAGCAGATGCTGAAAACCTAACCCATCTTTCCAAGAACTATTATCAAGATTTAGCCGTTGGGAAAGATGATAACTACATCAAGGTTTATATCCGTGGTGAGTACGGTTATGTCCGGGAAGGCAAGATCATTTACTCGAATTACAATGATCTTTCCCATTGCTCGGATACCCCGCTAAAACCATGGCCTGGAGTTCACCTGACGCTCGGATTTGATTTCGGGCTTACGCCGGCATGTGTTATCACTCAATACCATCCAAAGGGCGTGCTACACGTCCTACGCGAACTCTGCGCTACCGAAATGGGGGTCAAGCGGTTCGCCCGAGACGTTGTTAAGCCATTTTTGATCGCAAATTTCAACGGATACCGTTTTGTTTCTGGGTGCGATCCTTCTGGAGCCAGGCGGTCTGAATTCGACGAGACGAAATCCTGTTACAAGGAACTGAGGGAGGCGGGCTTCCCGGTGAAATTGGCATATTCCAACGCTCTGGAGCCAAGATTTACGTCAGTCGATGATTTTCTTACAAAGATGATCGATGGCAAGCCGGCTTTTAAGTTGGACCCATCATGTAAAATGCTGCGCAAGGGTTTCAATGGAGAATACAAACGCAGAAAACTTCAGGTTGTGGGTATGGAGGTTTACGCCGAGGCCGCCGAGAAGAACCCGGTATCCCATCCTCACGACGCCTTGCAGTATGCGTGCATGACCATCCAGCGTGGAATTACCCCGACCGTCGGGCCGCTTGGCGGCCACGATGGAACATCCACAAAATTACCGCCGGTTCAGGCTTACTATTAGGAGCGAAGCATGGCAGACAAACAACCCAGTACAACCTTTGGCCTTCTTAACGTGATGACGCCCTCGGAAGTGACGGCGGCCAAAGCGGTCAAAGCGAAGGATTCGTCCATCGTGGACGGAACCGAAAAGACTGCGGAAGTTGCCGCGAACCTGGCCGGATATATTCGGAAGTGCTGGGAAGAAGCCAAGCGCGAGAAGGTTGACATTGAGACGCAGATGATGAAAAACATGCGTCAAATTGCCGGGCAGTACGAGGTCGATATGCTTGCGCATATCAGGGCCGCCGATGCCCCGGAATATTTCATGATGTTGACCGACGCGAAGTGTCGGGCGGCTGAGGCGTGGATCAAGGAAGTTATCTGCCAACCTGGATATAAACCGTGGGACTTAGAGCCCACTCCATCACCTGAGTTGCCCGAAGATGTGGTCAATACTATTCGACAAAAGTTCATCTCTCAGACCTTTCAGACGATCGCCACAATGATAGCCGCCAAGGGTGAGGAAGTCGATCCGATGGGTATTTTTGGATCAGTTCGTTCGATGCTCCCCAAGTTTGAAGAAGAGATGAACGCGCTCGTTAAAAAAGAAGCTAAACGCCGAACCGAAAAGATAAAAGAGAAAGTGGATGATGCTCTGACGGAAGGTGGATGGTACGAAGCGATCGAAGAATTCGTGGGAGACGTGGTTCGTCTGAAAAACGGATTCGTCAAGGGGCCGATTAAACGGAGAGAACCGACCCTTAAGGTCAAAGTGGGAACGGGTGGAAAGTACGTCGTGAAGGTGAAAGAAGAAATTATCGATCGCTACGAGCGGAGATCTCCGTTTAATATCTATCCGCAGCCAAAGTCAACGAACATTGAGGACGGGTATCTGATCGATCTTATAAGTTTTCAGCCAAGGGATCTCGAAGCATTAAAGGGGATCGACGGATACAATTCGACGAACATCGACTTGGTTCTGTCCACCTTCCGCACCGGTGGTCTTAGGGAATGGCTCAGTTTCGAGTCGGAGAAAAAGGCTATTGAGGGGAGCGGCACGCAATTTTTGCACGCCGGGGAAAATATCGATTGCCTGGAGTTTTGGGGTACGGTCCAGGGGAAACTCCTGAAAGAGTGGGGCATGGCCGGTAACAACATTATGGAACTTGGCGAATACGATATTTGCGCATGGCTCATCAAGGACATCGTGGTGGGGGCCATTTTAAACCCCGATCCACTGAGAAAGAAACCTTTTTCTAAGGTAGCTTACAAGGAAAAGGCGGATTGTTTTTGGGGTGACGGACTTCCTGAAATTATAGTGGATAACCAACGTGGTTGTAATTCAGCCACCAGGGCGATCATTCAGAATACTGGTATAGCTTCCGGTCCCCAAGTGGAAGTCAATATTGAACGCCTGGCTCCTGGAGAATCCAAGAAATTGACCCCGTGGCGCGTGTGGTTCACTACTGACGATCAGATGAATACCGGCAAGGCAATTAACTTTTACTCTCCCCCGATGGTCGTCGAGCGCCTTATCATGGTTTATAACTTCTTCTCGAAGCTGGCGGACGAATACAGCGGCGTACCGGCATACGCCCATGGCGACCCGCAAGTGGGCGGAGGAGGTAATACCGCAAGCGGTCTTTCGATGCTTATTACCCAAGCCGCACGTGGCATTAAAAACTTAATTAAAAACATCGATACCAAGGTCATCTCCAAAACCGTCAGGGCTCAGTTTTTCCGGGAAATCACGCAGCATGAAAACATCGGCATCGTCCCGGACTTCAAGATCGTGGCTAAGGGCGCAACGGCGTTGCTGGCCAAAGAACAGCAATCCATTCGGCGCGTAGAATTTATGCAAATGACAAACAACCCGACCGATATAACGCTGATGGGTCCAGAAGGAAGGAAATATCTACTTCGCAGCACGGCGCGATCGATGGATCTCGAAGAGGACATGGTGGTTCCTGGTAAGGGAATGTTCGAGGAAGATGGGCCAAATATGGGCCAATTGGGCCAGCCCATCGCTTCGCAACCGAAACCGCAAACCCTGGGGCCGGACGGAAACCCGGTCGTGGGCCAGGACTTCAGACAATTCAATGAAGGGGGAGTGTAATGTTTAAACCGAGCGATCGCTTCTTGAAGGCCGTCATCAGTCTCCATACCAGCAAGGATTTTAATGAAATCCGCGAAGGCTTGGGACAATATCAAAATGTAATCTTACAGGCATGGCCTGTCATGACCGATGATCTTATGATGAAGAAATTTCAAGGCAGAGCTGGACTTCTGGCGGAGTTGATGAAAAGTATGAATCCTATAAATGCCAGCGCATTACTGGATGAAATGATGCGCAAGGCCGCCGAAACTCCGGGCAATGTTCCGATGTAGGAGATTCCAATGTTGGCACATCGTTATAACGAAAAGACCGGTAGAAAAGAATACGCTTTGGTGTCAACCAAGACACCAGGAAAGGTGCTGGAATGGTTCGGAGAAAAAAGACCAAGCCCTGCAAGGATTCAAAAATCCGAAAATAGGGTCGAGATGTTCAAGCACATGAAATCGACAAAATAAAAACTGAAAATAGATTGACGCGGCATAGAGCAATGGTAGCTTGCCAGGCCCATACCCTGGAGTTCCCCGTTCAACCCGGGGTGCCGCAACCAAGCCTGTGTTGCCGGACATAGAACCGGACTCCAACCTCACGATGTAAGGGGATAGCAAAAAGTAGGTCAATCGTACAAGAATTTATATCGTTCATTTTTAATGAACAACGGAGGAATGGTCATGGCTAACGCTGTAACTTCGAAAACTGGCGTTATTTCCGGATCCGATACCGTTTGCACATTCAGGATCCGCGGCAACCAAGGGAAAATATATGTTTATGTGGCGTATACCAAAGGAAACGGAACAAGTGTTGCCTTTACAGTTGGATCTGTAAATCCTCACGTCCATGCCAGTACTCTTTTCCAGCACGGACTTTTTGCTACTGCCACCCTGGCGCCGATTACTGTAACTCTCAACGCCGACGGCAACCATCGTCTTGAGATCGATGTTTCTGCTTCGGAATCGTTACTGACGGTTACATTCACCTTTAACGCTGGAACTACCCAAGCCGTCGTTTGCGATTTCTCCTACGAATAAGGATTCAATCATGGCCGCAGGAACATACCCCATAACCATTGAAAAAGGTGCCACGTTTGGGCCCAGGGAATGCACCTGGACAGACGACGCCGGAGTAGTGGTCAATTTGACCAGCTACCTGTTTTGGCTTAAAGCCTACCAGGACCTGGATGATGCCGAACCCGTACTCTATTTATCGAATTACGATAGCCTGTACGCGGTGGCAGTTGCTGCCGGCGGGACCGGGTACGTTGTGGGAAACGTCTTGACCGTTGCCGGAGGCACCGCAGGTACTGTAACTGTTTTGACCGTGGGTATTGGGGGAGTCGTGACCTCAGTAAGTATTCTGGCCGAGGGATCTGCCTATACAACCGGGGTAAAGGCTACTACTGGTGGTTCGGGAACGGCCTGCACGATCACCGTCGTAACCGTAACCCACGGCATCGACATCAATGCCAACCCCTTGCTTGGTAAATTTAGTTTTACCTGGACGGAAGAGGAAACGTTGGCGATGGATTTCTCGGTTCTTCAATACCGACTCTATGCCAAGGCGCCGACCCCAAGCTTTTTTGTGACCCGATTGTTTCAGGGTGAAATCGAGTTATCGAAATAATATGTCCAACATTGCAGTTACCGAAATCAAGCAATATATCAAGATCGATGGGGCTGACCAGATACTTCAGCCTACCGATGAGTCCTTTCAAATCCTCCTGACCGATGGCGAGATTAACGTCCGCGTTCAGGCCGACGAAGGTGTGGCGCGGCCAATCTCGATTCAGGAGCAGACGCAGACGGTAGCGGTAGTCGAAGAAAAGGTAGCGATTGTGAAAATCAATGAGGGGTCCCAGGGTCTTTATGGGGAAATTTATTTAACACCTAAGCCATCTTCTACGGGCCCAAGAGGCACGGTTTATTTTGATAGTGACGACGATCATTTATGGGCTGCTACGGAGCCTTAAATAAGGGGAGGGGTTATGAAGGGAACGATATTTCTTAAAGACAGAAAGGTGACTTTATTTATAGGCGATCCTACCAAGGTGCCGACGGCAACTATTGAACTCACCTCTCCGCAGTTCGTATTTGATGACAATAAAGTAACGGTTTTGGAAGGTGAACTTTCCACAGTAAAGAAGTAGGGAGGCATTATGGCGGTCTGGAAACAACTGGCTTATGCGTTGGACGTGGTACCCAAATCGGCCTTTACGGCCGCTGGAGATATCCTTTATGCGACGGATGTGGCTACCTACGACGCATTACACGCCGCAACCAATGGTTACGTGTTGACTCTGGATACTGGATTGCCGGTTTGGGCAACACCGGCAGCGGCTGCTGCTCACGCTACGAGTCATAAGGGCGCGGGCGATGATCATCTTCATTTAGATGAATTAGGTGTTGCAGGCGCGGCAGTGGATTTCAACGGTAAACAGGCTACAAACATGGTGTTGCCGAATAGTGCCGCACCCCCGGAGTTGATAACTGAAGTGCTCGGTATGATTTATTTTGATACCGATCTGTCGGCGTATATCTGCACAGAGTTAGACCCGTAGGAGATATGAAATGGCGACATGGAAAAAAGTGGCTTTCGTTATTGAATGTATTGAAAATGACGAGTTCACTGCCGATGGGGATATTATTTATGGTACTGGTGCGGGTGCTCTGGCTGCCCTGGGCATAGAAGACGATGGAGATGTTTTGACTCTGGCGGCAGGTCTGCCGGCATGGGATCCACCTGCGGCACCAGTACATCATGCCGACACTCACAAACACGATGGAGTATCCGACGTCTTGCTGTTGAGCGATCTCGTTGCTGCCGATGCTGTAAACCTTAATGGCCAGGAGTGTTTGAATATAGTGATACACACGGCTTCCACGCCACCCGCCGCAGTTCTCGGCAAGCCATACTTCGATGCGGAGGATTTGGCGTTGTATATCTGCACCGTATTGTAAGGGGGGACAATGTTTGAGATGAGCAAGGGCCGGGTAGAAGCGATGGCCGAGTTGAATAATAAGTTAGTGGAGTTGATCGACTCCTCGAAGGCGACTCCGCTTGAGGCCATTCTTGTACTGGAACTCATGCAGAATACGCTTACTAAAGCATCTGAGGCGTTTATCGCAAAGACTTTAACCGAATCGAATGCGGAGAAAACCTAATGGCGGTCTGGAAAAAACTTGCCTATACCGAATCTCCCACCTTTACGGGCACCGTAACAATGCCTGCTGGTGTTATTATCCCAGACGCAGGCACAATCGGCCTTGGCCCTGGCAAGGGACTGATCCAGTTTGATGACGAGGCTACGACGGATTTTGTTAGTTTTAGTAACTGTAATGTAGGCATCGGGATGACGAGTCCGTTGTCGCGGTTAGTTATTGATATTAATGCCCCTGCTCCAAGTATGGATATTAATGCCCAGGCAACTGGGACTATCGCATTTTCTGATGCAAGCGTAGACTGGCCAGGTATGACAGGTAAAACAACAGCTGTTGATGCTCCTGGGTTATTTATTGTAGGTGCTACAAATGATACAAATTCAAGGGCAGACATGGAGCTTAGTGTTAGGGAGTCCGATAGTACGGACTATGCAACGATGACGAGCGCCGCTTTTAAATTTACAAGGTATGTTACTGATTTAGTAACTATTTTAAGAAGCGGCAATGTAGGCATCGGGGCGATAAGTCCAACCCAAAAACTGTCTGTCGGAGCTGAAGATAATAGCGGCATCAATATAAGACTTGGCGCTTGGACGTCATTGGGTAATATGTACTCAATTGGGTCTGCGGTATTAGGACACAACGCAATAGCAAACCCGGATACGGCTGAGGGTATAAAGATAATGACCACAAGCGCCGGGGGGTATGGTGCCCGAGCTATAGAGCTGAACTACCTTTCCGGTATAGTTTTTCATGCCAATGCAAACAATGTTACGGCTGGAGACGCTTTCACCGCCGAAGTGATGAGGATCACAAATATCGGCAGACTCGGCCTTGGAACAACTGCACCGGCAACAACTTTAAATGTTTATAGCGCCGGAGCGGCCTTTGGCGGTAGCGGTGTGCCGTCACATTTGAGTGTTGATGATAGCGCATCTTTCGCAAAAGATAACGGTGGCGCAATTGTATTTAGGGGTATTGGTACAGGAACCACAGTTTCGGCTTACGGAATAGTTAAAGGGGGAAAGGAAAACGCAACCGAGAGTAATAACGCATCCTATTTGAATTTTTGGACCCGCGCAAGTGGAGCAAACCTTACGGAGAAAATGCGAATTGACAGCGCGGGCAAGGTTGGCGTCGGAACTACCACTCCAACACGGAAGTTGGATGTGGCTGATGATTTGGTTCATTCTAATTCGGGTTATTATTCTCAATTGGCAATTAGGGGTACAGCTGATAGCACGCAAAAATTAAACATTGGTTACGATACGACAAGTTTTTATGGCTTTATTGAAGCATGTGATGAAGCTACCGCTTGGCAAAATTTATCACTTCAGCCAGGCGGCGGCAACGTTGGCATTGGCGATACTGCTCCAGGCGAAGTTCTCGACGTAGCAGGTAACATCAACGCCACTGGCGTGCTCAAAATCGATGACGTGCAGGTGGTTGGGAATCAAGGCGCGCATGTTGTTGATGCAGATGCCGGAACGATAGTTGCGCAGTTTAACACACTCTTAACACGGCTTGAGGCACACGGACTTTTAGCCTCTGCTGCATAAAGGGGGAGAAAAATATGGTATTTGACAAAGAGGAGCAAAGAAAAATCATACTGGAGATTTTGGATAATGTGACCATTCCGGGGAAGAGTCTGGATGTTCTATTTGCCTTCAAACAAGAAGTTCTTCAAGGGAGCTTCGCGCAGAAGCTGAAGGGAATAAATAAAGAATTTCAGGAACTTGAAGAGGCCAGAAAAAAGCTTCTTGAGAAGTATGCTTCCAGAGACGAATCCGGCGTGATGAAAATGAATGAATCCAAAATCCAGCCATGATGGGAATTTTAGAGAGGTTTATTGAAGATGCGTTGCCCGGTTTGTAAATCGAAAAAAATTACCGTTCTCGGAAATGGGAAGTTTAAATGCCGCAACTGCGGCTATCGCTTTTAGAGAGGAATTCCTATGCCGCCAGAAACTTGCCCAGCACATGGAAATTTAATGGAAAATATTGGTTCAATAAAAGCAAACCAAGAATTTATGTGCCGTGAGATTTTGGAGATCAAAAGCATATTGGCTCAACAGGGGAATGCTAGGATCAAAAGCGATATGAATTTTAGCGATTTCAAATTAGATATGGCCGAGTCAAGGATTAAAACCAAAATCGTATGGGGTGGCGTAGGGACAGCGTTTATCGCTCTTATATCGGGATTGACGCAATTTCTAATAAAAAAATTTGGTGGGTAGGTAAATGAAAAAGATAGTTTTGGTGTTACTGGCTATTCTGATACTGTGCGTCTCCTTTGCTTTTGCGGAAGAAACTAAAATCCTTTACGATAAGAGCGTGGGGCTTACCATAACCGTCCCGGAACTGGCCCCGGAATTTTTCAACTGGAACGCGAGTTTAATGGCCAGCGAAGTTTATCCGAATGGGAATTCCCTTTATACTGTTCAGTCAGCAAACCAGGACGAACGGGTTAGGGTCATTTCCTTGTGGTGCAAAAAAAGCGAAAAAGTATATTTGCTTGCCTTTGCCGTCTTCTATGCCAATAAAAAAGGATCCGAGCCAGAATGTTATGAGGATTTGGGATTTATAAAAACAGGGGCAGTAACCGGGATTTTTACCCGCGTTGACAAAGCGGATTTAATGTCAGTATTTAGGGATCACCTTATAAAGATCGAAATTTAAGGACCGGGGGATAGAACATTTTGCTCCGAGAAATATAAAATGACCGAGAAAGAAGACAGACTTTTAAATAAACTTATTGCTTCCGCTGGCTGGCTTACCAGGGCCTATAATAAATGGCAGACCACAGAAACTTCAAAAATGGTAACGGCTATGAGGGAGGCGAACCGGGCGATCGACGATGCAATGGAGATTTTAGCAGATGGGCGACCTAACGCTTAATTTTTCTCGTTCCGAATTTGCCTGTAAGGATGGCTGCGGTCTCGATTCCATCGACCCCGATCTTGTTGCAAATTTGCAACACTCCAGGACGGCGACCGGCCTGAGTTATCCGATCAACTCGGGGTGCCGGTGCAAAAAAAAGAATCAAGAAGCTGGTGGAAAAGAAAATTCCGCTCATCTCCCTTATTCAGATGGCCTATGCCACGCCGCGGATATTGGATGTTCCGATTCTCACGATATGTACATGAAGGGTGTGGATCTTATTAAGCGATTTAGGCGTATCGAATTTGGCAAGAAGGACGGAAAACTCTGGATACATGTCGATAACCGGCGCGACTTGCCGCAAGAAGTCTTGTTTTTGGTGTAAATGGAGGCTTTATGGAGGCTTTATGGTTTTAGACATCGTTGCTTCATTGGCTGGTCTGATTATTCCCCCGGCATATGATTTCATCAAGAAGAAATTCATCAAGGGGGAGAATGATACCCCCGAGGCCACGGCCGGAACGCTGGCCACGACCAAGCCCGAAATTCTTCCTGAATATGTTAAGAGTATTGCTACACTGAAAGAAGCCGAAAAAAACTACTTCAATCGGGATGTGGTCGGGGAAGTTTCCCCGTGGGTAAGGGATCTGCGGGCCTGTATAAGGCCCCTGACGGTTGCCGCCGCGTTAATTTGCCTTTTCCTTGATGGCTTAACCGAAGTAATTAACTTGGATCCCGGAGCGAGGGCGACCTTTGAGATGGTCGTGACTTCTTGGATGGGTGATCGCTTTAAATTACGGACAGGATAAATTGAGCTTTTCTAAGACGCAAGAAAAGATTCTCATAATCGAAATGCTACTTTTGGAGGCCATTAAGAGTGGCGACCTAAGCCATGTCAAAAGAGCTCTGCATCTTCTTCAGGAAATTAAAAATCATATCTGTAGGGAGGTAAAGTTTATGATTTAAAGAAATGAAGTAATTTTATTTTCGGGCAATTCCCGCGGTCGGCCAACCGGGGGAACTAAGATACAGGGGCAAGTATGGTGCCCATACCACCATGTTTTCCCCTTTTTTATTGCCCGAATCACACACAACCCTAAACAACCTTCCCCGCCGGAACACCTAAACCCAGGGCTCCGGCGGGCCAACCAACGAACACCCGGCAACGGACTCGAAAGGAGAAAAGAAATGGGAGTTCCAGACAGTATTAAAAAACAAGTGGATCTTGCAGAAGCAATTCAGAAACAGATTGTATCTGGTCAAAACCCTCCGGCTGACCCGGTACCCCAGGCGAATACCCCACCCGTCGTTTCGGTGGTGACTCCCCTCGGCCCAGCTTCCGTAACTCCACCAGGGACGGTGATCGAACCGCCCCCTGAAGCGCCCGCTATACCCGAGCCAGTGGCGCCGATACCTCAGTCTCCTGCACCATGTGAAAACTGCTCCAAACAGGAGCATAAATATTCCGTTTTGCAGGGTAAGTACGACAAGGAGGTTCCCCGCTTAACGTACCGTATAGCCTTTTTGGAAAATCAGATTGACGACTTAAAAAGACAAGTCGCCGAACCTACGGCCTCACTCGCCTCGCCGAATACAATGAGCGCAGCTATGAACTCTGCCATCGGAGAGATGTTGCGCAACAGTACCGACGAGAAGACGAAGACCTTCAGGGAAAACTTTCCCGACATGTTCGAATTTGTGGCGAACGCCGCGGATATGATCGCCGGCAAGACAATTCAGCAAACCGAAAAGCGCCTGGAAAGCGTCGAACAGAGAAACGCCGTCAGTGCGCAAGAGAAATTCTTGACTGAATTGGGAAGTAAGGTTCCGGGCTGGGAAACTATTTGTCAGGAAGATCCGAACTGGCCGGTTTTTTTGAATGCCGTGGAGCCGTATTCCGGCAAGAAGAAACTCGATCTTCTTAAAGATGCCTCTCAGATGTGGAATTATTCCACAGTCATCAATCTACTGAAAGATTTTCAGAAGGAATTTGGTACGGGGACCCATCCCCCGTCGAATCCATTAACCCCTACTCCGCCTCCTACGGTATTTCCTCCGAGTGGGCACGCTGCGGCTCTAACTTCTACCGGGGCACAGCCGGAGTACATAGCGAGGGGCTTTATTAGTCAGTTCTATCAAGACGTGGCGCGTGGAGCATATCGAGGCCGAGTTGCAGAAGAAAAAGCAATCAAGGCCAAGATCGACCAAGCCGTGGCTAAAGGATTGATTTTGAATTCATAGCTCCTCTTGATCTCTAAAGGGAGAAATAACCAATGTTTAACGTTACACCTGGACATCCCGACTATACCGCTTCCGGAGCATTCTTCATTCCGGAACTACTTGCCGGAAAGCTGCTGGAGAAGCTCTATCTTACTACCGTGTTTGGCGAGATAAGCAATACCGATTACGAAGGAATGATTAGCAAATACGGCGATACGGTCATCGTGAGAACCAATCCCGACATCACGATCAGTCCCTTCGTGATTGGTCAAAGCCTTAACTATCAATTACCCAATTCCGAGCCGGTCGAAATGAGAATCGATCAGGGGTATTACTTTGCCTTTAAGTGCGATGATGTTATCGCTAAACAATCCAACATCAAACTGATGGATTCCTGGACCGACGACGGCGGGCGCAAGATGGCCATTGCTATCGATGCCAACATCCTGGCCTATGCCCACCCACTTTCTGAGGCTGTCCACAACAGGGGCAATACCGCCGGTAAAGAATCTGAAGACATTCTTCTTGGTGCTTCCGGTGCTCCCCTTCAGTTGACCAAGACCAATATCCTTGAAGTAATAGTCGATTGCGGATTGGTACTGGATGAGCAGCAAGTTCCCGAAACCGGACGTTGGATCGTACTCCCGAAATGGGCTACGGCCACACTGAAAAAGTCCGATTTGAAAGATGCTTCCATGACCGGGGTAGAATCAACTCTGCCGAACGGTCGCCTGGGCACAATTGATCGCTTCACGATTTACGGTTCCAGCAACCTGGCTACCGCCACGGATTCTACTGGACCCAAGTGCTGGCAGGCAATGTTTGGTCATCCCATGGCCATTTCATTCGCCACCCAACTGGAAAAGACCCAGCATATCCCCGCCCCCGAAAGTACCTTTGCGGAACTTATCCGGGTCCTGAACGTCTTCGGGCGGAAAGTGTTCCACCCCGAAGCTCTGGGTACCTTGTACTGCTGTAAGGGCTAACCACTAACCGATCCCCTGCTTTTCTATTTATAGAATTGCGGGGGGCGTAACCCGAGAAGGAGTTTTATTATGGCGTTCACAGTTGATTTAACCGAAAACGAAGGCGTGGCCATGCCGTTTGATGGTCTCAATAAGCACTTCGTTGTCAAAAAGGTTGTAGATTTCAGCGAGGCCGCTAACCATCTTACTAATGCCCAGATCATGGCCCTCATGAACATTCCGGCCGGGGTTTTGGTGAGAGAAGTAATACTGAAGGTTACGACTTCCGCTGACTCCGACACCACTACTTTTGAGGTCGGAGCCTACACCAAGGCAGCCGCGGAGATTGATGGGCATGGTTTTATTTATGCCAAAAATCCCTACCAGGCTACCGTTCCCGCCTACGTAAGAGATCCGGACGTTGATACGCATGCGATTTATGCAATCGCCGACGGCACCGCCGGATACGTTAGTGGAAGTGATTGGGTTCTCACTTGCGCTAATAGCGATGCGCAGGAACTTGACAATGGAGTTATCGAATTCATGGTGGTCTGCATAGACCTCCGGTAACTGAAAACTCAAAAAAGGAGATTTATCATGGCATTTACTGTTGATTTAACCGAAAACGAAGGGGTCGCCCTGCCTTGGGATGGCCTCAACAAGCACTTCGTCATTAAGAAAACGGTCGATTTCGGAGTTGCCGCAAATAATCTTGCCCACGATTGCCACATGGCTCTTATGCCCATTCCGGGTGGCGTTCTGGTCGAGGAAGTTATCTTGCTGATAACCGAAAACGCCGATTCTGACTGCGATGCTCTGGACGTGGGTTCCTTTGAGGAAGATGGAACGGCTATTGTCGCCGACGGATTCATCGATGGCGCCACGATCTATACCACAACGGGAACCGTTGCGGCCCCGGTTTACGTTCGAGATGTTGCCGGCGAAACCTACAGCATCACCAACGGCACCGTTGGCTTCGTTCGAGCAACCGATTGGGTTCTCGGATGTGAGAATGATGATGACCATACGATTGATAACGGCATCATCACCTTCATCGCGATTTGCAAAGACCTGCGATAAGCGGGTCTCATTTCGCGGTCTCCGGTTGCCCCGGCGTCGGCATTCCGGCATAAGTCCAGGCCCGGATACCAGATTAACTCTAACTCTCCCACGGGGATACCGTGGGAGTGACCAACTTAACCGTAGGTGGCTGGGAAGCTCAGACGCACCGAATAACCAAAGGAGAAATTCTAATGAGAAAAGAAGATTTCAGTATTGGAGAATTAACGGTTGATACGATCCGTGGCGGTGGCCTGGATATGTTCACCAAAAAGTTTTACGTGGATCCGGTGAATGGAAGCGATGGAAACCCTGGAACAAGTCTGACCAATGCCAAGAAAACATTGGCGGCCGGGTATGCCTTGCTCAAAACAAATAAGAACCAAGCATTATGCTTGCTTCCGGGAGCAAGTTATCACGGATTGACCGAAACGTTTGTATGGGGCAAGAGTTTTACGCACCTGATCGGTCTGGCTGGTCCTGGGGTATACGGCGGGAGATGCAGGGTTTATGATACGGCGGCATTTGCCACTATCCTATTCAGTATTACGGGAATTGGCAATATCTTTAAGACCATCCATTGGCAGAGAAACTTTGACAGTGCCCTCGGAGTGCAGAATGTAACCGTAGGAGCGGGTGCATCCTATAACTATTTCGAAGATTGTCAGTTCGATGCCCCGATCATGGCTTCCCTTGGAGCGGCAGCTTTCAGGAATTTGTCTGGTGCCGGAGCTAATGGATCCAATACATTCCGGCGTTGTACGATTGGTCAATGGAACCAGCAATGTAGTTCCACAACCGGACATCAGATTCACCTTGCGGGCGAACATACTTCCTGGAGTTTCATGGACTGCGTGATCATGTGGAATACAACGGCGGCTACATTCAAGCCGATTCATGTTGTAGATTCGACATCCGAGTATGTTTACACCCTGTTCGATAATTGCAAGTTTCTTGGACTTGGTACTTCGGTAACTGGACTATGTGCCAGTGGGACTCCCGCTCACGGAAAGGTGATCTTCACGAATTGCAATTTCGTGGGGGTCGATGAATTGGACGCAGGAACCAATTCCAGGATCTACGTATCCAATGGTTCTGCAATAGCCGGTGAACTTGGCGGAAAAGCTGTAGATATAGCGTAATTCCAAGTTCATTAAAATAGTGGGGGGATATTCATCCCCCCATAATTCAAGATCCACATGGAGGTCTACATGTCTGACAAGAAAAACTTTCAATTAAGCACTCTTTTCTCCGACTTAGAAGACCTAACCTTGTTGGTAAGATCCGATGCGGTGGCTGCCGGAAATGCTGCCTTATTATCCGCAGAAAAGGCAGAAGCGGCCAGGGTTTTAGCGGTGGCACTTTCCAATAAGGTAGATGCCATCAAGGCAATGCTCGATTCTGCGGTTTACGGTATGCAGAAAATGAGTAGCAACCTCGATGACATAATGGTAAAGCTTGATGTCTAAAATGGTTAAACTGGATGTATAAAACCCCCTAAATTCCACGAGAACTTAGGGCTGGGAGCGGACCCAATCTAACCCCCCTGGAAAGGGTCCGCTCCTTTTTCATTACAACACAAGTGTACTTGCCCCTTGACATTTCTACACTCTTGCTTTATATTCTGTTCAGCCGGGGGTCCACCGGTGGGGCCCAAAGTTCGGGAATGGAATGCCGGATAACCATTCCTAATTTTTAAGGGGGTGTGTATGTCCGATGAAAAGACGGAATTAAAGACCGACGAAGAGGTTGGGCAAGATGTACGAGCCCAAAAATGCGCCAAGGAAATCAACGCGGTCTTAGAGAAGTATTTTTGTATTATGAACCCAATCTTTACATTTTCCGGGGCTTCTCCAGTGCCAATTACCGAGGTGAAGATTGTGGCGCTGCCCATACCCAAGAGACTCGATATAAATAAAATCCCCATTATGTATCCCAACGGAGTGCCGTCAAATGATCCTAAGAGAGATTCTTGAAGAAGTCAGAGAAAAACTTGACGATGAATCGACCCCTTATCTGTGGGCCGATAAGGAACTGCTTCGCTACGCCAACCGGGCGGAGAGGCGTCTGGCCGAAGGTGCGTATCTAATTTCCGACGCAACCACGGCGGCGGTGTGCCAGATAGCCTTGACGCTTGCTGCCGGTGCCGACTATACGAAGCATTCCAAGATCGTGAAGGTGAGGCAGGCCAGGATTCTCGGGCAAACCACTTCCATGGGCATCGTTGATCTGGATTGGCTTCAGCAATTTTATACTACATGGCAAATCGCAACGCCCGACCTCCCCAAATATTTCTCCGAAGATCTGACCACGGGTAAAATTACCTTTATCCCGGCCCCCGGCACTTCCTACACGGCGAATTTGATCGTTTACCGGCTTCCACTGAATGACCTTGTTCTAACGGCCCTTACCGCATCTCCGGAGATCCCCGAGAAGTTTCAAAAATACCTCATGGATGGGATTCTCTCCGAGGCTTACCTGAAGCAGGACGCCGAAACCTTCGACAAGAAATTGGCCATGGAGTATTACGTAAAATTTACAGCGAATATTTCCAAGGCTTTCCGGGAGAATTATCAGGCATTTAATTTGCCTGGGCCAGTGGCCCTGCACCGAGGATATTCGGGATAATGAATACCCAAGAGATTATAAAAATTAAAGGCTTTCTCGGCAAGAACAACGTCAGTGATGCCGCCCGAGTGGTTCCTAAGAGAGGACTGGCCTATCTTACGGAGTGCATAAACGTCGATATTGACAACGACTTGATGCCGCACCGGAGCTCAGGGTATGAAACCGCCGTCGTTTCGGGAACGCGAATACACTCGCTTTGGTCGAACGGAAGCGTGTGCCTGTTCGTCCATGGGAATGACCTTAAAATCATGGATGCCGCTCATTCTCCTTCTCTCCTGCAAGCTTCCGGGGGATCGGGAAGAATGTCCTACGTCGATATTCCACCTAAAATCTTTTTAACGAATGAGAGTATCATCGGCTATGTCCAGGACTTAACTTTCAGTGCCTTTACCCTTCCGTCCGAAATGACCTATAAAATCTTGATGCCAGCCGGGCACCTGATCGGTTGGTACAACGGTCGGTTGCTGGTCGCGAGAGGTAATGACATCTGGTATTCAGACGCCATGTATCCGGGAATTATGGATGAGCGCAGAAATTTCAAGAGTTTTCCGTCCAGAATTTCCATGATGGGATCGGTCCAGAACGGTCTATGGGTTTCCGATCAGCAAAACGTCTATTTCTTATCCGGTGCAGACATCAAGGATTCCTCTCTGATTAAAAAATCAGACAAACCGGCCATCTTAGGAACGTCGGTAACGTGCGATTCCCAGGATGTTGATGGGCTGGATATTTCCGGTAAGGTTATTCTGTGGCTTTCAAAAAATGGGGTGTGTCTCGGTGGCGCCGATGGATATTTTAAAGAATTGACCAAAAACACCTATAACGTTTCCGGTAAAACCGAAGGGTATGCAATTCTAAAAAAGACCGGTAATGCAACGCATTTTTTTTCTTCTGTATGGTAAAAATTCCGGGGCCAGGTCTAGTATGGCGAGATTGGGTTAGGTAAGGCTGGGCAGGGTAGTAAAAATCCAAAATCTCAAGAGGGGGAAGAGAAGAATGGAGAATTTGCACAGCAACAAAGCGACGGTTTCCATCGTGGGGGTTTCGCCCGGTATTCTTTTACACAATCCGACGTCGGTTGGTGTGGGGGCCAAGGGAATTAAAAAACAGATTCCAACCCCGGAAGATGAGGCGGAGCGCGGTCTCTACTGGACGGAAGATAAAAAGTCGATCGCCTTTCCGGCACGCAACATTCACGCTACCATTCTTCATGCAGCCAGTGGAATGAAGGTTCCCGGAAATAAAAAGATGGCTCTCATTCCGATTCTTTGCGGCGATTTTCACATCGAACCGGATATGGTTCCATTCAACACTACGGATTATGAAATTTTCACCTGTACGGCGGTTATTCAGAGGCAAAGAATTTTTCGGAGTCGTCCGAATCTAAAAACCTGGAAACTGGAGTTTACCACTTGCTGGGAATCGCAGTTTTTGGGAAAAGGAGAAGATTTTACCGAATATGTTTTGAAACCTCTTTTGGAAATTGCCGGGAGCAGAATTGGGATTGGGGATTATCGACCAGCAAAACGTGGTCCATTTGGAAGGTTTGTTATTTCAGGAATCAAACTCATTTGAATATGGCGGGGTGTGGCATGGCATGGCGTGGCACGGTAGGGTTCTTACGGAAGGGGGTTAAATGGTTCACTTTGTCTTTGAATTCGGCAAGCATAATCCGAAAAAGAAACTTGATTTAGTGGAGGATCAAAAAGCTCTAATTATGCCCATTGGCGACATCCATTACGGAAGCCGAAATTGGCCGGAGCACAAATTCAAGATACATCTCGAATGGGGTATGGATCGAGGGGCCTATTTCTTTGGTATGGGTGATTACCTGGATGCCTTTTCGGATTCCCAGAGAGCACTGATCGGCCCCATGCGTGATTCGGCCAAAGAGTTGATGGATGACATGATGAAAGAAAGGGCCCTGAAGCTTATCGATTTGCTTCAACCTACCCGAGGAAGGTGGATAGGCTTTCTGGAGGGTAATCATCGGTACGATTTTCGGGACGGTAAATCTGCTGATCAACTTATAGCCCGGTATATGGAAAGCAAATTTCTCGGAACGGATGCAATCGTACGTTTCAAATTTGATGGTGTTCCCAGGGGTCATCATGAGGCGGATTGCGTTTTGTTCGCTCATCACGGAACGGGATCGGCCCAAACTCAGGGTGGGACCTTGAATAAGGTTGAAAATATGCTCAAGGCTTTCGATGCGGATATTTACCTGATGGGTCATAGTCACTCTAAGGTGGCTGCCCCCATCGATCAGCAACACATTACCCCGGATGGAGTTCACACCCACCGGACGAAATTGTTTGCTCGTACTGGATCATGGCTCCTGGCATATTCCTCTACCGAACCGCTAAGCCTGGATGAGCCGGCCGTCAGTTCCCGCGGAACGTACGTGGAACAAAAGTCCCTTATTCCTTCGGCTCTTGGAAGTCTGGCAATAGGTTTGAGTTTTGAGCAGATTCATCAGTCAAAGTATTTCAGGCCGCTGATTCATATTTCGCTTTAGTCCTTTGGCGGGGCGTGGCGGGGCCTGGCAAGGCAAGGTAGGGCAAGGATTTTTTAAAAGGGGGATTTATGGTTAAGATTTACGTGGCGGGAGCGCTGAGCGGCCCGGAGCTTGATTACCTGGAAAATATGCGCCGCATGATGGTGATCTCGACTCATTTATGGCAAGTGGGGATGTCCCCGTATTGTCCATGTCTCGATTTCGTATATGCGCTTTTGAGATCAGAGGATTATGCCAGACCAACAACGGAACAGTTTCATAAGGCCAGTCTGGAGTGGATTGATAGTTGTGACGCCATGTTGGTTCTTCCGCATTCCGAGAATTCCAAAGGAACCAACCGGGAAGTTATGCACGCGCATGTAAGATGCAACATCCCCGTTTTCTATAAGCCGAATGATCTTCTGAATTATTTTTGCTTTCCGCTGGATCCGACGATGGATGCTCTTTTTGAGAAATGGGGGTCAGAAACGGCTGGCCCCAGAATCTTCAAGAAGCAATAAAGACGAGTATGGACTTTTAACTTACGTAGAAAATAATTTGCAAATTTTAACAAGAACGGCAAACGCCGAAAAATCTAACAAATTCTCACCTATTGTGGGAATTGAAGGAGGACTAAATTGAGTTTGAAATTGAGCACGGGATTACGAAATTTTCTCGCCGGGGAAGGCACTATAAGAAAGGCGTTTGAGGATGCCGTTTTGTATGTCTATGGCGGAACCGCACCCGCCACGGTGGAAGAGGCTCCCGGAACAGCAAACTTGCTTTATAAAGTAACGAAAGCAAGTGATGGCGTGACGGCTGGAGATCGATCAACCTCCCAGCTTGAGAAGATTACGATCGGCCACTCTGGGGCGCCCAACGCGGGAGACACCGTTGTATTGGTGTTGGATGGAACGACATTGACCTACGTTGTGTTGACTGCCGACAGCAGCGTTACCAAGGTTGCCACAAAGGTCGCCAGGATGCTGAACGACTGCGCACAGGTTGATGCTATTGCCACTGGTGCGGATGGAGTCCTATACGTTCAGGGCCGTATTGCCGGCGTCTCTTTTACACTTACGGAGGGTTCCTGTACTGGATGGTTGAGCGCAACGGTCGCAACACAAGTAACGGCTGCGGCTCGGGCCAACACGATTCAGTTCGGGGCTCCCAATACCGGCGTGCTGTCTAAGAGCGCCGATGTTTGGTCCGGGGTGGCCACGGCTTCCGGAACAGCAACGTACTTCCGGTTGGTTACTTCTTCAGATGGTCTGGACGCGGACGCAAACGACATGCGCATTCAGGGGTTGGTTTCCACTTCCGGGGCGGAGTGTAATATGACCAATCTCAATGTTGTCATCGGCTCCACGCAAACCATTGAAACGGGATTTATCACCATACCGGCCAGCTAAGAATAAGCCAACATGATAGGAGGTTGTTATGGCCCTTTCGGCTACTCTCTCAAATCATTTTAAATATGCCTTGGCCAATAAACTGATTGACCTGGATTCTGATATCATCAGGATTCTTCTGATGCGCACGGGGTTTGTTTTCAACAAAGCTACCCATTCCACCCTGAGTAACATCAAAGCCACCTCCGGGGCGCTTTCTATCACCTTTAGCAATTCTGCCAAGACGATCGTTCGCGGGTCTGGAAGTTTTATTGATGACGGATTCGTGGTCGGGAATAAGATCACTACGGATTCAGCCAATAATCCTGGCCCGTTCTATGTCACCACCATTGCCGACCTGACCATCACATGCTCTGCGGCAACTTTCGTTGGCGAGACTGTTTCCAAGACTGTCACGGCAGACGATGAACTGGCAGCGAACTATGGATATGCCCAGGACACAAAAGAGCTTTTGGGCAAGGCTATAGCGGAAAATGATTCAGGCGATAGAATGCAATTCACGTGCAGTAATGTGGATTGGATAGCGTCCGGCGGGGATATTGGACCGATGGCTGGGGCAATCTTATACGATCCAGACTCCACGGGAGATGTCATCATCGGATACTTGAGTTTCGGTGAAAATTACACCTTAACGGACACGGGAATGCTTCGATTGACTGGCATTATCCTTAACCTGACCTAACTGGAGTGGTGAATGGCTGATTTTTATCCAGCGGCAAGCGGAGACGACGGACATAGCAAGGACGGCGGATTTGAGAATAATACCAATTACGTCAACCTTGGAAATGACGGCGGAACATACTATGGCAAGATGTTCTTTCGCTTTCCTGGAGTAACCATTCCGGACGGTTTGTCCATCTTTACGGCCACCTTAACGCTTACCGCCTATGCTAACTTATCCGCCGGACCGCCGAGCGTTAGTATCTATTTTAATGACGTGGACGACGCCGTGGCCCCAACGTCTAAGGGCGAACTGGACGGTCTCGCGCTGACGGACGAGGTTGTGGAGTGGAATGTTCCTTCCACCACGACGGATAGCGAATACACGACCCCCGATTTCAGCGCCGTTCTTCAAGAAGTAATGGACCGAGAAGGATGGGTATCTGGACAAGACATCCAGCTTGTCATGTCCTATAACACTTCGGCTATCCGCAAGTGGTATGCGATTGATTACGATAGCGGAAGCAAAAAGGCCAAGTTATCTATCACCTATGGATCGATCTCAACTAAAGATTTTACATCTACGCCGCTTGCGGCAACGTCGGAACTAACTTTTGTCATGGTCATTAGCGGCGATCCCGCCCTCAACCTTAGCGGCGATCTCGCCCTCACCCTTCCGTCCTTGACGTTTTCTGCCACAGGAACTTCGAGAAGTGGGTCTTTAAATCTGGATCTACCCGCACTGTCGATGGAACTAACGGGATCGACTGGTTCCACCGGATATATCAACCTTGTCCTTCCGAAACTTCAGTTTGCGGCCAGCGGGGTTGGTGGCGATGTTGGAAGCGTAGAATTTAACCTTCCATCCTTGGCGGTATCATTTGCCGGATACACGAATATCCCGTGGAAATTTGATCTTACTCTGCCGAGTCTGAGGGTGATGTTTTCGGGCGGTGCGGTAGCCACCGCCACCGCATATGCCGTCATTCTTATGAACACCAAAAACCTTGCGGTAAGCGAATACGACTGGTCTGGCTTTAACAGCTTCGCCTACTTCAATGGGGAGTACATCGGAGCCAAGTCAACCGGAATCCACCTCCTGGAAGGAGATCAGAACAATGGGCTTCCCATCGACTCGATCATGAGCCTTGGTCAGATACCGGTGGGTGCCAATAAGCCAAGGGATGTTTATATTTTAGGTAGGGCATCGGGTTTGATGGCTCTGGTCATTACGTCCGATGAGGACACGGAAAAGGAAGTAACCGTGCCCTATCTCCTGGAGACCCTATATGAGGCCCGCGCCAAAATTCCCCGGGGGATCGATCCCATCTACTTCAGCCTGGAGTTGAAGAATAAAAACGGATCGGATTTCGACATTGACGAAATTCAGGTGTATGGCGAAGGACATGCCAGGAAGAAGTCATAATGCCTCTTGCCACAAGACTTTCGGGAGATACAGATAGGGCTGCCATGTGGTGGGGCGAAGCCAAGAGGGTTCTCTTTCAGCTTAAAAACGACCTGCAATATACCGGTGTTGAATGCGGATGGAGATCCCGAACCTGTTTCGACAAGACGATTATCAGGGTTGGATCGCTCAATGGCGTTGACATCGTGGAGATTAATTCCCCGTTTATTCGACTTGCCGAAAAAAAGCGTTATGAGCCGGCATTGTACATTATCTGCATTCGGAATATCGATTTTGACCTGGACGATTCTTTTAAAATTTATTCGATCAAAAGCAAAGATGGGGCCATCGTAACCGAAGAGACCAACAAGACCCCCACTCAGTTTCTATTTCATCTTGTAGATTCGGACACCGGAACGGCCCCTGGAATTATCAGCAAACCAACTCGGGTAGAAGATTTTCTTATCAGGAAAGACCATGTTGTTTCCCGGGGGCTGAATTATGAAGACTGGCTAATCACACAGAATATAGGTTCGGTGTTTTGGAATATGAACATTACCTATGAAGACAGGTACCTATATACAAAACCATTCCCAGATCCCGATTATGGCACCGTGTTCCAAATGGCTTTCCGGATGGTGAATGGATTCCGTATAACCGGCGGTAGATCATCCTTTTATAATCCCCATCTTTATTTCCCGAAACTGGTTGACGGAAATCCAGTGTGGACGGTTTTGGATCACAACACCTATGCCGGAACCACCGACGTGATCGGTAAAAATAACATCACCCTAGATACCGATAAAAGATATGCCAAAAGCTGGGGCGAGAGGATTTGCGAACAAGAAAACGCACCATATACTTTTAATGTTAACGGATCAACTGACCTATCAAGCATACATTGGTTTGGCCGGTATAGTTGGCCGATCATTGGTACTCTCAATGCCCGCAAGGTGCCCAAAATCTACTCGATGAAATATAAGGATGATGATGGCACCCAAACCACCGAAGACTACTGGACGGAAACCCTTTCTTATGCTGAAACTGGCGGTAATGGCTCTGGATCAGGTGTAACCTACTGGCCCATTGCAGCCATCGGCAACAAAAAATTTCTTTATCTAAAAAATAGTTTGGAGCAGGAAACAACCAATTCGTTTGTTGAGGATTGGTCTTACCCTGAAATATGGAGCGGGGAGGGTCCGGCTGGAACATCGTCTGCCAGTTCCAGTTGTGTTGAGGATATAACTCAAGAATTTTATGCTGGCGATACGTTAATTGAATCACTGGTCAGTAATATAGAAAAAACATATAGTAGAGACATTGTTATAGTGGCTACCGGTGTCTGGCCAATAGGAACTTACTCTGAAATCATCGAAGAAACCTTTACGGCTACTTATCGATGGGCTGAAGTCTTGGATTACTCCAACCATCAAGGCAACTCAATTGTTTTCTATAAGAAGATCACGGAAGTTATAAGTTGGCCGAGATCATATTCTAATTCCGGGGCGTATTCGATTATGCCACCAAACCGGGTGGTTACGGATTCAAGAATAGGAACATCAACACGCAAAGTCGAATATTACTTGGCAACTATAATCGACGGAGTTCTCACCAAGAGACTATTGGAAACCTTTGATGGTTCCTGTGATACCGAGATGAGTTTTATTGGTGAAGATGATGGAGTTGATATTACTGGAACCCGCATCTGTACCTCAGAAGAAGATGGTGTAGGAGAACGTATTTACGGTGTCTCCTGCCAGATGAATAAGGACTATGCGGTTTTCTCTTTCAATAAAGAGACCTTCGGTGGCACCGGCGCCAATGCCACAGATTATTTTAAGGCAAAAATTTCAACGGCAACAGCCTCTAATTTTAATTGGTTTGGAGATGGACTTTCCAATACCGATCCCATGCCATATCCGTCTCCGTTGGAAGACATGAACCTGATTCTTGATACCGAAACCGAGGCATGGGTAGATGGAAAATTTTGCGTCGGAGCCATAGGGATCGGCAAAAATGAGGGGATCTTTGGCTATTCCGAATTCGACAATCAGACCGACATCGTGGCCGCGACAGGCCTTTTGGATATTTTAAGGAGGGTTGAATAATGGCTGGCTTTTATGTAAATCCAAGCACGACATCAACGGAAGTCGAAAGTCTAATTTCCGATTCCCAGGCCCTCGTGACGGCCCGTTTTGAGGAGGCCATGGGGTATGCCGATGGCGTTATGCAGGATGCGGCGGGCTTTTTAAGTTCCCTGCAAAGTGCCGCCAGTGGTATTTTTATACCCGCCAGCATCAATCCATCCTTTCCTGCCGCGATTTCCTACAAATTCAATATCGGAGAAGCACCGGTAGCTCCCGAAGCGGAAATATACCTTCCCGCCTTCCCGGTGTACCCGACCCTCAATGCGATAGCTCTCGTTACCGCAATTCAGGCTCGGCTCGAAGAAAATCTTGCCAATGGTGCAACCGGTGTGAATGCTAATGTTGAAAATGAGATCTGGAATCGTGAAGCAGAAAGAGCGGTTATCGCTCTGGATGAGGCTAAAGAAAAGGCCGCATCCGAGTGGGGCCAAAGGGGATGGACCCTTCCCGATGGGGTGTTGGTGTCTTCAATCAACCAGATTGAATTGGAGTACACGCACAAACGTCTCGATCTCTCCAGGGATATTGCCATCAAGCAGTATGAGTCTGCCTTCCAGAATACGCAGTTTATCATTCAGCAAATTTTAGCCATGGAAAATCTATTGATTACCGCAGTTGCCAAGGGAAATGAGCTTTTGATCGATAGTTATAAAGCCGAAATCGACGTCTTTAAATCGAAGATCCAGTTAGCTATCGAAAAACTGGGATTTCAAGTTAAGGTTTTTGAGGCAAGCGGTCAGGTATATCGTGCCAAGGCCGATGCTCAGGCGGCCATTGCCACGGTAGATGTTAAGGCTGCCGAAGCAGAGATTAATATGACCGTTGCCAGGGCGCAGATTTCCTTAAAACAGATCGAAATGGCCATGAAGAATTTCGAGGCCATGGCTCAGTTGCGAGTTGCCGCCGCCGATGCCGGTGGAAGGATTGCCGCTGCTATGGCTTCGGGGATATTCTCCGGTGTTTCCATCCAGGCTCATATTTCTGGTGGAGCTACCGTTGGCAAGAGCTACCAGGGAAGCGAACAGTTGTCCGAAACTCATCAACTTTCAGAGTAATAACCGTAGGAGGGTTAATTATGGCCGGTATATCAAATGTTGGATATGAAGTCGTGGATCAGATCCGGAATCTTGTTCC
>Ga0315294_10001134_pt1 | contig 28620 bp, 22 predicted proteins | sample YL17G13_40_MG_FD_203626 | JGI IMG/M metagenome (GOLD analysis project Ga0315294, IMG submission 203626) | Sediment microbial communities from Yellowstone Lake, YNP, Wyoming, USA - YL17G13_40 | ecosystem: Environmental > Aquatic > Freshwater > Lake > Sediment | place: USA: Wyoming | collected... | reverse complement strand
CAATGGTCGTATTGTAGTAATTCATCTGCGCTCTTCTCGTCATCACCGTTATTATTAACGATGATGGTGGTCTTTTGAATGGTATCTGATTGTGTTGTACTCATTGGAGTATTTAGATTCATGGGTTTCGTGGTTGTATCCATATATTCGGTCTTCATAGTTATTTGCTGATTTTCAGGAATTGAATTCTTATTTACTATTTCATTACAATTCAGATTGGCATTTTCATTGTTATTTGTGATATATTCGAAACTCAGATCAAGATGGTCGTTACTTGCTGTAAGTGTCCCTATTTGTGCGTTACTGTAGATTTTTTCTGATGCGATATCAGAAATAGAAAAAATCCTGACTTCTTGGTTTTCAAAAACCGTTGAATTGAGTTGGTAGAAAGCAACAAAAGCTCCATATTCATGTCCTGAACGACCTGTGAGATGGAAGTTTGCGTACCACCATTCAATCTTATATTCTTCGTCATGGGATCCTTCATCAGTAGGAAAGACGATGTCGGTTCCTGGTGGATGGTAAGGGTAGTTTTTCCAGGACATGTCCGGATGTTCATGGTCTACACTTACTTCAGCATGTACTGTAATAGGTGGTGCGATCATCACTATAATAATTAAGGGAGAAAGTATTCCTTTTATCCTGTTGCGTGTTGTTCTCCTTTTGTTTATAAGTATATTTCTGGCATCCATTGTTTCTCACCACGTTTTTATTACCCAATGTTGTGTTTGAATTCATATAAAAATCGTGTTTGACAACTGGTACCAGCTTCCTGTACAGTCGTTATCAAAAAAGGAGAGCAGTGGTTCTCATTTTTAAAATAAAAATAATGCGAAAAGAAACGAATTACGGTGAAATATTAATGAGACATTCTACCTTTTTCTCTGAAGTGTTTTGTACGCGACATCGTAACGGTAGACACAAATAATGGTCATCCTCCACAAACAATAATCCATTCTGCTCAAAACTCTGCAATATTGCAATCAACTCGAATTCCGGTACATCAATAAATCTCTTTTGTAGCTCCCTCAAAGAAACGACGTCAACACAGCTTAGAAACACTCGTCGTTCCAACTCATTTAACACAAAAATCCTGATGTTCTGCCGATCCCGCTTGTCATAAATCTTTATGAAACTTCCGCCGTCAACAAAATAAAACACTAACCGATCAATCGTGGTTTGCCGAATATTGCTCTCAAGTTCGGATACCTCCCGTTCTTTCTTCCATTCTTCTACTAGCGACTCCCACGGCTGGCCTCTAGATGGGGTCTTTCGTTTGAAATCATACACAAAAGAAAATCCTTTCTCCAAAAACTCTAAGGGATACATGATCAGATCGATTGGTGCATGTTCCAATCGTTCAATGTTGAACTGTTCTGGGTGACGCTGAATGAGGCTTCCATGCATCACTCGAAGTTCACAGAGCTGGGGAGCATCAAGATACCCTTTCAACATTTGAACAATCTTTTTCGTCTCATCAAAATCAACTGTTTCTTCATTCGGATATCTCACCAGGAGATTATAGTTATTTTTTATCCGGTTTTCTTTACAAAACTTAAGGACAGCGATATTATCAATCACGCGTGCGCCCTTGTTCATCTTCCGCAGATAATTATGGCTGAACGACTCAATTCCTGTTTGAATCATGGTAAACCCAGCCTCTTTCATCAACATATAATCATCACTGGTCAACTGCCCTGCCCGAGCCTCTACAAAAAACGAAAAATCCCCGCCGAGATGTTTTAATTTTTCAAACAAAGTTCGGTACTCTGTCTTCGGAAGCGTGTTTCCAATGAGTTGGAAATCCATCATATGATGCCGTTCGGATAGGAACTGGATTTCCTGAATAATCCGATCTACACTTTTTTCCCGGTAGCATTGATGCTGAATATTGAGATTACAAAACGTACACCGATTCCACCAGCACCCCCGCGAAATCTCCACTGGAAGCCGTCCGTAATACTGATAATACTGCTGAACATCTACAGAGGTTGAAGCAAGTTCCTGATAAAACCGATCGTAGGAAGGAATTGGCACGGTATTGAGATCAACAACCGCATCTGACTTATTCCAGAGTACCTCGTCTTCTATCCTGTACATTAACCGAGGAATTGACTTATGATTCTCATAATCAGAGGCAAGAAGAAACAAAGCATCCTCTCCGTCACCAGAGACGATAAAATCGACATACTCAAACGCCCGCAGCACGTTCATTCCGAGCGTATCAACCGTTCTGCTGCCGCCAAAAACAATTTTTTTCTCAGGAGCAAGCTCCTTGATTTTCTTCGCAATAGCTAACGACGGAAGTAACTGCCCATAATTTAATGTAAAACCTATGAGATCAAAGGATCGCCAGTCAACATGATCAAGAATCCACTGATACAATGCATCGGTCCGAAGAACATACTCATCAAATGAAAACTGTGGTACCTGAGAATTTTGCACGGAATGTTGATTAAAGAACTCCCGAAACCGGTCCTCGTTTTTTTTCCAATGTTCAGGAAACACATACTTAGAAAATACCATCTGAGCGGTGTACGAGTCGTTCGGAGGATAAATCAAATAATGATAGTTCTGCAGTCCGTACACCTCCGCTGCTTTGAGATAAAGATGGCGTGTTTCTATCGTTATTCCTCTTTCGCGACAGTACCCCTCTAATACCGGAAGCTGGATAGACGGTATCGTTATCCCCGCAAACGGCATAGCTACAAGTAACACACTTTTTTTCTCGTCGTGCATCGCTACATCCAAATATTTTAATAACAAATCATTCTTATATATTTAACTGGCATGACCAAATTAGATTTGAAGGACAGAAAAATATTATTCGAACTTGATTTAAACTGTAGGCAATCGAATACACAGATAGGGGAACAGGTTGGTCTCAAGAAAGATGTAGTATCCTATAGAATCAAGCGAATGCACGAGGAAGGAATTATAAGAAATTTTTGGACAGCAATAAATACATTCAACTTGGGCTACAACGTTTTTCGAATATATATCGCATTACAAAATGTCAGTACAGAGAAAAAAAACGAAATAATACAATATTTTGTTTACTATAAAAATACTTGGGCAGTAATTTCATCCAAAGGCGAAATAGATTTAACTGTTATAATTTGGGTAAAAGATAATTATGAATTCTATCAATTCTGGAGTAAAACGTTAGATTTATTTGAAGAATATTTTTCCAAAAAAATAATTTCATTATATATCCAAACCATTGATTATAAAAAAACTTATCTATTAAACACAGAAGATGAAGAAAATAGAGAACATTATAGGATTGTCTCGAGTACTGAAAAAGCGGAAATTGACAATTTAGATTATCGACTTTTAAATGAATTAGCTATTAATGCTCGTTACCCTTTAATTGAGCTTGCAGAAAAATTTGATATTTCTTCGCAATCAGTCAATTACAGAATAAAAAATTTAATGAAAAAGGATATTATAAAAGCATTTCGTGTAAATATTGATTATTCTAAATTAGACCTTCAACATCATAAAGTTGATATCTATCTTAAAGAACACAAACAAAGGAAATCTATCATTGATTTTCTGACGACCAAATCATATTTACAGTGTTTAAATGTGGCTATAGGATGGGCAGATATTGAGCTTGAATTTGTGATTAAAGATATCAATGAGATTGATAACATAATCAATGAAATTAATTCAAAATTTCCGAATTCAATTAGAAAACATACATTTTGGATCGGTGAAAAAGTCCATAAAGAGCGATGGCTACCAGAATTAGATTTTTAAATAAGTGAATTTCTCTGATATTGAAATACTCTTGTTTGTAATTATGAAGATTCGTTGATGTACGAGAATCATACCCCCGATGGCATATCTAGCCTTAATTGTTATATGCCTCTTTGAATAGCATATTAAAACAATTTAGGCCAGACGCCCTGAATTGGCCAGACACCCACAGCTACTGCGCCTGCAATTACACCAATTATTATTGTTTCCATATTTTTCTCACCATCCTTCATTGATATATATTATCATGATATACTTTGTCGTCCATAGTATATAAAGCTTTCATGACAAAATGTCAAAATGAAACTAAAAAATATCAGGAGGAATTCTCCTAAAAAACAAACGACATATCGATCTCAGCCCTTTTTCGCTAATCCGAAACCACAACAACTGGGCATCTAGCGAAACGAATCTATACAAAGGTCAACACCAGTAATGTATTGAAGATAAAGATTACTTGGAGCGGTAAACGTAATTAAAAACACAGTCCGTGTAATCTGAACCGCAACCTGCTTTACCCTCTGAACCGTACCACTCTGTTCATACGAATAGACAATCTCATATGCATTCGCCCCATCCATTGCTCTCCACTCCCGGTACACAATCGTATAATTCATTCCGCTTTCAGAGAGGTTTTTTTCTATCTCATCAGCAAATGTACTCAACGCGCGACCTTCGCTTAAAGAAAACGGTGGTGTTATCCTCAGCGATACATTCGAGTAATTAAAAGGAGTAAACCGCACTGCAACATCTGAAGATTCGTTTTCAACACTATGCCATCCTACTGGAGGATTCAAGGAAAACCCATACACGGTATTCGTATATGATCGCTTCGAGACCTGTTCAGCACACCCAGCTACCAGAACAAAAACAACCAGCAACACACCAAGAACAAAACCTTGTTTTGTCATAACTCCTGATGAAAGAAAACCATCACCAGCTATAAAAGAAATGCGTCTACAAAAAACAGAACAGAAAGGATGTTTAGTTGATACGATCAGGATGTTCCCAGTAATTCAGGAAACGATCCCGTTGAAAAGTATGCTCGGTACGGATCCGATGCAGCGACGCGGCATCCTCGTAAAGCTTGTTAATCTCGCTCTTTTTTGTGTTCATCATTATGACACCCTATTACCTATTCTGTTCCTTTCCTTTAAAACGTCTTATTGTACACGCAGTACCCAGGTTCTTTACACCTGTTACCGGAAAAAAGAAAACCAGCATGATGCGTCATAAGGGGTAATTGCAGAACGCTCATCAATCAAAACCCTAAAATCCCCCTATTTAAAAATAGTTGGTATGCCGTTTTATTTTGTAAAATAGTATTTGATTATTTAATTGGCGGAACAACTGTATAATAGGATAAAATTATATACAATAAAACAATACCTTTTATAGTAAATTATTATGAAAGTAATAACTACTGTAGAAGGATATCAATGTGAAAGATGCAATCATAAATGGATTCCTCGTAAAAAAAATCAATATCCAAAGGTATGTCCAATATGCAAAAGTCCATATTGGGATCGAGCAAGGAAGGTGAAAAAACCATGAACGGAAAGATTAATATGAACAAAAAAGATGAGAAAGTTGGCGACCAGATGGATGATACAGGGAAGAAGAAAGAAAAAATAGTAAATTTTGAGAGTTTTGTTAAGGTTCTCGATTTGCTTGCAGATCTACGCAAAAAACACGAGTTTAAAATCGGTTTTCCAGCTTATGGAATTTATGTCCTCGCTGAAAAAGATCTCATAATGGAATATATAAAGAAATACAATGTAAAAGCAGATTTGAAAGAATTTGATGAAATAGTAAAAGAAATTTTACAAATGGTATATATTATATTAGGAGGAAATAGAAATCAATTTGTATCGGATATGTTAAATAAAGATACGAATGTTGAGAAAAAAATTGATTTAGTTCAATCAAAAATAGTAGATAAAGAAATGAGGGAAAAGTATTTATTGAATAAAGTCTATAAAACTAATATATTGGAAGAATTTGATTGGGAAGTAGTTAAAAAATATTATGATAAAAATGAATCAGAAGTAAAAGATTTCCCAATATCGGTATTACGATTTAGAATACGCCATACTTCAGATGACCGCGAATGCACAGAAAAAATCGATACATTTGTATTTGAATGCACCGAATATGGAATAGAAGAATTGAAACGGGAATTAGATAAAATTAAGGTAGTATTCGAGAAATTAAAACAGCTGAAGGAGTGATACAAATGAATGGTACGATAGAACAAACAGATAACAGATGGACAGTAAGCTATGTCCCATTTTGGAAAGGAAGATTCTTTCAAGATGATTACTTAATCACACCAAATTTCAAATCAGATATAATAAGCATCACTGAAAACGATATGAAAAAATTTTTAAAAACAAGACAAGACGAACTAAAAAATTCTATAATAAAAGATTTATTCGAGAGATTACATAACATAAGAGATAATTTTGATGATATTACTTATCGACAAGTTAATTGGGTGGATTTTAAAGAAAATATAGATCCTCTTTGGAGTTTAGCAATAGACGATAATTCCAAAAATATCGTACTTCTTTTAATAGATGGGGTGAAAAATTTAAAGGCAGAAAAAATGAACAAATCTAATCTAGATGGATTTCAAGAGGTATTGCATATACTATTATCCGAAGATACAATAAAATTTGATATGTTTCAAATTGCAAAAATCTTAATTAATCATCAGATTCCTAGTCTCCGTTTTCCTAAAGGAACCTCAAAATTATTGGAATAGATAAAATGCCTTTCAGCAATCTTTTATTAGATACCTGTGTTGCTATAAAAAGATTGCAAGAAGATGAAGAAGGATGTACCGTAAGAGATTTTTTGATAGATAAGAAACAGTATCTTTCACAATATTCTATTATGGAATTTAAAAAAACTTTCATTACAGCAGTTTATTATCTTGATTCAATGATTGATGAGGGTAGATCATTATCCGATATATATCATGATACAGCTGATATGAAAACTAGCTCTGATCCGAAAATAAGTAAAATGGGAGCTAGACTTGAAATTCTTTTGGTTTTATTAGGGAGTCCTAAAAAAATCAATGATCAGATGCGTTATCATATAAAAATGTGGCGTCAAGGAATGTTAACATTCCAATTTATTGATAATTTAACACTTATCAATAGTTTAACAAATTGTCCTATGAGTAAATCTTATACGGGAAATTTTTCAGATACTTATTCTCCAGGATGTATTTGCGATATTGAAAGATTTTTTTCAGATTATAGCGCAGAAATAAATGTTATAAAACAAAACATACAAGGGATTTTTTCTTTTAAGGATATGTTTGAAATATTAAGAGATGGTATAACTGAGTCTAATTGTGTAAAGTGTTGTAAGATTGGAGACATTTTAATTGTTTTTGACTTCATGAACTTTTTTTATTGTGAACCTGACAGTGCATTATGTTCTACCGATCAACATTTTGATACTTTATGTCCTCTATTACATATCAATAAGATTAATCCAATAACTGAATAGATTTTTAATTCTGAATAGGAAAATTTATTTTTCTCTTTTTTACCATCGTAATTATTGTCAATAGTAAAGTATAAAAAGATGAAAATACTATATTATTTTAAGAAGAATGGGAGAACTTTAATTTTTATTTAGCTAAGGCAAGAACGGTATATTTTTGGTGATAGAATGATTGAAGACACTTGTGAAACATGTAAATATTTCTATCAGTATAAAACAAAGAGTGTGGTAGATGGACAATGCCAATATCTAGAAGTAAAGCGAAGAGTCAAAGTACCCGTTAAAATTAACGATTCATGTGAATATCATAGCAGCCATTCTCCAAGCATTGTAAATGATGTGAAAAGAAACCATGAAATTCTAGTATGTGAATGGAAATTAGCAAATAGAAATAAGCGTCTATCAATTTTAGAAAGAAATGATGATTGTTCTGACGAAGCATTTCAAGAAATGGATAGATTGGAGAAAGAAATAAAAGATATAGAAGAAAAAATAGAATCTCTGAATAAACAGCAATAATCATTTGGAGTAATCTAATAGAAGATAATTATTGTGCAAATAGGGGGTTATTGTGCAATTCAAATGTTAGCACGGATTATTGTGCAAAGCCTGTCCAACTAGTACCGATTTTTTTTCTTCCTCTCCTGATGACAAAAAAAAACAAAACGGAAAAAAACAAAGAAAAACAGCTCCGTCTTATGAACGTCGATAGAGCGATTGCCCGAGAGAATCCATCGCAACAACAAGCGGACCAAACTCTCTTACCTCAAGGATCCAGACTGCCTCAGGCATCCCAAGCTCCTCGAGCCAATACACCTGGGAAACACCAGTGATTTTCTCTGCAGCAAGCACTCCTGCTCCCCCAGGGAACGCAGCGTACACCGACCCGGTTTTCTTCAATGCCTTTGTGGTCCGCTCCCCCATACCACCCTTCCCAATAATCAGATGAATCCCGAAACGATCCAGGAGGATGTCTTCAAATTCTTCCATGCGACTGCTGGTCGTCGGACCAGCAGACACCGCAATCCATCGCCCGTTTTCTTTCTTCATCAACGGCCCGCAATGATACAACGCCATAGCGGACGGGTCAAACGGAAGATCCTTTGGTTTCATCCCCCGCATCTTTACATGCGCGCTATCGCGTGCAGTAAAAACACTCCCGGTGACATATAAGACATCATTGACCCGTAATTTTTTTATATCCTCCAGAGGAATCGGAAGACTCACATGATACTCCATGCTATTTCACCTCCCAACTCCCATCCTTATGAACAACCATATGTGCCCGGCGATCGGCCCAGCATTGAATCACCACACCAACTGGAAGACTCGCAGGATGACGATGCGCAACCTCCACATGAACATCAAGTGCAGTGACCTTCCCACCCAGGCCCATCGGACCAATACCGGTCTTATTAATCAGATCCAATAACTGCTCTTCCAGGGTAGCAATGAGTCTCTCAGAATGACGGGTGCCAACCGGACGTAGCAACGCCCGTTTCCCTAGGTTCATCGCTAGATCAGCACTCCCACCAACACCGACACCAACCACAATCGGCGGACAGGGACGCCCACCAGCTTTTTTCACGGTCTCAATGACAAACTGTTTGACTCCCTCAAGTCCAGCACTCGGAGAAAGCATCCCTAGCGCACTCATATTCTCACTGCCGCTGCCTTTCGGCAACGCCACGATATGAACACTTTCACCAGGCTCGAAATCCCACAGGATATGTGGCATATACGACCCGAGATTATCACCGTGATTTGTACTAGTCATCGGATCAACCGTGTTCGGACGAAGAGGGATTTCCAAGGTAGCCCGCGCAACCGCATGCTCAATAACCTCTTTAAGTATCCCAATCGCAGGAAAATCAGTGCCCACCTGCACAAAAAACGTTAGAATACCGGTATCTTGGCACATCGGGCATCGTTTCTTCTTGGCTAGCTCCACATTTGCAAGCATTGCTTCCAGTTGTACTTTTGCAGCCCTACCCTCCACCAGATACGCCCGTTTCATGGCAGCGATGACATCTGAGGGGATCTCCGTTTCAGCTTTTAAAATCAACCGCAGAAGGCCATTCTCAAGATTTTTTGGATCCATGATAACTCAACAGAACCATATCACATTGAACGAATAAGGTTTTTCCATACAAAAAAAAGAAAAAATAAAAAAAGAAGAAAGCGGGTTTACCGCCCCTTTCCAATCTCATCAACTGATTCAGGGTTTGCGAGAGTCGAAGTATCCCCGACTTCTTGCCCGAGTGCTTTTGCTCGGATAACACGTCGCATAATCTTTCCACTTCTAGTTTTTGGGACATCAGAGACAAACCAGATCTCATCAGGTCGGGCTAGTTTTCCCATCTCTTTTGCCACGTGATCCCGGAGTATTTTCTTCAGATCCTCGGTTGCTTCTATGCCTTTCTTCAGAACAACATACGAGGTGATAGATTCTCCTTTTTCCTCATGTGGTTTACCAATGACTGCGGCTTCTGCAACCATCGGATGACTGACAAGAGCGGACTCGACTTCGGAGTTACCGATTCGGTGACCAGAAATCTTGAGCACATCATCTGCTCGTCCCTGGATCCAGAAGTATCCATCGCTATCTCTGCGAGTGACATCACCAGCGAGGTAGATGCCTTTGTATTTTCCCCAGTAGGTTTCTTTGTATCGCTCAGGGTTTTTATGGATGCCTTGGAGCATACCAGGCCATGGATGGAGTAACACCAGATTTCCACCACCGTTTACAACCGGTTGACCTTGCTCGTTGTATACATCGGCAGCCATCCCGGGTAACGCTTTTGTTGCAGAACCTGGTTTCAAGGGTGTAATCGGTAATGGTGAGATGACGAAATGCCCGGTTTCGGTTTGCCACCAGGTGTCCATAATCTGGCAGCGTTCACCACCGATATTTTTGTAGTACCACATCCAAGCTTCTGGGTTGATCGGTTCTCCGACCGATCCGAGTAATCGCAGGCTGCTGAGGTCGTGTTTCTTCGGCCAGTCCTCACCGTGTCTCATGAACAACCGAACACTAGTTGGTGACGTGTAAAATACGCTCACACCGCATCGTTCAATGATATCCCACCAGCGGTCAGGTTGTGGCCAGTCAGGCGCGCCTTCATAGATTATTGAGGTTGCACCAAGGATCAGCGGTGCGTACGCAATGTAGGAGTGACCAGTGACCCAGCCGATATCAGCAGCGCACCAGTAGACGTCCTCGTCTTTAATGTCAAAGACCCATTTTAGGGTGAGAGCGGTACCAACAGCGTATCCTGCATGAGCATGGATAATTCCTTTCGGTTTCCCAGTCGTACCAGAGGTGTAAAGGAAGTATAACGGGTCGTTTGCATCAAGTTTCTCTGTCTCACATTCACGAGGCATATCTTTGGTGATTTCATGCCACCAGAAGTCTTTGCTTTGGTTCCAGTTGACTTGATCCCCGGTTCTCTTGTAGACAATGACGTGTTTCACACTGGGTGCTTCCTTGACTGCTTCATCAGTCTGGTTCTTCAAAGGAACTTTTTTACCACGTCGCCAGAAACTATCACAGGTAATCACTGCTTTTGCGTCACAATCGTTCATCCGGTCACGGAATGCAGCTGCACTGAAACCAGAAAACACCACGGAGTGAATCGCGCCGATCTTTGCACAGGCAAGCATCGCAATCGGTAATTCAGGGATCATCGGAAGATAGATACCAACACGATCTGCTTTCTTAATCCCCATTTTTCGTAATGCATTTGCAAGTTTGTTTACTTCGATGTATAAATCATTATAGGTGAGTTTGCGTACATCTCCTGGTTCTCCTTCAAAAATAAAGGCGACCTTGTTTTTCCGCCAGGTTTTCACATGCTTGTCAACTGCGTCATGGACAATGTTGTATTTCGCGCCGACAAACCATTTCGCCCAGGGTGCTTCCCATTCAACGGTTTTTTTTGGAGGCGTGTACCATTCAACAACATCTTTAGAAACTTCTTCCCAGAACCATTCCCAGTTGTCAGCTTTTTTGTACAGGTCGTCGATTGTTTTTATGTTGTGTTTGTCCATCCACTGCTTCACATTTGTGCTATTCACAAATTCTTTTGTTGGTTTAAAAACCCGTTTTTCGTCCATCAGGACAGATATGTTTTCGTCAGTCATGTTTAAACCTCTCCCGGTTTCTTCATCTATTTATTCATATTATTATATATATCTAATGTCTGTAGCTTAAAAAGACCCTCAGAGCGATGATCCTCCAAGCCGTTCCCTATCCAGTAGTAGGGATGTGCCGCAACAGAGTTGTAGTATAAGTAGTTTTTCATATCTTTTTTTAAAAATCTCCTTTTAAAACGCCTATGAACTAACCCCCAGAATTTTGCGGACAAGTGGTGCGAAATCAAACTCTTTGATAAGTTCCATACGCTCAAACATATAGGTGCTTATAAAAGGCGGATGGGAGAATAAATTATTTTCTTTTAGGAACCTGATTTTATTCATTTCATCTTCTTTATACTCCTGGTAGGTCGGATAGGCTGAGAGGAGAACTGTTTCAAACTTCCTGCTCGCGAAAAATACGGTTGATGGAGAATTCAATAGGGAAAGTTCATGCGTGCTGGGTGCTTTATTTGGATTAAAACTGATGTGATAAAACGTTAGGATATCCACCCCTAAGGTCTTGAGATTTGGCAAGATGAGAACCTGTAGTAATCCGTCTTCAAAGAATTGTTTTTTCATGCGGGCAACCGTATGTCGTGACAGACCCACGAGATCACCGATTTGTTGTGTGGTAGCAGTTGGATGTTCCACGAGCGCGCTGTACACTTTTTTTTCTTTGGCCGTTAATTCTATCATGGTAACATTGCGAAATAGATCCGATGTCGTCGAGGCTTTTTGTATGTCATCTAGCTCGAATAATTTCTGAAGAACGGAAGAGAAATCAAAGAACCGATGAATATGGCTCGTTTCAAATGGAAAGATCACCTCGTGAGGATATTCTTTTTCCAGGAGCCCTAGTTTACCAAATGTTTCTGTTCGTATCTCATTGATACGCCCAATGTTCGTGTAGTTCTGAGACAGGCTAATTGAGAATCCTTTTTCTTCTTCTCCGACTGAAAAGAAGATTTCATCAAAGACTTCAATGGTTCGTTTGGTTGTTTCCACTCGTTCCTTGAGTGGGATGACCGGGTTGAATTGCATGTAGATGACTGCAAGGAGTTCACAGCCAAGTCGGTTAAGGAGGGGGAAAATAAGGCTTCGGTAATATCCTTGTACAGCGAGTCGTCGTTTGATTGAGGTGAGTGTTGAGAGTTTCACCTGTAATGCGTCAGATAGTTCACTGTCGGTTATGTTGGGATGCCTGCAAATTCCGTTGAGTACTTTCTTTTCGTTCTTGGTAAGAATTGGTTGATTCACAGTCCCAGAATGGAAAACACCCATAAATAATTTTCTCATATTACTAAAAATATTTTAAAATTTTAGCAATATGCTCATAATATTAAAAATAATATTCAAAAATACGATATCTATGCCTTTGAATTGTCCATGTGAGGAAATCACTACAAAAAGTTTATTAAATCACTTCATATTCCCGCACCGATAGTTACCACGAGAGGTTTGATTATGGGAAAGACAATCACTGAAAAAATACTAACTACCCACATTATCGAAGGAAAACCAGAAAAAGGAAAAGAAGTTGGCATCAAAATCGACCAAACACTCACCCAAGATGCCACCGGAACCATGGCGTACCTCCAATTCGAGGCAATGAATGTTCCAAAAGTAAAAACAGAGCTCTCCGTCAGCTACGTCGACCACAACACGGTACAAATCGGGTTTGAAAACGCAGACGACCACAAATACCTCCAGAGCGTCGCCGCAAAATACGGCATCGTCTATTCACGTGCAGGGAACGGAATCTGCCACCAAGTCCATCTCGAACGATTCGGAAAACCAGGGAAAACACTTCTTGGTTCAGATTCACACACACCAACTGGTGGTGGCATCGGCATGATCGCAATGGGTGCAGGAGGACTTGATGTCGCAGTCGCCATGGCAGGCGGACCATTCTACCTCACCTACCCTAAAGTCATCAAGATTAATCTCACCGGAAAACTCCGACCATGGGTTGCTGCAAAAGATGTTATTCTAAAAGTCCTAGAAATCTTTTCTACAAAAGGAAACGTCGGCTGTATTTTTGAATATGGAGGCGACGGAGTCAAAACACTCTCCGTTCCAGATCGCGCAACCATTACAAACATGGGTGCGGAATGTGGAGTCACTACCTCGGTTTTTCCCAGCGATGAAATCACCAAACAATTCCTCAAAGCACAAGGCAGAGAAAAAGACTGGGTTGAGCTCAAGGCAGACGACGATGCACCGTACGATCGCGTTGTTGATATTAACCTCAGTGATCTTGAACCACTTGCTGCAACACCTCACAGCCCTGGGAACGTCAAGAAAATCCGGGACATCGAAGGTCTCGATGTTGATCAAGTCTGTATCGGAAGCTGTACCAACTCCTCTTATACGGATATGATGACGGTTGCACACATCCTCAAAGATAAGAAAGTACACCCGAACGTCAGTTTCGTTGTCGCACCTGGGTCAAAACAAGTACTAGAAAATATTACGCGAGATGGCGGCCTTGCGTATCTGCTCGGTGCAGGTGCGCGACTCGCTGAATCAGCCTGTGGGTTCTGCATCGGGAACAGCCAATCACCAAAAACCGGTGCGATTTCATTACGAACCAGCAATCGTAACTTCCTCGGCAGGTCAGGAACCAAAGACGCACAAGTGTACCTCGTGAGCCCTGAGACCGCTGCTGCATCAGTAATCACCGGAAAAATCACTGACCCACGTGACTTAGAAAAAATCGGCATCAAGTACCAAAAAATGACCATGCCGAAAAAATTCTACATTGACGACAGCATGTTCATTACCCCACCAGCAAACCCTGAGAAAATCAAAATCGTCCGCGGACCAAACATCGGAGACCCACCAAAGAACACCCCGCTCCCTGAGGACATCAAAGCAGAGGTCACCATTAAAGTCGGCGATGAAATCACCACCGACCATATCATCCCCGCTGGAGCTAAAATGAAGTATCGATCAAACGTCCCAAAATACTCAGAGTTCCTCTTCGAAGTCGTCGACCCGAAGTTCTATGAACGCGCTAAAAAAACCAAGGAATCAGGACTCCATAATGCTATCGTCGCCGGTATCAGCTACGGTCAAGGCTCCTCTCGTGAACATGCTGCCCTCTGTCCGATGTACATGGGCGTGAAAGTAGTCATCGCAAAAAGCATGGAGCGAATCCACAAGGCAAACCTGATCAACTTCGGAATTATCCCCTTAACCTTCTCAAACAAGGACGATTACGGGATGATAGACCAAGGAGATAAGCTTGAGATACTTGGGATACGAAAAGTTCTTACCGGCAAAGGAAACATCGTGAAAATCGTCGATAAAACAAAAGGCAAAGAATTTGAAGCGACATTTGATCTTTCAGAACGAGATAAAAAAATCATCCTTGCGGGAGGATCGCTTAATTACATAAAATAAGATAGGAGGATACCATCACATGAAAAAAACAAAAGAAACAACAGACAAAATTAAGGTGAAAAACACCATCGTGGAAATAGATGGAGACGAAATGACCCGGGTCATGTGGAACATGGTCAAAGAAAAACTCCTCTTCCCATATCTTGACATGAACCTCGAGTATTATGACCTCGGATTGAAAAAACGTGATGAGACCGATGACAAAATCACTAGTGATGCCGCAAACGCAATTAAGAAACATGGCGTCGGAGTGAAATGCGCAACAATAACGCCGAACAAAGATCGAATTAAGGAATACAATTTAAAGAAAGAATGGCCAAGTCCAAATGGAACCATTCGAGCAGCACTTGATGGAACCGTGTTTCGCAGTCCAATCCTTGTTAAAAATATTTTACCTGGAGTACGAAATTGGACCAAACCCATTCATATCGGCAGGCACGCGTATGGTGATGTGTATAAAAACCAAGAAATCCGCGTACCCGGACCTGGGAAAGGAGAACTATTGTTCACTCCAACTGACGGTGGACAGTCAATAAAACTAACTATTCATGAGTTCAAAGGACCAGGGGTCATCCAAGGGATCCACAACACAGACAAGTCAATCAGTAGCTTTGCGAAAGCATGTTTTACCTATGCACTTTATCAGAAAGTTGATCTATGGTTTGCAACAAAGGATACTATTTCAAAAACATATGATGCGCGATTCCGGCAGATATTCCAGGATGAGTTTGAGAAGAACTGGACGAAGAAATTCGAAGAAGCAGGGATCGAGTATTTCTTCACATTGATCGATGATGCGGTCGCCCGTATCATGAAATCAGAAGGTGGCATGCTGTGGGCATGTAAGAACTACGACGGTGACGTTATGTCTGATATGCTTGGGTCTGCGTATGGGAGTCTGGCGATGATGACCTCAGTGCTTGTTTCACCGGAAGGATTCTTCGAATACGAAGCTGCACATGGGACCGTCCAAAAACATTACTACAAGTACCTAAAAGGTGAGAAAACATCCTCAAATCCCATGGCACTTATTTTCGCCTGGACCGGTGCTCTTAAGAAACGAGGAGAGCTCGACAAGACACCCGAGGTTGTGGAATTCGCACAGAAACTTGAAGCTGCATCATTGGAGACCATTGAGGATGGCATCATGACTGGTGACCTGCTTAGAGTCGCGATATCAAGCCCGAAAAACAAACAAGTGTACACGGAAGAATTCATTGATGCGATCGCAAACCATTTGAAGAAAAAAATGTAATGAATGAAGGATGAAGTATGGCACAGAAAGCTATCCGGGAAGCAGACGGGAAACGTATGATAGCCCGTTTGTTGAAAGATTATACGAATGGAAAATACACGATTGATGATACGTTTGTGACGGTTGGACCAGACACAGATCTGAAAAAACTCCCAGCCACCTACAAATGGCTCACGAAAGAAAAACTGGTAGTAAAACCAGATCAACTCATCAAAAGACGAGGAAAAAGCAAACTCTTGCTGTTGAATGCGACCTGGAACGACGCGGAGAAATGGATTAAAGAACGTATGAGCAAACCAGTTACCGTTGGAACAGTGACAGGGGTCCTTGACCACTTTATCGTAGAACCATTCATCCTGCACAACGAGACCGATGAATATTACTTGGCAATCCTTTCTGAGCGAGACGGTGACCAGATTTTATTCCATCATCAGGGCGGTATCAACGTCGGAGACATTGACACAAAAGCAGCCCGAATGAAGGTTCCGATTGGCACGTACCCAACCGCAGCGGATATTGAAAAACAACTCCTTGCAAACGTCCCAAAAGAAAGACGTTCATTGATTGCTGGCTTCATTGAGGGGATGTTTAAATTCTATGCTGATCTTAATTACACCTATCTTGAGATCAACCCTTTCGTCGTGAGTAATAACCGTATTTTCCCATTAGATTTAGCAGCGAAGCTTGATGATACTGCGGAGTTTGTGAGTGGCAAGAAATGGGGTGGGATTACGTTTCCCTCGCCGTTTGGGCGAATGCTTTCCAAAGAAGAAGCATACATCGCGGAGCTGGATTCCAAGACTGGGGCTTCGTTGAAACTTACGATCATCAACCCGGAGGGAAGAGTCTGGACGATGGTAGCGGGTGGTGGCGCATCGGTCATCTACGCGGACACGATCACAGATCTGGGATTCATGAGTGAGATGGCAAATTACGGTGAATACTCTGGTGATCCGAACGAGGAGTTCACGTATCTGTATGCACGAACTATTCTTGATTTGATGACGCGGAAGAAGAACCCGAAAGGAAAATTCTTGTTGATTGGTGGTGGTATAGCAAACTTCACCGATGTCGCGAACACATTCAAAGGTATTGTCCGGGCGTTAAAAGAATACAAAGAGAAACTCCGAGAAAACAACGTTAAAATCTATGTTCGTCGAGGAGGACCAAACTACAAAGAAGGTCTTCGGGTCATGCGAGAACTTGGTGAACAACTCGGTGTTCCTATTGAAGTCTACGGACCAGAGACACACATGACAAAGATTGTTTCGATGGCGTTGAAAGGAGGGAAATGATCATGGCCGAAAAAGAGTATATTTTATTTGATAAAGATACCCAAGCCTTCATCTATAACATGCAGACCAACGCAGTGCAGCGGATGCTGGACTTTGATTATGTCTCCGGAAGAAAAACACCGTCTGTTGCTGCGGTCATCAACCCAACTGGGTCTGATAGTTTGCAGAAGTTTTTCTTCGGACCAAAAGAGATTTTGGTGCCAGTGTACAAGTCAATGAAGAACGCAGCGAGCCTACATAAGAACGTTGACGTGATGATCAACTTTGCGTCGTTCCGGTCCGCTGCAGCGTCAACAGAGGAGGCATTCACAATCCCACAGATCAGAACCGTTGTTATTATCGCAGAAGGCGTCCCCGAACGCAGGATGCGAGAATTAGCCGCAAAAGCAAAACAGTTAAACAAAATCATTATCGGCCCGGCAACCGTCGGAGGGATTGTTGCTGGCGCGTTTAAGATCGGGAACACCGGAGGAACCATTGAGAACATCATGGACTCAAAGCTTCACCGTCCAGGTTCAGTTGGTTTCGTCTCAAAATCAGGGGGGTTGAGCAACGAAGCGTATAATATTGTTTCTCAGAACACCGATGGTCTCTATGAGGGGATCGCGATTGGTGGTGACCGGTACCCCGGGTCTACGTTGCTTGATCATTTATTAAGATTCGAGAAGAACCCTGAGATTAAAATGCTGGTCTGTCTCGGTGAGGTCGGAGGGTCTGACGAATATACGATTGTTGATGCATTAAAGAAAAAACAGATCACCAAACCCCTGGTGATGTGGGTGACCGGGACCTGTTCAAAGGCGTTTAAGACCGAGGTACAGTTCGGTCATGCAGGAGCAAAGGCAGGCTCAGATTCGGAGACAGCAGATGCGAAGAACGCTGCACTGAAAGCAGCTGGTGCGGTTGTTCCGAGCTCCTTTGATGACTATGGTGAGGAGATAGGACTGGTCTACAAAGACCTCGTGAAGAAGAAGATCATTGTCCCCAAACCAGAGCCGCCAGTTCTCAAGATGCCCATGGATTATAACACTGCGATGAAAGCAAAATTGGTAAGACGCCCAGCGAACTTCATTTCCACGATTTCCGATGACCGTGGTGAAGAACTGATATATGGGAACATGCTGATTTCTGAGGTGTTCAAAAAAGATATTGGCATCGGTGGTGTCCTCAGTATCCTCTGGTTCAAAAAATTGTTACCAGACTATGCAACGAAGTTTATTGAAATGGCGATCATGGTCACTGCAGATCATGGGCCTGCAGTGTCTGGTGCACATAACACCATTGTTGCAACACGAGCGGGAAAAGATTTAATTTCTTCTCTTGTCTCAGGGATGCTTACCATAGGACCACGATTTGGTGGGGCTATCGATGGCGCTGCACAGATGTTCTCTGAGGCGTATGACGCAGGAAAAACGCCAAATCAGTTCGTCGAGGATATGAAGATAAAAGGAGTCAATATCCAAGGAATCGGTCATCTCATTAAATCCATCCACAACCCTGATATGCGTGTGATGATCATCAGCGACTATGCGAAGAAACATTTCAAAAGTACCCCACTTCTTGATTATGCTCGAGAGGTTGAGAAGATCACCACGTCAAAACGGGATAATCTCATTTTAAACGTGGATGGGTGCATCGGAATCTGTTTTGTTGACTTACTTCGATCAGAGCTGACGAAACAAGAAGCAGACGAATATATCAAAATGGGTGCGTTAAACGGATTGTTTGTTCTTGGTCGTAGCATTGGGTTGATCGGGCATTATCTTGATCAGAAGCGTCTGAAACAGGGTTTGTACCGTCACCCCTGGGACGATATTGCGTACATGCTGCCGGAAAGAGAAAAGTAATTCAGATGAAAACGAGCCATTTTTCTATGGCTCAACCTTTTTTTTAAATAAAAAATAAACCATGGTTTATCGTGGATTATATAATTTAAGAGTTTTTCAAAATCTTTCGCGGAATATATACCTCAGTTCATTCGTCAATATAGAATACAATAGAGTAAGTTCTTAGGAATATATTTTTTTGAGTCTTTTGTTTGTAATATGTTGTTAACGAGGAATAAACCAAAAACAAGATACTCTCTCGGAGAACGCATGTTTTTGTGCGAATCAATAACAAATAAAAAAATAGAGAGATTAAGTTTGTAGCTGTTTGTAAAGACTAAGTATCATCGACTGTTTTATCATTTGTAACTGAAGGAAGTTGATTGTTTGGATTTGTTCTACTGGTGTGCTCATCGACTGGCTCTGGGAATTACCCGCTAGGTCGTATGCTGTTGCTGTAACGGTATGGTCCCCAAGTCCGGTCCATGTCCACTCATATGGTGATTCCGTGTCATAATATTGTATTACTCCATCGAGGGAAAACTCCACACGGTCGATACCGCTTGTTTCATCGCTGACTTGTGCAGTAAAGGTGATTTCAAGGACATTGATTTGTTGTTTTGAGAGAGTGATTTCCGGTGGTGTCTGGTCAATGCTTATATTTGCTGTTTTTGTAGGTTCTATATTCCCGGTCTTGTCTGCTGCATAGTAGGAAATCTCATGGTTTCCGTCTTCGCTCATTTCAACGGGAAGGGAATACTCTGACCAAACATCAGCATCGATTTTATAAAATATATCGTCTACACCAGACTGAGTATCGGTTGCTGTTAATATGAATATGACAGGACTGATGTACCAGCCGTTGTTCCCCATGGTTCCATTAAATACGATGGTTGTAACCGGTGGGGTCACGTCCTCTCCGGTGTTAAAGGTGTACCAATGGCGAGTATACGTTCCGCTCCCAGAAGAATCAGTTGCATTAACCCAAACCTTGTAGGATTTTGAATATAAAAGACTGGAGAGAGCAAGAGATTTCGTCCCATTCGATGCGCCAGTTCCACTGTTGACCTGCCCATTGCTGCACTGAATAGACCATGAGAATGTATTTCCTTCGGAATCAGTAATGGGAATGCTCCAAGTAAGGTTAAGGGGGTTGTTGATTGACCCGTTTGCTGGAGTGGGTGTTCCGAATTCCGGTGGTTGATTTGCGAGTGTCGTAAAGGTGTACCATTTTCTGGTGTAAATGCCACTACCGCCCGGATCGGTTGCGTTGACCCAAACCTTGTAGGATTTTGAATATGAAAGACCGGAGAGAGTAAGCGATTTCGTCCCATTCGATGCGCCAGTTCCACTGTTGACCTGCCCATTGCTGCACTGAATAGACCATGAGAATGTATTTCCTTCGGAATCAGTAATAGGAATGCTCCAGATAAAGTTGAGAGGGATGTCGGTGGAACCGTTGGTTGGTGAAGCAGTACCAAAAACTGGTGGACTATTTGCCTTCGTCGTAAACCTCCATAACGGTCCTCTAGTAGATGCTCCGTGATTATCCCAGGCGATAATCTTCCAGTAATATGTCGTGATAAAATTCAGTGTTCCTGGATCATATGTTGTTCCAGATTGGTTGTTTACCACCCTCGGTGGGGTGCTACTCGTACCAAAATATACATCATAGGTCACGATATCTCCGGTGTTGAGATCTCCACCAGTCCAACTACAATCACTGGTAAGAGAAACATTACTAGTATTGTTGGTTGGGACTGGAGAACTCGGTTGGTTTGGGGGAATATTACTATTTGTCGTCTGAACGGTACTTCTTGAAGGAATGTAGTTTTGTTTTGTAACCGTCACATTCATGATTCCTACGGTGACTGGTGATACCGTAAAGGTGGCATTTCCTGCAGAATTCGTATATCCATTCTGGTAGACTTCAGTACCCTTCCAGAGGCATACATATGCGTTTTGAACATTGCTTCCACCAGTTGTCTGTACATGTACTGTAAAAGAGGAGGAACCAAGGGGAAGGACCAGCGGATGACTTACGACAAACGTGGCGGGATTTTGTGTCCAGACCGGGAGTTCAGGATCGCCTAGTAACGTGAGTTCCGTAAAGATGTATTTATAATAGTTATCACCAGGATTTTCTTGATATCCGTCGTTTTTATGATCAGAAAAAGCGGCTCCTAAGTGGTAAAGATTTTCCTGAAACAGTGATTTGAAGAAATGGACATCGAATCCCATGGATAAGGTGTCATATGTAGCATAGTTATACCAGCCATATCGTGAGTTCCCAATGAAAGCGATGCCGCCTCCGTTGCTATTCCTCACGAAGTGCTCTGCGATGCAATTCGTGACATCATATGCAGCAGGGTCACATCCCATGGAATAGAGGATGGTTTGTTTATTTCCGTTTGTTAACGCATCCATGTCAGAATTATATATGAGCCAGTCATGATTTACATATCCTGTCCCCATACAATCATTGTTAGAATGATCTGCATGGTTTACGAGATTCTGACCTGCATTGAGTGCAGTAATGACGTTCGTTTTATGATTTCCTGTCTGATTATCGTAGACGGTTGTCATGGTCCAACCCGTTGGTATATACGCATTTTTTATGTTTATTTTACATAGATATCCATGGGTCGAGCTATCAAGGTCGAATCCGAAGAACCCAGCGTTCATTGCATAATTCGTCAATGGGGGGTTTGTTTCGTAGGTGATTATTTTGTGAATGAAGTTCCCTATCCGTCCTGTGCTATTTCCTGTACCATTGACTGATGCTCGTCCAACGTTGACTTCACAAATCCAATCGCTATCAAAATCAGCATAGTATGCATCATTTGGAACTGAGTCAGGATCTACTGAAGAAAATGTCCTATAATAACAAGGAACAACGTCGATGTCACCCCCCAGCAGAACATAGATTGTGCCCCAGGTGGTGTATGCATCTTGTACAAATGCCTTGATTTTTTGGACATTGGTTCCACTGTACCCACCAGAGTTGTAAATCCAGTTTGTCGTCACGATTGTAGCAGGGACTCCTTTTTGTGTTTTCCAGGTAGCGAGCGGTTGGAATGCGTTTACCCAACTCTCCTGAGTGATGATCACATAATCGTAATCACCTGCCGGAACACCCATCGGTTGAGGATTTGGTGCATTACACAATTCGATCGTTTCTGGATTAATCACCATTCCTTTGATCATCTGTTCATACATCATCCGTCCGTTTTCAGAAATCGTTTGGGGAAGAAAGTCTTTACAGACATACCCTTCCACACCTTCGATAACAATACTTATCGATTGGACGAGAGTCAATTTCTTTTGAAGTGGGAGATAATGAAGGGGAAAAACGGTGATTTGTATCATGCTTTGACCAGCGAGGTCGTTTTGCTCACCCAAAGAAACAAGTCGTAGAGGGTAAGGAAACGGTGAAGTGTATGTCACTTTATTGGGACGCACACTAAGGATCTGGTCATAGGTTTCTCCTACGGGTAGCGGTCTTTGTGTTGGAAAAATAGTGTAGGTTCCTTGTATCGGTTCTTCTCGTATCGAAAGAATTCGTACACGTGTAACTTTTATATCACTTGGTATTGCTATTTTGATGTTTTTCATTGGCATTTTTGGCTTCCCTATTTCACTGAGATAGGAACATTCTTTCATTGTTACAAGATCATATCCTAAGAGAGTATCAAAGTTAAGATCTTCTTTTGAAAAACGAAGGGTATATTGAAGATTGTAATCTTCTACGATGTCGCTACCTTGTTCAGTTTCTTTCTTGTCTCGCTCCTGTTCTATTTCATTATTTAAAAATATTTCTGTTATAAGAGATGATTTAACAGGATGTGAAATGATAGTAGTAGTACTAAAGGATCCACCAACAAGCCCTAAAATGGTAATTACAAGTAAGATTTCATACACAGTTTTCATGATTATTTTTTGAATGATTTTCTACCCCCTTAACAAAGGTAATATTAATCTAGTTTTATTTAAATATATCTCGGCTCGTTAGTAGAATTGCGTTTGTGATATGCTCCCTGCTGTAAACGGTGGGGTTTTATGCGCCTGGAAGCTCCTGATTTGAATAATCATCAAGAGATGCTTGTTGAAATCGTTGATTTCTAACGTACTCTAAAACAGTCGTTGTATCTGCGTCACCGACACTGCGGTAGAATTTTCCAGGACTCCAAAAGCTTCTGCGTGGCACCGATATCGAAATAAGAAGGAGAATAACAGGCGCTAGGAGTTCATACTTGTTCTTTTCATTCCATCCAATAAAAAAATTATTGTTTCTCCCTTAATTATCTATTTCAGGATGTAGCTGATTATCTATTAAAAATTAATAAATGATGATAGATCACGATTTATTTAAAAAAATTGTTATGCTACACGCCTTAAAGGAAAAATAAAAAGGGAAGAAGTATTATTTCCTGATAATACTCCTGTTTATTTTGTCAGAACTATCTCAATTGATGAGACGTTTGAGGTTCGTCCTTCTTCGTTGGTGATCGCTTCTGTTCCGATGCGTATTTCTTTGATCTTTGCATCGGTGACAAACCGATTTCTGGTTATCTCTGCTGCATCGACCGCTCTGCTAATCGCTCGACCACGTGCCTTTATGACCACATCAGTTGACCCGCTGTTGAACTGCGTAACCACTGCCAGAACGTAGCTCATTGGTGGTTTGTTTCCTACATAGATCACGTTTTCTTCGCCTTCTCCTTTTGCTGTCATAAACTATACCTCTCCGTTAGTTCCTAGGTTGATGGGCGGTCCGATGGATGTCATCATTTATAAACATTTCGTAATTTTATATCTTATGATGTCGGAGCGCTCACTAGTTTCTGGATTTTAAAAAGTACGTCTTCCGGATTTTTTCCTAAAACACGGATCATCGATTCTTTTCCCACGGAGCCCGTGTCATAAATAATATCAGGTAATCGACCAAGTATGGTGATTGCATGTTTTGTTCCCCATTCCATGGTTGATGGAGCGGTTGGTGGTTCGTCTTTCCGATCAAATGTACCGACAGCAAAACCGATTTTTTTACAGAGCTCTACTGTTTTTTGTGAATATCGAATGTTCACTGCTGATCGCATCGTTGTATCAAACGACATCGCAGCAAGAACGATGGATGCAACATGTTTAGAGACGCCAAAATCAATAGTTCCACAGAGAGATGGTCGTTCTTTGTGTTTCGTGATTCTCCCATCAACCGCACAGACGTCGTTTCGTGTTTTTGCGTTGGGACGGGCGTAGACAAAGTTCATCCCGACCTCAGGGATATAGCATGGCGGCAGGAAAGAGACCATCGTTTCGATCGCGGTCTTTAACTCTAACCAGACCGAGAAATTCTCGTTACCCCGTAGTAGAGGCGGGATCTGGATTGCAGAAGAATGATTGAGAACATCAGAACCTTTCCCTGGAGAATATCCCTGCTGGATCATACTCCAGACGATGTATTTTGCTTTCTCAACAGCATCGACTGGTGATTCTCCTAACGCAAGTAACCCTGTTATAAGAGCGGACAGCGTACAGCCAGACCCATGTGCTTTTTTATGGGGGATACGGGGGAGAATAAACGTATGGAACTGTTTTCCATCAAATAATATATCAACGACGTCGTCGTCTTCCAAATGCCCCCCTTTTATTAATACGTACTCTGGGCCTAACTCAAAGATTTTTTTACACGCTTGTTGAACATCTTTTTGTTTTTCTATCTCCATGTCAGCAAGGATGCGTGCTTCAGAGATATTCGCCGTAACCATCAACGACAGAGGCAAGAGATATTGATGCAATGAAGCGACAAAGGTATGATTAGCGAGTGCATCACCACTGGTCGCAACCATCACCGGGTCAACAACCGGTTTTACATGGTACTCTGATAGTTTTTTTGCAACGACCTTCACGATTTCTTCATCGTACAGCATCCCGGTTTTTACTGCAGCAATTGAACAATCATCAAACAGGCTTTCTATTTGATGTTCAATAATATCAGCTGGCACTTTGTAGATACTTCTGACCTGTTGCGTGTTTTGTGCGGTCACGCAGGTGACAGCTGTCACTCCGTGTATCCCAAGGTATGAAAAAGATTTCAGATCTGCTTGTATCCCGGCGCCACCAGATGAATCAGACCCAGCGATACTTAACGCAACCTTTTTTTCCATTCAAACGTCAAATACTGTTCAGATTTATATGGATTCTTCCTTGATAAAGTCCCCCATTATTTTCCGACGAGAATGAAATTTTTTGAAAAGAAACGTTCTCTTTTTTGTTTCAAAAAACGATTACAATCAACAGTAAACCATGGTAAACCAGAGGTTAACCGTGGGGAACCAACAGGTAAACCGGTTTACGTTTCCTTGACATAAGGAATAAGATTCCCATCATCTTGTTCTTCAAAAAGTGGTACTTGTTTCGGTATTGTCTTATGCTCCATGGTCACGTAATTTTTTGCTGTCATGTCCATTCCCTCCAGTGTTTTATATGGTCAAGAATCGATAAGAATCAGGATAACAAACAGGCTTGGTAGTCGTGCTAGTGATCCCGATAACTCCTACTTTATCTCTCCAATTTTTCTGTAACCATCGTTGAGTACATATACTTTCGTATTTGTGCAAAAAAACTATGCATAGTCATGGCAAGAAAAAAAATTTTTATAATAAAAAAGGGAAGGACGCTGGTCTCACTAGGAGGGATGGGATGCACTCTACAACTACCAGCTTAATTCCTTCCAGACCAAAGAAATAGCCACTGTCTTAAGTACCTTGTTTGTAGACGAATATGCAATTAGTTATGCAGGTGCGGCACCACAGGTAGATTACTCTCCTGGCAGCTCCGAGTGGGGTTAGATTTATATGCTCTTTTTTTTTACCACTTCCTGGGGAACTGTACATCTTTTACCTCTCTGGTATTGATTATGACAGAAATCACCGAGGATAAACCAGGAAAGCAAATACTGCTCTTAGGAAATGAAGCGATCACACGCGGTGCTCTTGAGGCAGGTGTTGATGTCGCAACCACTTACCCGGGGACACCTTCATCGGAGATTGCTGATACATTTTCGCTGATAGCAAAAGAAGCAACCCGGCAGAAAAAAGACCCTGGTTTTTATTTCCAATATTCTATCAATGAAAAAGTTGCCTTGGAGGTCGCCGCTGCCGCGTCCTTCTGCGGGTTACGATCTCTTACCTGTATGAAACATGTTGGTCTGAATGTCGCCAGTGACACGTTCATGACCTATATGTACGTGGGCTGTCGCGGCGGTCATATTATTGTTTCTGCGGACGACCCGTATTGTCATTCGTCGCAAAACGAACAAGACAATCGGTACTTCGCGTTGTTCGGCGGTGCGCCGATGCTTGAACCAACAACACCGCAGGAAGCAAAGGAGATGACCCGGATTGGTTTTGATATTTCAGAGCAGCTCCACTTACCCCTGCTTTTAAGAACCACCACGCGCCTCAACCATGCACGGGGACCAATCCTCCTGAATGCGTTGCAGAAACCACGCAAGAAAGGATATTTCACCAAAGACCCTTTACTAGTCACTGTTCCGTCCACTGCACGAACAAAACACCCGGTTCTTCTCAAACAGCTCGAAGAAGCAGAAAAACTCTCGGAAAAATCACCATTCAATGAAATAATCACGATAGGAAAACCAAAAGACATCGGAATTATCGCCTCTGGCGTCTCCTACACCTACGTGAAAGAAATGGCAGAGGAACTTCACCTCGATGTCAGAATCCTCAAACTCGGCATGACTCATCCGATTCCACGCAACATGTGTGAAAAATTCATGAAATCATGTTCAACTCTCATCATGGTCGAAGAGTTAGAGCCGTTTCTTGAGAACCAGTTCAAGGTACTTGCCTATGACAGTGGTGCTGATGTGAAGATCTACGGGAAATCCTCCGGTCATTTCTCAAGGCTCTATGAGTACACGCCTGATATCGCTGCCGAGGCGTTCTCAAAAATCTTCAAGGTAAAAAACCCGTTCCCAAAACCTGTTTTTTCAAAAATCAAAGTCCCAAGTCGACCACCTTCGCTCTGCCCCGGCTGTCCTCATCGAGCAACATATTACGCGGTGAAAAAAGCAGCACCAAAAGAAACAATCTATCCAACCGATATCGGGTGCTACACGCTGGGAAAAGCTCCGCCGTTGGAGATGGCTGATGTGCTTCTCTGCATGGGGTCCAATGCGGGGATGGCATGCGGGTTTTCCGTTGCGACTCAACAAAAAATCGTCTCTTTCATGGGCGACTCTACCTTCTTCCACTCCGGAATCCCACCAATCATCAATGCGGTTCATCATAATCACGATGTGGTCATCACCATCCTAGATAACCGAACAACCGCAATGACCGGTCATCAACCACACCCAGGGACACCATTTGACGGTATGGGCAGACCAGCCAGGCTCATCAACGTCGAAGATGTCGTGAAAGGATGTGGCGTCCAACATATCGAAATAGTCGATCCCAATAAGATCAAAGAGACGACTGCTGCGTTTAAGAGAGCACTTGAATTCAAAGGTCCGTCTGTTGTCGTGAGTAAATCACCCTGTATTTTGCTTGAAGTTCAGCGGAAGCGGAAAGCTGCAGAAGAAATCCAGTTATATCATATTAATCAGGAGATTTGTAAGCGATGTAAAACCTGCATCGGCAGGTTTGGTTGTCCTGCGTTGTATTTTGCTGAGGATGGAAGCGTACACATTGATGCAGCCCAGTGCAACGGGTGCGGGAACTGCGTGCAAGTGTGTCCCTTTGGGGCGATTTCAGCGGAGGGAAGCACATGAGTAGGAAGATCAGCATTGTTCTTACTGGTGTGGGTGGTCAAGGAGTAATTACTGCTGCAAATATTCTGGGGAAGGCTGCGGTGAAAGCAAAAACCGGGGTGTTTGTCTCTGAGATTCATGGGATGGCGCAGCGTGGTGGCGCGGTCGTCTGTACGGTACGGATGGGTGATGTCTCCAGTCCGTTGCTTCCCAGTGGTACCGCTGATGTACTGCTCAGCACAGAACCGATTGAGGCGCTCCGTAATATCTGTTATGTAAATAAGAAAACAAAAGTGATTACTGATATCAACCCGATTATTCCGTTTACCGTTGCTGTAGGTGGAGAGCAATACCCTAAGCTTGATGACTTGTTCAAAGAAATACAAACTCACGCAGAGTTGTACAAAATAGATGCAAATAAGATTGCAAAAGAAGCAGGCGCGATTATCACAAAAAATACCGTGATGCTTGGGGCACTCGCTGCAAGTGGTGTTCTTCCGTTTAAAGCCGAGGTTCTGTTAGAGACAATTCTTGAGGATCTTCCTGAGAAATACAAAGACGTCAATAAGAAAGCGTTTGATGGTGGAATGAGAGCAGTACAATCAGCATAGCTTCTTGTCATAATAAAAAAAAAGAAAA
>Ga0315294_10001132_pt1 | contig 28695 bp, 15 predicted proteins | sample YL17G13_40_MG_FD_203626 | JGI IMG/M metagenome (GOLD analysis project Ga0315294, IMG submission 203626) | Sediment microbial communities from Yellowstone Lake, YNP, Wyoming, USA - YL17G13_40 | ecosystem: Environmental > Aquatic > Freshwater > Lake > Sediment | place: USA: Wyoming | collected... | reverse complement strand
TCGCGAGCCGCACGTCTGCCGGATCCTTCAGCACCCCTTCAGGTAGCGGCACACCCAGCCACACAGGCGCAGCCGAGAGCCGCGTGCTTGAGTCGTCGTTGATGAACAGAAAGATCGCAGGCGAGGCAGCAGGGGCTTCCGCGGGTGGCACTGCGCCGCCAAAGAACAAGCCGATTCCCGCTAAGACAAGCCGATTCATCGTACGTTCCTTCCCGTTCTTACCCGCTCAGAGTAGGGACACGGGTTGCCCCCTGCCCCCTCCCCGGATCCCGGCAAGCGGAGCTACCGCACCGGGCTCTTGCCTTGGATCCTGACGCGCAGGCGCTGGTGCCTGCCGTATCCTCGCCAGTTCGTTTGGCCAGTCAGGAGCGGCCCTGTGTCCGATGAACTGGTTCTGCCGGAGAAAATTCTGCCCCGCCCTTTACATTACGTCCGCCGCCACGCGCATTCCTGGCCCGTGCTCTTAGCGCTCTGCGGAAATACCGTACTGAAGTGTCCCGGAATCCGCAAACAGAAAGGCCTGCGGCGGCCAGTAGCTGAACAAGGCGAATGCCGCCGCCATGACAACCAACCCGATCATCGCACCTCGGCACACCGTTGTCCCCATGTCGGCCGCCGCCAGGGTCCTGTAACTGACCCATTGTCCGATTCCCACGGCCAGGAGGAAGATCAGGATATCGAGAGCGAGGTGATGATGTCCCAAGACCGTGGTGTAACCATAGAAGAGCACGGCCACCGCGACCGGCATGGAGAACAGGCCGAGGAACTTGCCCACCCAGAAATTATTCACCGACCGCCTGAGGGCAAGATACTCAAGCATCGCGTACAGAACCCCCGGCCAGAAAGCCAGCTTGAAGTGCTCCCAGACGCTCTCGTTCACAGGGGCGAACCAGGCGATCGGCCGCCAATGGCCGGTCCAGTCAAACGCTAAGTGCAGCGCGGAACCCGTCAGAAAGATGACGGCAACGCCGACCAGTTCCCACCGTATTGCCGTTCTGTTGGCCATGACCACGCCTCAACCACCGATCAGCCGTTCCCATGTCGTGAACCGTCTGCCGAAGTTCCGGCACTCCCGGCGCCGAACGATGCGGCCGCCCGTCGCCCGGCACGTATAGACTACCCTCAGGGGGCTGCGGCCGCAACGGCAGCACGGAGGCCCCACGCTCTGTGTGGCCGAAGGATCTTGGGTCCGCGGCTAACGCGGCCGCTCCGCAGAACAGGCCGGCGATCAAGACCACCCTCACGCTTGCGTGAAACAGCACCCTCTTCATGCGATCGCTCCGGGCATTCCTCTTTGCCCCCGCCTCGGGCCGCGCCGCCGTGGCCAGCCCTGCGCAGACGAGCAGCGCGAATGCGAGTGAGAGGCGATAACGCATGGTCCTGTTCTCCCGTGCTACGGTTTCCGGAAATCGGTGCACACCAGGTTCTTCAGGTCGCGGGCCACCAGGCGGCCGTCGGACCAGGCCGCGGGGGCCCAGACTTCGTTGCCTTCAAGCACCTGGCCGGACCACACGGGGGCCAGATCGGTCTCGAACGTATCGCCGCCATGCGCAAAACGATACACGCTGACGAGGCCTGTGTCACCCACCAGGATCATGGCGTCGCCGATGCCGATCAACCTGACCTCGTTGCCCTTGATGGCCCGCGCCCGCCAGACGTCCTGGCCATCAAGACCCGTGGCGCGGAAACTCCCGCTGCCGCCCATGTGGTAGATGCGCCCGCCGTGCACCATCGCCTGGTGATACATGCCGAACGCATTGCCCCCCGGTTTGTGGAAGACCGGCTTGGCCGTCCACGCGCCGCCCCGGTTCTTAACCTCGATGACCATCATGCCGCCGCCGATGAAGCGGCCGGAGTCGCCTACCAGGATGCGGTCTGGGGCTATGACCATCGGGATAAAGTACGTCTTCTCCGTCGCTGGGCCTTCATCCACGCGCCAGAGCAGGCGACCGTCGCGGGCGGCCAGGCCGACAACCGGGCCGGGGCGATTCCCCACCTGCACGTAGCGGTCGCCGTGGATCACAATCTGGTCCGTGCCGCCGAGCGTAACGAGCGCAGGAGTTCCCATGACAGAGTGGCAGCCCGGTACGCCGACGCTCCATCGCTCTGCGCCGGTGGCGGCGTCGAGGGCCATCACCGTATTGGTGGCCGCGCCCTTGGCCCAGTCCTGCCAGTCGGTGCGCGTGACGATGATCGTGTCGCGGTACAAAACGGGGCTCTTGGTGTAACTGTCCATGCTGCGTCCGGTGGCCTTGCGGCCAAAGGTGGACTTCCAGACCTCGCGGTGCGTCGCCTTGTCGAAGCAGCGTAGCGTGCCGCCGTGGTCGATGAGGAAGATGCGCCTGTCATCGAAGACCGGCCACGAGCGGATGCCGTCGTAGCGGCACGAGCCCTCGTCAATCCAGGAGGAACTCCAGTTCTCCTTGCCCGTATTGAGGCTGATGGACCGCAGGTACGTCTTGCGGTCGGGCTGCGAGGCCCATGTGTTCTTCTTCGCCGCGGCATCGTCCTTGTCGGCCCCGTCGGCCGACGGCTCGCCCGTCCGCACGGCGGGCGTCTGGCCATCAGGTTCAATCAACGGGTCGCGGTCAAGGATGAAGACCGTACCCTTGTCGATGACCGGCGCGCCGTAGCCGCGATAGAGAAGCGGGAACTTCCACGCCACCTTGGGCGGGTTCGCCTGAAGGTCCTCGCGCAGCCGCTCTTCCGGCAGCATGGAGTTGGCGTGCGGACCGGTGGGGTTGGGCCAGTCGGCGGCTAAGGCGGTTGCACAAAGAAAGACCGCCGGCAGCGTGACTTGAAGTATTCGCTTCGTCATTCGATGAACTCCGGTTCGCGGAATGACCTTATGTTCAATGGTCCAGCGGGTTGGGTTTTGATCCCGGTGGGATGCGGCCGGCTTTCTTCTCCAGCGCATACAGCGCGGCATAGGTTACCGCGGCGGGCGTCAGCGTTTGGTTGATGGTGAACTCGCTGTTGACTTCGGCCATGTTGTCCCAGACGTCACGCCAGACGCGCACGGGCGGCCATCCGCCCCACGTGTCTCGCCAGCCGCCGCCGATGCCGTAGAGGCTGATACCTTTGACCGTTTTGCCGCCGAGGTCTTGTTCGGGAAATTCGTACAGGAAGTGGCTGATTTCCGGTCGGCGCGGGTACCGGTATCCCAGGCCGGTGATGAAGGACTGGGCAATCGGGTTGCAGCCGAGGTGCCAGTCAATGCTCAGGCTCAGCAGATCGGTGAACTGTTGGTCCCCGGTCAGCGCGATTGAACGGACCACATCTGATGAGTTCTGTATCCCTTGCAGGCTCCCCCACCATCCGCCGCCCCAGACGTAGGCCCGATACGGGGTTTCGGACGATTTCTGAAGGAGTTTTCCCGCCGCGGGCGCCCCGGCCAGAATGGTGCGGTACCGCTCCCGCAGGGCCGCATCGGCCTTCTCGGCATTCGCTATCGCCCAGGGAATCCGCATGCTCGTGGCGTGAAACGACCAGTACAATTCCTTGGACTGCGGGTGCGCCTGGACGTATTTCGCATAATCCGCCTTGCCGGTGGTGCGCAGGAGTTCGCCGGCGGCCCATACGCAGACATTGGTCCAGGCTCCCTCCTGCCAGTTTAGTGACTTGTCCTTCCTCTCGCCAGGCTTCCACATCTTGTATTCGGGCGTCGAGTATTCCTGCCAGACCTGCTCCCGAGTGTGTGTCGAAGCGTAGGCGAATGCTTTCTCCGCGGCGGCCAGATAACGGTCCGCCTTGGCCGCGTCGAATTTGCGGATGGCGCGGGAGTATTGCGCGGCGGTTGCGGCAAAGAAGGGTGTCGAGAACCAGTCCGGTGGCAGGATGCCGTAGGGCGTGACCGCGTTGTGGTCTTTCTTGTTGGGATGATAGCCTTCCACCAGAATCTGGAGGAGGGAGTCCTGCAGGTTGCTGCGTCCCATCGGCACGGCGCCGTTGGGGAGTTGCAGTTCGAGAAACGCCATGAGACACCATTCGGCCTCGTCGAGAATGTCGGGGATGCCGTTGCCGCTTTCCGGCAGGTCGAGATCGCCGTCGGCAAAGGCATCGGGAAACATCTCATACACCACCACCAACTCGCTGGGCACCTCCAGATGGTTCGCCAGCACGTCGAAATCCGCGGCATCGTGGTATCCGCCGTGGAAACGCCGGGGTTGTTCACCGGCCTTCGGCCGCGGCACCCGGTTCTCGGGTTTATTCTGTTCTCCGGGGACGAGTATGGAAGGCTCGATGAACCCGCGTTCATAGAGCAGGCTGTGACAGGCCGGTTTCTTGATCCACGTCCACGGCCTCCCCGGGCAGGACTCGAATCAGGAACCCAGCGGTTTGCTGCCGGAACCACATATGACAAACCGCCAGCCAGCCTCAACTTGCCATGCGGCAGCATCGTGGTGCGTAACGGAGGCGCGCGGACACGGTCTCGCCGAGAGACCATGTCACGGGCCGATCCCAATGCCAATGCCTCCCTGGAGTCTTGCGGGCAGATATGCCGGGGGGGGAGACCGTGTACAGCGGCCCCCTGCCAATGCCGACAAGGCTGCCGTTTCACGAGCACGAGAAAGCGGACCTGTGATTGCGAGCAACGGGTTGATGGCTACTGGCGGCGCCACTGGCCAGACGTGCCGATCCTTCTCGACATGAACCTTGATCGTAACAGGCCCAATGGTTGAAGGCCAGTCATAGCGAGGGACTGCTGTATTTCTCTCGCTCCAAGCCAATTTCCGCTTCCAGGCGACACGCCCTGGCTCTCAGGAACTCCACCTCTGCTACCATGCCATGTTCGCCACCCGCCGCAGTTTTGCTCCGCCCTTTACAGGTTCATCCAGGCAGGTCACTTCTTCTCCATCCCGATCAGGGCCTCGGCAAACGCTTTTCCCATCTGTGCGAATATCTTCGCACAACCCATGTAGTGGAAAGCAGCATTGGACGTACCGCGTTTCAAGAGTGCCTGATCTTCCGCTGTCCTGAGCTGTCCGTTCTTCTTTGCGATTGCAGCCAGATTCTCATCCCAGAAGGGAGCTGTCTGAACAGCAACCACCCGGCCCTTGAATTCCGGCATCGCCGCAGGCGCTGCCATCGCCGCACGGAAATTGGTATGACTCCTAACATACCTGGGCGATATGTTTTTCGCATCCCCATCGACCCCCATTACACCGATCACGAACGGCATGTCAGGCGCATCAAGATCCTTGCGTACGTCGCGGATGAAATCAGCAAGCCATTCGCTGTACTTCGAATAATCATCCTTGGGGTACACATCGTGAGCGACCAAGTCATTCCATCCCTGCAGCCAGACAAATCCTGCAATCTCATACCCCTGCCCCTGGTATTCCGGACAGACTCTCTTGATGTCCTTCAAAACGTTTTTCACGTGTTCGACCATATAGCGGTAGTAAACGCCTGTTGCTTCGGCCTTCTTCTTCTTTTCCTCCTCGGTCGGAGCCTTAGCGTCCTTTCCGGGTTCGGGAAATACAAATGGTCCGGCGCTTGGCGGACGGAAATCCGTGTGAAGGGATTTGCCACCCCATGCCGTCTTGATGATCAGGAACGGTTCCTTGACCGCCCTGCTCATGTAAATGCCGAAGGTGAACTCCGGCCCGATGCAGTCTCCGGGTTTCGGATCTTTGATCGCCCCATAACCGGCCGTCATTTTGCCGGTTGCTTCAAAATTCGTCCCTTTCCCGCCGGTCAGATACGAAAGCCAGGCATGTTCACAGACCGTCGGCTTCCCATCCGGCCCAACCATGTCCTTGTAAATGGGCGCCGTGGCAGGATCATCGCCGATGTAATCAATGGTCGTTATTTTTGCCGGCCCCTGCATGTTGGACTGCCCGGCCAGGATGTAGACCTTCAGCGGTTTGGCGGCGTAAAGGGTCGTCGTCGCCAGCATCGCGACAGCCAGGATGGTGAGAATTGCGAGCCGTTTCATGGGTTGCTCCTTGGTTTGAGGGTGGATGATGTCCGCAATCTGCATTGCGAGTCCTTCGTCATGTTCCATTCGGGCGCAATCGTCTCTTACGATCGGGGCCGCGTGGGCTCAGCCGTCGTCCGGCCCAGCCTATTCGACTGCCCAGCCAGGGCGGAGACCATCGGTTTACCGACGACCTCGCCATGTCCACGATGTCAAACGCAACTTGATGCCCCATTTCTTGTGTTTCCGCCAATAGTTGTGGCCGGGTGAGAGGCGGCCAGATGCGACTATCTGCGCGGGTTGCCCTCCCACAGGCCGGCGATCAACGCGTAGCCGGCCGGGTCCTGGTCCTTCAGCTCGCAGCGGATGAACGGGTAATGGTCGTTGACCAGGAAGTAGCTCTCCATCAACTCAGCGAAGTACTGCTTCTCGCCGGCCAGCGCGGGATGCGGCACGTGTTGGCCGTCGAACCGCAAGACCGACTGGTACTTGCCGTCCTTGACGGCCTGAGCATAGGCGGCCTGGATCTTCATGCCCAACTCGGAATCCTTCTTCGCCGCATGGCGGTCGTAATAGGCCAGGGCAAGCTCGCCCAGTACGTCGGATTGCTGGAGCATGGCCCAATTCATCATCCGCTGGGGGTCGCGGACCTCCACGGCCCCAAACTTGTCGGGATTGGCGCCCTCGGCGGCGAGCCGCTCCCGGCTGCCGCAATAGCGAATGTACGGCCCGGCCTGGCCGACCTCCAGCCAGATCGGGATCTCGTGGAGCTGCTTGCGGCCGGGCTCGGCGATGAAGTGGTCGATCATGTGCAGCTTGTAGCTCAGAATCTTCACCATAGTGTGTTCGAGTCCCGGCTGATCCGCCAGGTCCGGGCTGAGGTAGACGGTCCATCCGTTGATATCCCGCTTGTCGTAACGGGGGGTGGGGATATAGTTTGTCGCGGCGGGGGATTTCGTGCCCTGCGTCGGCCGCCCGGCCTGCTCCCTCAATTGCTGCTGATAGGCCGCGAGGTCCTTTTCGAGCTGCACTACCTGCTGGGGGTCAACGCCCCAGTAGCGTTCGACGAACCGGGCCATCTGCGGGTCGTGTTCGCGGAGCTCCGCCCGCACGAACGGGTAGATGTCGTTGACGGCGAGGTAGGCCTCCGTGCTCTCGGCCCAGTATTCCATGCGATTGCTGCGGGCGTAGTGCGAACCGATCCGGCCGTTCCATATCAGCACCTTCTCGTACTTGCCTTCCTTCATCATGCGCTCGTAGTTGGCCTGGCTTTCGGCGTTGCCATAGTTGCGGCCCTTGCCGATGAAGTGGTAGTCGTAGCCGTGCCCCAACTCGTGAAAGACGACGAACGGATGGCGATAGCTGTCGCCAACGTGCGTCTTGACGCTCAGCGACATGAACGACTGCGGGTCCCTTGGGACTGTGTAGCCGCGATCGATCAGCCAGTTACGGCTAGGGTGGTACGACAGGTTCACCTTCTCCGCGTACTCCATCCAGATGGCATTGTTTTCCTGCATGTTGACCACCGCCGCAGCCGGGGCGGCCAACTTGATCTGGTAGAGTTCCCACTTGAGGTGCTCGAGCGTCCGGGCCGTTTGCTCCGGGTACTGCCTGCGCACGTCACGGTTGATGTAGATGGTCCAGCCCTCCACGTTGCGGATCTCGAAACGGTCTTCGGTGCCCGCCTGTGAGGCCGGGCCGGTTGTGGGGGCATCCTGGGCTGCCGCCTGCGATGCCATCATGCAGACGACCAGGCATAGGCTGCGGGTCATCACGATCTGCTCTCCTCGAACCGGGATTCCCCGGATGGTTTTGGGCCGATCCCGGTGCGCCGGCACCATCGATCTCTTGAAGATTCTACCACCGATCGCAAGACCGGTAAATCTGGTAGAGTCGAGGTCTGGCGGCGGCCTTATTGGTCTACGAGGCTCTTCGGTCCTTGGCCCACGATATGGCCAAGACGCTTCGGAGCATTCGGGGCAGTGTCTACTGGCAGACGAGCCTGTCTTGAAACCTGCTTGGATCAGGCTACGGGAATCGCTCCAATCCGGTGCCGAGAGGCGAAAACCTTATTTGCCAACCCATGTCAACACCTTGCCCCCTTCATGCGGCAGCATCGTGGTGCGTATCCTTCGTAACTCGGCGCGGTGCGGTTATCTTCTTGTGGGGGTTACCAGATATTCCTGCCCCTTCTGGGTTTCGAATGCAATCACCTTCTCTATGTCGCCGCTTTCGGCAACCGCCTTCCCTTGGCTGGTTACCGCGGCGGGCGCAGCCAGTCGAACCTTGCACGTGCCGCCCATTCTCGAGCGGATCAGCGCCCTGGTCAATTGCCCCTTCTCCCAATGGATGTCCAGTTCGAATCCGCCACGCGCGCAGATGCCTTTGACATAACCGTCCGGCCAGGACTGCGGCAAGGCCGGAAGCAGGTGAATCTCGCCCAAGTGCGACTGGACGAGCATCTCGCACACGCCGGAGGCATAACCGAAGTTGCCGTCGATCTGAAACGGCGGGCAAAAATCATACAGATTCGCGGCGAAATTGCCCTGCAACATCTCCGAGAGCACCTTGTACGCGCGGTTGCCATCGTGCAGCCGCGCCCAGATGTTGATCTTCCACGCCTTGCTCCAGCCGGTGGCACCGTCGCCCCGGGCATTCATCGAGACCCTGGCCGCTTCCGCGAGTTTCGGCGTCGCTAAAGGTGAGATCTGGCGCCCCGGATGCAGAGCGATCATGTGCGAGAGGTGGCGGTGCGTGTCCTTCGGGTCATCGCGGTCCACCATCCATTCCTGCAATTGTCCCCACTTGCCGATCTGGGGTCCGAGGAGGCGCTCCCGCAGGGAGGCCACCTTCTTGCGGAAACCCGCGTCGACGCCGAGCCGTTCCGAGGCCTCAATGTAGCTAGTAAACAGGTCCCAGATCAACTGCTGGTCGAAGGACACGCCGTCCTCCGTCGGCCCGTGCTCCGGCGAGAAACCGTTGGGCGAAACCAGTTTGCCGTCCGGCAGTGCCTTCAGCTCGTCTTCCCAGAACTCGCAGAGTTCTTTCAGCAGCGGATAGGCCCGGTTCTCGGCGAACTTGCGGTCCAGCGTAAAGCGGTAGTGGTCCCAGATGTTCTGGGCCAGCCACGCCGCATCCCCTTTAGACCACTTCCAGGTCGAGCCGCCGAAGACGCCGTTCTCGGCATGGTTGATCCAGCCTCGCCTGTTGAACTGCTTCTTGCTTTCCTCCCTTCTGACTTCACGGATCGAGTTCAGCCATTCCGCAAAGGGCTCGAAACATTCCGAGAGGTTGGCCATATCCACAAACCAGTAGTTCATCTCAAGATTGATGTCGCTGTGATAGTCGCTCCTCCACGGGGGGCTGTTGCTGTTGTTCCAAAGCCCCTGGAGATTGGCCGGAAGCGAACCGGGCCGCGAGCAACTGATCATCAGGTAGCGTGCGTATTGGCACGCGAGCATTTCCAGCCCGGGGTCGGACTTGTTCTCCTTGTAGGCCGCCAGGCGGGCATCGGTGGGCATCCGCAACCGCTCTTCGGGAATTTTTCCGATGTCCAATCGGAAGCGGTCGAAGAGGGCACGGTAATCCTCCACGTGTTCCTTCAGCAGTTCGTCAAAAGTCTTTTTCGCCGCCGCATCGAGTTTGGCGGTGATGCGGTTGTGCGGGTGTTCCCCCTTCCAGCCCTTGTCGCGCCGGTTGAGGTAGTTGGTGTCGGCGCAGACCAGTAGCGTGAAGGCGTCCGCCCCGTCCAGCCGGATCTTGTTTTCCTGGGCGCTGAGACGCCCGCCCTCATGCAGCACCAGCACCTGGGATTCATAGTCCAGGAGGATGTTATAGGTGGACTTGCTCTGCCTGTACTTTAAGCCGGCCAGCGACCCTTCCGAGGCCGTGAGGCGGTTGTCTTTCGCGCTGATCTTCGCCCCGTGCATGTCGCTCAGAGAGACCGTGGCGGTGTAAGCCCCCTTCTTGTTTGCCGTGAACCGGAAGACCATCACGCCGGCGGGATAACTGGAAAAGTATTCGCGTTTGTACGCCACGCCATCGGACTCGTAGGTGATCGTGTGAACCGCCTTGCTGATGTCGAGTTCCCGCCGGTATTGCTGCGGATTCGGGTGATTCATCTCAACGTAAACATCGCCAAACGCCTGATACGACCCGGTATCGGCTTCGTCGCCAATCCACAGGCTGTCTTCATTGAACTGGATGTGTTCTTTGGAAACATCGCCAAAGATCATGGCCCCCAGGTTGCCGTTGCCGATCGGCAGGGCCTCCGACGACCATTTTTTCTCGCCGGCCGGCTGCGCATACCACAGCGTCAGGTCGCCTTCCCGGCCGGCGGCATAAGCCGGCGCGTTGAACAGCAGAACCGCCGCCAAGCCTATGACGCCACCTCGTGCAAGTGACAATAGCCGACAAGTCATTCTTCCGCCCTTTCCCTGCCGTCATGTTCCACGGAGCCTCACCCATTCAGAGGGAGGCCCCATGACCGTGCGTCCTAATCGTAACACGGGCCGTAGCACACGCCAACATCTTTCGACTCGCCGCCAAGTTAAACCTGGCCTGAGGTTCCTCTCCGTTCACGGGCGATTCAGCGTGCTGCCGATGCTCACCCTGTCGCCGCGTTCCATCGTCAGGGGAATTTCCTTGGTATCATAGCGAAGGGTGCATTGGGCGCCCACGATGCTGCGGATCTCGGCGCGCGCTGGCCTTCCGTTTTCCCATACCATATCCACCTCAAATCCGCCGCGGGCACACAAGCCTTTGACCGAACCGCATAGCGCGCAGCGCCCTTTCAGCGCGCCAACGCCCCCGTAAGTCATTCCGTGTCATCTTCTATCATGAAGAGGGGTTAGGTAGCCGAGGAGGGGAACTCGCGGAAAGCCTGGAAATTGTCGCCACCTGTCGCCTTATGTCAACGCTTGTCATTACCTAAGATTGGTGCGCCCGGCCGCCGCGCCCCGGACCGGATCGAGGCCCACAATCTGGCCGAGCGGTTCCGCAGGCACGGGGCGGCGTACTTTCGCTTTCTCACGGCGCCGGGCTTGGAGCCGACGAACAACTTGGCCGAACAGGCCATCCGGTTCGTGGTGATCGATCGGCGCATCACGCAGGGCACGCGCAGCACAGCGGGCCGCCAATGGAACGAACGCATCTGGACGGTCGTGGCAACGCTGACTCAGCAAGGCCGCTCCATCCTTCCTTACCTCCGCGATGCCATAGACGCCTGGCTCCGCCACCAGCCCGTCCCCACTCTATTCGCCGCCGGGCCGTGAACGGTTACAAACATCCTAATGAACGGTGAACGCAATTTCGGTGGACTACTACAGTCATAGGCTTTCCTGCTGATGTTGCCGCACTTACTGGCCGGCTTGTCGGCCGGTCACCTTTCCGCACCGCGTTTCCACGAAGCGACCGCGCGGAGCGATGAAGCGGGTTCCCGTCAAATCCACGGCGGCCACGTCTTCGCATACCAGTTCGCCGGCGATTTCGCAATTCAAGAACGTGGCGGATTCGATGATCGGCTTCTCGGGTGCGGGCGCCTGTCCGGTTCTTCCGTGGAGCCGGCCGCTCACAACTACGGCCCGTTGCGAATTGCCTCGCCCGACGGCGAACCGCGTGTCTTTCGCCGTAAGGCGAACAGGCATCGGCCCTTCAACGTACTCTCCGTAAAACCAGGCCAGCGAGTTGAAGTCGCACGACTCGATCAGCAGGTCCGGCGATTGAAAGCGGCAACTCATGAAGACATGGCAACGCCGAATCACGGCGCCGGGGTTCGAGGCGCTTTCGTTCCACAGCCGGCATCCCTTGCGGACGCCCTCAACGGGCGCGTCGACCTTGACCCTGAGGTCCTGCGCGTAGCCGCGCTCGTTCATCGGCGGCGTGCCGCCCTCGAGCACCTTGGCGCGGCCCAGGGTCATGCCGCGCTCGTCATCCACGATCAGGACCGTGTCGCCGGGGCGGTAATCCATCACGTTCAGCGGATAAATCTGCCGGATGATCCATTCGTTCTCGGCAATCACTTTCGTCACGCCTGCGGCGTGGGTCGAGATATTGAACGCGTCGTCGTTCATCCCCTCCAGGCGGCAATCCTCCCACAGCAGTTTCGCGCGGTTGCCTTTGACGTGGAACCCGTCGCGCCAGGACGAAGTGATCCGCCCGCTGCCGGGCTTGGGCTGGATGTTGAATCGGCGGAACGTGCAGAGGCCTTCGTTTCGCAACACGCTCACAGCGAAAAGCGGCGCCGACCAGATGGCGACGTCTTCGAAGCGCAAATCCTTGTTCTCGTCCAGCAGCAGTGTGACATGCCCGTCGGGCGCAGCCACCATCTTGTGGGCGATGCCGCGCACCGGCAAGGTGACCCGCGTTTCGCCGGGCACGATGGTGTTGAAGTCCGGTACATGACGCCCGCTCTTCTCCGGGAAAACGTGGACGATCCGTTCTTTGAGGCTGCCCGGCGCGGCTTCGGTCATATCCTCCACGCCGTAATGCGCGCTGGCGCGGCGGCCGGAAGCGTCGGTCAGCCACAGCATGGCGAAATAGGATTGCTCCCGCTCATGGGTCGGGCCGCCCAACGGAGGCAACGCGAAGCCGTCGGCAATGCGGACATCCAGCGTCCCGGCGGCCTTGTCTTTGGCGACAACGACCCCTTCGGCGAAAGGCAGCGGATCGTAATCGACCGCCAGGTTCCGCACCGTCACGTTCGTGCAGCGCGACACCTTCATGAAACGCCCGGCAGGGTCGAGCAAGAAAACCGATCCGCCTCCGTCGAAGGCGATATCCGTGCGGCCGGTCCAGGTGAACACCCACGGCGAATCGCCGGTGACTGTCTTGATCCGATAAACGCGGTTCTTGTCGAAGACGAACGAGACGCCGCTCTTGTCGCCGGCCGCCTGCATCATTCGCCCGAGGGCCGGGCCATCGTCCGCAATGCCGTCGCCGACAGCACCGAAACTTCGCGCGCTCAGCACCGTTGCCGGGGCCGCGCCGGCACAGCATGCGCTCAGCAGCGCCGCGAGCAGTCCGAAGACTATCGCCCTCTTCTTATATGCCGCTCTCATTGGGCAGCCGCCGGTTCTAGTTCCACGGCCGTCTCGATCTGCCGGAAGTACTCGTCGCTGCCCGACCGGATGCGAACCGTCAAGGTGGCCGGGTGTCGCTTCCAAATGTTCCGTCCGCCTTATTCTACAAGCACTTGCGGCTCTTGTCTGCCCCGGTCTTCGCCGCTGCGATTGGCCTTGGCACCAGAATCAGTCATCTGGTTGTCGCAGATAACACCCGCTGACACCTGTCACCCGCACTGCGGACCCAGGACGGAGTTTTCGGGACACGCAAGTAGTCCGTCAGCTTCCTCACGTCAAGGACTGCCTCCTTCGCTCCGTAGAACTTCAAGTCATCTCACCTATGACTGTCGGGCGTGAAAGCAAAAGAGGTCTGGATCGGGAACGCGCACGTGCAGCCGGAACTCGCCTCGGGAATGAGGACAAGGCCGCCGGCGGGGATGATGTTGATCCAGCAGCCGGGACGGCTCACGGTGGAGAGCTTGCTCGCCTGGCGGCTGCGGAGGTCGAACATTATCGGGTTGCCCGCACGATAGAAGAGCTGATACGCCGAGGCCGACATGGTGCCGCAGTTGCGGCCGCGGAGGCCAATCTTCCAGTCGGGCACGGGCTCGCCTGTCCTGAGGTTATAAGCGCACGGCTCGGCGTAGAGGACTCCGCCGACCAGGACGGGGTGCCGGATCTGCTCGCCGTGGTCGCCGCGGACCTTGTTACCGTTGTCCTGCTCGCGATGCCAGCGGGCCTCGCCCGTCCTCGCATCGAAGGCGAAGAACTCATACCAGACGGTGTCGTTCTTGTTCTTCGAGCCGGTGAGAACAATCGTGTCCTGCGCGACGCTGAGGAAGATGACGTGCTGGAACGAGCGGAGGTCCACGGCCTTCTTCCAGAGGGGCCGGCCCGACTTTGTGTCGAGGGCAACGAGCCACGCGCCGCTCCCGAGAAGGGGGTCGAGCTTCATGCGCCCGTCGGCGTCCTGCGACGCAGCGGGATTGGCGCTCTCTACGAAGTACATCTGTCCGTCGGCAATGGCTATGGTGGGGTCGAGGATCGCGCCGCCGCTGTAAGTCCAGCGATTCTCGCCGGTTTTGCGGTCGAGGCAGAAGATGTAGTCGCTGGTGGCGATGTCCTTGGAGTCGCCGTACTGGATTTCGACGACGGAGAGGCCCATGGTGCGCAGCGAGGCGTCCTTCTTGCGCCCCGAGCCGAAGAGCGCGTCGCCGCCCGTGGCCACGTAGCCCCAGGAGTGCCGGCCGCCGGCCTCGCGCTCCGGAGCAGCGAAACGGCGGACGATCGCGCCTGTGGCGACGTCCAGCGCCACACACTCGTCGGGGCCAACCGCATACAGCACATCAGAGGCAAGGGCCAGGTGGCCGCTGTCCTTGGGTGCCCCCAGGCGGCTGGAATCGGGCAGGTCGGCCTCCCACAGAGAGGTTCCGTTGTAGGCGTCCACGGCGATAATCTTGTTGTAGGCGGGGACGAAGAGGCGCCCGTCCTTCGCGAGGGGCGGGACGGCGCGGTGATGCCGGTCGGCCATCGGGTTGGGGCCGGGCGGGCCGAACCACTGAATGCGCATCTCGCCGCCGACGAGGCTGTCGCCGCTGCACGCGGTGTTGGCGGGGTCCGCGTAGAGATGCGTCCACTCTCCCGCGCCCTCGCATGGCCCGCGGCGGGTGAGTTTCGCGGGGCCGTCGAGACAGAGCACGCCGCCGTACGGCCTTGCGAGACGCGACGCCTCGGCCGGCGCCTCAAGATTCGGATTCGTCACGCGGTCGAAGACGACCAGGTTGGCGAAGCCGCCGGGGAGGGACGAGAGAGGCCCGCTTTGCACGGTGGCCCGGACGCCGTACAGCCCCGCCGCATCGAGCGCTTGCCGCGCGGCAGCGCGTTTGCCGGCGTCGGCCTCAACGCCGATGATCAAGAGGTCGGTCGCCTTGGCCAGTTCGCAGACGAGGCGCCCGTTGCCGCAGGCGAGGACGACGGCGAAGCCTTTCTTGACGCCGGACTTCTCGGCGATTTCCCTGGCCGCCTCTTTGTAGAGCGGCGTCTGGCCGTCGACGCGATCAGGGTCCGGCCGACCGCTTTGCACCGTGGCGGCGGCGCTGCCTCGCGCGAAGCAGTGGATGGCGCCCGTGTCGGTGCTCGCGAGGAGGCGGCCATTGGCGACAGCGAGACCGCAGGCGGCGCCCGCCACGTTGCCCGACCAGAGCGCCTCGCCGTCGGTTGCGCGGAACGCGGCCACCTCGCCGTTGCCGCCCGCGAAGAGCGCGTCGCCCGCCAGGATGAGCGACGCGGAGTGCGTGCAGGGGCGCCTCCACGTCACACATGCTTGCATGCCCTGCACAAGATCGGCGAGGGCCTTCTTGTTGGCAGCGTGCTCGGCTTTCAGCCGCTCGCCTTCGGCGTTGCGGGCATCCTCGCCGAGTTCTTTGAGCGCGTCCTCGATGGCCTTCTGCCGGGCATCGATCTTGCGGCTAGAGGCGAGGAGGGTAAGGTAGCGGACGCGGTCGAGTGCATGGATTTCCCGGCCCGTGAGGAAGTAGAGGGTCTTGTCGGTGGCGAGGGCGCGGCGGGCGTTGAAGGAGGCGATCTGGGCGCCCTTCGTGGCGTCGAACACCTCGATCTGGCCGTTCTTGCCCGGACCATTAAGGACCAGGTTGCCGGCGATCGCCGCATCGGTGCCGCCGGCGCCCTTGATACTCCCGTCCGGCTCGCCGTCGGCGCGGCGGAACAGGGTGGGTGCCGTCCTGCCCGTCGGCACGTAGAGATGGGTGGCCGAGGTCAGGAGATAGCCCTGGGGCGACAAGTTGGGCGGCTGCGCCCTCCATCGCGTCGAGCCGTCGCGCGCGTCCAGGGCTACCAGCCAGACGCCTTCCCAGGGGAAGATTCCCTCGGCCGCGTACGCGAGACCCTCCTCCACGAGCACGCCGGTGCGGACGGGTGACGCCGCGACAAGGCGGCCGTTGCCGATGATCTTGCGGCCAGCGGGTTCGGCCCGATGCTTCCACACCTCGGCGCCGCTGCCCGCCGCAAGACAGTAGACCCAGCCGTCGTCCGAGCCGACGTAGACTTTGCCGTCAGCGACGGCGGGCGCGAGGTGCACGGGACCGCCCGCGAGGAAGGTCCATCGCACCTGGCCCGTCGCGGCGTCGAGGCAGACGACTTTGTCCTCGGCCGATGAGGCAAAGTAGATGGCGTCGGCGACCGCTGCGACGTGAAAGGTTCGGTCATAGGTGACCCGCGCGGCCAGGTCGGTGAGTCTGTGCCAATAGTCCACCTTCGCGGGAGCGGGCCAGGCCGGGCGAGGGGCGTGGCCCGGAGTGTGCACCCATGCCTGCTGGAGCGGCAGGGGGAGCGTCTCCGCGGTGACGCCGCTCCGCTGGTTGTCGTGCAGATACGTCGGCCAGTCCGCCGCCCTGGCCGGCGCCAGGGCAAACAAGGCCGCCAAGAACACGCCAGGGCCGAGGAATGGACGCGCCTTCTCACGCATCACGTTTCGCTCATCCGAGACCTCCCATTTGCCCCTGGGTAGGTTCACTTGCCGAGCCGTTCGATGCTGTATTGTAGCCGCCACCCCTCTCCCTCCCGAACACTCCGTCCGCCTTATTCTACAGGCACTTGCGGCTCTTGTCTGCCATGCTCTTCGCCGCCATTGAGGCCTTCCAGCCAGAAAGGACGGCCTCAGTGCCGGAATCCGTCATCTGGTTGTCGCAGGTAACACGGCACTCACTTTGCAGACCACGGACGGAGTCTTCGGGACGCACAACCGTGAATTGGTGCATAGGTGACGCCGCACAACAGCAGAAGTTCAAAAACCCACAGGTTACGACGGCGATGGAGTTTCTGGCAAGGACGTTTCCGGGCAAGGCATTCACTGGACCGGGTCGGTGACGGGGTCAAGAGAACGTTCGCCGCTATCGACCTTCGAACGGGTCCGTTATATCCGACGGGCTCGGCGCGCCCTCATCCGTGATGATCACGCACGCCGCGCCGCAGTAGGGGCCGAAATCATAACCGCCCCCGGCATCCAGCGAGATTGCCACGCTCTTGTACGGCTGGCCGCGCGAGGGATACCGCAGAGGCACGACTTCAATCTTCACGCTGCGGGCGCCCGCGGGGATGGTAACCTCGCCGGGCAACGGCTGGTAGTCTGTTCCTGCGACGGCGTTTCCGAGTACCGTGTAATTGGCCGTGATCTCTTTCGCCAGGCTCCCCCAACGGCCGATGGTAATCAAGCCTTTGCCTTTCGGGGCCTTCGCGTAGGATCGCGTGCCCACGGCATAGACGCCGGGCGGATCGCCGGAGAGCACTTTGATCTTGGCTTGGCGATTCGCACCCACTTCATACGCCTTGTCATCGACGAGACTGACCGAGACCGCGCCAACGGCCTGCGGCTGGACGACAATCTCGGCCGTGGTTTGACCAGCGGGGATCTTCAGCGAGCCTGAGAGTAGATTGCAGGCGGTCTTTGCACCAGTCTCCAAGGAGTACCGGACCAGGAGGTCGGCGGAAAGGGCTCCGAACCGCGCGACTGTAAACCATCCGTTGGTCGGACCAGCGACACCGGCGCTGCCGCCGGATATCAGGTGGACGCGAGTGGGGGTTCTTCGGTCCTGAAGGTGCACGGCCAGGAAATCCGCCGCAAGGTCTTCCCAATTGCCCGTGCCTGTAAGGAGCAAGGTGGACTCCAACCCCTCGCTGCGGCAGGCCGCGTCGAAGCGGTGCCCGCTCATCCAACCGTGGGCGCCGGAATCGAACGGGAAAAGGAGCAAGACGGGCGGATCATCCTTGGAAATATAGTTGATGGCGCTTGCGCTCATGGCCGCTGCAATGGTCATGTCCATAGCGCCGCCGGTGGTTGAGTCACGGAGACGGTCGGTCTGCATCAGGTCTGTGGTGCCCCAGAGATTGACGGCGCAGCGAACGCGGTCCGTGGCCGCACGTTGGCCGCCCGGAGCGATCTGGACCGGCTCGCCGAAGTTCGTCGTGCCAATGCCGGGCGACACTGTCACGCCGGTCGCCGCGTTGCCGTTCTTCGATATGCCGATGAGGGCAATGCGGTCCGGGTCAATGTTGACGCTCTTGGCGTTGGCGTGCAGCCAGGTCACGGCCCCGTTTGCACTCTTGTAGCCACGAAGAAAATCGCTGGCAACGCCGCCGGCCGCTGTGGCGACGGCAATGCCACGATCAAGGAGCATCTCAACTCCTTGGACGCCGCCGATATCAACAACGACAGGAAATGGACCTTTGCCATTCGAAGGTAGAACCAGACTGGTCAGAGAACTTCCACGCGGAAGATCCTGCGGCACGCCTTGAGACGTACCACGGGATGCCGCCTTGGCCGGGGCACGAGCGCCCTGCGTCTCATGAAGCGCAAGGCAAATCTCTAACACCGTGACCGCCAGACACAAACAGGTCCATCGCATGTCGTACCCCTCCTGTCCCCGCCCGAATACTCCGTCCGCTTTATTCTACAAGCACTTACGTCTCATGTCTGCCCTGCTCTTCGCCGCTACGATTGAGCCCTTCCAGCCAGAAAGGACGGCCTTCGCGCCAGAATCCGTCATCTGGTTGTCGCAGATAACACCCGCTGACACCCATCACTTGCAGACCCCGGACGGGGTTTTCGGGATGCACAACTCTGCCCAACTCCACCGCGTGTAGCCCAATCTACTCTGTGTGGCGGATTGCTGCTACAATACTGCCACGGACAACCGAACTTGCAAGAAGCGACCACCGGCACTCGGACGAAAGGCGGTCACTATGAGGATAAGCTCACTGCGGCTGCCTGCACTCGCCGCCCTGCTGCTGGCCAACACCGCATCCGCAGAGATTCCCTACCCGGCTGCGCTCGATGCGGCGGCGGTTGTCGAAACGCGGATTGCCGACATCAACCGTGAGGCGTTGGTGCTTGGCAATGGCGACCTTATCGGGCTGCTCTGGCAGCGCAGCGGCACGCTTTGCTTGCGCGTCGCCAAGAACGATGTCTGGGACGCCCGCGTTGATACATCACAGGATGTGCCGTTGATGAAGGTGGACGTGCCGAATAACAAATGGTCGGGCGGCGGCTACCCGCCGAGTTGGAAGAAGCCTTATCCGCAACCGCGTTGCGCAGCCATCGTAAGAATCGGTGCGACCACGGGCGAAGCCGGGGACTGGCAATGCATCCGCTCGGGCGGCAAGACGAACGAATGGTTGCGGCGGGACGACGTCGGTGTCATGGCCATCTCCGGTGCGGCGGGAGCCTCAGCCGGTTACCGGCGGAGCATTGATCCAGCACAGGCTGGTTCGTTCACTGCGCTCAAGTTGCAGCTCTCCGGGACTCCCGGCGCGCGATATTACGTGAACGTGCTCGCCGCCGTGGGCAAACAGCCGGTGGCGAGCGGCTGGAAGGATTCGCCGGACACGGACCAAGAGGATGTGTTCTCGATCCCGGCAGGAAGCCAGGTGACCGCCGTTGAGTTGTTCGTGATGACGAAGGACGGCGCGCGCGTTGAGAACCGGATTCGTCGAATTGCCTTCGAGGGCGGCAAGGAACCGCTGGTGATCGCGCCGGGCATGTCGGATCGTGGAATCAAAGTTGCCCGACTCGACTTGCGGCGCGCGGCGGCGACGGTTGATGACACCGCGGTGCGGGCGTTGGCGGACCGGAACGTGTTCCTGATCGAGTCCGACCAGGAGGTCGCGCTGGAGGAGATCCAGACGAAGGACTTACCCGCTGCCGAACTGGGCGAGACTGGCGGCGTGAAGTGGTTGCACATGAAACTGCCGGGCGACCCGGACTATCCCGGCATGGAGTACGCCCTCGCCGTCGCCGCGAACGGGACGCGCAAGATCGTGTCGCTCGTGACCTCGTTCGAGACGAATGAGAACGTGCGCGACGCAGCCATGCGCCTGGCGCGGGAGACGGTGGCGGTGGACACGGCGGCCTTGGTGGCGCGCCACGAGCAGGAATGGTCACGTTACTGGTCGGCCAGCGGCGTTGCGCTCGATGACCCGGACTTTCAGCTTTGGTGGTATCGGATGGTTTACTATCTGCGCTGCTTTGCGAAGCCGGGCGCGGTGCCGGTGGGCTTGTTTGGCGGCTTGGCGAGCAACAGCACGCCGTGGCACGGCGATTACCACCACAATTACAATGCGTGGCAGCCGTATTGGACGCCGCTCATCCTCAATCACCCCGACCTGACCGATCCGTGGGTGCGCTACATGAACCAGATGCTCCCACGTCTGCGCTGGCTTGCAAAAACCACCTACGATTGCGAGGGCTCGTGCGTCGGCATTTCCACGTTTGCCTTCGAGCCGGACCCGGCCAACTGCAAAAGCGTGAACCGCCGCCAGATCGCGATCCCGCCTTACGGTTACACCCTTGGCATGGCCGGCATGTCCGCGCAGGTCCTCTGGTTGACTCACCTCTACCGGCCTGACAGGAAGTATCTCGGCGAAATGATCTATCCGGTCCTGCGCGAGGTCGCGTTGTTCTACTGCTCATTCGCCGAGAAATGCCCGCGCGACACGCAAGGCAAGGCGAAGTTCGGCCCGAGTTTTAGCCCGGAACACGGCAAATTCGGCGTCGAGAACGTGCCGTTCGACATCGCCTACGCCCGCTTAACTCTCAACGCCGCCATCACCGCCTCCAGCGAACTCGGACGCGACAGCGAAACGTCCGTGCGCTTCCGCAAAGCCCTTGATCTGCTGCCACCCTACCCTACCGCGCCGGACGAAGGCGGCCAGCCGGTGATCGTAGACTGGACCGGCTGCAAGTTCCGCGAGATCAAGACGCACAACATCACCGTGCCCGTCGTGCCGGTGTTTCCCGCCGATCAGGTGACGTGGTTCTCGCCGGAGCCGGAAAAGGAACTATTCCGCAACACCATCCGCCAGACGCACCACCGCGGCTGCAATTCCACCGTGATGTTCAGCGTGGCCAAGGCGCGGTTCTCAATGCTCGACGCGCTCGACGACGCGCGCCAGTACTACAAGCCCGAAGTCCAGCCCAACGGCATGTTCCACTGGCCGATGCACGGTTTCTACCTGAGCGAGAGCGTTGGCATCGCCGCGATGATCTCCGAGTTCCTCGTGCAGAGCGTGGACAACATCATCCGCGTCTTCCCCTGCTGGCCGAAGGAGAAAGACGCCAAGTTCACCAATCTCCGCGCCCAAGGCGGCTTCCTCGTCACCGCCGAACAAAAGGTCGGCAAAATCGTGAAACTGGAAATCACGTCCACCGTCGGCGGAAAGCTGCGGCTGCTCGATCCGCAAACCGCGAAGATCATCGAGCGTGAAACGCGGCCTGACGAAAGAGTGGCGATCATCCCTTGAGACACACCATTCTCGTTCTCACCGCCCTGCTGCTGGCACCGCTGGCTGCGCTGCAAGCCGCCGAACCTCCAGCGATTGTGCCGCAATCCGTCACACAGGTGTGGGCTGGCTACGATCCTAACAAGGGAGACTTCAAGGAGGAGACCGTCAAGGAAGAGACCAAAGACGGGAACTACTATCGGGAGTCCTACATCAGTGCTTATGCGGGGGGAGAGGAAATCCGAATCTACTGTCAGTATAAAGTCAAGGCAGGGGCCAGGAACGTTCCCGGGCTCTTGAATGTTCATGGATGGATGGGGAAGCCGAGTATCGACAACGACTATGTGACCGATGGCTGGGCCGAGATGACGTATGATTATTGTGGAGACACTCGCGACCGTCCGCAATACACCAAGTACCCGGACAGGCTGCGCCATTGCAATATGGATGCAAAGTTCGGCGGAGCCATCGACTCGTCAACTCCCGACCATAAGTCAATCACCGATCCGAAACAGACCTCGCTTTATATCTGGTATGCGATGTCGCGGCGCGTCCTCAGTTATCTGGAACAGCAAAAAGAGGTCGATAGAACCCGGCTGGGGGCCAGAGGTTATTCCTACGGCGGAACTCTGATGTGGCAACTGGCGGCCGATCCTCGCATGAAGGCTGTCGTGGCTTACTTCGGTATCGGATGGCTCGAATATTACCGGACGAAAAGCGTTTGGCTGTACAACAACCCTTATGTCGAACCCGAGAAAACACCGGGCGAGGAGGTCTATCTTGCCGGCGTTGCCCCTGAAGCCTACGTCCCCTACATCACCGCCGCCACACTGTTCCTGAACGGCAGCAACGATCATCATGGCGTCTTCGAACGCGGGCTGGAGAGTTTCAAGAGGTTCAAGCCCGGGGTGCCCTGGGCCTTTGCCATCCAGGCGCGCGGCCATCACAACACCGAGAAGACCGGGCAGGACTGCAAGATGTGGCTGGAAAAGTATGTCTTGAAAAAAGAGGTGTTCTGGCCCGCGCATCCCAAATCAGCAATCAAACTGAATGCGGAGGGCGTACCGGAACTGATCGTCACCCCTTCGTCGCCTGAACGAGTGAAGAACGTAGAGATGTTCTACGCTCTCAAAAACCCCTGCTACTTTACACGGGCCTGGCGCGATGCGGAGTGTGTCAAAAAAGGCGAATCCTGGATGGGACAAATGCCGGTGGGGAATGTGGACGACTACGTCTTCGGCTTCGCGAACATCAACTATGACACCACCGTCGTGGTATCCACCGATTTCAACGCGGCCATCCCTTCAAGACTGGGTAACGCCAAGGCGACCGATAGGGCATCTGCTGTTGTCTATTCAGGCGATGGAGGGATCGGAGCCTGGAAAAATGTTGCGGAGGTCGAAGGCGTCGGCGGCATCAAAGGGTTCCGCTGCACCGACAATAAGGCGGGGACAGGCACAGAATTGATGAGCAACCCGAAGTGGAAAGCCCCCCTCAATGCACAACTCGGCTTCAAGTTCTATTGCACGGAGCCGCAGACGCTGATCTTCTCGGCGGACGATTATGATGCCGAGATTGAAATCACCGCGTCTGACAGTTGGCAGGCAATGGTGATTCCTACGGATAAGTTCATCAACCGCATCAATCGAAAGCCGATGGCAAGCTGGAAGAGCGTTGCCGCCATTCACCTCAAGCCCCAAGCAGGCGCGGACATCACCAAGGTGGTGTTTGCGCAGTTCAATTGGGCGGTCTCCGACAATCCGGCCGCCAAGAAGAATGATGCTGCAAAATAGGCCAACATGAACCCAAGACAAATCACAGGACAACCAATGCGCAAACAGGCAGTGGACAACCCACTCATCAATCGGCGGGCGTTTTTGAAACTGGCGGGCGCCGGCGTCGCGGCGGCAGCGCCGGTAATTTTGCCGTCGCGCCTTTGGGCGGCTGGTGCGGCGGCGCCAAGCAACCAATTCAACATCGCGCTGATCGGGTGCGGCGGGCGCGGGCATGGGATTCTGGAGGAGGCGGTGGGGCTGGGCACGAATCTGGTGGCCTTGTGCGACGTGGAGTCGCGGCGTATCGACGATACGCGCAAGAGCACCGTGGCGAAATACCCCGACAAGCAGGCGATGGTGCAGCAGGCGCGCGGGTACGGCGATTACCGGGAGTTGATCGCGCAGGAGAAATCGCTCGACGGGGTGTTGATCGCCATCGGTCCGTGGTGGCACCAGCCGATGAGCACGGCGTTCATCAAGGCCGGCAAGCATGTGTATTGCGAGAAGCCGCTGACGCGGCTGGTTTCCGAGGCGCGGGCGCTGGGCAAACTGGCGCGCGAGTCGAACGTAACGACGCAGATGGGCACGCAGGGCGCCGCGGGGGAGACGTTCCGGCGGGCGGTGGAGATCGTGCAGAACGGGTTGCTCGGCAAAATCCGCGAGGTGCATGCGTGGAACGTCGTGCACCCGCGCCGGCCCGACAGCCAGGACCGGCCGCCGGGCGAGGACCCGGTGCCGGCGGGGTTCAACTGGGATATGTGGGTCGGACCGTCTCCTGAGCGGCCGTACAAGCGCGGTGTGTATTGCCCCGGCTGCATGACGACGGCGATGTGGTTTGACTTCGGCGCGGGGTTGATCGGCGATTTCGGGACGCACACGTGGCAGTTGCCGATCCGGGCGCTCAAACTCGGGTACCCGGTGCGCGTCGAGCACAACGTGCCGGAACCGGTGAAGGAAACGTACGCATCCAACGCGATCATCCGGTACGAGTTCGCTGCTCGCGGTGAACTGCCGCCGGTCACGGGGTGGTATTACGACACAATCAATTGGCCACCGAAGGAAGTCGTGACGGAACTGGAGGCGGCGTTTGGGAAGTTCCCGGGCGTCGGCGCGATGCTGCTCGGCGAGAACGGCTGGATGCATATCGGCGGCTGGGGCGGCGGCAACTACATCAAACTCAAGGGCGACCAGAAGTGCCGCGGCGTGTCCGATCATCCGGCGGCGAAGGAGATTCCGCTGACCGAGCCGCGCGCGCCCAAGCAGAACCACATGCTCGAATGGATCGAGGCCGCCACGGCCGGCAAGAAAGCCTATCAATGCTTCGAAGTCGCCGCGCATTCGATGGAGATCACGCTGACGGCGCTGGTGTCGTTGCGGATGCAGCGACCCATCGAGTGGGACGGCACCAACATGAAAGTTCCCGGCGCGCCTGAAGCAGACCGCTTCATTCAGGCAGACCACCGGAAGAAGTGGCTCGTTTGAGCAGGCGGAGAGGAACAACATGATGAAACGTTCACTCGGCCTCGTGGTGGCGTTGATTGCGCTGACGGCAGCCGCTCTCCACGCCGATAACCTGGCCGATTGCTTTACCAACCCGCCCGCCGAGGCCCGGCCCTGGGTGTATTGGCATTGGATGAACGGCAACGTCACCCGCGAGGGCATCCGCGCCGACATGCAGGCGTTTGCCGACGTAGGTGTCGGCGGCACGTTGACCTTCGACATCGGCATCCACCCGGCCGGCCCGGTCACCAACCGCAGCCCGGAATGGTACGACCTCATCAAGTTCGCCACAGCCGAAGCCACCAAGCACGGCATCAAGATGAGTTTCCACTGTCCCGGATGGTCTGCCGCCGGCGGACCGTGGATCACGCCGGAACTTGGGATGCAGGAACTGACTTGGAGCGAGACGGTCGTCGAAGGCCCGCGCGAGTTCACCGTCACGTTGCCGCAGCCGCCGACGCGACTCGATTTCTACCGCGACGCTGCCGTAATCGCGTTCCCAACCCCCGCTGGAGACGAACCCTTGCCCAAACCGCAACTAACCGACGCCACCGGCAAGCCACTGCCGGCCGGCACCACCACGTTACCAGGAGAGTTCGACCTCGTGTTCCCGCAATCCGTGGACGCTCGCTCGGTTCTTGTTCGCGTCGGTCGTGCCACCGGCGATTTCCAGGCCGGACTTTCCGCCTTCGACGAGCATGACGGCAAGTTCCGACCCGTCGCCACATTCCGCTCGCACATTTCCGGGCCCTTCTCGGCGCACATCGGCTCGGCCAGTTTTGCGCCGGTCCGAGCGGGCCGATTCCGAATGGCGTTCGATGGCCGTAGCAACAATCAGGTTGTGATTGAGCAACTGGAACTGCACGCCGGCTACCGCCTGCCCGGCTGGACCAGCAAAGCCGGCTTCGCCACCGACCGCGTCGAGCCGCGCCCGGCCACGCCGACTCCGCTTCCGGCCGACGTGGTCGCCCTCAACAAGATCGTGGACCTCACCGGCAAGCAAACCTGGTCCGTGCCGGCCGGGCGCTGGACGATCCTGCGTATCGGCCACACGCCGACCGGCGTTCACATCGCACCTGCGCCGCTCGGCGGGGACGGATTGGAGTGCGACAGGCTCAGCCGCGAGGCAACCGATTTCCATTACGGCAGGTGCGTCACTCCAGTGCTGCGCGAACTCGGCCCCGAATTGACGAAACAGGCGGTTGCCTACTACCACGTGGACAGCTATGAAGCCGGCTGGCAGAACTGGTCGGCGAAGTTTCCGCAGGAATTCGGCGTCCGCCGCGGCTACGACCTGACGAAGTACCTGCCCGCGCTCACCGGCCGCGTGGTTGGCGATCTGGCGACGACGGAGAAATTTCTCTGGGATTTCCGGCGCACCATCGGCGATCTCTACGCCGACAACCATTACGGCCGGCTGGCGCAGCGGTGCCATGCTGATGGCCTTGGTTTCTCAACCGAGCCGTATGGCGGGCCGTTCGAGTTTCTGCAAGTGGGCACCCGTGCCGATCATCCGATGATCGAGTTCTGGCTGCCGACCAAGCCCGAGGGGAAGAAGCCCGCGTTTGACGGGGTCTTCGCGGGCCACATGGCCGGGCGGCAGATCATCGGCGCCGAGGCGTTCACCTCTGGGCCTCCCGAGGAGAAATGGAACAGCCATCCGTTCTCGCTCAAGGCCCTGGGCGACTTCATCTGGACAGCGGGCGTCAATCGGTTCGTCATTCACGTTTCGGCGCACCAGCCGTTCACCGACGAACACCTCAAGCCCGGCCTGACCTGCGGCATCAACGGCATCCATTTCGACCGCGGAAACACCTGGTTCTCCCAGGGCCGCGCCTGGATCGAGTACCTTACGCGCAGCCAGGCGATGCTCCAGCAGGGGCAGCATGTGGCCGACGTGCTCTATTACCAGGGCGATGATTCACCTAATGGCGTGGGGCCGTTCCATCCACAACTGCCGGAAGGCTACGACTTCGACGCCTGCGGCGGCGAGACGCTCGCCCAACTGCAGGTCAAGGATGGCCGCATCGTGCTGCCACACGGCAAGAGCTACCGCTACCTCGTGCTGCCCGGCGACGGTCGTATGACCGCGGCCTCGCTGGCCCGCATCGTTGAACTGGCCCAGGCCGGCGCTACCGTCATCGGCTCGCGCCCAGGGGAATCCCCAAGCCTCGCGGATGCTTCCAGGTCCGGTGAAATCCGGCGCCTCAGGGAGTTGCTTGGGGGCGATGCCGCCAGCAGTTCCGGTGTTCGCTCAGTGGGCAAAGGGAGAATGATCTGGGGACGTTCTTTTGAGCAGATCCTGGCCGACGATAATCTGGCGCCGGATGTCGCCTTCGACCCGGACCCGCAGTTGCCGCTGCACGCCGTTCACCGCCAGGTAGGCGACACGGACATCTACTTCGTCGCCAACGCCAGCCATCGATCCGGCGAGGTGAAGTGCACCTTCCGCGTAAGCGGCAAGACGCCAGAACTCTGGTACGCCGACACCGGCCGGATGATCCCGGCCGCCGTGTATGAACCGATGCAGCACACCACGCGCCTCCCGCTGTACTTCGAGCCGGCCGGCTCCATCTTTGTGGTCTTTCGCCCGACACCTCCGAATCCGCTCGTTACTGAAATGGCTTTCACACCCCCAGGACCTTCATCTAAGCCATCCGAATTGCGGATTATCGAAGCCACATACGGCCCGCCGGGGCGCCGGGAGCGCTGTATTGATGTCACGCAACAGGTGTCCGCCCGCGTCAAGGATAACCAACTGAACCTGCGCAACTTCGAGTCCCTCGCCGGCGATCCCGCGCCGGGCGTTCGGAAGGAACTGCGTCTGCGCTATACGTGGAACGGCGAGCACAAGACGATTGCGGCCGAGGATGGTCAGAGCCTGATCATTCCGGCGCCCGATGGAACCCTCGCAGGCGAGTTGCGCCGCGATGGCGACCAGATGGTATTGCGCGCACACCGCGCGGGTCGATTCACCCTGAAACTGTCTTCCGGCCAGACCAAGACGGTTGATGTCCGGGTCCTGCCTGACCCGGTGCCCGCTGCGGGACCGTGGGACCTGTCCTTCCCGCCCGGCTGGGGTGCGCCTTCGCGGGTCCAGATTGAAAAACTCATCTCCTGGCCCGACCATCCCGATCCCGGCATTCGGTTCTTCTCGGGTACGGCCACCTATCGAACGGTGCTGGAGATTCCGGCCGACCGTTTTGCGCCGGGGCGCAACCTTCAACTCGACTTGGGCGACGTGCAGGTGATTGCCGAAGTGAAGTTCAACGGGCAGGACATGGGCGTTCTCTGGAAGCCGCCATTTACGGTGGACGTGACTGGCGTGGCCAAGCCCGGCCGCAACGAACTGGAAGTCCGCGTCACCAATCTCTGGCCTAACCGGCTCATCGGCGACGAGCAATTCCCCGACGATTGCGCCGTCAAAGGCCCGTGGCCCAGTGGAGGTATCCGCACCTGGCCCGAGTGGCTGCTGAAAAAACAGCCGCGCCCCGAACCGCGCCGGCAGACGTTCTTCGCTTGGAAACACTGGAACAAAGACGACGCGCTCTTGCCATCCGGCCTGCTCGGTCCGGTTTCTCTCAACACTGTCGAATCGGCGGAAGTAAAATGAACGCCTCGCGTGCGCGAGATTGGCAAGAAGTGAGTTCCAATAATCAGGAATCAAGGATAGATTGGCTGGCGCGCAGCCGCACGTCCCTCCAAGGCCACAATTTGTCGGGAGAGAACAAATGAACGGTTCATGTAACAAGCGTGATTTTCTGAAACTGGCAGGCTTGTATGCGGGCGCGGCGGCGCTGGGTTTTCCCATGCCTGCCAAGGCTGCCGCAGACAGGCAGAGCAAGCCCAATATCGTGTTCATCTTCGCCGATGATTGGGGGTGGGGCGACCTGTCGTGCCACGGGCATCCGTGGCTGAAGACGCCGCACTTGGACCGGTTCGCGAGTGAGGGCATTGATTTTCAGCAGTTCAACGTGCTCAACCCCGTCTGCTCACCGAGTCGCGCGGCTGTGATGACGGGGCATTATCCCGCGCGGTATTGCATTCATCAGCACTTTGCCCCGGGGATAAACACGCAACGCGGGATGCCCGATTGGCTCGATCCGAAAGCGCCGACCATCGCGCGCATGCTCAAGAATTCTGG
>Ga0315294_10001131_pt1 | contig 28698 bp, 23 predicted proteins | sample YL17G13_40_MG_FD_203626 | JGI IMG/M metagenome (GOLD analysis project Ga0315294, IMG submission 203626) | Sediment microbial communities from Yellowstone Lake, YNP, Wyoming, USA - YL17G13_40 | ecosystem: Environmental > Aquatic > Freshwater > Lake > Sediment | place: USA: Wyoming | collected... | reverse complement strand
CCAGAAACCACCGGGGAGATTAAGGCGCAATAAGGATGAGGCCCTTCCGAACGCCGATAATGTTGTAGGGAGCGAATACCCGGAATCGACGGTTTTCGAAGCTTTCCCGCGAGCGGACATCGCATCGGGTCGCATCCCTGAGAAGCTTGAGTGAAGGCACTCATGGGTCAGTGTGTCGGGAGCGAATTCTGAGTGGACTCGAACTGGTTGGATAACCCGCAGGCATTCGAAGTCATGGAGGGACTTCTCAACCTGTGCATGGAGCGCGAGAAGCAGCTCAGAGAGCTGACGGAGAAACTGCAGCACCTGGAGACCAGGCTGGAGACCGAGAGCAGGAGACCCAAGGATGAGCCGGGCGAGGAGATCGACAAATCCCGGGGCATTCTGATCGTTGACGGCTCAGACGTCCTCAGGCGCCAGCTTCACGGCCTCCTGACCACCAATGGCTACCAGGTTGTCGGAAGCGCTGAGGACGACAAAGAAGCGGTTCGTCTGTTTCGCAAGACCAGGCCTGCGATCGTGACAGTCGATATCACCAATCCGCAGACAGACGGATTCGAGATGATCAGGGAGATCAAAGAGATCGACCCGATGGCGAAGGTCATCGTAATAAGCGCCGATCTCGACAAGGAAACGATCGTGCGGGCCATCAGGAGCGGTGTGGACGATTACGTGGCGAAGCCGATCCAGCCCAAGAGGCTGTTGCAGATAATCGAGCATCTGATGGGTTCCCAGGAGCCCATCTGATATTACCGACTGCGCAATTTTTCTGAGGAGCTGAGGCGACCATGGGCGACAGTGCAGAAAAGAATCCCCGAGGCATCCTGATCGCGGACGATTGCGAGGTGATGGTGAGGGTTCTCTGCACTCTTCTGAATGAGGGCGGACATCAAGTTGCCGCGACGGCCGCGGATGGGATCGAGGCGGTTCGGCTTTTCAGACAACTCAATCCCGAGCTGGTCATCATGGACATCAACATGCCCAGGATGAACGGCCTCGAAGCCACCAGGCGCATCATACAACTGCGCCCCGACGCGAAGGTCATTATTCTCAGCATCGAGGTCGACAAAGCGACCGTCCTTCAGGCCATGAAATGCGGCGCAGCCCACTACATAGCCAAACCCATTCAGCCCGACCGGCTCCTCAGCATAGTGGGGAGCCTTCTCGCAGAGCAGAGTGTTGCTTCACAGACCGGTTCGGGTTGATCGTCGCAGCATCGTTTGCCCAGGCGCCAACCCTCTGCTAAAATCTCGGTGTCCTTAAAGGAGGATCATACCCATGCTCAAAATCAGGCGCCCCCCGGCAATCATTCTCATTGCTCTCATGATCGCCGCCCTCGGATGTATCCAGAAGACAATTACGGACAAGAAGATCGAGGCGTCAATGCAGGTTTATCTTGACGCACCGCCGGAGGCGCCGGCGGGAAGCTCCCAGGCCAAACAGTCCCGAGTCGTCCCCGGCGCTCCCACTCACCTCAACTATGAAGACTATCTGAGCGCCGAGGAGCGGGCGACCATAGAATCGTTCCAGGTCTATCGCAACGTCATCAAGGTGCAGCTTGTGCTAGGCACCGACAAGTCCTACTGGGAGACTGTCGGCAGGAAGGTCGTGCGAGCCTTCGCGATGGCGTGCAGGGACGCGACTTTCCTTGACATTACATACACCTGCGAGCTGAGGATAAAGGCGAAAGACGAGAAGGGCGAGTACAACACCAAGGTTGGAGACATCGCACTCAGCAACCGGAGCGAGCGCATCGTGCCCCAGCTGTACAACCCGACCCGCAAGCAGCGTTAGCAGTCCGTCATTGGGGCGGCCCTTCCCTTGCGGGGCAGGTTTTCGAGCCTGCAATCCGGCAATCAGCCTCCGGTGAGTTTCGAGATTTCTATCAGCGTGTTCAAACCTATGTTTTCGAGATTCCCGACTATGTTGCACTGAGTCGAAGGAAGCATGGCGCCCATACCCCACGGGTACGGAATCGCAATAAGGCCGACAATCGCTCCCCACACGACGAAGTTGCGGAAAAGCGCCTGGACCCAGGGCTTGTTCCAGTCGGCGAAGATTCTGTAGCTGAAGAAAATGAGCATCGGGGTGGCGGCCAGCGCATACCTGAAACCGTAACTCGTCCCCCCGAAATTCGGTGACCCGAAGAACAGGACCCATCCCCATCCGGCCACAACGGAGACTACCAGCGCAATCGCTTCGAGCCTCAGCCTGCACCGTCGCTGGAAGCACATGATCGTCGCCGATACCATGCCGATCAACAGAACGGGCGTGTAGAGGAAAATCCCGCGAATACCGAAAAGCGCCGTACCGACGTACTTCCATCTTGCCCACATGAAGGCGCCTGCCTCATCGGGCGACAGCACCTCGCCGAAATATCCCGGCGGGACGGCGATATATACATCGGACTGGATGTACGTCGGCATCCAGTTGCCCGTGACTCTCGAATTCAGGAAAAGGTGCGCGATCACGGGGGCGAGCACGCCGAGAAGGTAGAGAAGGGAGGAAGGCCTTCGCGCGCCGGCCAGGACGGCACTCACCGCGAGTCCTATGACGACAGGCGCGATCACAAGGATCGCAATGCCTCTCGTTCCTACACCGAGCGCCAGAATCGAGCCGATCGCCAGCGCAACAGCAAGGCTCAAGGCAAGGAAGCCTCTCTGGGTCGCGCGCGACGGCCACAAACGCACCTGGGGGAAATCCTTGACCATCAGGAGAAGAAGAAAAAAGACCATGAGCGGAAGCGCGCCGGTAATATCGGTCACCCCGGCGAATCCTGCGGCTATTCCGGCAAAAAGCGCTTCCCACCACCTGAGCGGACCTCCGAGACGATATCTGAGAACATAGTAGAAGGCGAAGAAGACGCCGGTCCCGGCGACGGTGTGATTGTTGAAGACCGTTGAGTACGCGGGATAGAGGCTCCCGATCGCAAGCGCCCAGAACAGCCACCATCGTGCGCCGGAGGGAATGTCGATCAGATGAAGAGCGCGGTAGAAATAGACGAGAAGGAGAGCGAGGCCGACGACCGAGGTCGTGAGGGTCACCCACGGATAGATGATGTCCTCATTTTTCATGTAGGTGATCTCATGACCCGTCAACACTTTGACCACCCAGCGGAAAGCCATGTAGCTGACCGCGCCGATTGCGCTCAGGAGCGGCGGCTTGGTGGAGTAGAAATGCTCCCTCAGGAGCACCTTGTCGCCGGTGAACCATCCCCACTTTGAGTAGTCGATCGCCATGGTGCCGCGCTCGGCGAGGCTCTCGACAGTGGCGATCCTCGCCTGATCGTTCCAGCTGTAGGCGTCCGATTTTGTGAGTATGAAATGGCCCCGTCCGATGGGAGAGGGGATCAAATAGACGGCAATCGCGAGAAGGAAAATCCACCAGCAGCGACGTCTCAGGCCCGGCGGCTCCGGCGGGATCAAACCCGTTGCAGGATCTTTCTCGGATCTTCGCTCAGCCATTTCTCTTCTCGTCAAAGAGAATACCAGAATCTCATTTGGAAAACTCGTCGATCAGCCGGTCGCAATATCGATCCGCCGACCGCATTATCGTCTCGAATTCAAAGTTAGTCCGCACGAATTCCCTTCCCGCTTCTCCCATCTTCAGCCTCAAAGCGGGATCTCGAGAGAGTCTCACGAGATGCTGCGCGAGCGCGTCCACGTCTCCGGGTTCGATGAAACAGCCGGTGACAGAGTCCTGCGCGACCTCCACCATGCCCCATTTTCTGGTGACTATCACCGGTATGCGCATCGAGGAAGCCTCGAGAGCGGCGACGCCCAATTCCTCGTAGCGAGAGGGCATGGCGAAGATGTCGACCGCCTTAAGCGCCCTCGGCATGTCGAAGTAACTTATCCGTCCCGGGAATACAATGCGGTTCTCTATTCCGAGTCTCCCTGCCAGCTCAGTCAAACCCTTGCGCATCTCGCCCGAGCCTGCCATTACCGCGCGGATTCCCGGGACTTCCTTTGCTGCTTTCGCCACCGCTTCGACGAGAAACTCCGGACCGTACTTCGGCTTCAGCGCCTTGAAGAAGCCGACGGTGATCGCATCAGGCCCCACCGGCGCTCCGGGCGGCCATTCGAATTCCAGGCGGTCGGCGATTTTGCCGGGATCGAAAATCGATGTATCGACACCGTACGGGAAAAGCTCGGGTTCATCTCTTTCGGGGACAAGCTCATGGATCGCCTGGGCAAGGAACCTGCTCGTTGCCGTCAGCCGGTCAGCCTTCTGCAAAGCCTCAAGGATAAGCCGTCGCTGGATGGCACCCTTCAAGCCCGATCCATGCGGGAAAACGGTGATCTCGCTTCCCCACGGGCTCAGGATTGTCGGATGGAAATCCGCCCTCGCTCCATAGGTGCCCGATCCGTAGGCCCAGAGCACGTGCAGGAGTTTCGGGCGAACCTCGTGAACAAGCCTGCGAACCCTCCCGATCACAGACCAGCTAACCACGGACGCGATCCTGAACTGCGGTATGTGCGGCTCGATGATCTCCACTCCGGGAACCATTTCCTTCGGCGCTTGCGCCTGATACGCAAGCAGGGCGATCTCGCCGGGATATTTCCTCCCGAACCATCCGACCCACTTCCAGGTGTGCGGATTGTCGCCTGGAGCTATGTAAAGGATTTTCGTCACGCTTCTGCTTTCTCTTTTGATGCGATCTCCCTCAGAATCGAATCCATCTCCTTCGCACGCTCGCTGCGGGTGAGAGATCTTAGCGCGTTCGGATCGGCCTGGGGGCCCGGGATGCCTTTCTGCCATTCCGAGACCGAGTCTTTCAGGACCTCGATTATTCCATCGATGTCGCCGGGAGACACCCTCGTCACCTGCGGAAAATCGTTCACGAGGTCCGCCAGATCGCCGTCGGGACATATCGCAAGCGTTTTCGTGCCGCTTGCAAGATATTCATAGGCACGGCTCGGAATATGCCCTTCGCTGTTGAGCACTTCTGCAAGCGGAAGCACCAGGAGGTCCGCGGTCCAGAGATCGCGGATGTTCTCGGCATGACGGACAAATCCCCGCGATGAGCATCTCCCGGTGAGGTTGCTTTCCAGAAGACGTCGATTGAGCCGCACGTCGGGAAGTCCCTGGAACACCACTCTGAGCTTCTCGTATATTCCTGGGTCAGATGATTTCAGTTTTTCAAGTGCGGTCAGAAAATCATCCATGTTGTAACGTCCGAAGACCGTTCCGGATGCCACGACGGTGCAGCTTTCGTTATGCCATTCATCCTTCACCGGAAGGCTGCTGAAATCCTCGGCATCGAAACCGTTCGGCACACATCTGACCTTGCTCGCGGACTTCGGGTACTTCTCCCGCATCATTCTCGCGAACGCAGGCGTGACCATCACGACCGCATCGGCAAGCTCCATAAGGTCGCTCTCCGCGTCATCGGCGAATCGACGCTGATGTGCGTTGGGGATCGATAGATACGGAGCAAGGGTCCAGGGATCGCGGAACTCAGCCAGCCAGGGCAGATGCCTCTCTCTTTTCAGCCAGAGTCCGGCGACCGGGACGGAAAATGGGGGGCCGGTCGTGTAGACGCAGTCGAAGCCGCCCTCCTTGAGCATTTTCCTGGCTCGATTCGCCGCTTTTTCCGCCCAGAAGATGCGCTCATCCGGGGTGATGAGTTGCTTCGGAATCCAATCGAGGCCCAGCTTCCCGAGAAGACGCCGGAGCAGGCCGCCCTCCCAGACAACGGGGATGCGGATGACTTCAACATCCGATGGAATCTGCTCTTCAAGAGCGGGATCGCGTGGATAGTGTCGAGGCGTTGTCGCAGTCAACACCGTTACGTTCCAGCCGATGCGGCTGAGGTATTTCACCATCGCAAGCGGCCGAAAGACGCCTCCCCCGACCGTCGGCGGGAAGAAATAGCTGATCAGGAGAATCCTGCCGCGGGATGCTCCCGTATCGGCGCGCTTTTCCCGGTGCCGATTCTTCCTCGCCATTTACGAGCCCACCTCTCGGTCGTTACGGTCGTCCATCCCGATCCTGCCCCAGGCTGCCCGAAGGTAAGTCATCACCAACTGGAAATCGCTTTTTTTCGGAAGGAAGATATCCCTCGATCGCTCGCCGGACTCGCGTATGTAGAAATACAGGAACATCAGGAAACTGAAGGTGTAGCTGATGCTGGACGCGATCGCCGCGCCGTTCATCCCATTTATGGGCAACCCTCGTATGGACCACGAGCTGGGTATAAGAACAAGATTGAATATGACATTGAGCACGAGTGACGTGATCGACACCCACATCGCGTAGTGGGGCTTGCCCCTGCTGAAGAAATCTGCGGTGAAGACCTTCGCGAGCGACAGGGTGAAGATGCCGGGCATGAGAAGCATGAGGGGGGTGTAGGCGAGGGAAAAATCCCAGGGCGCACCTGGGCGGTTGTAAAGCAGAGCGAGGGCGGGTTTGGCGACAACGGCAAGAAGGACCATCGCCAGGAGGACCATGAGGGTAACCGCGCGAAGGCTGGGCGGAACGAGCTTCCTGCGTTCGCTCTCCCCCTTCTGGGTGATTTTCGGAGTCAGCGCCGTTTGAATCGCATCGGGAATTATCCAGATGTTCACTATGACATTCACCGCGGTCCCGTAGAGACCCACCTGCGCCAGTACCTCGTCGGTTGTGCCGTGGGCAAGAGCATTTATGAGCCAGCGGTCCACGTTGTAGAAAAGGTAACTCGCGAAATTCGCCGCCCACATGTACTTCCCGAACTGCCAGCTTTCCTTCGCGAGCTCATTGTCCCACTTCTGAGTGCGCGGCTTGTGAAACCGCCTGAGCATCAGAAACGAGAAACTTAAAAGCGAGGCGGTGATGAGTATATAGCCGTACACCGCCCCCTGGACCGCCCACTTCAGGCCGACCACAAAGATCCCCATGAATATCAGCGCCGCGACAATCCGCAGGATCGCGTGGACATTCCTCACCCAGATGCGGTTCTCACCGTACAGCACCGCCTCCAGAAGCATGTCAAGGATCGAGATGGGAATGACGATCAGCGCAAGAAACCCGACCCATAGAGGAACATGGAAAAACACCTTCTGATTCATCGGAAGGAGCATGTAGCCCGCTCCGAGCGCGATAGCTGGAAGGGAGATCACAAGCGTCATCCGCAGGGCGTTCGAGATAAGTCGCGGGATGGTGTCCGGTTTTCTGCCGCTGAGGTACGTGTTCGACTGATCGAAGCCGAAATTGCCGAACCGGACCAGGGTGTCGGGTGCGAGCTGGATCAGCTCAAACGCGCCCTTCAGGCCGGGTCCCAGCGTCCGGTTGATGAAAATCGAGTAGACCAGCTTCCCTACGATAACGAAGCAGCGCGCGAGAAGGGTATATATCGAGTCCCTCAGCACTTAGAGGACGGAATTATACCCCATAGGCGGTCTGCGTTGTGCCGGGCTGTACCATGTGCGTCTCGCACATGGTTCTTTCTGTGACCCAGGATACTCAAGAACCATGCGCCGGATACGTAGCACGCGCATCTTGGGGCTGTTGAAAAACGTAATTCGAGCCGAATCGGGTGGCACACTCAGGCAGAAAGACTGCGCGAGCAGGCTTCCTACCTGGGGGTGTTCAATCTGTTAATCCCTCTATTCATGAGGCGTTCAGGTGATTGGCCCAGCACCCCCAGGCTCGAGGACTCACCTGAGGGTGCCACGCCTGATATGCTCTCCTTGCGCGAAATTGGACTTTTTCAACAGCCCCATCTTGCGCGTGGTTCTTTCAAGTCTGCACTGAAAAGAACCATGCGCGGGACGCGCATGTTACACATGATATAATAACCAATGATCATCCCGCAGGGAGGAGCCGCGTAATGAGACGTCTTTGCCTGATTTATCCCCTGATCCTCGCAACGGTGATTGGATGCAGTCACGGAGGAAACGTCGATCCCGTAATGCCCGGAAATGACAAAGCCGAGGGGAATTCACCTCAGCTCCGTTGCACTGAGCTCTCGCAATCCAACCACTACACCTGGGGGGCGTGGATCGTAAAGGTCTCGGCGGATCACTCGTCCGTCGACCTTGTCCCGCTGCGCTCGGCAGCCTGGCATTTCAACCTGGTCCAGATGCTCGAGGACAAGGTGTACCCGGATTGCCTCGCCATCGAAAACATCCGACCCGCGTCCCCGCGCACCTTATGGATCGATGTCGTGCTCAGGAATCCTTTCAGCGATCTGAACCTGACAGCATTCGATGTCAGGGGCATCTTCATCGCACACGCGAACCACTGGTTCCCGGAGATCAACAGGGTAAACGCTTTCAGCGACGACCTCCCCTGGATACTCAATCCCGACGGATATACGTCCCTGTTCAATCCGGTGGATTTTCCGCAGTCGCCGGGCGCTCGTCCGATTTTCTCCTACACGCACGGCGATGTCGCCAAGGGCGGCTCGAACCTGACGGCGAACGTCAACCCGTTTGTCGCGTACTGGACGGACGTCCCCAGACGGCCTTTCCTTCCCGAAGTGCAAGGTCGGCGCACGATTGAACTGCAGACCCCCGAAGGCCCCTTCAGCTTCGGCTATGCCGTCTCGGCATGCTGGTACCCCCCCGGGAAGCATGTTGTCGTTCCCGAGATCGACTTCCCGCCTGAGGCCAATTCCCTGGAGGCTTACTCCGTCGACGCTCAGATATGGCCGCAGCTCGAACCCACGATCGGATGCACAGCGGACGTGTATGTAGAGGTTTTCGACTACCAGGGAAAGGACACCATCAAAGAAGTGACGATCGAGTGCCCCGAGGTTTTTCCGTCAGTCCAGGAGCTTCAGTATCTGGAGACCACTCCGCAAGCGAGTTTCATGTATCACGGGACGATCGCGAACCAGAATGCGACTGAATACGGAGACTACCAGATGCTGGTGCGGGTCGAAGACACGGCAAGCGATCCCAATCTAGGTCCCTTGAGCGCGTGGTGGGTCGAGACGATCAGGATGAGAGAAGGGATGGGATTGACATGGGGGGGATCGGCAGGCGCAGGGAGCGATTACGCCAATCACCTGGCCATTGACAGTCAGAATAATGTCATCGTTGCCGGCTCGTCGGCCAGTCAGGTCGATCTCGACCCTGGGCCCGGAGTGAATCCCGGCTATCCGAACAGTACCTACGTCATGCTAACCCTGTCGAAGCTGAATCAGCGGGGCGAACTTGAATGGGCTGCGACCTGGGGCCTTATGCCTTCGGACGAGACTTATCCATCGGTGGGGATTGGGGACATCTGCGTGGATTCATCGGACGCCGTCTATGTTACGGGGACGTTTCACGGCGTTGTGGATTTCGACGGCGGACCGGACGTTCTTGCGGTCGAAGCTCTCGGTCTCACGGCGTCGTACCTGTGCAAGTACGACTCATCCGGGGATTTTCTGTGGGTGAAGACATGGTCGGGGGACACCGCGGTGGATGAGTACCCTGAGGTGCGCAGTTTCCACATCGCATTTGATGGAGCCGGCAGTGTGTATATTCTAGGCGCAATGAGACATTCCTGGGCGGATCTTGATCCGGGCCCCGGTGTTGTCGGATTCTACACGGGCGACAATTACCAGAGCAGCCTGACCTACCTGAGCAGATTCGACCTGGAGGGCAATCTGGTCTGGGCGCGTGCATGGGGCAATATCGCGTACAGTGACCCCGAGGCCCTCGCGGTGAGCGAGTCGGGCGAAGTCTTCGTCCACGGCTACTACCAGAGCACCATCGACCTTGACCCCGGTCCGGGTGAGGATATCCACTCCGCGATGTCCGGCCCAAGCGCATACCTGAGCAGATTCGACTCGGACGGGAATTACCTCGGCGCAATCGTCTGGGACTATGACTCATCCACCGGAGGCTCAAGAGAAGCCCACAGTCTCTCCTTAGACGGCACCGAGGGCATCTATATCGAGGGCAGTTTTAGCGGGGCGATCGATTTCATCCCGGGTCCAGGGAAGCTTCAGTACTTCTCCACCGGCGCCCACCTGGCAAGTTTCCTTATTAAGCTTGACTACGACGGGGAATTCCAATGGGGCAAGGCATGGGTGAATGCCGAGATGGGAACATCTCAGTCGGCGGCGCTGAGTCCGGACGGGAATATCTGTGTCGTCGGCGACCTCTACGGCACCTTCGGTCTTGACCCACCGTCCGGGATGATGGTTTACCGGACGGGAGTTCACAACAACTGGGACTCCTGGCTCGCCATTTACGGCCCCGAGGGCAACTTCATGCACGGTTTGAGTTGGGGAGGACAGAGCTACCAGTCAGCGCGGGACATCGCCGTGGATCATGCCGGGAGAATCTACGCGTGCGGGGGGTTCGGAGGGGTTGTCGATCTTGATCCGGGCATGCTCAGAGACGATCACGAAAGCGGGGGCCCAACCGACGCATTTCTGATGAGACTGGGTCCTGACGGCGTGTGGTGAGCGTTGTGAAGCATCATCCGGAAAATGATATGATGCAGTTCTGACAGCCCCCCGTAAGGGCTCACTGGGGTGCAAGACGATGGGGTTCAGATTCACCCGGATAGTTATCGAGAACTGGCGGAATTTCAAGAAAGTCGATGTCAACCTGGAACGCCGGGTTTTCCTCGTGGGCCCGAACGCGTCAGGCAAGTCAAATTTCCTCGGCGTCTTTAGGTTCTTGCGTCATATAGTTGCCGTTGGTGGAGGATTTCATGCTGCTGTGGAAGAGGAAGGCGGGGTGTCTCGACTTAGGTGCCTTGCAGCCACAAGGAATTCGAATATTCTCATTCATGCAGTAATCGGGAACGACAAAAGCCCGAGAGCATGGGAATATGAGCTTCGGTTCAATCAGAGCAAGGACAAACCGCCCACGATCAAGACCGAGAAGGTCTGGAGGGAAAAAGAAGAGATATTTACGCGCCCGGACGAGCACGATAAGGATGATCCCGAACGTCTCACCCAGACATATCTCGAACAAGTGCATGCAAATCGCGAGTATCGGGAGATCGCGGAATTCTTCAAATCCCTCAAGTACTTCCATGTGGTGCCTCAATTGGTGCGTGAACCTTTCCGTTGGATCGGGGAGCCCGACGACCCTCTGGGAAGCGATCTGATAGAGCAAATGGCGCGAACCAGCACAAGGACTCGGAAAAACAGACTTGGAAGGCTCAGCAAGGCACTTGAACTCGCGGTTCCCCAGCTTACCGAACTCGATTTGAAACAGGATAAGACTAGCGGCGAATGGCATCTTCAAGCGAGGTACGAACACTGGCGCCCGACGGGAGCCTTCCAGAGCGAGCAGGAGTTCTCGGACGGCACTCTCAGGCTCCTCGGACTCTTGTGGGCGGCGATGGAAGAAGCAGGGCCGCTTCTGCTTGAGGAACCTGAGCTCTCACTCCACCCGGAGGTCATAAGACGAATCCCTCAGATACTGGCTCGCATTCAGCGCAAGACCGGACGTCAGATTTTCATCAGCACACACTCCTCAGACTTGCTCAGAGATGACGGCATAGGAACGGACGAAGTGCTAATGCTCATGCCTCAGTCGGAGGGAACGAAAGTACAACCTGCGAGCGCCCTGAGAGACGTAAGAAGACTCCTCGACGGCGGGTTGAATCTGGCTGACATTGTCATCCCGAAGACGAAGCCTGCTCGAGTAGAGCAGTTGAGCCTGTACGAGGTATAAAGCCGTGGCGGGAGCCAGCTCCGTTGAAATCTCATGCGCAGTGGAAGGTCTCCTTGATGAAGCGATTCTCATCCGCATTATCGAGGGAGTCGGCGCAAGAGTGGGGACGGAGTACAACAGAGGGCAAGGGAAGCATTCCATACTTAAGAAGCTTAAAGGGTACAACAATGCTGCGAAGTACGCTCCCTGGTGCGTTCTAATCGACCTTAATACAAAGTATGAATGCGCACCCCTCCTTAGAGAAGAGAAGCTCCGCAACCCTTCTCGATTGATGTGCTTCAGGATCGCGGTGAGAGAGGTGGAATCGTGGCTCTTGGCCGACCGCGAACGCCTGGCTGCGTTTCTTCACATCGATCAAAACTTGATAGCCGGGAATCCCGAGGCCTTGGATGATCCCAAACAAACCATGGTCAATCTGGCTCGGAGGTCCCCGGATCGCGAGATCCGAGAAGACATGGTTCCCAGGCCGGGCAGCGGCAGGAAGGTCGGACCGGCTTATTCTTCACGATTGACTGAGTTCGTGTCTGAAACCAGGAGCGGCTGGCGCCCTTCAGTCGCGGCAAGAAGATCCGACAGTCTGAAGAGATGTCTGAAAGCGCTGAAGGAACTCTCGAAGGCAACCGCCGAGTCAGACCGCAAGCGCAAGTAAGTGGCTCGGACGAATCTGTCACTGATGTAGCACCTAACCGACTAACCGGTCACCCGGAATCTGTCATTTTACTTCGTGCTGAGCGGCTGCGGCCTGCTCTTTCCTTTCCCTGTCCTTGCGACGCAGCTTGAGCTGATCCGGACCGATAAAGAGGTTCTCTATCAGAATCCTCTCTCCTTTGACCGAAATCGTCAGCGGCGGCTCGATACCGGATATGCTCGCGACAAGCGATCCGAACATGACCTTGATCGGTGACTCCAGTCTCCTTGTCGACACGAAACAGTATTCGTAGCGAGTGTCGGGATCGTCCCACGCACCCGGCATGCCCCTGAATTTGATCCTGATCTCCGGGCAGTTTTCGGAGCCAATCACCTGGGCAACGACCCATCCGCCGACATCGAGCTCGCCGGCGACAATCCGTCCGTTGTGCTTCAGCACTTCGATGTCCTTGCCGGCGGTTATTCTGGAGCCGATCGACTCGATCCTTATGAACACGCTTCCCCCGGCTTCCACGTGTGCGTTCTGGATGAATCCCACGCTGACATCGCCGCCCGCTTTCACTCTTGCCGTGCCCGACGAGAGAATCCCGCCGTTGATAATGACGTTCCTGCCGGCTTCGATGATCGCGTCCTCGACCGCCCCGTAGATGTGTACATCTCCCCCTGCCTTCACTGAAAAACCCGCGCGCACGTCGCCCCTGATGAGCACGTCGTTCTTGAAATGGACAATCCCGGTGGAGTAGTCCACATCGCCGTTAACGGTGTAGACCGGCCTGACGTTGATGTCGCCTTTCAGCCCGAGGTGAAGAAAGCCGCCGATGGTCGAGAGAAGCTGGGTTCCGTCCTCGCTGACCTGGGTGTTCTGACCGGCGACGAGCTTCCTGTTCTTGCCCGGAACTGCAGGTATAACCCTTCCGAATACGTTGTGACCCGGCTCGCCGGGGGTAGGAGGCATCCTGACCTGCAGGATGTCGCCGAGGTCGATCGGCGAAATGAGATTGAGCTGCTTGAAATCGACATGCCCTTCATCCGTTATCTGGGGAGCGAGGTTGTTCTTGAAGCTCTTCTCGAGCCTGAGTTGCGCGTCCTCACCGTCCTTCGGGGGCATACCTTCGGCCACCAGGACGTGAAAGAGATTCGGCCAGTCCCTGAGGATAACCTCGATGCTCTCCTCGATTACGCCGAACCTTATTCCTGCGCGGGCAAGGCCGGCATCGATATGCCGACGCGTGATCGGTAACGCGGGATTTTCCAGCTCCAGAAACGCCTGCATCCCGTCCGGGCTCACCTCTATGGTGAACGGCAGACCGTTGACATCAACGTCGACTTCGGGCTCCCTGGGCTTCGGCTCGGGCTCCACACGAAGAGAGCCGATCCGGACGACCTCGCCCTGGGTCGCGCCGCGGATGATCTCTTCAACATTCGGGAAAATGATCCTGTCCAGTCCCCGGAGGTGCACTTCCTCCTGGAAAATGCGCAGAACCATGTCATCAAGTTGCTCAGGAGGGATGTTGATGACGAACATCACATCATTCCCGTCCTGAAACATGTAGTACTTCCTATGTTTCTCTGCCACCATCCATAATTATTATCCGTTGTTTGCTCTTAAAGTGTTTGCAATCGATTTGATACAACTGTGTGTTGCGCGTGCGCCGGTGAAGGTCGTTTGCGGGACGTTGAGGCGGCTACTCTCCGAGCATCGAGCGGTAGATAGTTTCCATGCGGGCCGCGTTTTCGAGCCAGTCGTAACGTCCCTTCACGAACTCGCGTCCCGCAAAGCCCATCTTTCTGCGTTTCTCCGGGTCCGCGAGCAATGACTCGACGGCATCGGCGAGCGCGATCGTGTCGTTCGGCGGCACAAGTGTGCCGGTCATGCCGTCATCAACCGCCTCGGGAACTCCCCCCACCTTTGTGGCCACGACAGGCACGCGCATGGCCTGGGCCTCCACCGCCGCCACTCCGAATGTCTCCGACTCCCACCTCGACGGCATGCAGAAAATATCCAGGCTCGCCAGAAACCCCGGCACTTCCTCATGAGGAATCCGTCCGACGAAATCGACGATGCGGTGAACTCCCTGCTCCCGCGCCAGCTTTCTCAGGTCGTCCTCCTCGTGACCCTCCCCGGCCAGTATCGTCCGAACGTTGTGTCCCCTGTCCCTCAGGATGCGGGTGCTTTCGATGAGGGTGTCGGCGCCGTACTTGGTCCTGAGGTGTTTCAGGAACCCGATTCTGTAGGGCTGATCGTCCTGTCTTTTTCTGGGGTACAGATCGGGATCGAAGGCCTTCAGATCGACTCCGAACGGTATCACGTGAATCTTCTTGCCCTCCGGGGCGTATTTCCTCGTGGCCTCCGCCAGGAAATGTGTGGTGGCGGTGATCTCGGTCGCCTGTGCAAGAACGAATTTTTTCCATCGCACTTCGCCCGGTGGCTCGGGCTTATCGGAATCGGTGATTATGTCCTTTCCCCAGGTGCTGACCACGAGTCTTGGCAGGCCCCTATACAGGATGTTGAACCTGTACCGGTAGATGAAATGGACATGCACGATGTCGGCCCACAAGAGGAGTTTCCGCACTCGAAGGTAGTCCGACAGCGTGTAAATCTGCCTGAACGGGGGGACGGCCGCGACCCCGGCGGGCGGGACCGAGTGCACATAAACTTCCGCTCCGGGAATCTCCCAGCCGCGGTAGCTCACGACCCTGATCTCGCAGCCGCGATCCCGGAAAAAGCTCACCCATCGCTGGGTGTGCACATTCCATGCGTCCGCGACATAGGTGAGCCTCAGCGGACGACCCTGGTATGTCAGCATGCCGTCATCCATATCATGATGCCCTATCCGACCGGGGCGCGTTTCCGCCTGATGATTTCACGTACGTACCCCGGAACCCTTCGCCAGTCTCTGAGATCTGCCACGGTAGGGATGAGCGCCTTGTCCGGCCCTATTTTCGCGGCGCTGCAGAAGGGCGGGAGAAGAAACGCCGCGTTCACGAATGTCCCGACGACCACCGCCAGCGACGCCGCCAGGACCTCCCGTCCTTCAGGGAGGAATCTGAATCCCACTCCGGCGCAGATCAGGGCCACGACAACTCCGATTATTCCGGCCCTGGCGACATCCAGCGGACGCATCCTCGCCAGCAGGTGCGCCGACCATACGCCGATCAGGGACAGCGCCACACCGCCGGGCGCCATTATCGCAAACGCTCCCACCACCGAAAGATATCTTTTGCCGAGCAGAATCGCAACGATAGGATGCATGAACACGAATAGAAGCGCGAAGATAACGATCGAGACGAGAAGCGTATGCCGGCTCGCCTTCGCAGCCATCTCACCCGCCTCGATCTCCCCAGCGCCGGTGATTTTGGGGAGAAGGGCGAAGGAAATCGAGCGGGTGACGGGAAGGATTCGATCCACCATCTGGTAGGCCATCGTGAAGAAGGCGATCCTTTCCAGGTTCTCGTTCCGGTTCCCGGGAAGCGCAAACGACAGGAGCACCATCATGACGGGAAGCATCGCGTACGATGCAAGCTGTGCGAGGTAGACAGGGAAACCCAGTTTCACGGCCCTGCCTGCGAGCCCGGCGTCGATTCCACCGTCAAGATGCACCCTTCGCCTCACAAGCAGCCAGCCGTACGCCAGGCTCACGACGTTCGCGAGGAGATACGCGCCGATGACAGCCATCAGCCTGAGATTCCAGATGAACACGGCCGCCAGGATCGCGACCAGCATCACGACATTCACCCAAAGCTCCTTGGCGTTGCGCGCAGCGATTCTGTCTTCCGCGTAAATGGCCGCATCGTACACCATTGTCATCAGATGCAGCGGGAACGCGAGCGAGATCAGCATGAACTGGTCACGGAGCCACGTTTGCTGCGTCAGCCGCCAGAAAGTTGTCGGGAACCCCCACATGAAAGCGGCCAAGAGGCCGATGGAAATCAGGCTCATCAGAAAGGCGAGAACGATACCCGTGCGCGCAAGCGGCCCGAGGGTCCTGGGTTCTTTCCCCCCGACAACGACCATGCCCTGGTCGAACCCAAAACTCCCGGTTTTCATAACGATGGACGGTGCGAGCATGACAAGCGCGAGAGCACCTCTCCAGACGGGACCGAGGAAACGCGCGACCGCGATCCATGTGATGATCCCGATGAGAAATAGGGCTGAGTTGGTGAGGGTCGTGCCCACGCTGTCGCGGGCAAGCGACGAAGGTGACGTTGGGGGATTCTCAGCAGATGAGGTCATTGAAAAGGTTCGCAAGCTCGCCTGCGATGCGTCGGCGGTCATAGCGCGAAAGATACTGCGCATCGGGCTCGAGCGGTTTGTCACGCGATTCGAACAGGTCCAGAAGGGCTTGCGCGATGCCGCTCGGATCGTCCGGATCGACGCTCATTCCCGCCCGCGCCTCGGAGATCAGATCGACAAGGTCTTTCCCTTTCGTTATCGCGAGTATCGGACCCGCACCCCGAAGCGTCGCAGCCAGGTATTCATAGACCTTGCCCGTCACGTAGCCCTCGGCTATCAGCAGCAGCGCCCCTGCGCCGAGCTGGGAGGCGTAAACCGCCTCGCGGTCCCGGAAACCCTCGACTTCCAGGTTCGCCATTATATACTTCGGCGCCATCGCGTGAAAGCGGCTGTCGAACTCGCCCATGAAGCGGCACCATGCCTTCGAGCGGAACTCCTCAGACTTCTCGCACGCGATTTTCCATCCTCTGAAAAACGGCTCGGGATCGCGGGGATAACTTATCGAGCCGGTGTAGACGACGGTCCAGCGATCCGGGTCGCCCCGTCGCTCGGCTTGTATTCCCTCAAAATCGTTCGTATCAAAACCATTTGGCAGGATACGGAATTTGTCCGCTTTGTCCTTAAGCGACGGGTATTTCGCGAGGTACTCGTCAATGTACCTCTGCTGCACGACGGTTATGGCACGAGCCTCCTGAAGACAGCTCAGCTCAAGCTTCTCCTCTCTCCGTTTCGCCCATGACGGGCGTTTCGCCGCATACAGGCTCGTGGTCCACGGGTCGCGGAAATCCATCACCCACGGAAGGCCGGTTTCCCTTGCCAGGGCGCGACCTATCACGTGATCGGTCGCCTCCGGACTCGTGGAGAAAATCATGTCGATCTTCTCCCTGGACAAGATCTCTCTCGCTTTTCTCATTGCGGGACCGAACCATCCGATCTTCGGGTCAGGAATCAAAAATGCCGCCTGGAACGCCGCATACAACCGACCCATCGGTCCGAGCCTTCTCCCGCCCTCGAGCACCCCACGGAAATCCGCCGAATCCTGACGCTTCGTGCCGCCGAGTCGACGATAGACGTGATACGGTTCGAGACTCGGGGCTGTAAACACCTTGACCGATTCGGGGATTTCCTTCAGGTAGCTTGAGTCTATGGGGAAACTCCCCTTCGGCTTGTCGGGGGTGAGGACGACGGGACTCCATCCGTGCTCGGGAAGGTATCTGACGAATTTCGCGATGCGCTGGACGCCCACGCCTGCGCGAGGTGGGAAGAGGTAGGCTATGCAGAGCACGTTCGGCATCGATTATCGAGTCGCACCGACCAGGCGCGAGATCGTCTACAGACCCCTCATCACAAGAAACGCCACCCTCACGGTTTCGTACACCTGTCCGAGAATGATGGTCGGCCATTGGTACCATCCCGCGTGGCGCGCGAAGAACTTCATCCCTGAGCAAAACCTTCGCCTGATTTTGAACCCGGACGCCTGGCCGCCCGCTGCGTAGCTCACCATGTGAACAAGCGGCGCGGTCGGAACATACCAGCTTTCGAACCCCGCCTTCCGCGCCCGAAAGCAGAAATCCGTGTCCTCATAATACATTGGGAACGCTGCGTCGAGCATTCCGATCCGCTCGAACACCTCGCGCCTGACCATCATCGCAGCCCCGGAGACATAGTCCACTTTCGCCGGGACCAAAAACTGCCCGGTGTCCTTCCGGCGGATTCCCCTGTGCCTGACAAGTCCCCACCAGGTCGAGACGACCCCGCCGGCTCCCCAGATGATCTCACCGTCTCCGAAATGGATCATGGGCCCGCAGATACCCGCTTGAGGATTCCTCTCCATGAAGTCGATGAGTTCATTCAACAGGCCGGGGGGCATTATCGTGTCATTGTTCAGCAGAAATACATAATCAGCGCCCCAGGCGATCGCGCGCTCGATCCCCACATTGTTACCCCGGCTGAAGAGCAGATTTTCCTCGTTCCGGACCAGCTCCATGGGAATCCTGTCGGACCACGATCGCGCGATGGCAACCGATTCATCGGTAGACGCATTATCGACGAGGAAAATTCGGAATTCGGGATACTCGATGGATGCGAGCGACCCGAGAAGCGCCCCAAGGACCCTCTCGCCATTATAGTTGAGCACAACTATCCCGCATTTGGGGGGGACGCTATGCTCGGAGGTCGCGTTCATTTCAGGATGGTCTTGATGGGGCGATCGCTCTTGTCGCTCGGCTTGAGCGAGTTGATCATCTCGCCGAGAAGGCCGATTGTGAAGGTCTGCACGCCGACGACCATGAGGAGCACGCCGAGGAAGAGAAGAGGACGGTCGCCGATCCATTGCTTGTGAATCCACTGCCACGTCAGCACGAGGTTGATGAGGGTTCCGCCCAGGAACAGGATGGAGCCGATCCAGCCGAACAAATGCAGGGGATTGCGACGGAATCTCGTCAGCATAATGACGGTAAACAAGTCAAAGAAGCCCCTGAAATAGCGGGTCCAGCCGTACTTGCTCCGCCCCTTTTTCCTCGCATGATGCTTGACCACAATCTCATCGACCAGAAACCCGCGCGCCTTCGCAAGGAACGGGATGTAGCGATGGAGGTCGCCGTAAATCTGGATTTCCTCCAGGACCTCCCTGCGATAGGCCTTGAACCCGCAGTTGTAATCGTGGAGTTTCAGTCCCGCGGCCGTGCTGACGACCCAGTTGAAGAAACGGCTTGATACCACTTTGAGCCAGGGGTCGTGACGCACTTTTTTCCAGCCGGAGACAAGGTCCGCACCCTTGCCGAGAGCCTCGAGAAATCTCGGGATCTCCGCCGGATCGTCCTGCAGATCGGCATCCATCGTGACTACGATCTCCCCCCTGCAGAACTCGAATCCGGCCGACAGCGCAGCGGACTTCCCCTGGTTCATCCTGAATTTGATCACCCTCACCCTTTCCGGGTCTTCCTCGTACAGCTTCTGCAGGGCTTTGAAGCTGCCGTCAGTGCTGCCGTCGTCAACAAAGACGATCTCGAAATCGCGACCCAGGGCCTTGAATGCCTCAGCGACCGACTTGTGGAGCTCCGGAAGCGATTCCTCCTCATTCTTCAGAGGCACAACAACCGATACGAGGGCCTTAGGGTCCAGCGCCGGGTCTAACGGAATTACGGGTTTCTCGCCGGTCGGGTTCATTCTTTCGGGAATCGCGTCCATAGGCTTTACTGCCTGACTATTCTACCATGTAGCATCGCTTCGGGCATCAGGAACCCCGACCGAGCCGGCAGGGGGGTATGCCCCTGTTGCAGGGATTAATGCTAAACTTCCCTGTCACAAGCCTTGAAAGCTAAAACGGAGGGCGCTGGAAGAAATGAACACAAGATCGATCTGGATCGCACTTACGATGGTTTTCGTCATCTGCGGACTTGCCTTCGGATATGAAGGGAAGCCGGTGTGTTACCCGGTGATTGCGCAGGTTGTCCTCGTCGATACGAATGGCGTCAAGCTCGACCCGATCGATTTGATTGAGCTAAGGCCGGGGGAGAAGTATATATTGACCGCAATGATGCAGGACAGCCTGGATATGAGCGCTTGCGAAGAGGTCACGGACCGAATCCCCCCCGACGGCGAGCTTGTGTGGGACGCGAATTTCGGCGAGTTCGAGGAGGACGAAGCAAGCGGGAACGGAGTTGTCTGGACAGCCCCCGAGGATCCCGGCGAGGTGGTTTTCAATGTTGTTCTGACGTATGGCTCCGGAGAGGAATCCGGCACCTACGAGAAAGGCTTCCGGGCCTGGGTGGGGAAACCGACGCTTCGACCGGACTACGCGCCCGGCATCGCGCTTGTCAGATTCCAGGACTGGTGCGATGAAGACTGCGTGCGCGAGTGGGCATCCGAGCCTCCGGGCATGGGGATCGACAGAGAGATTTCCGACCGGCTTAATATCTGGCGAATCAGGATCGATCCGGAAGTTAATGTCTGGGCGGCGGTCAGGGAGATAACATGGTGGCCGTCCGTGATGTACGCGGAGCCTGACATAGTGATCGAGCTCCTGTATGAAACGCCTGAGGTCCCCGATCGAGTTGAGTGACATGGTGGACTTGAAGCGGGAAGTGCTGGTTCTTCTCGGCCAGACCGGAATCGGCAAGACGTCCGTGAGCATTCCGCTCGCGAAAATGCTGGGAGCGGAGATCATCTCGACCGATTCGCGTCAGGTGTATACCGGGCTTGATATCGGCACCGCCAAGCCGTCAATTGCCGAACGAGAGGGAATCCCGCATCATCTTATCGACGTAGCGGACCCCCGCGATGATTTCACGGTCGCGGATTTTCAGAGGCTTGCGTTCGAGAAGCTGGAGGACATCCTGAGTCGAGGGAGAAGGGTCCTTGTGGTCGGGGGAACCGGGCTGTACATAACCGCCCTCACGGAGAGTCCGACCTGGCAGGGCCAGCCTCCGGTGCCCCAGCTGAGGAAGGAGATACTGGAGGAGATCGCTGACAGGGGCGCGCAGGCTCTCTACGAAGAGCTTAGGCGGTTCGATCCCGATGCGGCCGGGAAAATCCACCCGAACAATATCCCCAGGCTTGTGAGAGCGGTTGAGGTGGTGAGGTCGACGGGTCGGAAATTCTCGGACGGAGTGGCGTCCGACAAACGGGGTCGTGAAGAATCGCGATACGACTGGAAGCTTGTGGGGCTGACAATGGACCGGGAGACGCTCTATGAGCGCATCAACCGCCGGGTTGTCGCGATGATCGAGGCAGGCTGGGTCGATGAGGTGAGAGGGCTTCTGGAAAAGGGGCTGACCGGAAACGAGAAACCCATGACGGGTCTTGGGTATCGTGATATAGTGGCGGTCGTTCGCAGGGGAATCAACCTGGATGAGGCTGTCGAGAGAATACAGCGCGACACTCGCAGGTTCGCGAAACGACAGATGACGTATTTCAGGAAGCTTGAGAACGTGAATTGGGTGGAGGCCGGGGAAGGGATCGATCCGAAGGAGACAGCGAAGAGAGTTCTCGTGTCGGCGGGAATCAAGTAAAGGAAAACAAACGTATGACACACCATCTGGACATGGGCGATCCGAGGGAGCTTCCGTTTGAGAAATGGCAGGGAACCGGAAACGATTTCATCATATGCTCCATGCAGCGGGCGATGGACTTCGCGAAGGACATCTCGACGCTGGCGAAGGCGATCTGCGACCGCCATTACGGGGTGGGGGCGGACGGGCTTCTGCTGCTGGGGCATTCGGAGAAGACCGGTTTCCAAATGAGAATGTGGAATCCGGACGGGAGCGAGTCGGAGATGTGCGGAAACGGTCTGAGGTGCGTGGGGGCGCATTTGATCCGGCACGGGCTTGTCGACGGATCCTCGGTGCTCGCGCTCGGGACTGCCAGGCGCACGGTGAACCTGACGTTCATGAAGCCGCCGGAATGGGCGGGGGCGGATCGATTCTGGGTGAGAGCGGACATGGGGAAGCCGGTGACGGATCGTGCCCGGATACCGATCGCGACTGCCGGACCGTCCCCGGTGCTAGAAGAGGAGATGGAAATACCGGGGTTCATCGAGACGGTGAAGTTCACCGCGGTGAATTTCGGGAATCCCCATGCCGTGATTTTCGTCGTCGACCTCGACCAGGTGCCGGTGGACAAATGGGGCCCTGCGATCGAGAACAACACCGACATGTTCCCCAACAGGGTGAATGTCGAGTTCGTGCAGGTGATCGGGTCGGACCACGTGAAAATGCGGGTATGGGAGCGCGGGGCGGGAATCACGCTGAGCTGCGGGAGCGGCGTGGCGGCGATCCAGGCCGCGTGCCACATGACCCGCAGGGCGGGCGACAAGTTGAGAGTGGACGTGCCGGGCGGGTCGCTCCTGACGGAGTACACCACTGACGGACTGGTGATGCTCTCTGGTCCAGCGGTGAAGGTATTCAGCGGGGAGTGGGCCTGACCGCGTCGGATGTGGGGCAGGCTTTCAGGACATGCCTGAACAGCGCAGGATGTTCGATGTCGATCATATTTACCTTCAGTGGCTGAACCACCGAAAGGCCGGCTCGTTGCGTCACGATCGCCTCACGGTCCCGATTCTCTGGATAATCGCCGGGTTCAATGCGCTCATGTACCTGATCGCAGGACCCAGCGCCGATTTGCTTTCCATCGTCGGCGGGGGCCCGCACGCGATCCTCATCGGAGTGGTGCTCTATATCGTTGTGATCATGGGATACCTTCTCATGACCGTTCTGCCGCTTGGATTCGTGTTGAGGGATTTTCTTGGATATCTGCCGAGGGCGATTCAGGACGATACGGACAGAAACTTGATGGAAGAGATTTTCAACACGCCGGTCTCGACGAGAGAGATCGTCGGGGACCTCCTTCGCTGGGCGGTCCGGATGAATGTCCGTCACCTGCTCCCTTCGATTGCGCTCATCCTCGCCCTGATTCTATCGTTTCTCGGATCCGCGGGACTGTCGATTCTCGGCGATTCCTCGGAGGTGGCGATCATTATCCTTTTCGCGATCTCGCTGTTCGTGCTGATTGCTTTGTGGTGGGCATTTTTTCTTGCAACCGGCCTTGCGGCGGCAGCGTTGCCCAGATGGGTAACGAGGACAGGGCTCCTGGTGCCGGTCTGGCTTATCCCCATCCTCTTAATAGTATTCGTCGGAGGCTATCTTCTCGCGGATCGGACGTTAGAGTTGTCCTCTTTCCTGCGTCCCCATGCATACCACCGTTATGATACGTACCCGCTCGAACCGATCTGGTATACCTGGCACTTCATCGTGCTCCTGATGATACCTACAGTGGCGGTTGCAGTGAATGTCGTCAGGATGATGGAGGCTCGCAGGCGACATAGGTGGAAGTGAATGGGGTCAATACGGGGACTGGCACCGATTTCGCCCCGGCGCATCACGTCACTCTGCGACAGCGGCGACCTGGGCGAAATCGGAGCCTGTCACCGCCCATTTATATACGAATCAATGCGGGGACAGGCACCCAGCTTTGCCCCCGAGCGGTGTCGACGGCGTGACCATTGTTGCCGGACAAAACTGTGTGCCAGTCCCCTTGTTCTTGGGTGCTTGATTTCCCGCGCAAAATGCGTAGAATTGGCGTTCCCCCGGCCCCGAAAAAGTCGGGGTATGGTTATTTAAGAACGGATGATAATTCCAAGCGAGCGAGGTCCAGAAGTCATGAAGGATGCGGAAACGCGAACCGGATTTTTCAAACTGGCAAAGAGACTTGAGGGGATTCCCCCGTATCTCTTCCAGAGGATCGACGATCTGAAAACCGCGGCGAAGGCGAAAGGGATCCAGGTTGTGAGCCTGGGCATTGGCGACCCGGACCAGCCCACCCCCGGGGACCTTGTGGATGAGCTGTACGAGCATGCGAAGGTCAACGCCAACCAGAAATATCCGGCCTACAAAGGCACGCTCGAGTTGCGCAAGGCAATCGCCGATTTCTACAGGAGACGATTCGGGGTCGAGCTGAAGCCCGAGACCGAGACCCTCGCGCTTATCGGCAGCAAGGAAGGCATCGCGAACATCGCCCTTGCGGTTCTCGATCCCGAGGACATCGTGATCTATCCCGATCCGTGCTACCCGGTCTACCCGATGAACGCGGTGTTCGTGGGATGCGATTCATACACTGTCCCGCTTCTGAGGGAGAACGATTTTCTGATCGATTTCGGCGCGATTCCCGACAAGGTCTGCAAGCGTGCCAAGCTCCTCTGGATGAACTACCCGAACAACCCGACGAGCGCGGTCGCTCCGAAGGAGTTCTTCGAGGAAGCCGTCAAGTGGGCGAGGAAGTGGGGCGTGATCCTCGCGCACGACAACCCGTACAGCGAAATCTATCAGTCCGACACGCCTCCCCCGAGCCTGCTGGAGGTCAAGGGCGCGATGGACGTCGCGATCGAGTTCAACTCGCTGTCGAAGATGTACAACATGACCGGCTGGCGCATCGGCATGGCGGTCGGGAACGCCGAGATAGTGCAGGCGCTCGCAAGGGTGAAGTCAAACATCGATTCCGGCGTTTTCCTTGCAATTCAGAAGGTCGCGATAAAGGCTCTCAACAAGCCTCTTGATGCGACGGACAATTTGAGGGCGATGTATACGGAGCGTCGGAAAGTCGTGGAGAATACTCTGGAGGAAGCCGGGTACGATGTCTATCACGGGAAGGGGACTTTCTATGTCTGGGTGAAGACGCCTCGGGGCATGAAGAGCTTCGACTTCGTGAGCGAAGTGATCAACCGTACCGGCATTGTGCTGGGTCCGGGATCGGGCTGGGGTGACAGCGGAGAAGGATTCTTCCGTATCTGCCTCACCCTCGACGCCGTCGATCTTCGAAAACACGTGAAGAAAATCACCGAGACGTTCCCTGCGAAGTAGGGTCACCCCCCGTGGTTGCCCCCGGGAATACGACGATTTGATTCCACGGTGCCAGGGAATCTATAATTCGCCGCATGTTATCCCCCAGGAGGTCCGTATCCGAATGAAGATCCAAGGTGTTCACCGACACTTCAGCCTCAGCATCGCCGTCTTTGTGTTCGTGCTCGGATTGTCCCTGATTTCGCAGGGCTGCAATGCGTTGCGCCCCAGGCAATCGTTTTTCGCCGTTGGAGGCACCGAGCTGACATTGCAGGCCGTGCCTCAGAATCCGGAAGAGAAGGTCACTCCTGAAATCATGCAAGGAGCCATCGATATCCTGCGAGAGAGAATCGATCCCGATGGCCGTAAAGGGATCACCGTCCAGCGACTGGGCGAAGACCGGATTCTGGTGCAATTGGCCGGTGGTGAGTATGATCCCAATCGGGTCAAAATCATGACCGGCGCCACGGCAGTACTGCGTTTCATCGACGCCGGAAGCGACCCCCTTCCTGAAGGGACGCAATTGAGATTCATCGACGTGACAACCGGCATGCCGATCGAGATGCAAGGCGCTTCCGGAGGGGAAGCTCCGTCTGTGAGCCGGAGTGCGGACGGAGAAGCAGTCCAGGATTCCACCGCCGGCGCAACGGACATGGTGGATATAACCACCGACAAGATCGTCCTCACGGGCGACGATTTCGCCAGGGCGGACGTAAAGTTCAGCCAGATGGGTAACCCGATGATATCCTTCGAGTTCAAACCGGAGGCCCGCCAGGTTTTCGCGAGATACACGTCCCAGCATGTGAGCACGTACCTCGCTATTGCACTCGATGACACGATCATCTCGTGTCCGGTGATCAGAGAACCTATACTGGGCGGAAAGGGCGTCATCGAGGGGAACTTCTCGAAGCAGGAAACCGAAGACCTGGTGATCATGCTCAATTCGGGACGGCTCCCCGTGCCTCTTCAGATTGTGGAGAACCGCTCATTCAGTCCCTTGAACTGCCTGAAGGGCAGCAACCCTCAGAGCGGGAGTTTCATTCAATTACGGTTCGACAACTGGGACGGCGCGAAGGATATACCCGCGTTTGTGCGTCAGGTCTCCGACATCGTAGCGAAGCGGGCCGGGAAAGCGCCGCAGGTTCTGGCAAGTCTGTCGAATGGGGACCAGACCTCGAGCGGGCTTCTCATCGAGATTCGGTCGGAAGCAGGTCTGCTGAACAACAGGGACTCTGGGCAAGCCGTCTACGACGGAATCCGGTCGGCGGGCGGACCTTTTACGGTGCTCGAGGAGACGGAGTTCGCTACCGAATGAGCGATGCAGTGAACTCGGTCGGGATACGGGGACAGGCACCCAGCTTTGCCCTTCAGCCGTATCGAGAGAGTGTTCATGGTCGTAAGGCAAAGCTGTGTGCCAGTCCCCTTTTGTATGTCCGGGGACTGACACACGGTTTTGTCCGCAGACAACGATCAATCCCCCTTCAGCTTCGGGCGGACAAAACCGGGTGTCTGTCACCGGACGACTAGGGATGCTTCCCGAGCTCCGACGTGCAGGCGGGACATCGCGTGGCCTTGACCGGAATCGCCGTGAAACACAACGGGCAATCCTTGGTGGCAGGCGGGGGCTCTTTCCTGGGCATCAGACGGTTCACGGCACGCACGAGGAAGAAGATCACGAATGACACGATCAGGAAGCCTATGACGTTGCTCAGGAAGAGCCCATAGTTGATTGTGGGAGCTGAAGCTGCCTGCGCGTCGGCGAGCGAGGCGTAGGGCGTTCCGGACAGATTGATGTACAGGCTGTCGAAGTCAACCTTCCCGAGGATCAGTCCGATCGGGGGCATGATGATGTCGCTGACCAGAGACTTGACGATCCCTGTGAACGCAGCTCCCATGACAAACCCGACGGCCAGGTCGATCACATTCCCCCGCATGATGAATTCCCTGAACTCTTTCAACATGTGGAAACCTCCGATTCTCGCCGCAACGGGCATTGAGGATTCGGCGAAAGGTTAATCGGAGCGACGCGGGTATGTCAATCCTGCAGGTCTTTGTTGGAAAGCGCGGGACGGGCGTCTGGGCGGCGACGGCACCATGCGTTTGACTTCTCATTGGCTGAAATCATATAATTCACCGTTTGTTGCCCGCTGACGCAGGCAAGGGGTGTTATGTGTGTGATTTTTGTGCCTGCGTCCGGAAATCAGGAGTCGGAGGTTCGGCCACTAAATGGGCGCTGACAAGCGTTTGCAGAACTGGATATTGACGATCGCGATACTCCTGGTGGCGATAATCGCGCCGCTGTACAAGATAAGCAAGGGTACGGCGGTAATCAACCAGGGCATCGACCTGGTGGGTGGGGTCGACATGCTGCTCCTGGCCCACCCGCCGGAGAGCGAGAAGAAAGTGACGCCGGAGATGGTGTCCGGAGCGATCGACATCCTTCGGAACAGGCTCGATCCGGAGGGTGTGAAGGAGATCACCATCCAGAGAATGGGTGAGGATCGCATAGTGGTTCAGATACCCGGCGAGGACGACCCCGAGCGAGTTAAGCGCATGATCGGCGCCACGGCAATCCTGCGATTCATCAACGCAGGGACCGACCCCATCCCGCAGGGAACTCAGCTGAGGTTCATAGACGTCACTACGGGCTTGCCGATCGAAACCTTCGGCTCTCTCGAGGAGCCCGCCCCCGAGGAACCCAAGGTCGAACTCCCCCCGTCAACCATCATGGCGGAACAGGTGCTTTTCACGCGGGGGGACATGGTGGGGTTCTCCCTTTCCGTTGCACAGGGCGAAGTTCAGGGGCAATCCGACGGCAAGGTCGAGGTCGTTCTTGTACTCAATCATATTCCCGGCGGGACGAAACTGGCAGCGCAGACGGCGGTGACCTATAAGAACGGCTATCTCGCCCTGCTGGTCGATAACACAATCAAGGCCATCTCCCCTGTCACCGCGCCTTTGACGCAGGACATGATCGCGTTCCCGGGTCTTGCCGACCAGCCCGATTTCAGCCTGGACGGATTAAACAATTCACTGGATAAGATGAAGGTCGCAGGCTTCAAGCAGGAACCCCCGCCGGTCGGTACATCTCTCGAAATCTGGGATCCGATGACGGGCAAGACCGAGACTGGGGGGGAAGAGACCCCTGAAGAAGTCCTAAGGATGGATATAACAACCGACAAGATCGTCCTCACGGGCGATGATTTCGCGAGCGCTGATGTCAAGTTCAGCCAGATGGGCACGCCCATCATTGCCTTCAGGTTCAAACCAGACGGCGCGAAAACCTTCGCCCGGTTCACGTCTCAGCATGTCCGCCAGTTTCTGGCTATCGCGCTGGACGACAAGATCATCTCGTGCCCGGTGATCAAGGAGCCGATCGTGAACGGGAGCGGGATAATCGAGGGGCAGTTCGCACGTCAGGAAGCCACGGATCTTGTCATCAAGCTGAATTCGGGCCGTATGCCCGTCAAGCTGGAAGTCGTGGAGAATCGAACGATCGGGCCGACGCTGGGCGAGAAGACGATAAGCGACAGCAAGAGAGCCGCGATATTCGGCGCCATCCTCGTCCTCGTGTACATGGCTTTATACTACAGGCTTCCGGGTCTCCTGGCCGACATCGCGCTGATCTACTACATCTCGATCTTCTTCGGAGCATTGTCCGTTCTCAACGCGACTCTTACACTGCCGGGGATAGCAGGGTTCGTGCTCTCAATCGGCATGGCAGTCGACGCAAACGTCATCATCTTCGAGCGTCTGAAGGAGGAACTCAAGACGGGCAAGACATTCAAGTCCGCCATGGAGACGGCCTTCAAACGCGCGTTCCTCGCCATCTTCGACTCCAACGTGACCACCCTGATCGGTGCGCTTGTTCTGT
>Ga0315294_10001127_pt1 | contig 28744 bp, 20 predicted proteins | sample YL17G13_40_MG_FD_203626 | JGI IMG/M metagenome (GOLD analysis project Ga0315294, IMG submission 203626) | Sediment microbial communities from Yellowstone Lake, YNP, Wyoming, USA - YL17G13_40 | ecosystem: Environmental > Aquatic > Freshwater > Lake > Sediment | place: USA: Wyoming | collected... | reverse complement strand
CGAGTCGCATGATTACATCACTTCCGGCGCGTCGATACCCAGCAGCCCCAGTGCGGCCTCCAGGGTTGTCTCGACCGCCTTCACGAGGAGCATTCTGTGCCGCCTGACCGGCTCTTCCGATGTCAACACCGGACACTTGTGATAGAAATCCGAAAATGCCGCCGCAAGTTCGTAGCAGTAGCTCGCCAGATGTATGGGCTTCTTGTCGTCCGCCACCTTCCGGACCGCAACCGGGAACCGACCGAGAATCCGAAGAAGATCGATCTCGACGGGAGCCAATTCATCTGAGAAATCCGTTATCTCGACCCCCTGGGGAGTCTCGATCCCGTCCGTGTGAGCTTTCCTGAAAATGCTCCTCGCCCGCGCGCATGCGTACTGAATGTACGGGGCACTGCGACCGTCGAAGTCCAGGACCTCGTCGAAATCGAATTCGATTCTCTTGTTCGTGTCCACCCTCAGCATGCCGTAGATCAGGGCGCCCCTCGCAACAGCCTGCGACACCTTATCCTTTATATCGCCGTCGAGCGACGGGTTCTTTTCGTTGACGACCTCGAGAGCTCTTCTCTTCAGCTCCCTCATCACATCGTCGTACAGAACCACCTGTCCCTCACGGCTCGACATCTTCCCGGACGGGAGCATCACAAGCTCGTACGAAAGATGGTAGCACTTCTCCCACTGCCCGAACCCCATCAGGCGAAGTATCTGGAAAAGCTGCTGGAAATAGAATTTCTGCTCGTTGCCGACGACATATATTGATTCCTCGATCTTGTGCTCCTTGAACTTGCGTTTCGCGAGCGCGAGGTCCTTCGCACCATACAAAGACGCTCCGTCGGCCCGCACGAGAACGAGAACCCTGTATTTATCTTTCAACGGCTCCCCGAGGCGCTCGTGGAGCTGCCTGTCGATCTCGACGATTCTCGCTCCCGCGCTCTCGGTGACGATTCCCTTTTTCTCGAGCTCCGAGACGATCTTGAGCCCGTCCTTCTCCACCTCGCTCTCGAAGAACTCGACATCGAAGGACACATCGAGCTCATCATAGATGCGGTGGAAATCCTCCAGGCTCCACTGTCTCGTTTTTTCCCAGAGGTCGACGAGCTTTCTGTCTCTGCGTTTCCATCGCTCGGCGACATCCACCAGTTCCTTGCTCCGGTTCCAGACTTCGCGAAAGTCGGGGCGCGAGATCACTTCCTCCAGTGACCCGACATGCCGCTCCACCTCTTCCGCGTCGTGGAGCACTCCCTTCTCCGACGCCTCGGTGTACAATTTCAGGCTCGCCTTATACAAGTCTTCTATTATCCTGTCCACGTCTTCCGATGCGCGGTTTTCGAAGAGGTCCTCCTCGTTCAGCGCGACACGCCTGAGGAGCGGCTCGATCTCGATCGATCGGATCAGCTCATCGTCCGACCATTCCTCCTTCATCGCCTGGTTCAGGGATTTCAGAATGTCCCATACTTTGTACTTCAATTCCTGCGACTCGCTCAGGAGCGTGTCGGCGACGGCATATATGCTTCCCAGCCACTTGCCTCTTTCGGACGGATCGGACGGCGCGTCCCTCAGATCGGGATCGAATTTGAGAAAGTACCACAGAGTCTTGAACACGTGGCTGCCGATGTCCCCGTAGTAGTTCGCCCCGACCGTTTCCCGTCCCGCATACCGAAAGCACCTCAAGAGCGCGGCCCCGGTGACAACGTTCCTTACATGCCCGATATGAAAGGCCTTGTGAGTGTTGGGCTGCGAGTATTCGACCATCACGCGCCCGCCGGGCGATTCGCCCCTGCCCCAGCTTACGCCGTCCGTAACAATCCGCCCGACCATTTCCCTCGCGAACGCGCCCGTCCGGAAAAAGCAGTTCACGTAGCCCTTCTCGGTCTCGACCTTCTCAAACTCGCCCGTCTCCCTGAGCCTTTCAGCAAGCAGGTTCGCGAGGGCGTCGGCATACTCTCTCAGCTCTTCCTTGCCGGAGTCGGGCCTGGCCTCGCGGGCGATCTGGAAGACGTTCGACAGCGCCAGCCCCAGGCGCCCCTCGAACGGGACCTCCCTCAGCACGGGCTCGATTGCGGGAAGTTTCTCCCTCGACAGGATTTCCCTGATAAGGGACCTCAGTCTCTCATCCATGGCGGATCAGCTCCGATCCTGCTTGCGTTTCGGGTCGGCGGAGCTTCCGGGCGGAGAGTCCTCAGGCCCGGAAATGTAAGTCTTGTAGAAAGCCATCACCTCAGGCTCGTCGAGGATATCAATCGGCTCGATGCGACGCCTTCGATCGACAAGCTCGGCGGCCTGGATGAGAGAACGCTGCTGGCTCTGGAAGGTCATCCACACGAGCGTTACTCCCAGGAGAGCCGCGAGAAGAAGAGCTGCGGGCACGCTTCTGCGCATCTGCCTCGCCTGCTGGGTGACCGCCACCCCTGTAAGTCTCGCCTCGTACGGTCCTGAAACCGGCAGGAAATCGTCCCTGAGAATGTAGAGATAACCAGTGTCGCGGGCGGGGCGGAAGGCGAAGCTGGCGCTGCCCGAGACCATCTCGATGTTCTTGGTGTCTGTGGACGGGAGCTCGACGACGCTGATCTGGTTGTGGGTGGATTCCGGCCAGCTCGACAGCTTGACATCGATATACCTCGCGCCCCGAAGGCTGTTGATACGTATAAACACGTATGGATCATTTGCAACCACAAATGCGTCCGCGCCGTGAAGAATGTCGGCAGTGGCTCCCCTCTGGGTGTAGCGCAGCCTCAACTGGTCCTCCAGGTTCGGAGAATGGAAGCCTTCGAGAACATACTGGTGCAGAAGCAGAGGATCGACCGCCTCGAGAATCCCGCCGGAGCCCTTGCTGTAGCCGTACAACGCAAGCTGAGTCCCCAAACCAAACCATGACTTCGCCCCATCGCTGGTCAGGAGGTCCGGCGTGAGATAGATGAGATTCGTATACTGCTGAATCACCGGGACGGTCCCGATGAGCTCATCTTCGCTCACCACCTCCAGAAGAACGCCCGTTCTCTGATGGATGGCAAGCTGTACGAGCGACAGCGACAGGCTCGCGTCCCGATCGGCGTAGAACATCGAGTAGTACGCCGGCAGGTCGAGAATCCCGACCTTGCCCCTTCTCAGGCGCTTGGGGGCGGGCATTAGCGAAAGCGGCTGCGAGCGCTCGATCGCGTTCTCCTGGGTCCATGACCAGCGATGGCTCCGTTTCTGCAGAAATCCCGACGACCAGATCGGATACGCTCCCGCGGCCTTTATCATCGAGGCGATCTGCGATATATCGTTCGGTCCGGGGGGGTCCTCGGTGTCGCACTCGATCAGAACCAGCGCTATGCGCTTGTGCCTGAGGACCTGGTTGATCGTCAGGGCGAGGTGCATCGCCGACGAGCAGCTCCTGTCGTTAGTGGCATCGAAAGTCTCGGAGGACAATCTGAACCCGATTACCGCCCCGTCGATATCCTTGTGCATCAGTTGCCACATCGAGTCGGACGCCCGCGCCATGCTCAGGTAGCCGTTATCGGTCCGGTAGTCCAGCACGGGTTCCGTCCCAATAAGCACGAGGTGCTTCATATCCACCGACTTGAGAGCCTTCAACAGGGCATCGAACGCGTGGCGCTTCCACATGAGCCTCAGGTCGATGTAAGTCCTGAATTTCGGTCTCTCATCCCAGGTCCCCTGGGAATACCTCGGGAGGGGATACACCATGTCGTTGCTACGTGTCGCGTCATAGAACCGCCCAACCGTGAATGGGGAGTAGTCGCATATACCGACCACGCCGTCGAGTCCGCCCCCCGGGAAGCCGAAGGTGACGGGTCCGCACAGATACCATCCCAGCAGCGCAGGCTCGTCCTTCAGGCTGTAATACAGGCTGTAGACAAGGTTTTCCACGGCGCGCTCGGTATCCTGATGATAGAAAATCGGATTACCCGACCCGTCGCTCCACCTCAGGTCCCCGTCATTCCCGCCCGCATGTTCCTGCTCAGGATCCACGAGATAGCTCACCATCACTCGTCCGCTGCCGCTGGGTCCGCTGAAGAACCAGGACGGCGCGCGCGACAGCTCCAGCGATATCAGCACCTTGAGCCCGATCTCGCTCGCGTACTGCAGCAATTCCTGCACCCTGGTGGCGTCAACTCGATTCGCAACCGGTTCCACGGACGGCCAGTCGACTCGCAGCGTGAAGCATCTGAACCCCATGTCCGCGGCCTTGTTCATCCTCGCCTTGACCGCCTGGTTCGATGTTTCAGACAGCGGCGCCGCCATCCCAAGACCGGACGGATCGAAATACTCTCCCCTCACCTCCAGCACCGGTATCTGCTGGTCCGTATCCGTGTGAACGGCAACAAACGGAGGACGGATCACCGGCGGCAGAGTGGTCGTCGTGATTATCTCCCCAACGACTTCCGGCGCCGGCGGACCCATGACCTCTCCCGAGGATGTTGACTGCTGGGAGGCCGCATTCTGCCCGATCGCAGATTCGCCCAGGAGAAAAATCGCAAGCAACGCCGTGACCATGAATCGAAGCATGGCCGGTTTTCGTGGCGCGTCTCTCTTTCCCGTTGCGGGCGACATATCGGCTACTCGGCCCTCCCTTGATCCGTCCCGCCCCCCAGGCTCCTCTCAAGAAGCTCTCTTATGGTCTCGCCGCGCGCTTTCCAACTGTTCTCGCGCGCGACCAGCACGCGCTTCGCTCTCGCCGGCGAATCCTTACGCTCTCTCGCCGCCACTTCCGACAGCGCGGTGAATTCGTCCGCGCTTCGTGCGACATAAACCAGGTTTTCGTAACGGGCGACCTCGGGAAGCGCCGTCGCCACGACCGGAATGCCGGCGGCGAAATACTCGTACAGCTTGAGCGGATTGACCACTCTAGTCAAGTCGTTCAGGCCAAAAGGTATGGTCCCGACATCGAACATCCTGGCATAGTAAGGCAGCTCCTCATAGGAGACACGCCCCGGCGCATGAACGTTCGCGGTCATCCTCGACGGTTTGTCCCTTTTCCAGGTTCCCAGAAGAACCACCGACCATTCCGGGTGACGAATCGCAATATTAAGAAGGAGGTCGAGATCGAGCCAGGGCGCGATGTCGCCCATATAGCCCACGATCGGTCGAGGAAGCGACTCCATGTCGAGAACCCTGGCTTCCGGAGAAGGGATTCTGCCTCCCGTCGCGAAATGGTCCGGCTCACAGCCGTTCGGAACGATCGCAACGTTCGGATTGCGCTCGGCTGCGCGATCCGCGAGCTCCCGGTTTGTGGCGACAACCAGGCCGACCTTCTTGGCAGTCTCAATCGTCGCCGCACGCACCTCGTCCCGGTACCTCTCCTCTCCCGGGAATTCGCCGAACGCATCGAAGTAATCGAATACCGAAAGAATTTCGCCGTAGAGTCCGATCGAGCCCAGCCCGGCGGGCGAAAAAAGCCATGTTATCACTCGCTTGTCGCGAGGCAGGAGTGGTCTCAGGTTCTTGGCGGTCCGGTTTGCCGACGCTTTGGCGGACCTGGCATAGCCGGCAGATCTCGGCGAGTACGGCGGCGCCTTGAAAAGCCGAAGATTGTCCCCCACTTCTCTGAGCCCCAGCTTATGTGCGTTCAAGGCGGGGTCCAGCGGACGCCCGTCGAAAAGGCGTCGAATCCGCGAAGGGGTTTGTTCAACATAAATCACCGGCAGGAATCGAGCGAGCTCGCGGGCGAGATGCTGATGCCGCTGCATGAGCCCGTCGAACGCAACGCACTCCAGCATCAAAACTATGCAGTCGCCCAGTCTCGTCACTCCGCCACGTCCCTTTGCCCTCTCAACCCGCGACTCCAGAGCTCGAACACAAACGCGTTCCAGCGGTAATGCGGAAGCCATCTGTCACGACGCCCGGGCTGAAGCGCGATTCTCAGCCCGAAATACGCGACCTTCACAAGCGAGCCCACCACCGTGCAAAGCTGATACCACCACACAGTCGGGAGCGAGTAATGCTTCCTGAGGAACTTCTTCGCGCTGTCGTACTGCATGAGCCTTCTATGCGATGTCATCTTCTCGAAGCTCTTGCCTTCGAGATGCACGATCCTGACATCCGGCAGATAGATAACCTGCCATCCGGCCTTCTTGATGCGCAGACACCAGTCGGTTTCCTCGAAGTACGCAAAGAAGGTCTCCTCGTCCAGAAGGCCGACCCTGTCCAGAACCTCCCGCTTGACGAAAAAAGCCGCACCCGAGACATAATCTACGGCCATAGGCTCTTTCATCGACCTGTCCGGAACCACTCCCAGCGCCCTCCGGACATTCCCCCACATCCATCCCGGCAGAAGCGATGTCGTGAAAATGCTCCATGCGTTCGGAAAATAGCCGAAGCTGGTTGTGGGAGTCCCGTTTTCGTGCGTCAGCGTCGGACCCACCACCCCCACACCCCGGTTCTCCACAAGGTATGTGTACAGCTTTGTCAATGCGCCCTTCGGAATAATCGTGTCGGAATTGACAAGTCCTATCGCGCGACCGGTCGATCTCCCGATGCCCTGATTGTTCCCGCCGGTGAATCCCAGGTTACTCTCGTTGCGAACCAGGCGCAGGTGAGGAATCGAGCCATAACGCTTCTCGATCGCGTCCGCCGATCCGTCCTCCGATGCGTTGTCGATGACAATCAGCTCCCAAGTCACCGCCGGCGGATTGGCGAGAATGCTCTCTATGCACGCGAGAGTGATATCGCGCGTGTTCCACGATAACACGACCAGGCTCAGGCAGATTTCGTCGGGTATCTCGATCAATTCAGGTATCCCAACCCCTTGAGTAGATCCTCTGCATCGGATGCATCCTGGGCGCACGTGTCGATCGTTTTTTTGGACTCGCCGAAAGCCTGCCTGCGTTCGGGATGTTCATCAAGAAAATCCCGCTCGATCGCGTCCACAATAACCGTGCCGTCCATGCCCTCATCGAGCGCAAGACCCCAGCACGCGAGAAGCGTCGGGCCTACGTCCTCTATTCTCGGTTTCTCGACCTTCACGCACTTCGGAATCATTGGGCCTTTGAGCACAAGCACTCCGTCCCGCCTGTGAAATCCGGCCCTCGGCTGCGACCACGGCCCCATCAGCGGCGGCTGAGCGTCCTCCCCCACCACCGCCCGGTAGCCGCGAAGGCTGAAGACAATGTCCGGCGCGTTCTCCAGAAATTCGCCCGAATAAATATTCTCTCGCGGCTCGACCCAGTCGAAAAGAGGCGTACCGTCCGATGGGTGTTTCGCGTTCCTCAATTTTTCAACCAGTTGTTCCCTCATCCCGTGATATTCGGCACCCATCTGGACCGTTCCCTGAGGTTCGCGGCCGACCACGTTCAGGAAGACCCCCTGCTCGACCGATCCGCCGGAATATGCGCGCGTTTCGGCCCACTCGATGTCGGAATAAGGATCGAAAGCGTTCTCCTCGCCGTTGGAGCTTTTTCGAGCGCCCAGGCCGAGAACCGACCTCATCGGTTTCTTCACCGATTCCGGGAGAATCCTCCCCAGCCTGCGCCTGAGACTTCCCTCGACCTGAGGCTTGAATTTCAGAAAGCCGAGGTCCTTCAAAAGCCTGTTCATTTTGAGAATCTCATCCAGATGCCCGAAGCCGTGATCGCTCATGACGACGATCAAGTCGCTTTCGGACATCCTGTCGACCAGCTCGCCGATGATCGCGTCCATTCGCCTCAGAATATCGATCATTCGCGCCCTGAGCTCCTGTTCCCATTTCTCGAGGGGTGGATCGTCGGGCTCGGGCATCAGCACTTTCCAGAAGAGGTGCGAAAGACGGTCCGGCGTAATGAGAACGCAGGCGGTGAGGTCGGTCGGACGCTTCTCCATCAGGTAACCCATCGCTCGACCGTGACTTTCCAGCGCAAGCCCGACCTGCTCGACAAACTCGCGGCATTTCTCCGGGTCGGATACATCCGGGCTCTTTCCCCTCAGAAGGTCGACATCGCTGACATATCCGCCGGCTTCCCGCATGATTTCATCCACCAGGCCGCGCGGAAATCCGATATCATCCCTCGCGGGCGGAACCGGCATCCCGCCGATCATGTAACCGTTGACCTCCACAGGCGGGTAGGTCAGCGGGAGATTGACAAGCCCGACCGTCTTTCCCTGCGCGGAGGCGATATCCCATAGAAGCGGCCCGGCTATGTTTCCGAGATTCACCCAGGGTCGGTGCATGGAATCGCGCGACATTCGCCTGCGAAAATCGTAGATGCCGTGACGTCCCGGGGTGCGTCCGGTGTAAAAGCTCGACCAGGCGCTGGCGGTCACGGGAGGGATGGTGCTCTGGAGGGGTCCCGACGCGCCCTCGGATACAAGCCCGGCAAGCCTGGGGAGGTCGCCCGCCGCCATGAGGGGATTCAGAAGCGTCCACGTAGCCCCGTCCAGGCCGATCACCAGGACGCGCGACGCGGATCGGGCATGTTCGTTCGAAGACTTGGATGCCGCTAAGGTCATGGCTTTGGGGCGGCTGACGCGCCGGGTCTGATCAATTCACGCAGAATCCTTCGTTCGTTCGGCGAGACAACCCCTAAAAGCAGCACCAGTACCGGGAAAACAACCAACACCGCAAGAATCCCGAGAAACCAGTGCATGCCGTAGAGGTGCTCCGCCAGCAGATTAGTTATGATACCACAGACGGTCGGAAGCAGAAAAAGACCCATCACCGGAAGACCGCGTCCGACAGCCTTGAGCAGCCATAGACCGTATGTGAGAATGATCAGCTCGCACGCGAGTGCCCCCCATGCAGCCCCAATCACGCCCATGTAACGTATCAGAAAGAAATCCAGCACCGCGAGAGAGGCCACTCCCGCCAGAACCGTCCGAAACTCGAACTCCGGATGCTTCAGCGCCACGAACAGGCTTCTCAACACCTGCGACGGAAACGAGAGCGCCACGGCCCAGCCTATGAACGGATAGACGTGCAGCGCCAGCGCGTACTCCGTCGAGAAAGTCGGCCCCCTCGACGTCACGAACGGCAGCACCTCGTTCCGCGCGACTATCAGCAGGATTATGAGGGGAAGCGCGACAAGATACAGGAATTTCATCAGCGCCGTCGAGTAATTCTGGAACGAATCCGTCTCTTCCTCGGCCTTGCGCGCGAGCGACGGAAAGAGCGCGGGACGAACGCTCAGCGGGATGAACTTGAACTGAATGAGCAGGTTATTCGGGCTGGAGAACTGCGTGATCATTTCGTGCTTCGCGAGGAAGTCGATGAAAAACGGATGCATGCGGTCCTGCAGCGTTCTCAGGAGCGTCGCATAGCCCAGTCCGAGCGACTCTACGAACAGATCCCACGCTTCCCCCAGTCTGAAATGCATCCTGGGCTTTGCCACGAAAGCGATGAGGACAATATTGGTCAGAATGACATGTATCACATTGGTCGCGAGCAGCCCCAGGAAGAAACCGCTAAGGTTCCACATTTGCCTCGCGCCGTAGATGTAGACCGCCGCATTGAGAACGGACTGCACGACCAGCAGCGCCGCCTCCAAAGACAGCTTCTCGTACGCCTTGAAGCCTGCGCCCGCCGATGCCGAAGCGTACCCGACGAGATAGGTCGCCGTGAGCACCCATGCCGAGAGAATGAATTCCCACCGCGCGCCGCCCGATTCGAATTGCGTACCGGCGTACGCGTATATCAGCGCCGCTCCTCCTCCTATCAGGGCCAGCGCAAGGGCGAGGAGAGTGCTCGACAGGTAGAGGGTCCCGAGATGGAATTCGCCGTTTTCGAGGTCCGTGGCGATCCTGCGTATCGTGACCGACACCATGCCGTCCTGAAAATTCATCGTGATCAGGGCCGCGAACGCAGTGATGAGGTAGTAGGTGCTTTCCCGGCCGGGGTCCAGGTACTGGAAGAGGAATATCGATCCGACAAAGAGGACGAACTTGGAGACGATATTTGCGACAAGCATCGCCAGCGCGTTCAGGGCAAGAAGCCGTGCGCGAGTCATCGAGCTTCAACCCCTCCCGACTGAGGAAGCCTGTCGCGCGGGAGGCCCTGGTAGCGCATAACGATCAGGCAGAGTCCGAACAACAGCAGGGTCAGCGCATACGCGCCCTGCGACCGTATTAACATATTGTTTGTATGGATAACAGGCAGCATCGCGATCGTCGCCGCAAACGTTCCTATCACCCATCCCCGGTCGGGCGGGTCGAGCTTTCTTTTCAGCAGCAGAATGCAGGTCCCGAATATGCCGAGGAAGAACGTCAGAACCACCCCGATTCCGATCACGCCCATCTTGTACCAGTACCAGACATAGGCGGAGTGAAGGTACAGCTCCACCCTCGCGTTTTTCCTCGGGTTGAAATTCTTGGCGATGAGCGACCCCGGACCGTAGCCCAGCACCGGCTGTCGCATGGCTTCCTCGACCGCCTTGTCGGTCTCGAGGACCCTGAACTGAATGCTCGTTCCTCCCGCTCCCACGTTCAAAGCCTGGTTGATTCTCCTGACCAGCGCCACGTTGAAAGTCGTGCGAGCCACCGGCACCGTCGCGATCGTTATCCCTCCGATCAGCAGGACCGCCGCCACAAAAATGAGGAGGCTCCTGATCCACTTCCAGCGCTTTCCCCTCTCCACAAGAAGCGTCGCGATGATTATGGCGATCAGCGTTCCTCCGATCGCGCCCCGGAACATCGAAACTACCACCCTCGCGAGGCTCAGGAAAAAGGCGAACCGGTAGAATCTTTTCCTGCTCGGACTCAGATCATCGTCGTACGTGAGAATCATCCCGAGGAGCGGAACGAGGAAGAAGTTGAAGTCGTAGGGCCCGGTGCCGTAGCGGACCGCCGCGATGCCCACGTAACCGTCGCGCCACGGCTGGCAGGCCAGGTTGTACGCCCACAAGGGCACAAGAATGAGAATATTGAGAATTATGAACCAATCAAGGAAATAGTATCTCGATTCGCGCGCATCGCCCTCGCTCGAAAGCACCCTCCCCAGGATCACGATCCCGGCGTAGATGCACATCGGGAGGATGTCCATCGTGTACTCCATGAGATCGTTCCCGTACAACATGCTGATCGGAAGGTACGAAAGCGCAGCCAGCAGAGGTATCAAAAGCGCCCATTCCAGTCCCGTGAGCGGACTGATTTTCCTGCCCCGGACGCTCTCCCGGGCAAAGTAGGACAGAAGCAGCACAGCATAGACAATGAGAACGCCCCAGGCGAACCACTGGGTCTGCACGAGGAACGGGACACCGGTGAGATCGTTCTGTTGCGCGGTATCCGCCAGGGCATTGAGGGTATTGACCGTGCTCTCTGTGAAGAGCAGCACCATAGCGAACACAAGACCGTAGCGGGGCCGGAAGAACGCGAGCGCCAGGACTCCAATGCCGCCGATCACGCCCACGGCGTAGCCGATGTCCTTGCGGTCGGATACAAGGTAGAAAACGACAAGGGCGATAATCAGAAGGGGTATCTCAAACCAGGTGAGACGGCGACGCACAACGGAAGGATTCACGGCATGTCACCCTCCCATCGGCCTTCGGCGCCGAGCCGCGGCTTCAACCCAGAATATCGCAAAGATGCCGGCCCAGAACGCGATCGCGAACGTGCCGAGTGTCGCAACGAGCTTCCGGGGCCGAACCGCCTTAGTGGGCACAAGCGCCTCGTCGAGCACTGTGAACGGCGCCTCGTCGCGCATCTCCTGGATTCGCGCCTGCTCAAGCTCCTGCGTGATCACAAGATAAATCGACTCCTGCACATCGCGGTTCCGCTCAAGCTCGATGAGTCGCCTTTCCTCAGGCGGAAACGCGTTCAGCTTCGCATCCAGCTCGCCCAGCACCTGTTTCGCCACATCGAGCTGGGCCTGGTAGGCGGTCGTCTCAACAAGAAGGCTCGCGATCGAGGCATCGTAGTAACCGGAGAACTCACGGTAAAGCTCTCGACCTATCGAATCGATCTGAGCGTTCAGAAGCACCATATCCGGGTTATCCGGGGTCGCCCAGAGCATCATCTGCTGGCGTTTGAGCTCGAGGTCGCCGAGGTCGCTTCTGAGCTTGGCGATGGCAGTGTCGCCGAGAGCGTCGATGGCGGGAACCGGCGGTTTGCCCTCTGGATTCTGTCCCGCCCTCAGCCATTCATAGTAGGCCTCCATGTCCATCCCGGCCTGCTCCATCGCTTTCGCCTGGCTGAGGCTGCCCTGATAGTCTATCTCCGCCTGCACGACAAGCGTCTCGATGTCGGCATACGAAGATATTATCTGCGCCGCCTGCTCCTCCACCGATAATATGCCGGTCTCTTCCTTCACACGTTCTATCTCCGCTTCAGCGGTCTGGAGGCTCTTCTCCACCTCAGCCTGCCGGCCTTCCAGAAACACCACCAGATCGCTCTGCGTCGTACGGTTCACTTCGTTCAGGAACTTGAGGGTCTCGCTGATATAGGCGTTCGAGACATCGGCTGCGACAACGGGATCCGTGTGAAGAAACGTGATCTCGGCCATCCCCCGCTCTGCATCGTCCACATTCACTCGTTTCTGCATACGCTTGGCCACAGCGCGAAGCTTGTGCTCCTCGTCAAGACGCCCATCGTTGAGAATGTCCCGGTATGTCCGCAGGAGGTCGGTGTTTTTTTCGGTCTTGAGGTAGTTATGGACGCGGAGAGCGAGCGTGCGGCTCTCGATAATGGCGATATGGTTGTAAAGGGTGGGCGTGGTCTCGAGAAGCCTGCTCATACCGCTGACAGGCAGGTCCATCTCGCTGAGACTTCGCCGCATGAAAGACGCGGATTGCTTCAGAGGGAAAATCACGGTCGCCTTCCCCTCGTAGACCGGCGTGAGAATGAACAGGACAAGAATGAGGGCCACCAGGGTGGGGATCAATGTAATGATGGCCAGCAACTTCCAGTGGCGGACAAGGACGGCAAAGTAGCTCTCGACGGGCTTATCCATTAGGCGGACACGGCTGCGGACCGAAGTTCGAAAGCCGGTTTGGACGGATTATAAGGCCGGGTCGGGGCAATGTCAAAAAAGCTGATGTGTGAGAGAGGGCGTCCGGACAAGTTTGCCTTTGTTTCAAGGATATTAAGATAAAACTGCGGTATAATTCCATGTGCGGCAGGCTACCGCCCTGCGTTTGCCGGTACCGGAACCGGTCGCCGAACAGTGTGGGTATGTTGACCGCTTCCGGGGAATTATGATAGCCTGTTTGTCGAAAGCTTGTTTTTGCCCGCACGACGCGGGCAAACGGAGGTCAAAATGCGACTCCTGAGTTCTATCGTGCTTGTGGCCGTGCTGACGGTCGCATCGATTGCCTGCAACGGCGGCAATGGCGCCACGCCGACCACTCCGACCTATCCCGCAGGAAAGCCGACCGGCGTCACAGCCGAGGCCGGCAGCCGCTCGGCGACCATTAGCTGGAATGCCGTCAGCAACGCGGCCGGTTACTATGTCTATATTTCCTCTAACGGCATCGACTTCCAGAGATGCCCCGGCGGTCTGATCACGACCACCTCCTTTTCCATTTTCAACCTGAACAACGGGCAGATTTATTACTTCGGAGTCTCGGCAGTTGGAAGCGGAGGATGGGAGACCTCGATCGCCTATCCAGGTGGAGCCCCCAACGCGCTACCTGTGATCCCCAAGGTAACTGAGCCTGGGAAGCCCGGCTACGAGGGCAACCCGCCCGACGCGCCCGCCGATCTGCAGGGCGCCGCCAAAGACTCCGCGGCCGAGATCGAGTGGTCTCCGTGCCACACTCAGGACTTCTCATATTACCGGGTCTACCGCTCGACCAGCACGTATGCGCCGTATGTCTGGACCATGATCGCCAACAATTGGACGCACCTCGAATACAGGGAAGGCAACCTTAACAACGGGGAGCTGTACAGGTACGAGGTCACCGCTGTGGATACAGAGGATCTTGAGAGCTTGCCCTCGAACATAGTCAAGGTGACTCCGCAGAACTTAGCACCGGAGATCCTCCAGAACGTTGATATATTCGTGAACCCCGGACGCATTACTCTCGAGTGGGACATTCCCCTGGACACCGACATCGCCAAGTACGGGGCCGAGAGAGTGGAGGGCATCGATCCCGGCACCGGCGCACAGATCATCGTTCGATACGAGATCGACAAGCCGACGAAGACTGAAGACAACCCGCACGTATATGCAAACGGCCTCGTGAAGGTCTGGGTCGATCTTGAGCGCGAGCGGATCGTGATTCTCGATAACACCGTAGTCGTCGGGACCACGTACACATACCGCCTCGCGGCAATCGATCTTGCCGGCCAGGAAGGTCCTCCCGCGGTCATTACCGCACCCGTCCCGGTCCCCTGATGCTCGCCCTGGCTGTTTCATGAATCCTCAAGGCGCCGCGCGGCGCCTTTTTTGTGTCGCCGGGTTTCCACTTCCCTGCCCGCTTACGTATAATTGCCTCTTCGATGGACCTTTCGCTGCCCGCAATATACGCATCCGCTCTGAAGAGCATCAGGACCAGCCTGCTGATCTACCTCCTCCTTGCCGTGTGGGGCCTGGTCGGTGTCATCGTGATCATGATCCTCGGCGTCATCGGGGCGATGGTCCTGGCAAGCGCACTCGCGTTTTCCGCTCGCGGCCCCAACGCGGCGAGCACCGCCCTGTACGTCTCCTCTGCGTATTTCGGCATCGTGGTCATGGCCGCGGGCATCCTGTCCGCCACGGGCCGTGCCGGCCTTCTGTCTTACGGCGCCAGGATTCGCAGAGGAGAAACCCCCGGCGCACTCGACTTCTTTCGCGGCATAATTCGTTTCACCCTGCCCCTCTTCGTCGGCGGGGTCGTGGTCGGCATGCTCACGGCGATACCGATCCTGGCATTCCTGCTGATCGTGAAAGACAGTCTCTCGGGACTCCTCCCCGACATCTTCACGAGCGGCTGGAACTACGGTCGTGCCCTCGAATTCATCGGCCGCATGTGGAACACTCTGATGATGGTCGGGATTTTCCAGCTCCTGATTTTCTTCTGGATTTCCCCCTGGGACGAAATGCTGGTGCTGTACAAGCTCCGCTACCCCGAAGCTCTCGTGCGCAGCTTCGCGTTCGTATTCAGCAGGCGGCATTTTTTCCGGGTCCTCAAGCTTGTCGTCGTTAATGTCCTCATCGGGCAGCTGGCTCTTCTGCTTACGAACATCGGAGTCCTGGTCGATGGATTGAAGACCGGACCCGGTTACGCATACCTTGCGGTCCTGCTGCACGCGTCCGGAAGCAACTACACGGCGATCCTCCAGGCTTTGCTGATCCCGTTCTACGCATACGCGCAGCTTTTTCTCCTCCCCTGGCCTGAGGAGGACGCCGCTCCGACGTCCGAGCACGCTACCGGCATCGTCTCCGACATGCCCGTGACGATATGGAATCCGTCCGTAAAATGAAAAACGAGAGGATATAGAACATGACTTTCACCGCCAAACTGCATTCCGGAAATCTCGTCCAGGCGACCTATCCGGTCCTGGTCGCTCCCATTTTTGAGGAGGAGCCATTGTCGCAGCCCCTGAGGGAGCTCGACAAAGCCTGGCGCGGCGCCGTTTCGAAGGCATATAAGAGCGAGGTCCTGTCGAAGGAGGGCGAAGTCTACGTTATGCCCAGTCCTCTCGGAAAGGGCATAGAGCATCTTGCCTTCGTGGGTATGGGAAAGAGCTCGGACTGCGACACGGACGCCGTCAGGCGCGCGGCGGGTTCCGCTGCAGGATTTCTCAGAAAGAGGAACTTCTCGCACATAGTCTTTCTTGTCGAGCCGTTCGTGCCGCGGCATGAAAGTCTGGAGACCGCCGCGATGGCCCTGATCGAGGGCGCTCGCCTCGCCTCGTATTCATTCGATCGGTTCAAGTCCGAGAAGGACCCTCACGTTCTGACCAGCGCCGATCTTCATCTTCCCAAGGGGGCGAATGTCAAGGAACTTGTTCCCGCTCTGGACAGAACCCTCACTCTGACCACCTCGACCCTTCTTACGCGCGACTGGGCAAACACGCCCAGCAACAACGCCACGCCGACTGACCTGGCGCAGCTCGCGAAAGACATCGCCAGGGAAGCGGGCCTGGGTGTAAGGGTGCTCGACGAGAAGGAATGCGAGAAAACCGGTATGGGCGCATTCCTGGGCGTCGCACGGGGAAGCCGACAGCCGGCCAAATTCATCGTCCTCGACTACAAGCCCCGAAAATACTCGAAGACCATATGCATGGTGGGCAAGGCGCTGACATTCGATTCCGGAGGGATCAGCATTAAGCCCGCTCTGGACATGCACGTCATGAAAGGCGACATGGGCGGCGGCATCGCGGTGATCGCCACAATGCGCGCACTGGGGATACTGCAGCCCGAAAGAGTCCGCGTCATCGGAGTCGTGCCCGCCTGCGAGAACATGCCGGGCGGAAACGCAATGAAACCCGGGGACATAGTCCACACACAGAGCGGGCTCAGTATAGAGGTCCAGAACACCGACGCCGAGGGCAGGCTCGTGGTGGCGGACGGTCTGGAATATGGGCGAAGGGAATATCAGCCCGATGCGATCATCGACGTGGCCACCCTGACGGGCGCCTGCATCATTGCGCTGGGCGAGCGCGTCGCAGGCTTCTGGACCGACTATGAGGAACTCGCCTTCCCGATGCTCCGAGCGTCGCAGGTTACAGGCGAGAGGGTCTGGCGGATGCCCCTGGTCAAGGACTACGATGAATTTCTCAAGAGCGACGTCGCAGACACGAAGAACATCGGGAAGAAAGAAGGCGGCGCGATCTTCGGCGCTCTCTTCCTCAAGAAATTCGTCGGCGACACTCCCTGGCTGCACCTCGACATCGCCGGACCGTTCTGGTCGAACGAAACCCAGCCGTATATACCCAGGGGCGCGACCGGCTACGGCCCCAGGCTCCTGTACCATTTCATCACCGACTGGCTTGAATCGTCGTGAGTCCCGCCCAAGCGCGATCAGTCACCCGTGCACTTTCCTGATCGTTAGCTCCCAGCGGGCTCTTTCGATCATCTCGTTCAGGCTGTCGTACGTTGCGTCCGGAGGATGGGGCGTGCCCGACCCCATGCAGAGACGGAAGCCATGGTCAAGGCGTTCGAAGCCGACCACTTTCGCCAGGTCGGTCATAAGAATGCCGAAGCGCTGGTGGCTGTTCGCCCCATCGATTTCCTGATATGCGTAATTGAAGCGCGAACCCATCACACGCAGACAGGGCGCCGGCTCCCCGGTCTCAAAAACCTGCAGGATCCAGCCGATGGTTTCGTATACCGGACGGGTGGTGTAATTGAACGAATAATCTCTGCGTGGCTGCCAGACCACGACGTGTTCCCTGTCTCTTGTCACCTCAACCTCTTCCTCGACCCATCCGGCCTGCACGAGCGCGATCGATGTCGGTTCAATCACTCTTCTCGTCTCGGTTCTGTCAACGATCTCGAAGCCTTCGCGGATCACGGCGCCGTTCCGCACAATATGAGCCGGTGCGAGCGTAACAATGTCCTCATCCGCCACAAGCCCCGCAGGATGCCCGCGCTGAATTAGAAACGCCCCCAGGGCCTCGGCTTGCGACCGTTCCAGTCCCTCCCACACAATCCCCTCCTGCCTTCGCAGCCTCGTGTACGCGTCCTGCACGTGAACGCCCATGAGCTCGGCGACTTCCTTCCCCAACTCAAGGTGCGGAAGTCGCTTGTAGGATTCCAGGAGTACCGAGTACGTGTTCACTTTCAAAAGACCGCCGCCACATCATTGGATTTGAGAACAACGGCGAATCCGAAGGCAGCATTCAAGAGGGTCGCGATGTGCATTTCCTCGCTTGCGGTCGCTGTTGCGTCGGCAACGAAAAAGACCCTGAAATCGCGCATGAAGGCGTCCCTGGATGTCGTCTCGCAGCACAGGTTGGTCATCACGCCGGTGACCACGAGGTCCCTGACCTTCCGTTCGTCCAGAATCCGCTGAAGGTCCGTTCCCTGGAACGCGCTGTACCTGTTCTTCGGGATGACAATATCGTTCGGGTCGGCGCCTAGCGCTGGATGGATCTCGCTGTCCCATGTTCCCTCTATGATGGCCCCGGCCCACCATTCGCCCAGCATACCCGTGTCGCTCAGGTCTTTCTTGTGCATGTGACGGGTGAATATCACCGGACGCCCGGCTTTCCTGAACAGGTCGCACAGCCTCCGCACATTTCGAAGAATGCCTGCGCCGGTAGGCTGCGGCGACGAGACAAAGAAGTTCTGGCAATCTATGACCAGAAGCGCCGATTGTTTCGGGACAGGCCTCCAGTCGCGACGATTGACCGACGCGATCCTCTGAAGCCACCCGCCTGCACGGGAGTCGATCTCTTCCGATGTCATGTCGAGAACCACAGGCGCAATGGGTTCATTCGGGATGTTTTGCATGGACAAATTATATAATAATACTGTGGCGCTTGTTGACATCCCCGTGCCTGTTTCGATAGAATGACCGTTTGCGCCTTGGCGCATTTTTCGTGTGCCCGGGCGACTACTCGCGTGACCAAGGAGGTCCGACTAGTTGTATCAGATCACCATGAAACAACTTCTGGAGGCCGGCATTCATTTCGGTCACCAGACGAAACGGTGGAACCCCAAGATGGCTCGGTACATATACACCGAGCGCAACGGGATCTACGTTCTCGATCTTCAGCAGACTCTCAAACTCCTCGAGGTAGCCTACTTCTACATCCGAGACCTCACCGCGTCGGGCGGGACCGTCCTCTTCATCGGCACGAAACGCCAGGCGCAGGAGGCCGTCAAAGCGCAGGCCGCTCGCTGCGGATCGTTCTACGTGAACCAGCGATGGCTCGGCGGCACTCTCACCAACTTCCAGACCATCAAGAAGCGAGTCGACTACCTGAACGAGCTGGAGGAGAAAATCAAGAAGGGCGATTTCCCCGGCCTGACCAAAAAGGAAATCCTCCGTTTGACCAAGAGGTATGAGAAGCTGGAGAAATTCTTCGGCGGCATCAAAAACATGAGAGGCGTCCCCGACTGCCTCTTCATCGTGGACCTGAAGAAGGAGCACAACGCTGTCAGGGAAGCTCGCAAGCTGAACATACCGGTCGCGGCGATCCTCGACACAAACTGCGACCCGGATGACGCGGACATACCCATCCCGGGGAACGACGATGCGGTGAAGGCCATCAACCTCTTTTGCCAGACTGTGGCGGACGCCATTATCGAAGGTCGCGAGGGCCGCGATTTCGCTCCGGAGGAGGCCCCCGCTGCCGCACCGGCGACCGCTGCGCAGCAGGTTCCCGTCGAGGCGACTGCCAGGGGGCCCGAGCCCGCATCCGCCGAGAACCCCAAATGACATTCCCATTTCACAACGAGGGAGACAACACCGATGTCCGACTACAAGCCGAATTCCGCTGAGATAAAAGAACTGCGCGCCAAGACTCTTGCCGGATTTCAGGACTGCCAGAGAGCTCTGGCCGAGGCGAAGGGCGACATGACTACGGCCGAGGAGATCATCCGCAAGAAGGGTCTCCAGGTTGCGGCCAGGAAGGCCCATCGCGAGGCCTGCGAGGGCCTCATCGCTGCAAAGGTGGACGAGGGCCTGGCCTCGGGCGCCATTGTGGAGGTCAACACCGAGACCGATTTCGCCGCCAGGAACGAGGAATTCAGGAAGCTGACATGCGCCCTTGTCGATCATGTGCTGGGCGTGGGCCCCGACGAGATCACCGAGGGTTCCGAGCTTCACGAAGACACCCTCCACCCCCACGGCGGCAGAACCGTCAAGAGCGTCATCGACGAGACCATCGGCAAGATCGGGGAAAACATGGGCCTCAGGAGAGCCGTGCGCTTCAAAGCGGTATCGCCCGGCATTGTGACTTCCTACATCCACCCTCCGGGAAAGATCGGTGTGCTCCTCGAGCTCGGCTACGAAAAGGGAGCCGACAAGGATAAAGCCGCCGAGCTCGCGCACGAGCTCGCGCTGCAGATAGCTTTCGCAGATCCGTCCTACGTTGTCCCTGAGGACATCCCGGAGACGGTCCTGGCCAAGGAGAGGGAGATCGCCCATGAGAAGGCCCGCGAACAGGGCAAGCCCGAGCATCTCGTCCCCAAGATCGCCGAAGGAATGCTGCGGAAGTTCTACGCCGACGAATGCCTTCTGGATCAACCCTACGCAAAAGACCCGAAGAGCCCGGTCAGGGATTTCATCAAGCGGTTCGGCGTACCGGGCGCGACTGTCCGCAGGTTCGTCAGATTCGCTCTCAAGTAACGGCCACAAAAAAAAAGGACCCTCCTCTTAATGGAAGGTCCCCAGGTCTCTTGGGTATGGTCCGGACTACTCGGACGGATCGATTCCCCTTTTCAGACTATGCCGTCCGGGTTCGATCACTTTCTGTGAAAGGTCCCACGGTCTCCAGAACGGACAATCCGTGCTCCCCGCTCCGTCGAGCACAAGCGGACCCTCCTCGACCGGAAACTGGTACAGCTCTCGTGTGCTGTGCTCGAATACATCGCAGTGGGTCTCAATGTAGCGTGTCTCTTCGAGGCCCTGGATCTCATGGCCCTCGCCCACCACTTTCAGGTGGCAGCAGTTCACGCACAGTTTGATTGTCTTGACCTTGCGCCGCATATGCGACTGCTCCTGCCCTTAGAAAGAGAAATATGTCCCCTTTTTACAGGCTTAAGATACCATATGAATGCAAAAACTCAAAGCATCAACGGATTAATTATGATAATCCCGGTAACGATTTGCAGCCGCCGGTTTGTACCGCTGCCCCCCCTTACCGCCGCGGCTTTTCCCTGTTCCAGATACGAAACAACCCAAAAGGGTTCACATGCCCTGGAGTTCGAGCCCGAAACGACGGCGCCTGGGCATGCTATAATCCCCCCCGCATGCCGTCCACGGAAGGCATATACTCGATAGGCCGCGACACGCCCCTCATGCGGCAATACACGCGGGTCAAATCGCGATACCCCGACGCTTTCGTCTTCCTCCGCCTCGGAGATTTCTACGAGCTTTTCGGACAGGACGCGATCAAGGCCTCATCGATCCTCGGCATTGTCCTCACCTCCCGCGACAAGGGTCCCGACCCTATTCCCATGGCCGGTGTACCCCACCATTCGGTCATGACCTACATCAAGAGACTCATCGATGACGGTCACACCGCCGTGATCGTCGACCAGATGGAGGATCCAAAGCTCGCGAAGGGCATTGTCAAGAGAGAAGTAACCAGGGTGATCACACCGGGAACCATCCTCGAAGACGAGCTCCTTTCCGAAGAAAAGGGCAACGCTCTGGCTGCCTTATGCGTGGAGGAAGGCGAAGGGGGCCATGCAGCCTGGTGGGGACTGTCGGTTGTCGACATCTCCCAGGGCACTTTCGTTGTCACCGGCGGGACCGCGCACTTCGAGGTCGGCACTGGACGCGAGAACGACATTGTGGCAAAGGCTCTTGAGGCCGCTCTGGACGAATGCGAGCGGTTCCCGGTACGGGAGCTGCTGATCGAGGAGTCGGTCCGGAACATGCCGGTCCTGATTTCCTGGGCGAAAGACCATTCCGGCACGATTGTTGTGCCCCGCAGGCGGTCAGCCGACGATTTCTGGCGTCTCGATGAACGCCTCAGAAACCACCTCAGGCTCGGACCCGGCATCCCATACCCGTTCCTTACGCCGGAAAGAGCCAAGTCGCAGGAGGCGGCGCTTAGAATTCGCGCCGTCGCGGTCGCACTTGAGTACGTGGACGAAACCAACCCGCTCGCTTTGCTGGGTCTCGACAGGATCACCCCCTACGATCCGTCCGGCCATCTTGTCATCGACCCGACCACGCTCAGAAACCTGGAGATTTTCCGCACCATTCGCTCCGGCGAGCGTAAGGGAAGCCTGATCTGGGCCATCGATCGCACCCTCACTCCCGGCGGGAAGCGCCTTCTGACGGAGTGGCTGGCATTTCCCCTGACCGATCCGGAGAAGATATCCGCCCGACACGAGGCGGTCACCGAGCTTGTCGAGGGCGGGTTGTCCAGGGAGGATGTGTCGGATGCGCTCCAGGGCGTGAGGGATATCGCAAGGCTCTCCCGAAGGCTCATAGCGGGAAAGCCGAGACCCGCGGACGCTCTCGCGTTGGGAAAATCCCTGGCTAATCTCGCCGCCCTCAAGCTCGCGCTCGACAGATTCGCCTCCCCTATCCTCGTGGAAACAAATGCCGAGATCGGGCTCCATGCGGACCTCAATCTTGAATTGAGCCGCGCGATCGATCCTGACGGCTCCCTGTCCGGGAAGGACGGGGGATACATCAGGGCGGGATATTCCCCTGAACTGGACGAGCTCCGAGACCTGATGACGGGCGGCAGGGATAAAATCCTCGCCCTGCAGGCGTCGGAGCGCGACCGAACCGGCATAAAGAACCTTAAGGTCGGGTTCAACAAGGTCTTCGGCTATTTCTTCGAGGTCACTAGATCCAACCTCGGGCAGGTTCCTCAGAACTATGTCCGAAAACAGACCCTCGCGAACAGCGAGAGATACATCACCGAGGAATTGAAGGAGCTCGAAAGCAAGGTGCTGGGCGCCGAGGAGCGCGCGAAGGCACTCGAAGAGGAATTATTCAGCGGGATCGTCGAGCGGGTCCGGGCGGAGGCCTCCACCCTCGGACATACGGCCAAAGCGGTCACAACCGTCGACGTTCTCCTCTCCTTCGCGAGGATAGCGCTCGAAATGGGATGGATCAGGCCGGAGATCTCCTCCGAAACCGCCATCCGCCTAACCGGATCGAGACACCCGGTCCTCGAACAGACCCTCACCGAGCCCTTCATACCAAACGACGCCGATCTGTCCTCCGACATAAACCAGCTCAACATAATCACCGGACCCAACATGGCCGGGAAGTCGACCTACATGCGTCAGATCGCCCTCATCGTTCTGCTCAACCAGATCGGATCGTTCGTTCCGGCGGAGCGCGCACGTCTCGGCATTTTCGACAGGCTTTTCAGCAGGGTCGGAGCCACCGACGATCTCGCGCTCGGGCAGTCCACTTTCATGGTCGAGATGCTCGAGACCGCGCACATACTTCATTCCTGCACGCCGAGATCGCTTGTGGTTCTGGACGAGATCGGCAGGGGAACGAGCACGTTCGACGGTCTCGCGATCGCGTGGTCAGTGGCTGAATATCTCGCCAACAGGACCGACCTGAGGCCTATTACCCTTTTCGCGACCCACTACCACGAGCTCACAAGGCTCGCGGACGATCTTCCCCGGGGAAAGAACTGGCGCATCACTCTGCAGGAAAGAGGCGGGGACATAATCTTCCTCAGAAGGGTCGTCGAGGGAAAAGCGGGCAGAAGCTACGGAATCCAGGTTGCGAAACTGGCGGGTCTGCCCGCGACAGTGCTGGATCGAGCCAACGAGATACTCGCAATCCTCGAACAACAGAAACTGAAGATCGAGTGGGAAACAAAAGCCCGTCGAAGCCAGGCGGACGACGATACGCTGCTCCTGCCGCTCCACGAAGATACCGAGCCGCGACAGTAATGGAGCGGTCCGGGAAAACCGCTCGCTTACGCTCACGGCTCTGATAACTGCGTCATTTTCCTGGTCAGCGTTTTCCGAGCCGCGACCGTAAGGGAGCGGTCCCTGCCTCACTTTCCCGGTCAGCGCTTTCCGAGCCGCGACAGTAATGGAGCGGTCCCAAGGAAGACCGCTCGCTCACGCTCGCAGCTCTGATAACTGTCTGATTTTCTTGGTCGGCGCTTTCCGAGCCGCGACAGTAATGGAGCGGTCCGGGAAAACCGCTCGCTTACGCTCACGGCTCTGATAACTGCGTCATTTTCCTGGTCAGCGTTTTCCGAGCCGCGACCGTAAGGGAGCGGTCCCGGATTTTCTTGGACACCTCCCCGCAGCGGGATTACACTGTGCGACATGGCTCACCGGGCCGATCCCTTCTTCTGGCGCGTATGGCTTCTGACGGTTGCCGTCACGATCGCCGTTGTCGCGGGGATCAACTACCTTGTCGATCCGTTCAGCATCTACGGAACGGGCCTGTTCAAGCCCTACCGCGATAATTCCTATATCAAGAAAGCGGAGCTGTTCGAGAAACTTGCGCCGTCCCGGAAGGCTCTCATTCTGGGAAGCTCCAGGATGGCGACGGTCGATCCCGAGGTCGTCACTGAGCTTACGGGAAAGCCTTGTTTCAACTGGGCGGTGCCGTCGGCGGGAGTCGAGATAATCTCCGCATGCACACGCATGGCAGTGGAGAAATACAAAGCCCCGGTGGATCTGGTCATTGTCGGGGTCGATCCCGAGGCGTTCCTTCCCAGCCTGGCGATTCACGCGCAGGCGAGGCTTGCGCCCATGTACACGCCCTACATCGGCGACATCGGCGGCGAGCTTGAGATCAAGGAATTCACGAGAGATTCCCTGAGGCTGATCACGGTCGAGCAGTTCAAAGCCTCGGTTGGTGTCCTGGGGCGGGAGATTCACGGCGAGTCTGTGACACAGCTCATCGAATACCGTCCGGACGGCTTCGCGCTGTACGGCCCCAGGGAAGAGGCCATCGCCACCGGCAAGCTCGACCTCAACGCCCTGATCGACGAACGCCTGCGCACCTACCCGGACCGGAATCTCTGTCTTACAGGCAAATCGACCCTGTCGGAAAGCCGAATGGACGAATGGGTCGATTATCTGCAATACTGCACCGAGCATGGGATCAGGGTGTATGTCTACCTGCCCCCGGCGCATCCCAGGTACATCGAAATGCTCGGAAGGTTCGGAGCGTTGCCGCTTCTTCACCAGCTCTCGGAATTCCTTGCCCGCACCGCAAAGGAGAACGGCGCTGTTTTTCATGACTACACCGACGTGGAAAGCTTCGGCGGCGATCCGAGGCAGTTCTACGACGAGATTCACACGCGGTACACAAACAACAATCTTCTGCTGGAGAGACTCCTGACCTCGACAAGTCAGTAGGGGCACGGCATGCCGTGCCCCTACGTACCGGACCTTTTCAACAGTCCCCAAATGAGGAAGGGGACTGGCACACCGATTTTGTCTTGTTGTCCGCTTCACTTTCCCTCCAACGCCCGGGAAGACAAAATCGGGGTGCCTGTCCCCGCTGCCGCCCTCTTCCCACCTGCAATCGCCTCTGGTATGCTCTTGCCGTCCCGCGCCATCTGGGGCGGGAACTATTGATGTCGATAAAGAATTAGAGTGCTTTCCAGCGCAAGACAGCTCATCCGACCGAGGCCGGTTGACCCGTCAACGGCTGCAATCGTATGCCTCGCCGGTTTCCTTGCCGTCATTCTTCTGGTCGGAGCTCAGTACGCAAACCTGGTCGCGAGAGCCCTTCCCGCGATCGCCTTCGCCCTGTGCCTGAGCGTCCTGCTGGTTCCGCAGCGGAGCCTCACGAACCTGCTGGTTCTGGCGACGGCGCTGAGCCTGCCGTTCGCGCATTTCGCGGTCTTCATTGTCGCCGGCCAGGGCGTTCAGTGGGCGCACCTGCTGGGCCTGCTCCTGATAATCCATTTCGCCGCTCAGTTCCTGATGGGGAAACCCTTCCGCGTCGCCCCGGCCGCCCCCTGGGTGCTGGCGATTGTATTCGCCTCGGCTCTCTCAGCGCTCGCGATCCTCGGCGAATCCGACGAGCATGTCGCCGAGTTCTGGAAATCGGCTGTCCAGCTCGCCTTCGGCGTGCTCCTGTTCTTCGCCGTAACCCAGGTCAGGTTGAAGGAAAAGCTGATTCCGGTCGTGCTCAGGTCGATGATTCTTCTGAGCGCCGCGGTTGCCGTGTTCGGAATCTACCAGCTTCCGGCGAGGTTTCTCGGATGGCCCGGAGGAGTCCTTCGGCTGACCAATCCGTCCCTTTCCGGCCAGATGCAGGTCGTGTTCGTGATTCAGTACCTCATCCGGGCTGCATCGATATTCTCGGAGCCGAGCTACTTCGGGCGTTATCTGGTCGGGATGCTCGCGCTGAGCCTGACAGCGGCCCTGCACTCTCCCAGGCTGTTCGGTCGCCCATTTTTCCTTTACCTGGTGATCGCCGTCCAGATCTGCGCGCTGGCCATGACATCGTCCATGGGCGCTTTCTATATGCTCGCCATGCTCCTGCTGTTGATGTTCTATTTCGAGCGAGGAAGGCAAAGGCGAGCGCTTGGGAACGCCCTCTTCGCTATCGCCATCGTCGGCGCCTTCGCATTTACAATCGCCCAGGACATATCCTCATTCCCGATCGCCCAGTACCTCCACAATCGCTTGTTCGGGATTTGCATGTACGTCATTACCGGCGGCGACACATCGTACCTCGTCGGGGGCGAAAGCATCTTCATGCGTGTCGACACCGCCAAGATCGCCCTCGATGTGTGGCGCGATCACCCCATTCTCGGCGTCGGTCTTGGCTCATACACTCTGACTTCACTCCAGTACGGCAACTACAACCTGTTTGGATTCGCAGCGAACGTGCTGGTGAACGCTCTCGCGGAAACGGGGATCATCGGATTCATCGCGCTCGTCGGCCTGTCGGTATCGAGCCTTACGGGTCTCTGGCGGGTGTTCCGCTCGGGAGGGGGACGCGGGTCCGATGAAACGAACGAAAACCTGCGCCTTGTGGCCCGCATGGCGTTCTATCTTGTGTTCGTTGAAGTTCTCTACTTTCACGTGATGGGGGCTTTTTACTGGCCGAGCCTATGGTTCTACCTCGGTCTCGGCGGAATGATCGCCCTGATGGCAAGAGGTGAGAAGACCTTGCCGGAAGGCGTGAGGCAACCCTAGCCATGCGTATCCTTTGGCTCCTGCCCGTCCTGCCATTTCCGCCCGACACGGGCGGCAAACAGGACCCTTACTACATGATCTCGATTCTCAGCAGCCTCGGAGATCAGATAACCGCTGCACCGGTATATCGCCAGGACAAGCCCCCGGACGTCCCGGCCGAGTTCGCCGCGCTCGTGAGCGACACAGTCTTCCTGCCGGGGAATCCCAAATCGACATACTTGAGACTCTTCGAGAGCCTTTCCGACACATTGCCTTTCAAGCTCAGGCAGTATTACTCGGAAAAAGCGATCGGTATCGTCCACGACCTTCTCACCAGGACTCCGCCTTACGATGTCGTCATCGCCGACCATCTTCACCTCGTTCCTGTAGCCCTCGAAAGCCGGAAGCTGGTGCTCGATTCCGGCGGCACGCCGCCGCTTTTCGTGCTCAGAACGCCGAATGTCGAATCGATCATTGTCGAGAAATACGCCCATCGAATCGACAATCCGCTCGTCAAGACCTTCGCCGGTCGCGAGGCGGTGAAGATGAAAGCATACGAAACGAAGGTCCTGGGCGAATTCGATCTTGTCGCGGCGATAAGTCCGGTCGACGCCGATATTTTGAGAACGATGTCAATGGAGCCCGACCGCATTGTTTGCGTCACCGCAGGGGTTGATGTCGACAACCTCCGTCCGAGCGACGAGGAGCCGAAGCGCGGCGAAGTGGTTTTTGTAGGGTCTTTCGACTGGCACCCGAATGTCGACGGCGCTCTGTGGATGATCGAGAAGGTGTGGCCTTCAGTGCTCCATCGCATCCCCGATGCGCACCTCAGTCTTGTCGGACGGAATCCGCCCCCGTACCTGAGGAAGGCGGAGCAGAAGAGCATCGCGGTCACCGGACGGGTCGAGTCGGTCGGGGACTACATCCGAAACGCGTCCGCGGTGGCTGTGCCCCTGTGGATCGGGAGCGGCATGCGCCTCAAAATCCTCGAGGCGTTCGCGCACGGCAAGCCGGTCGTCTCCACATCGCTGGGCGCAGAGGGCATCGAAGCCAATGACGGCGAGCACATTCTCATAAGGGACGATCCCGCCGAATTCGCCGACGCGCTCGTCAAGGTTCTGAAAGACCGATTGCTGCAAAGGACGCTTGGGGCTAACGCTCGCGCGCTCGTCGAACGGAAATACTCGTGGTCGAAGGTGACCGGCGACTTGAGGGCAGCTATCGAACAGAGATTGGCCCGATAATGTCGGGAAATAGGCTCTTTCATGCGAATCCTGGTTCTCACACCCCGTTTCCCCCTCCCGACAGTGAAGGGCGACAAGCTCCGATCCTGGCAGATTATCCGCACTCTCGCCGCGGAGCATGATGTCACGCTCCTGAGCTATGTTGGCTCGAAAGAGGAATACAAGCTGATCGGCGAGGTCGAAAAGACCTGCAAAGTGGAGACGGTCCCCTTTAACGTGGCATTCAGAGGCTTTGAGCTTCTCAAGGGGATCGGAGGCACGAAGCCATATCAAGTCCACCTCTATGATTCTCCTCAGATGAGCAACCGGATCAAGAACCTGCTTGCCCATAGCGACGTTGTCCACCTGAGCTCGCTTCGCATGGCTGGGAATCTCCCGCTGCATATCGACTCAAAACTGGTGGTCGATTTCATCGATGCGCTGTCGCTCAATTTCAAGCGCCGTGCGGAAGGCGCAGGGTTTCCTCTTAAGGGGCTTTTGAAAGAGGAACTCATGAGGCTTATCAGGTTTGAAGCTGACCTCATCCAGCGCTCAGACCTGGCGTTGGCGGTCGCACCGGTCGACGCCCTCGCGCTCGGGGAGAAGGTAAAGATCGTTCCGATAAGCGTCGATCTGGAGACCTTCCATCCCCCGGAAAGAGGCGCTTCCCGGAGCGACATCATCTTCACCGGTAATCTGAATTACGGCCCGAATGTCGAAGCCGCGATTTACATGGCAAGGGAGATCCTGCCGCTTGTGCTGAAAAAATGCCCGGGGACAAAGCTCCGGCTTGTCGGGGCGAATCCATGCCCGAAAGTGCGTGCCCTTGCGTCCGGAAATGTCCTGATCACCGGCTATGTCCCAAGCATCGCGGATGAGATAAGGAAAGCTCGTGTGGCGGTGGCTCCGCTCAGGAGCGGTTCCGGCCTTCAGTGCA